>Ga0302325_10006399_pt1 | contig 26492 bp, 30 predicted proteins | sample Palsa_T0_2_FD_201948 | JGI IMG/M metagenome (GOLD analysis project Ga0302325, IMG submission 201948) | Peat permafrost microbial communities from Stordalen Mire near Abisko, Sweden - Palsa_T0_2 | ecosystem: Environmental > Terrestrial > Soil > Palsa > Peat permafrost | place: Sweden: Abisko... | reverse complement strand
GTGGTGGGCGGCCCTGAGGTGGGCCAGCGGCTCAGTGGGCACCCAGATGTCGACATGGTGAGCTTCACCGGCTCGGACGCGGTGGGGGCCAAGGTGATGTCGCAGGCCGCGCTGGGCGGCCTGGCCAAGTCGGTACTCGAACTCGGCGGCAAGGCCGCGAACATCATCTTGCCCGGGACCGGGCTGGCGCCGACCATCGCGCCCTCGGTCCTGCGGTTCGCCCGGAACGCCGGGCAGGGCTGTGCGGCCTGGACGCGAATCCTCGTGCACGAGTCCCAGGTCGATGAGTTCGTCAAGCTCACGAGGGAGTTCGTGGACAACCTGCAGGTTGGCGATCCGCACTCGGAGCAGACCGAGGTGGGCCCGGTGATCTCCACGGCCCACCGGGACCGGGTCGAAGCCATGATCCAGCGAGCCGTCGGGGACGGCGCGGAGATCATCATCGGCGGCGGCCGCCCCGAGTCCGAGCAGGGCGCGTACCTCAATCCTGCCGTGATCGCCGGCGTCTCGCCCGACCACCCGATCGCCAACACCGAATTGTTCGCTCCGGTCGCGGTCCTGATCCCGTACCAGACGGTGGATGAGGCCGTTCACATCGCCAACCAGACACCGTACGGGCTGAGCGCGAATGTCTTCGGCTCGCTCGATGACGCCATCGCGGTGGCCGGGCGCCTGCGGGCCGGCACCGTGACCATTAACGGAGGCTCGGGCATGCGCCCGGACGCGCCCTGGGGCGGCCTGGGGCACAGCGGCGTGGGCCGGGAACTGGGCGAGGACGGTTTCGCAGAGTTCTTCGAGGTCAAACACATCCAGTGGCCGCTAGGCCCGATCGGGCGACCGCCGGGCACGTGATAACCCCCTATCCGCGGACCGGCCCGAACGGACCGCGCCGAGCATCTAGGAGTAATGAACATGACCGCTGAGCATCAGCCGCGCTGCCCCGTGGTCGGCTTTGACCACAACTCGCGCGAGCACGCCGCCAACCCGGTGGCGAGCTACCGGGCCCTGCGGACCACCCATCCGGTCGCCTGGAGCGAGGCGAACGGCGGGTACTGGATTCTCTCGGACTATCAGTCGGTGTTCGAGGCCGCGCGCGACGATGACGTGTTCTCTTCGGCCCGCTCGTCGGCCGGCGGCGAGGGGCTCACGGTCGTGATCCCTAAGACCCCGATGCATCTGCATATACCGATTGAGCTTGACCCGCCCGTCTTCCGCTCGTACCGGAAGATCATCAATGCCCTTACCGCTCCAGCCGCCATCGCGCACATGACGGACAAGATCGAGTACTACTGCACGTGGTTCGTCGACCGGGTCATAGAGCAAGGCGAGTGCGATTTCACCGCCATCATCGGCGTGCCCGCGATCGTCACCATTGACTGGCTCGGCCTGCCGCTTGAGGAGTGGCCCCGGTACGCCTGGGCGCACCAGGCGACGCTGGCTCGCCCCCGCGACAGCGACGACTATAAGAAGGCCACCCAAGTCGAGCTTCCGCGCCTGGCGCAACAGATGCGCGATACGATCGCGGCCCGCCATGCCGACCCGCAGGACGACGTGATCAGTATCTTGCTGGCCCAGGAAGTCGACGGCCGTCCGCTCACCGAGGACGAGGTGTTCTCGGTGATCGACCTGCTCATCGCCGGCGGGACCGTGACCACGAGTAACCTCGTCGCTCAGTCACTCATCTGGCTCTACCAGCATCCGGACGTGCGGCAGCGGCTCATCGACCAGCCGGACCTGATAGATCGCGCGGTCGAGGAATTCCTCCGCTACTTCTCGCCCACTCAGGCCCTCGCCCGCACGGTCATCCAGGACGTCGACTTTCACGGATGTCAGATGAAGGCCGGCGACCGCGCCCTGCTGGCCTGGTCGTCGGCCAACCGGGACGAGAACGGCGGCTTCTCCGAGCCCGACCAGGTCGATATTGACCGCTGGCCGAACCGGCACATGTCCTTCGGCGTCGGCGTACACCGCTGCGCCGGGTCGCACCTGGGCCGGGCCATCGGCCGCCGGATGCTCCGGGAGGTCCTGGCCCGCATGCCCGACTACGTCATCGACCTCGACGCTGCGGTGCCTTACCCCAATCAGGGAGCTAACTCCGGCTACATCAGCGTGCCGGCGACCTTCACGCCCGGCCCGCGGGTTCTTCCCGCTGACGCCTGATCAGCTGTACCGCTCGGCGCTAGTGGCTAGCCGGCAGGGGAGCCAGCAGCGAGCTGATCGTGACACCGCCGTCCACCACGATGTTCTGGCCGGTGAGATAGCTGGCCTGCGGTGAACAGAGGTAGACGACGACGTCGGCGATCTCGCTGGGCTGCGCTACCCGGCCGAGGGCGACCCGCGCCAGGCGAGGTGGGCCGCTCACCGGATCGGCGAAGATCGGCCTCGTCATCGGCGTCTGCGTATACCCGGGCGAGACGGTGTTGGCCCGGATTCCATGCGGTCCCCACTCGATCGCGACGCCCTGCATCAGCATGGCGATGCCTGCCTTGGTGGGCGGGTAGCCTGATCCGCCCACCGTCCACGCCAGGGACGCGGTGGAGCCGATGCTCACGATACTGCCGCCGCCGTTGGCTATCATGCGGCGGCCAACTCGCTGAGTGACGACGAACGTACCGGTCAGGTTCACGTCCACGACCGCGCGCCAGTCTTCGATGCTGACGTCCTCAAGCCGGGTCATCCGCACGATGCCCGCGTTATTCACCAGAGCCGCCGGCACGCCGACGTCCGCGACCAGCGAGGACACCCATGACTCGACGGCGGCTACGTCGGTGATGTCGACGTTAGCCGTGAACACGTCGGGACTCCCGATGTCTTCGGTCATGGCGGCCAGCGCGGCGGCGTCGACATCGATCACCGCGACCCGGTAGCCAGCGGCCAGTGCCTTATCGACGATCGCCCGGCCGATGCCGCGGCTTCCGCCGGTCACGACCATCAGGGGTTTGGCGCCGGGCTGTGCATCGGACATAGCGGACCTCGAATCGGCAGGCGGATGATCGGCCCGGCTGGTGGTCAGAACTCGCCGCCGGGCAATATCTATGATATTGGTTATAGTAGATTCAGGCCAGCCCGGCTGGCTCTGTCCGGCCCGATGTCAGGCCAGGCACGTGATTCGATACCGTGGAGTCGCCCATCATGACAGACGCATTCGAACTCCCGGCCCAGTACCTCGAGCTGCAGTCAGCCGCCCGTGAACTCGCCGGCAGCTGTACCGATATCGCGGCCCGGGCCGACGAATCGGATCAGGTCGACCCGGAGACCCGCGCCCGGCTGAAGGCGTCTGGCCTGGCCCGGGTCATGGTGCCCGCTGAGTTCGGCGGCCGGTTCGAGCGGGTCGACTCGCTCGCGGCGACCGTCGTGCGCGAGGCGCTGGCCTACGAGAGCGCGCATCTCGATTCCATCTTCGCGATGCAGGGCATCGGCAGCTACGCGGTAAGCGTCGGCGCGGCGGACGACGTACGCAAGGAGTGGCTGCCGCGGGTGGCGAACCTCGACGCCATCGCCGCGCTCGCGCTGACCGAGCCGCAAGTCGGCTCCGATCTCCGGTCACTCTCCACGACGGTCGAGGAACGATCGGGAGCATTGGTCATCAACGGCCACAAGTCGTTTATCACCAACGCCGGTGATGCCGATTTCTACAGCGTGCTGGCCCGCGAGGGTGACCAGTTCTCGCTGGTGTTCGTGCCGGCCACCGCCCCAGGGGTCACGGTCGAGCACCCGCACCAGATCATCGCCCCGCACGTCATCGGAGACGTGCTGTTCGATAACGTCTCTGTGCCCGCGGACCATCGCCTGGGCGCGCCGGGTCGCGGGTTCAGGCTCATGCTCGAGACCCTCGCCACGTTCCGCTGCTCGGTCGCGGGCGCGGCCGTGGGCCTAGCACAGGGCGCGCTCGACGAGGCGATCCGGCACACCACCACTCGCGAGCAGTTCGGCGCTCCGCTGTGGAAACTCGGCGGGGTATCGGCCTCTCTGGCCTCGTCGTGGATCGACATCGAGATGGCCAGGTCGCTGACCTACCGTGCCGCCTCAGCGGCGGCCCGTGATCCGCTGGCCAACCTGCACCTGTCGTCGATAGCCAAGGTGGCCGCCACCGAAGCGGCGGGGCGGGTCACCGATCGCAGCGTCCAGTCGATGGGCCGCTTCGGCCTCATCCGCGGCAGCAAGATCGAGCGACTCTACCGTGATGCCCGGCCGATGCGGATCTACGAGGGTTCGACCGAAGTCATCTACGACTCGCTCGCCAGGAAACTCGTTAAGGACCGTACGTCATGATTATCGACGCGCACGTCCACGTCTGGCCCGACCGTATCGCCGCCGCCGTGGTGGCCTCACGTCCGACCGGGCTGAGCCCGGTGTTCGACGGCACCCTGGCGGGAATCACGCGGACGCTGGATGAATCCGGCATCGATATGGCCATGGCTCTTGGCGTGGCGGCGAAGGCTTCCACCGTCGCACGGACCAACGAGTTCATCGGCTCAGTGCCTCGCGATCGGTTTATCCCGTTCGGAACGGTGCACCCGGAACTTTCCGTTGAGCAGAACCTGCGTTACCTTCGTGATAACGGCATCTCCGGAGTCAAGCTCCATCCGTTGTTTCAGGACCTGTCGTTTGCCGACCCGCGCGTGGCCGACATCGTGGGCGCCCTGGCGAGCGCGGACTTCACCATCATCGCTCATGTCGGTGCGGGCGCCGATGAGGCCGCGAACGAGCGGGGCGCGTCGCGCCACCTGCGCGCGCTGGTTGACCGGAATCCCGGCCTGAAACTGATTGCCTGCCATTTCGGTGGCTATCACCGTCTCGATGATGCGGAAGAGTGGATGGTCGGCTCGAACGCATTCCTGGAAACCTCATGGCCCCCCACCGTGGCCGATGTGGACCGGGAACGGGTCAAGCAAATCATCGCCCGGCACGGTGCCGACCGAGTCATATTCGGCTCGGACTGGCCCATGGCCGACCCGGCGGCCGAGATGGCCGCGATCCGGTCACTCGACCTGGGCCGCGAAGCAGAAGCCGGAATCCTGGGCGGGAACCTGGCCCGGCTGCTGGGCCTTAACGACCCGGCCCGATAAGAACCTTTCTGGAAACTAGTGCAGGCTAGGTCTGCCGGGGAGGCCCGGAACCTCCGCCCCGGCTCGTAAAAATGTGGCCAGGTTCCAGATGTCCCAGGCCGTCTTTCCTGATGGCTCGCGGCATCCTCCGGCCGCGAACTAAGGGGCCTGAAGGGGCCGCCGCGGCCCGTGTGGCCAGTGTGATCTGCAGCGGCCGACCTATGGAACATAGGGCCGATTATAACCGGCCCAATGGTCCATAGGTAATTTTTTTTTCGAGTCGGCGCCTGCCAGGTCCACGCGTGCCCCGTTATGACCGGCCTGCTGAGGGGCGCGACCCGCCTCGACGCTGTCCGTGCTGACCTGGCCAGTGTCGTGCGGCAGGTCCTGGGACCCGCCCGCGTTTCGCTGCGGATCAGCCAGTGCGGCTGGGACTGGTTGAACCGGGACAGCCGCTGGCGCGAGCGGTCACCGGCTGATCGTGGCTTCGATGCTCAGCCGGCGCGAAGGCCGGACGATTTCACAGTTGGCGTGTGGCACGGGGTCAACGATGGTACGAACAGCCGGGTGAGCGAGACTTGCATCATGCGAACAGTCCCGCTACTCAGGAAGATCGACGCCGTCACCATCCCTGTACCGGACCTCGACGCCGGACTGGGTTTCTACCGTGACCGGCTTGGCCACGAACTGCGGTGGCGAAATGATGCAACCGGCCAGGCCGGTCTCGGGTTACCCGGCCGCGACAGCGAGATTGTCCTGGCCGCCCGGCAGAAGTACGAGCCGGACTGGCTGGTCTCCTCGGTCGATGAGGCAGCTGGGGTTTTCGCGGCGGCTGGGGGGCGGATGGTGGCCGGGCCGGAGGAAATCGCCGTCGGAAAGCTTGTTATCGCCGAAGACCCGTTCGGCAATGTCCTCCTCGACCTGTCGAATGGTCACTACGTCACCGACGACAAGGGCCGGGTCACTGGCGTGGCGCCTCAGCAGGCGCCCGGCACCGGTCCCGGCTGTTAGAAAGGGCTTCCTGCGAGCCGGGCGGCTTCCTGCCGACGATGCAGCCCTCGGTGCTGCCGCACCATTAGCCGGGCGGACGCCGCTTGACACGGCCCCAGGTACCGCTCGGCCGGATCGCTGTTGGTCCAGATGACGAGCTTGCCGGCGTACCCGCCGTCAGCCCAGGCGAGCTTGACCGAGGGGATGCTCCGCGCAGGTTCCGTGGCAGTGGTTTCGCCCCGTCGCGATCCTGGACGCCTGCGGCGGTGATCAGCACGGTGAGCAGCAGCCGCTCGTGTCCACGGCGATGTGCCGCTTGCAGCCGTTGATTTTCTTGCCCGCGTCGTAGCCGCGGCTGCCCCTCCCGACAGTCTCGGCTGCCTTGACCGGACTGTGCCGGACCGGACCGACCCGACCCGACCGTGCCATCCTTAGCTCACGCCGCTCGCCGCGCGGCGCTGGCCGATGATCACCGAGAAGGTCGCGTAGCGATCGGCCTCGGTGTCGTCGCGCCGCCGCGGCGGGTCTTCGGGGTCCAGCGAGACGTCGTACAGGAATAGCTCCTCGAGCAGGCGAACGAGCACGCCGATGGTGTTGTCGTCGGAATTCTTGGTCGCCGCGGCCGTCGCGCCCACGGCGATCAGCCGGCCCGGGCAGACGTGCGGCCCGGCCCCGAACGACTCGCCGTAACCGTGCAGGCCCTTGCCGACCGCGCGGTACGGATTGAACGACCGCGCGTCCGGACCGAAGACTTCTTCCTGCTGGTTGATGCTGGTCAGATCGAGGGCGATGTACTCGCCCTGGCGGATCACCCGGCCGGACTTCAGCTCGACGTCCTCCAGCGCCGCACGCAGCAGGGCCGGGACCGGCGGGTGCAGTCGCAGCGTCTCGTGTACGGCCGCCCGCAGGAAATCGGTGTCATAGATCTTCCCGGCGTCTTCCGGATGCTGGCCGATCCAGCGCAGGATCTCATACAGGGTGTGGGGCGCGATGTTCGTGGTCGTCGAGGCCGAGGCGCCGAGAAAGAACAGGCATTCGCGCAGCAGCAGGTCCTCATCCCAGTTCTCGTAGGCCTTGAGCAAGAGCATGAGCAAGTCGTTCGGCAACTGGTCACCGGCCAGTTCTCCGGCCTTGTACTTCTCCAGCAGAACTTCGCGCCGTTGCCGGGCCGGGACGAAGAAACGAGCCTTGAACTCGTCCTTCGCGGCCAGCGCGTCACGCATGATGTCTTCGGTGTCTTGGACGGCCCAGTCAGACGAATTGCCCTCACCGATCCGTTCGGCCATCGAGCGCAGTTCATCGGTGGCCTCTTCGGTGTCGACCTCGTCCAGGCCGACGATGCGCGCGGAAACGCGCAGCAGAGCGAAGCGCATCACGTCCAGAATCGGGACCTTGGCCGAGCCGGTCTCGCTGACCATCCGGGCCAGGCTCGTGCGCAGCGCCGGACGGACCAGCTGAAGCTCGTATGACACCAAGGCCGGCCGCGAGAACATCAAGATCTCGGTCCGGCGCCGGTACGTGTGCTCGTCGCCATGCAGCGAGATCAGCGTTTCCGCCATGATCGGCGCGCTCGGGCCCAGGCTCAGGGTCGAGTAAAAGAGCTTGGACTTCAGGATCTCGTCGGCTTCCCCGAAGTCCTTGATCCATAGCATTTCCTGGTGCCCAGGACGCGATTGCTGGTACATGACGGATCTCATTTCGCTGGCGGGGGCCGCAGACCGTACCGGACACCGATGTCCGGATCGTACCTACAGGCTAGGCGAGCGTGGATCTATGCGCAAGGATTGGGACGAGAACCATGAGTCGCGATATCGTCGGGCACCCCAAGCGCCAGCAGCAGCAGGCGACGGCCGCGCTGCCACTGCTCCGAGTCTGTGGACACGTCCAGGCTGAGCTGGACGGCGAGCCCGCTGGCGAGCAGGTTGAAGTCATCGTCGATCACGTCAGGACGCACCAGCCCGCTGGCCCGCGCCTGTTCGATCAGCTTCCCGACGACTAGCCTCGTGGCGTCACGAGCCGCCCTTACCTCCGCGTTCAGCTCGCCGCGGAACAGCTCTAGGTAGAGGCGGTTGACGCGGTTGTAGGCGAACAGCTCGAAGACGTAGTCGATGAATCCCGCGCCGGGCGCACCGGGGGCGGCGAGGCACCGTGCGGCTACCTCGCCGAGTTCAGACAGCTGCCGGACGCCCACGGCCGTCATCAGGGCCTCGCGCGTCGGAAAACTCCGGTACACGGTGGCCCGGCCAACTCCGGCCCGCTCGGCGACCTGGCCGACCGTGCCCAGCGAGCCGTGCTCGGAGAAAACCTCGAGTGAAGCGCGCACGACAAGCTCACGGTTGCGGATCGCGTCGCGGCGGGTCAGGCGGGGACCGGCTTCGGCGGCCGCGGGCGAGATCGGATGCGGCATCATCGCAGGCGGACCTGGGCGGAACCGTGAACTACCTGGCGGTCCGCGACGTGGATGCCGATCTCAAGGTCGACGACATCCCGCTCGCCTGCTTGTCCGCCGGGTCCGGGCCTGCCCCAGCAGCGTATCTGGGTTCCCGCGTAGACCGGAGCCTTGACCTGGTAGCTGAGACGGACGACCCGGCCGCCGGGGCCCGTCCAGCCCATCAGCATCTCGCAGAGATAACTCGCCAGCAGGTAGGCCTGCACGAGCAGGCCTTCGTGGCCCTCGACCGCCGTGGCGTACGGCTCGTCGTAGTGGACTCGGTGAGCGTTCCAGGTGACCGCGGAGAACCGGAACATCGAGACGGGCGTCGCGACTTTCACCAGCTCGGGTGGCCCGTTCATTGCTTGACGATCAGGGTGTCGACGATACGCATGACCAGGGCTCCGTCCTGCCTGACCACCTGGCTCTCCACCACCACGAACTCAAGCTCCCCGAAGCGGGCCGACGGGCGGGAATAGTGATCCACCACCGTTCGGGTGACCTCTACGACATCACCCGGGCGAATCGGCCTGACAAACTCGATGTCTTGGCCGCCGCCCATGATCTGCGAGTCGGGCCGGACGATAGCCGGGAAGCAATCCTGGGCCACTCCGTCCGGTTTAAGGGCGGACTCCGGCGGGCCGGCGCTGTAGTCGAGCATGGAGGAGACGAACGTGGGAGGCGCGATGACGCCGTCGTAGCCCGCCGCCAGAGCCGCGGATTCATCGAAGTAGACGGGGTTCTCGTCCGTCGCGGCATAGGCGTAACGCGCCGCCTGAACGGGATCGATCGGAAGCGTGAACTTCCGGACGTCCGGATCGGGCGCGGATGTCGCGTCCGCCGGGTTTCGGGTGTTCACGCCGCAGGACCTCCAGAAGGATCGACGCATCGGCCCGCCACTTGCCGCAGGTGTCCTGAATCCCTAACATCTGGTCCCGAGCTGTGTCAACGGCGGCGAGCAGGCGGCGAGGCTACCGCCCGCGAGTCGTGGGGTCCGCTCACCGCGGCCCGAAGGAGCGCCATCCGTGACTGACTTCGACCTGGTCGACCCGCGTACGCTGCAGCTTGGGCTAGGTGAGCTATTCGAGCGGGCGGCGAAAGCCTGGCCCGGTAACATCGCCGTCGCGTTCCCCGGCGAAAGGCTCACGTACCTGGGCCTCTGGCATCAAGCCCTGGCCGCGGGCGCCCGGCTCGTGCGGGCCGGCATCCGGCCTGGCGAACATGTTGGCCTGCTGCTCCCGAACTCCGGCCGGCTCCTTGCGACCCTGCTCGGAGCGAGCCTGTGCGGCGCGGTGCCGGTTCCGCTGAACACCAGGTACCGCACCGATGAGCTGCCGTACGTGATCGAGCATGCCGACTTGGCCGGGCTCGTGACGACCGGCGACGTCGAGATCAACCGCCAGGGCGAGCGGATCGACTACCCGGCCAGGCTCGATGCCGCGCTGCCCGGCCTGGCGGCGAATTCAGGCCGGTCAAGCCAGGTGCCTAAGCTGCGATTCATCGCCGGCTACGGTGCGGTCCGGCACGACTGGCTGACGCCATGGCCAGGCCCTGACGATCCGGCCGGCGGCGCGCCGGGCTGGGTACGGCGCCCGGCGCCTGACGATACTGCTCTTCTTCTTTACACCTCGGGAACCACCGCGCGCCCGAAGGGCGTACGACTCGCGCATCGAGCGCTGATCGCGACGGCCAGTGCGGGCATGATCGGCCGGATCCGGATGACGGCCGCGGACGTGGTGTGGAGTCCCGCGCCAATGTGTCACATCGGGTCGTTCGTCGCGTTGATCGGCGCTTGCGCGATAGGGGCGCAATTCGTCAGCGCACCTTATTTCGAGCCAGCCGCCGCGGTCGACCTGCTGAACCGTGAGCGAGTGACCATCGCCTACGCGGGATTTCCGGCCTTTTATTACGACCTGGGACGCCTGCTGGCCCAGACCGGCCAAAGCCTGCCGCACCTCAAGCTCCTCACCACCGCGGCCGGGCCGGCCGAGATAGCCCGGGTCAGAGCGGCCTTGCCGGCCGCCCTGCAGCTCTCGGTCACGGGCTCGACCGAGCTATCCGGCTCCATTTGCGTCAGTGACCTGTCCGATTCGGCCGACCAGCGCGCGAACACCGCGGGCCGGCCCCTGGACGGCATCGAGGTCTCCATCCGTGATCAGCACGGCCAGCAGGTCCCGCCCGGGGAAGTCGGCGAACTCTGGGTCCGCGGCTACAACCTGCTGATCGGCTACTACAAGGACACCAAGCCCCTGCTTACCGCCGAACCCGATCCGGGCTGGTTCCGCACCGGTGACCTCGGGACCATGATCGAGGGCCGGTTCGCCTTCCGCGGCCGCCTGAAGGACATGATCAAGGTGGGTGGCGAGAACGTCGGCGCGGCCGAGATCGAGGCGTACCTGCTCACGCATCCGGCCATCGTCGTCGCGCAAGTTATTGCCGCGCCAGATGACCGGCTCGGCGAGGTACCCGCCGCGTTCGTGGAGCTAGCGGACGGCCACGTCCTGACCGCGGATCAGGTCATTGAGTTCTGCCGCGGCCGTATCGCCGCCTACAAGATCCCTAGGCTGGTTCAGTTCGTCTCGCGCTGGCCGATGTCCGCCACGAAGATCGACAAGCCAAAGCTACGTGACCTGCTGACGTAGTTGGCGAGCAGCATGCCCGAGCGTCATGACCTCAAGTACGCCCTTGCCAGAAATGGCCGTCCAACATATGATGAACATCATTATTAGTTTTACCGAGCCTGAAATCGGAGGTCCCCGGATGCCCCGCATCGCTCCCGCCCCTCTCGAGCAGTATGCTCCCCTCGTTGGTGCCGACGCGCCGCTGCGCCAGCAGGTGTTTGCGCAGGCTCCCGAGCTTGTCGGCCCCTACCTCGAGTTCATGGCCGCACTACGTAACAAGGGCAGGCTCCCCGCCCGCCTGATCGAGCTGCTCCGGCTCCGCATCGCGTTCCACAACCAGTGCCGCAGTTGCATGGCGATCCGGTATTCCAGCGGCCTCGAAGACGGCGTCACGGAGAACCTCGTGTGCTCGCTGGAGAAGCCCCAGGAAGCCGACGACCTGACCGACGCGGAGAAGGCGGCGCTGGCCTACGCCGACAGGCTGGCGACCGACCACCTCTCGATCACCGACGAAACCTTCGCCGAGCTGGGCAAGTACTTCGATGCCGGCGAGACGATGGAGCTGTGCCTGCAGGTTGGTACGTTCGTGGGCTACGGCCGGATGGCCGCTTCGCTGGCGATGACCGATGACCTGCCCGATGACTACGCCGACATGGACGCCGTGCTCGCACCATGGCGCAACGCCCCGGCCTCCCTCGTCGGATGATCGAGGCGGAGGCGCCAGTTCAGCGCCGCTCCGCTGCGGTGGTCACCGGTGCTGCCCGCGGCCTGGGCCAGGCGATCGCGCACCGGCTGGCCGGCGACGGGCACCAAGTCGTCGGAATCGACCTGAATGGCGATCAGCTGCGCCAGACCGTGGGCGAGTGGCCCGGAGCCGGGCACGTCGCGGTCGTCGGTGACGTCGGCGAGGAGAAAGTGCTCGTTGAGGCGTTCGAGGCCATTGACAGCCGCGCGACACTGCGGACCTTCGTGGCGAACGCTGGCCTCACGCGTCCAGGTCCCTCGCTGGAATATCCGATGGAATCGTGGGACCTGCTGCTCAACGTCCTCCTCCGGGCCAGCTTTCTCGGTGCGCGAGAGGCCTGCCGGCGGATGCCCGAAGGCGGCAGCATCGTCATGATCTCCTCCATCAACGGGCATCTCGGCTTTGGCGGCCGCGCTGCCTACGGGGCGGCCAAGGCCGGAGTTGCGGGTCTTGTCCGTTCGCTCGCCGTTGAATGGGCGGCGCTAGGTGTGCGGGTGAACGCGGTGTCGCCAGGAACCATCGCCACGGACCTGCAGGCCGAATTCATGCGGACCGGGTACGCCTCACCCGAGAGGTATCTGCAGCGCATCCCGATGGGCCGATTCGGGCGGCCCGACGAGATAGCCGACGCCGTCCACTTTCTCGCCTCCGACCGGTCAAGCTACATCACCGGAGCCGTCCTGCCGGTCGACGGCGGATGGGCCTGTCTCGGCATGTCCGCGGACGAGTAGCACGGCAGGGCCTCACCAGGTTGTCATTCCGCCGTCGACCACCAGCACAGTACCTGTGACCCAGGCGGAGTCGTCGCAGGCGAGGTAGGCGGCGGCGCTGGCGATATCCTCGGGCGTCCCGAGCCTGCCGAGCGGGAAGCGGCGAGCGATACCCTCCGGATCCTCGGCCGAGGTCATCAGCCCGCCGCCGCCCGCATTCGAGGCCCGCAGGAGCGGCGTCGGCACCGTGCCCGGAGCGATGGCGTTCACCCGGATCCCGCGGGGCCCGTAGTCGACCGCCATCTGGCGGGTCAAGGCGATGACCCCGCCCTTGGCCGCGGCGTACGCCGCCAGTCCCGGGACGCCGACGATGCCACCGGTACTCGCCTGGTTGATGATGCTTCCCCGGCCGCGCTCGAGCATCGCGGGCAGCACGGCGCGAGCCGTGCGCCAGACCCCGGTGAGGTTCACGTCGATCACCGCGGCCCAGGTCGCGTCGTCGACGTCGGCGGCCGAGCCCGGGCCGGCGATCCCGGCGTTGGCGAAGCACACGTCGATGCTCCCGAACCGGGACAGGGTCGTCTCGGTCACGCCCTCGAGGTCAGGCGACGAGGTCACGTCGGCCGCTGCCGCGAGCGCCCGGCCGCCGAGACCGGTGATGGCGGCGGCCACCTTCTCCGCCGCGTCGCCGTTCACGTCCACGCAGACGACAGCGGCACCTTCCTCGGCAAAACGGGCCGCCGTCGCCGCGCCGAGACCCGATCCGGCCCCGGTCACGATGGCGACCCGTCCCTGGAGTTTCACGCCCACAGCTTCTCGCTTCCGATCGTCACCCGCTGACGGGGCTGGCCGGCCTAGGCTGGCGTGGCTACCCGCTCGGCCGTCACGACCTCGGTACGGTCGACGATGACCCGCTTGGCCTTCAGGCGCAGTCCCGCCGCGGTCATCTCGGCTAGGTCGTCGTAATGTCCGAACGCCATCCGGACCGAGCCGTCGGACAGGATGAATGTCGCGGTCAGCAGAGCATTGATCGTTACCGTGTCGCCGGCGCGCGTTGCTCGCACGTCCCGGCAGACGTGCGTGCTGCGTTCATCACTAGCTGCCCACAACTCGCGGAAGAACACATCCCGCTCAGGCGCCGTCATCAGCGTGCCACGCGTGAAGAACGTGCTGTCCTCGGTGAATAGCGCCTGGAGCTGGTCAAGGTGGTGGCCGTCAACCGCCGCGCAGTAAGCAGTGAGCAGGCTCTCGGCCTGCTCCTTCAGTACGTTTTCAGTCATTAGTGCCGCCTTCGCTCATTCGTGCTGCCCGGTACTCTTTGATGGCTGCCTCCCGCTCGGCCGCCAGCCAGTACGCGACTTCGACAAACTCGATCCTGATACCGTCTGGGTCACGGATGAACGCAGTCCGAAGACCGGCGAACGGGCCCGTGTCAATGACGTTGATGCCGGTCATAAACACCCCGCCGCGCGCTTCGATATCGGCTTTCTCCACCGCTAGGTCGTCGACCAGGAAAGCGACATGCTGGGCTCCCAGGGCGTTCGCGGGAACCGGGCGGCCGCCAGGCCACGGCGGCGCGTAGAACTCATGCAGCTCGATGGCGCTGCTGCCCGCCCGGAGCAGCACGCCGCGCAGGCGCGCGCCCGTCAGGCCCAGGACGGAATCGAGGTGCGGTCCTTCGTTCGGCGGCGCCGGCTCGGACATCATCTCCAGCCCGAGGACGTCCACATAGAAGTCGATCGCCCGGTCAAGCTGCGAGACGACGATCCCCGCGTGATGAATGCCCTGCATATCGCGCTGGACACCTCCTGGCTCGGTGTTGTCTGTCCGGGCGGCGCTCGGAACTGTTCCTCGGACGGGACCCCGGACTTGACGCCGAATCTATATTAACCAATAGTATGGTTACAAGGAAGGTCGCAGCGGGCCCGGCCCTCCGCTCGCTCGGCGGACGAGGATGGTCACGGTCGGCCATGACGTCTGCGCACCGGCCCAACGCAGCCACGATGCTGGAGACAGGAAGCGCGATGACCCAAGCAGAGATCGAAGCGCGGCTCGCCATTCTCGAGGCGAAGGAAGAAGTCCGTGACTTCATCGCGCTGTATTGCACCACCACCGACAAGATGAATGCCATAGATGACCTCATGTCTCTATTCACTGAGGACGCCGTGATGCACAACGCGGCGGGCACGCACTCAGGCCGTGCGGCCATCCAGGACTATTACGTGAACTTCTTTACCGATAAAACGAAGTTCTCCCGGCATCACGTGCTGAACCAGGTAATTACGCTGGTGTCCCCTGACGTCGCCCGGCACGAGTCGTACTTCATAGCAATGCTAGGCCGTGACGGCGAGTCCAAGATCGCGTATGGCCGTTACGATGACACGGTCGTAAAAAGCGAGGGCCGATGGCGGTTCAAGGAGAAAGTCAATGATGTCGTCGCAGGCACCTCGCTCGAGGCAGGCTGGGCCGAAGGATTCGCCGCGAACCAGGCTCGACCGGTAGGAGCCTGACATGGACTTCGGCATCATACTCGGCGACATGCCCACTACTATCTCCGAGCGGGATCATTTCGATTCGATCCTGCGCCAGGTCGAGGCGGCCCAGCGGGCCGGGATGAACTACATCCTCATGGGTCAGCACTTCATGTTCGAGGGCTCGCGCTGGTTCCAGCCGGTACCGGTTCTCGCGCGGCTCGCCGGTGAACTCGACCACCACGTGCGGCTGGTGACTCAGATCATGATCGCGCCGGTTTATCATCCGGTCCTGCTCGCCGAGGAACTCGCCACCCTGGACGTCGTCACCGGCGGCCGGATCTGTGTCGGCCTCGGGCTCGGTTACATTCCCCGCGAGTACGAAGTTCTCGGCGTCCCGTTCAAGGAGCGCGGCGCGCGCCTGAACGAGACCATCGAGATCCTCAAGCTCATGTGGACCCAGGATCGCGTCAGTTACAACGGGCGCTTTTTCTCCCTGGACGACATTCCGGTCCACATCCGGCCGATCCAGCGCCCGCACCCGCCCATCTGGGTCGGCGCCGGCAGCCCGGCGGGGATCAAGCGGGCCGCGCGGCTAGGCGACGCCTGGCCCATCACGCCCCAGGTGGCACCCAAAGACCTGCCCGCGCAGGTCGCCGGGTTCTTCGACGCCCGCGCGGAGGCAGGACGGTCGCGCTCGGGACGGCAGCCACTGCGGCGCGAGATCATGCTCGGCAAGAACCGCGAGGAGGCCCTCGCCACCGCGGTCAGGGTGGCCACGCCGTGGTACGTCAACATGCTCGGGACCGGGCACTATACCTACGTCGACCGCGACGAACTGGTGAAATCCATCCCGGGCGTGCTAGCCGCCCACTGGGTGCTCGGCGACGCCGAGGACTGCGCGGCTCAACTGCGCGAGATCGGCGACTCGGTACCGGTGAACCCCGTCATCACGCGCGCCAACTGGCCCGGCATGACGGCCGACGAGTCCGTCGCCTACATCGGGCTGCTCGGCGAGCAGCTCATCCCGTCCCTGAAGGACTACGAACCGGTCACGGCTCTGCCCTGAACGCGGCCGTCGGCGGAATAGTCCCAGCGGAGTCCCTTCATGACGGGCGTGCCGGACAATAAGTTGGCGGCGGGTGCGGCCATTGTGGTCCTAGTTAGAGGGCAGCGTGTCGTGGCTGCCGCTGACCTGGCTTTCCCTGTTATAGCTGACGCGGCCCTTCTCCTAGCGGGTCTGCCCCCGGGTACGGGAGGCCCTGTCCCGCCCAGAGCCGGACCTCTCTTTCCCGAACAAAAAAGCCATCTTTCATGATCACGAAGACTTTACCCCGAAAAAATGGGGGTAAAGTCTTCGTGATCATGGGAATCTGCGCCCTGGCTGGCGCTTCGGCGTTGCGGGTGGGGTGGCCTGGGCGGGAGAGTAGCGGGAAGCGGTCGGGCCGCCGCCGGAAGCCGCAGCCGTCGGGAAGGCACCAGGCTCAGCACACGCACCTCGTTGGCTGACGGTTCCTAACCGTTCTTCGCCAGCTGCATGCGGTAGGGCAGCACCTGCTTGAGGGCGTCGAAGGCGACCGCTGCCTGCAGGCACCCGTCTCGCGTGGCCACTGCGACAAACCGGTCGTCCTCTTCGAAGACGACGTCGATCTCGTCGTCTGGCGCTATCCGCCCGAAGATCTGCAGGCGCTTTCCGAACTGGTCAGACCACACGTTGGGCAGCAGGTGACACGGGGTCGGCGTGCCCGTCAGCGTCGCTGAGAGCGCCGTCGCCTGCTCGTTCGCGCTAGTCCAGTGCTCCATGCGCATGAGCTCGCCATACCGCGGGTTGCGCCAGCGAGCCACGTCGCCCACCGCGTAGACGCCGTCCGCGGCGCACAGGAACTCGTCGCACACGACGCCGTCGTCCAGCGGCAGTCCCGAGCTCGCGAGCCAGGCGTCGTTGGGGACCGCGCCGATGCCGACGACGACGAGATCGGCCGGCAGGACGGAACCGTCCGCCAGCCGCAGGCCTTCGACCGCCTCGGTTCCGACCAGCTCGGACACACCGCAGTTCAGGTGCATGTCCACACCTTGGCGGCGATGGAAATCGGTCATCCGGGTCCCAAGGTCCGCGCCAAGCCCCCGGGTCATCAGGGTCGGCAAGCTGTCGATGACCGCCACCCTGCGCCCGAGTTGGATGGCCGCGGACGCGACCTCAGACCCGATGAAACCGCCGCCTACCACCGCTACCCGGGACGCGCCAAGCAGGCCCGCGCGGATGTGGAGCGCGTCGCCGATCGTCCGGAGCAGGTGTACTCCGGCGAGCTGGCGCATGCCGGGCAGGAGTCGCGGCGAGCAGCCGGTAGAGATGACCACACGGTCGAAATCCACGTGGCCGCCGTCATCCAGCTCGATCTGGCGGCGGCGCACGTCTAGGCGCCGGGCGGCCGTGCCCAGGCGCAGATCGAGTTCGAGCGACGCCAGTGAGTCGCCGTCGAGAAAGCGCACTGACTCGGCGCCAGCGGTGCCGAGGAGAACCGACTTCGACAGCGGCGGCCGGTCGTACGGCAGATCCGGCTCATCGCCGATGAGGGTAATGTGCGCGCCCGAGCCGCGCCGTCGCAGTCCCTGCACGGTGCGCAGGCCTGCCAGTGACGCACCGACCACGACGATGCGCTCGGTCACCTTCGGACCGGGCCTGCGGTCACGGGTCGGCCGCCAGCGCGGTGCGAGGCGAGCAAAAGGTTCGGGCCCGGCCGGCGCTCAAGGCTGGCCGAGGTGCAGCGTTCAGGCATGCGCATCGATCTCTGGTATCCGTCGGGGGGCTTGAGCTCTCTGAAGTGTTATCGCTTGTTTGGCTGCTGATAATCGTTATACTCGATTGATACCCTGTCAAGTAACCCAACCGCCTCAGGGGGCACCCGTGAAGGTTCGCGTCGATTCCGATCTTTGCCAAGGTCACGCTGTCTGTTACATGACCGCACCTGACCTGTTCCGGCTCCGAGATGACGACGGCCACTCGTACGTCGACTCAGAGGATGTGCCCGAGGGCATGGAAGAAGCGGCGCAACTCGGCGCCGACAGCTGCCCCGAGCGCGCGATCACCGTCTTCTGAAACCTGCGACCGCGGTCGCAGGAGAGTTAGCCGCGCCGACTCAGCCGACAGGAGAATACACAGATGGTTCAGGTCGGTCTGCTGATGAGCGACATTCCTGCGGCCATGAGCCCGCAGCGGCAGTTTCAGGACACTCTGCGGGTCGTCGAGGGCGCCGTAGACGCGGGCTTCACGTATATCTCCTTCGGCCAGCATTTCCTGTACGGAGATCTCAGCTACCTCCAGCCCGTACCGTTGCTGGCTCGCCTGGCCGCGCACGTCGGTCCGGAGATAAAGCTGGTGACGAGCGTCATCATCACGCCCGTCTACCATCCCGTGATGCTCGCCGAGGAGATCGCGACTCTCGATGTCGTCACCGAGGGGCGGCTCATCTTCGGGGCAGGCATCGGGTACCGGCCCCAGGAGTTCGAGTATCTCGAGGTGCCGTTCTCCGAACGCGGTCCGCGGACGGACGAATCGCTCGAGATCATGAAGAAGCTCTGGACCGAGGACGACATCAGCTACGACGGGCGCTTCTGGAAGCTCAACCACGTCCGGCCGCACATCAGGCCCGTGCAGAAGCCGCACCCGCCCATCTGGATCGGTGGTCACAGCCTGGCCGGAGCCCGGCGGGCAGGCCGCTTCGGCGACGCGTTTACCGTTCCGCCTGAGACCACCGTCGAGCAGGTGCGAGAGCGGTTCGCCGTGGTGCGCGACGGGTTCGCCGCGCGCGGATTGCCGTTCGGACCGCAGCCGCTGCGCCGGAACGTCTTTGTGGCCGATACTCATGAAGCGGCCGTCGACGGGTACGCGCGCCTTGCGCAGCCGCGCTACATCACGTACTCCGACCGCGGCCTGGACGTGATGGCCGATACCGATCTGCGTAACGACTTTGAGGCGGCAGTCGCCGACCACGCGGTGCTAGGCACGCCCGACGAGGTGATCGGGAAGCTGCTCGATCTCATTACCACGCTGCCGGTGGACCCGCTGCTCATGCGTCCGCAGTGGCCGACGATGAGCGCCGACGAGGCGATCACGACGATGAACCGGCTGGCGCGCGAGATCCTCCCGGCTATCGGCGCCGTCTCGCCGCTGCCCACGCTCGTCGCCTGACCGGCGTTCTGGCCTTAACAAACGGCCGGTACCTGGTGTTGCCGGCGGCCTGTGGGGCCACCCGGCTCTAGCGTGCCTCAGAGACACCAGGCGATCCGGTACACGCCCGCGACGAGCGCAGATGGCGAGTCGATCGCTCGAGGGCAGCGACGGCGATGGCCCTTGCGCTCCGATTTGACGGCTGCTACCCTAAGGACAATTGTGAGGGATCATACATATGATTAGTGAGGATCACCGACGACGGGCCAGCGGCCGGCCGGCGGAGGTGAGGGTGCGATCCGCCCGGCGGTGCCGGGCTCGCCTCAGGACGGACTGGCCTGGCCCGGTGGCCATCCAAGCTACGAAGTAAGTCGGGCCAAGGCGAATTTGACAGGCTAGCTAACTGGTATTGCGAGGCTGGGACTGCTGATGATCGAGATTTCCTTCCATCGTCACCCCGAGACGCCGCTTCACCTAACCCGCAGATGTCATGCCGATATCCCGGATTCGCGGTGGGCCGCTACTCGCAGCTTCAAAAGAAATGAAAATTCGGCAGACCGTCGAGGCAATCCGCGGTCTGGTCACAAGTGAGGTGGCATCAGATGAAACGTGATTCAATCGGACCGAAAAGATCGTCGCGATACAGACGGGCCGCGTCGGCAACCGCCGTGCTGGCCAGCATTACGATCGTCGCAGCCGCCTGTAGCTCGTCGGGTAGCAGTACCACCAGCTCGTCGAGCGGCAGTACGAGCACATCAGGTAGCTCGGGCAGCTCAAAGCTGCCTAGCGTTATCACCGTCACAGCTATCCAGGACCTTACTGGCGCGGTCGGGCCCGTCGGCATTTCCACCCAAGATGGTATGAACCTCGCCGTGAAGGCAATCGCGGCGAGTCACATGCTCGGCAGCACCCAGATCCAGATAACGTACAAAGACACCCAGACCACGCAATCTCTGGCGGTGAGTGAGGCGTCCGCGGCCGCGGATACGAATACCGACGCGATCTTCGGTCCCGTGCTGAGCACCGAGGCCGTGGCGGTGGCGCCGATCGTCGAGAGCGCAAAGATCCCCACCATCTTCACGCAGGCGGGCGGCCCCGGCGTCGTCACACCGGGCGGGTATGTCTTCCGGGTTACCGCGCCTCAGTCGGAGTACCAGCCCAAGATGGTGGCCTACCTCAAGTCCAAGGGTGTCAAGACGGTCACCATGCTCTTCGACGCGACCGTGCCCACCACGGCCGGGATCGCGCAGACCACGCTGCCGCCGCTGTTCAAGACCGCCGGCATAACGATCAAGGGATCGTACGGGTGGTCAGAAGGAACAAGCGACTTCGCCTCGTACGCCACGAAGGTCGCGGCTGAGAACCCGGACGCGGTCGGTGTCGAGGGCATTACCACCGAGCCGAGCCCGGTTATCATCGCGCTGCGCAATGCCGGATACAAAGGCATTATCTTCGGCGGGACATCTTTCCAGGCGTTCACGCTGAAGGCCGCCGGCCAGCAGGCGAAGGGAGTCGTATGGGCGACTGACTTCGACCAGAACAGCACCTTCCCGCAGACGGCAGCCTTCGTGAAGGCCTACGAGGCGGCCTACGGCGGTGCTGCTCCTCTCGACTACGCCGCCGAGGGTTACGACGCGGTTTACCTGCTCGCCTACGGCCTGAAGGACGTCACAGGCACCTTCAGTCGGACGGCGCTGCAAGCGGGACTAGCTGAAGCGGCGAAGGCAGGCTTCAGCGGCGCCCTGGGCATGGACGTCTTCGTGAATCAAGATCTGACCGAAACCGGTTATCTGCAGACCTACACCGGATCGGCCGTCGAGACGGTTCCGTCCTCCTGAGCCCGACGATTCAAGAGGCGGGTTAGTCCGAGTATGATTCAGGTCATCGCTGACAGCCTATCGCTGGGGTCGGTTTACGTACTCTTCTCCCTCGGGCTTAGCCTGTCGTGGAGCGTACTAGGCCTGCTTAATCTCGCGTACGGCGCGCAGTTTATGCTCGGCGCCTACTTCGCCTACCTGTTCGGGGGGCACGTACACGCGTCATTGCTTGTCGTGCTCCCCGTAGCAGTGGTAGCCGTGGCCGCTACTTCAGTCATTGCCGATTACTTCGTATTTCGGCGGCTGCGGGTCCGGGCCGGGACGCCGGTGGAAAGCGAACTGGCCATGCTGGTCGCCAGCATCGGGCTGGCTGCGGTGGCTGAGACAATTGTCCAAAACGCTACCGCCGGTAACTCTGAGTTTATTCCGTCGTCAACGTACAAGGTGCGAACCCTCGGCTTTGGCGGCAGCACCCTGCACATAACAAATATACAGCTGCTGATGACGGTCGTCGCCATCGCGCTGACCATTGCTTTTGCCGCGTTCGTTAAGTGGACCCGGTTCGGTCGTGCGATGCGGGCCGCGGCCGTTGATCCTGCCACCTGCGAACTTCTCGGAGTCAACGCTAATCGTTTGTTCTCCGTGACCATGGCTATCAGCGGCGGCATGGCCGGCCTCGCGGGAGTCCTGCTCGGCATCGACCTGACGAACGTCCAATTCCAAATGGGCGATCCGCTGGTCACTAAAGCTTTCGCTGTCATCATAATAGGTGGCGTCGGCAGCATAGCCGGAGCGGCTGTTGGCGGCTATCTCCTCGCCTTCGCGGAAACCTTGGTCGTGGTCTACGGTCCTTCCACATACCAGGACGCAATCTCGTTTGCGCTTATTATCATCGTTCTTCTCGTGCGCCCGACGGGGTTGTTCGCGCAAAGGAGATGGCAGCGGTCCTAATGGGATACTTCACACAGAACGAAGTCCTGTTCCAGCAGACGCTGGTCTACATGATCCTCGCTATCAGCATCCAGGTTGTGCTCCGCTGCGGCGTGGTGTCACTTGCGTCGGTCGGCTTCTACACTCTTGGCTCCTATGCCGGAGCGATCCTGAGCAAACACGGCTGGCCTTCATTGGTCATTCTCCTCGTCGTCATGATCGTCTCCGGCCTGCTCGGATACAGTTTTGGCCGGCCCCTTGCGCGACTGCGCGGACTCTACCTCGCCATGGCGACGCTGGCCTTTGACCTGGTCCTGCCGGTCCTGCTCAGTAACGGCGGCAGCTTCACCGGTGGCTCGCTTGGCCTGTACGGTATCCCGGTGACCGTTAACACGGGTACGCTGGTCGTGGTCGTAGTGGTGGTGATTTACGTGATAAGCCAGCTGGAGCGCGGCTGGATGGGCCGGGCCTCACTGGCGCTGCGCAGCGACGAGGATCTGGCTCGCTCCATGGGGATACGCGTGGCCCGGGAGCGCTATCTCGCCTTCGCCGTCTCCGCCGGCCTCGGCGGGCTGGCCGGCAGCCTCAGCGGCATGTTGTTCCGCGCGGTCAGCCCCTCGACTACTGGCTTTGGCGTGATCACGCTGGTCCTGGCGATGGCGATCATCGGCGGCCGCGAGTCGTGGCTCGGTGCCATCATCGGCGCTTACCTCGTCACCTGGCTACCTGTTTGGCTCGGGTTCATTGGCCTGTATCAGGACCTGTTCTTCGGCCTGATCCTCGTGGCGGTGATGCTCTTCTTCCCCGATGGCCTGCTTGGCGCCATACAACTCGGGGTATCGACCCTTCGCCTTCGCCGAAAGCAGATAGCGACATGACCGCGACTGATGCCGCAGATCCACCGGCGCTGCTCGAGACCAAAGGCCTCTCGGTAACCTTCGGCGGCGTGAAGGCTGTCGTCGGCGTCAGCCTCTGCCTTGAGCCAGGAAAATTGTACGGCCTGGTCGGGCCCAATGGGTCAGGTAAGACTACGTTCCTCAATGCTCTCTCCAGGCTTGTGCACACATCCGGTGGCCAGATGCTGTTCAACGGCAGCGACTACACCCGCATTGCCGATACCGCGGTAGCCTCGATTGGAATATCGCGGACATTCCAATCCATCCGGCTGCTCAGCCAGCTGAACGTCCTGGAGAATGTTCAGCTTGGCGCGGATTCCGTCGGCGGACGTAAACGGACTCTCGATTGGTGGATCGGCCGCCGGGCGGCCGGCCGGGAGACCCGTGATGTCGCGAACCGGGCCATGGAAGCACTAGACCGGGTGGGTCTTTCTGCGCTGGAGAAGAGGAATCCGGCGACCCTTTCTTATGGCCTGCAGCGACGGGTCGAGGTGGCCCGCGCCATCGCGATGAAGCCGCGGCTGTTGCTGCTGGACGAGCCGACGGCCGGCATGCGCGAAGACGAGCGAACAGAGCTCATGGAGCTGAGTCAGAGCTTGGTCGCTGACGGCATGACCGTGCTTGTCGTGGACCATAATCTGAGGATGATCACGTCGATCAGCGAGCACTTGTTCGTCATGCATTTCGGAAATCTCATCGCCAGCGGGAATCCGCATGACGTAATGCGGCAGCCAGATGTTCAGGTCGCATATATAGGACGCGGGGCAGATGTTCCAGTCTGATGATAGCCAGCCGATCCTTGAGGTCGAAGGGCTCAACGTAAGTTACGGCGCCGTGCACGCCGTTCGCGATGTGAGCCTGAAGGTGGGGCAGAATCAGGTCGTGGCCCTGCTCGGTGCCAACGGGGCCGGCAAGTCCTCCACCGTCCGGGCCATCTGCGGAGCGATCCCGTCCACGGCCGAGAGCATGCGCTACCTCGGACAGGCGTATCGCAAGCGTCATGCTCACAGCATGAGCCGGGCCGGTCTTGTCCTCGTGCCGGAGGGCCGTAAGATCATCGGCCCGCTGACCGTCGAGGAGAACCTGCTGCTCGGCGGATTTGTCGTCGGCGGCCGGCGGAAGCTAGCCGAGGGGCTGGAGGAAATCTACGAGCTGTTCCCGGTGCTCCGTACCCGCAAGGACGTGGCCGGCGGCCTGCTCAGCGGCGGGGAACAGCAGATGCTCGCCATCGGCCGGGCCATGATGTCCAAGCCCCGCCTGATCCTCATGGACGAACCAACGATGGGGCTAGCGCCGATCATGGTCGATGCCGTCATGCAGACGGTCAGCCGCATCGCCAAGACCCACGTGTCCATCCTCATGGTCGAGCAGAATGTCACCGCGGCCATGCCCGTGTCTGACTTCATCTACGTCCTGGAACAGGGACGGGTGGCTTATTCTGGTCTGCCCACCGAGGCGCTGCAGAACTCCGAGATCGTCGAGGCCTTCCTCGGTATCGACATCATCGAGGATGTGGTGAAAGAGGAAGAGGCCGAACATGCTCACGACGCCTCGGCCGTGCCCAGCGCGGTTCCTGGCGCGTCGCCGATAGCATCGGCACCGGATGCGGAATCGCCGGAGCGATAATTCTGGCCGGATCGCCACTTACTTGACAACCTTTCCATATCAATGATAATCATTATTTGAGACCAAGATGGTAGCGTGTCAACCGGGGCCGGAAGAGGGCCGTCGCTATGACCAGCACACTCTCCAGCGGGGCGCTTGACGGCCAGGTCGCCGTGGTCACGGGCGCCGCCTCCGGGATCGGAAAGGCCATCGCCGAGAGGTTCATCGCCGAAGGCGCGGCTGTGGTCGGCGGCGACATTCAGGAGATAAAGCTGGCCGCACCCGCGGATAAATACGCGGGCGTGCGGTGTGACGTCACCGACGAGGATGATCTGCGGGAACTGATCACCGTGGCCGAGAGCATCGGTCCACTCAGCATTCTTGTCAACTCGGCCGGCATCAGTATCAAGGTACCGATCGACGAAATGCCCGCGGCTGAGTGGAGGCGCCTCCTCGCGATCAACCTGGACGGATCTGCCTTCGCGATCAAGCACGCCGTCCGGGCCATGAAGATCCACGGCGGCGGCAGCATCGTCAACATCGCGAGCATCGCCGCCTTCAGCACGTCGTCACGGTACAACAACGTATATGCGGCGTCTAAGGGCGCGATTGTCTCACTCACCCGGGCGCTGGTATACGAACTGAGCGCGCACGGCATACGCATCAACGCTCTCGCGCCCGGACTGATCGACGCGCCGGTCCTGCGCAGCCATCCGGACGACTGGGTCGCGGCGCGCGTCAGCCGCGTCCCGCTGGGGCGGATGGGAACGGTTGAGGACATGGCGAACGTCGCCACCTTCCTGGCCTCGGATCAGGCGGCGTACGTCACCGGCCAGACGATCGTGGCCGACGGAGGCCTGACCTCGGTGATCTACCTGGACCCGGACTAGCGCGTGGCCAGCCACGATCAGCTTTCGATCCCGGTCAGGAATGAGGTGTCCGGATTGGGCGAATTCGACCTGCAGGCCCTGGCCGCGGCCACGTTTCATCTCGGCGCGGCCGTGGCCGATCTTGATGAGACCATGGAGTTTAATTCCAGGCTCGGGATCACCCGGTGGGTAACATCCGGCTGGAAGATCGCCAGGTATTACGATGTCAGGGAAAATCAGGCGATTGACGTCAGGTCCCGTGTCGCCTTCGGCCAGCTAAATGCCGGGCTGGCGCTCGAATTCATCGAAGTAGACCGGTCCGGCCCGGTACCTCTGGTCTGGGATTTTCAGGACCCTGGCTGCCATCCCCACCTTGCGTACTGGGTGGACGACCCGCGTGCGGTGGCGGCGCGGCTCATCGACGCGGGCAGCCGGTTGCTCATGGCCCGCGCCTCGACCGCGGAACTAGAGAACCTGAAGGCTCCCGTCACGAAGTCGGGGCAGTTGCCCGCCGCGCTCGATACGTGCTACCTGTCGGGCCCCAGCGGGCTCTTGGCCGAGCTCGTTCCGAAGGCCATATGGGAAACTCGCCTGCCGGCCACGTTTGGCCCGGATGTGCACCATGTCATGCCTGCGCCGGCTCAGCCGCGGCGCCGTTCCCAGGATGGGTCCTGAACAGATGACCACGACCAGCCCGTTGAGCGAAGCACTCGAGGATCGCGTTGAGGTGGCCGCTTCCGTCGATTGGTCCGCCCTTCCGGCCGAGACCCAGGACGCTACCAGGAGGCTGGTTTTCGATGCCCTGGGCGTAGCCTCGGCCGGCCGTTACGCACCTGGCGTGGACGCGGCGATCGGTGCCCTGGCGGGCGCGGTCGGCCCCGGAGACGTCCAGGTCCCCTGGATGGATATGAGCCTGCCGGTGACCGACGCGGCCATGACCCTTTCCTGGCTGATTCATGCCTGGGATTTCGACGACACGCACGACGCCGGAGTTCTGCACGCTGGCGCCTTGGCCGTCGCCGCCGCTTATGCCACCGCGGTGAAGGAATCAGCATCCGGTCAGCGGTTTCTCGAAGGCACTGTCGCCGGTGTCGAAACCGTAGCGCGCCTCTCGCTCGCGCTGGGTTTCCAGCGCGGCGTCATCCGGTCGTCCGGGCTGGCCTGCCTCGGCGCTGCGGCCGCGGCGGCACG
>Ga0302325_10006398_pt1 | contig 26494 bp, 22 predicted proteins | sample Palsa_T0_2_FD_201948 | JGI IMG/M metagenome (GOLD analysis project Ga0302325, IMG submission 201948) | Peat permafrost microbial communities from Stordalen Mire near Abisko, Sweden - Palsa_T0_2 | ecosystem: Environmental > Terrestrial > Soil > Palsa > Peat permafrost | place: Sweden: Abisko... | reverse complement strand
GAGCACCGGCAGGCCCAGCCCGTCAGCCAATTCAACCGACACCGCAGACGGACCCGACGGCGCAATCCGGGCCCGCACCGACGACGCCCCCGCCGCATGCAACGACACGCCCTGCCACGAGAACGGTAACGCCACGCCGTCACCCTCGTGCGTCACCGCCGCCGCATGCAGGGCCGCATCCAGTAACACCGGATGCACGCCGAATCCGGTTACGCCCCCGGCCGCTTGCGGCAGTGTCACTTCGGCGAAGAACTCGTCGCCGCGACGCCACAACGCGGTCAGCCCCTGGAACGCCGGGCCGTACTCGTAACCGCGGGCCGCCAATCGCTGATAGCCGTCGGCGACATCGACGGGACTGGCACCCTCCGGCGGCCACACCGATAGATCCGCCCCCGGCTCAACCGGCCCGGTCGACAAGAATCCCGTCGCGTGGCAGGTCCATTCGGAATCCGCACTCTCTCTGGCGAAGACGGACATGCCGCGCTGGCCTGATTCGTCGGGCGCCCCCACCACAAGCTGCACCGCGACCGAGCCCGACGCCGGGAAGATCAACGGCGACTGCAACGTCAGTTCGTCAACCAGCGCGCAGCCGACCTCGTCGCCGGCCCGGATGGCCAATTCGACGAAGCCCGCACCCGGGAACACCGTCATCCCGTTCACGGCATGATCGGCCAGCCATCCCTGGGTGGCCGGAGCGAGCCGGCCCGTGAGCACCACCCCGCCCGAGTCCGGCAGCTCCACCACCGCACCCAGCAGGGCGTGCTCGCTGGGCCCCAGGCCCAGACCCGCAGCATCAACCGCCGCGTCCTCGCCGGATAGCCAAAAACGCCGTCGTTCAAAGGCGTACGTCGGCAACTCGGTAAAGCCGGCTCCTGGCAACGCGGCACGCCAATCCACCCTGACACCGGACACGAAAGCCTGCGCTGCCGACGCGAGGAACCGGTGCAAACCGCCGTCCTCGCGAGCGAGGGTGGGCACGACGGTGGCTACTGAGGCATCCGAGGCTCCGTCGACCCCGTCGGTGGCGGTGTCCTCGATTCCGGCGATCAGCGCGGGGTGCGGGCTGGATTCGATGAACGTCCGATAGCCGCTTTGGGACGCGGTGCGCACTGCCTGATCGAACTCGACCGTTTGGCGGATGTTGCGGAACCAGTAGTCGGCGTCCAGCGCGGCGGTGTCCAGGATGCCTCCGGTGACCGTGGAGAAGAACACCGTGCGTGTCGAACGTGCCTCGATCCCGGACAACGCATCGGCGAGTTGCTCGCGGATCGCTTCGACGGCAACGGAATGCGACGCATAATCGACATCGATGCGGCGGGCCCGAAGTTCGCGTTCGGTGCAGTGGGCGATGAGTTCGTCGAGTGCGGCCACTTCACCGGACACGACGACGGCAGATCGTCCGTTGATCGCGGCGATGCTGATCCGATCGCCATATGGCGCCAACAGTTCTCGCACCTGCTCAGATCCGCACGCCAGGGCGGCCATTCCGCCTCGACCGGACAGCGCCAACAACAGTTTGCTGCGCAGCGTGACCACCCGTGCGGCCTCGCGCAGCGACAATGCACCGGCGACGTAGGCTGCGGCGATCTCGCCTTGGGAATGCCCGATGACTGCGTCCGGACGGACACCGATCGACCGCCACAGTTCGGCGAGGGAGACCATCACCGCGAACAGCGCCGGCTGGACCACGTCGACACGGTTCAGGTCCGGCGCGCCCGGCGTCCCGCGTAGCACGTCGATCAATGACCAGTCGACGAACTCGGCGAAAGCCTCCGCGCATGCGTTGATCTGCTCAGCGAAAACAGGTGCGGTGTCTAATAATTCGACTCCCATGCCGACCCACTGCGAGCCTTGGCCGGGGAAGACGAAGACCGTTTTGCCCGCCGCGGCAGCCTGGCCGGTGAGCACAGACCCGCCCGGCAGGCCCTCGATCAACTCGTCTAACCCGGCCAGTAACTGGCCTCGATCACGACCAAGCACGACTGCTCGATGCTCGAATGTTGACCGCCCCGCCAGCGACCATCCCACATCGGCGACACTTAATCCTTCGCGGGCGCTTACGAATTCGGCCAGCCGTGCAACCTGATCCTGCAGCGCCGCCGCGCTCTTGGCCGACACCACCCACGGCACCACCGACGGTGGCGGAGCCGCGTCCGTGGCGAGTTCGACCGGCGGGCAGTCCTCGATGATCACGTGGGCGTTGGTGCCGCTGATCCCGAACGACGACACCCCGGCGCGGCGCGCCCGACCGTCAGCCGGCCCGCGCTTCCACGGCTGCGGTTCCGTGAGCAACGACACTGCCCCCGCCGACCAATCCACGTGCGGGCTCGGCACATCCACGTGCAACGTCGCTGGCAGCACCTCATGATGCATCGCCTGCACCATCTTGATCACGCCGGCCACCCCGGCGGCGGCCTGCGTGTGACCCATGTTCGACTTGATCGAGCCCAGCCACAGGGGCTTACCGGTCTCCGCTCTGTCTTGGCCGTAGGTGGCCAGCAATGCCTGGGCCTCGATCGGATCGCCCAACGTCGTCCCGGTGCCGTGACCCTCCACCACGTCCACCTCGGCGGCGCTCAACCCGGCATTGGCCAACGCCAAGCGCACCACCCGTTGTTGTGACGGACCGTTGGGCGCCGTCAACCCGTTTGAAGCGCCGTCCTGATTGACCGCGGTGCCACGCACCAACGCCAGCACCCGATGCCCCAACCGCTGCGCATCCGAAAGCCGCTCGACGACCAACATCGCGCCACCTTCGGACCAGCCGACACCGTCGGCCGCCCCGGAGAAGGGCTTGCAGCGACCATCCGGCGAGAGGCCCCGGTGCCTGCTGAACTCGACGAAAACGGTCGGTGTGGCGTTGACGGTCGCACCGCCGGCCAATGCCAGATCGCACTCTCCAGACCGCAACGACTGAACGGCCATATGTAAGGCCACCAACGACGACGAGCAGGCGGTGTCCACCGACACCGCGGGACCCTCCAGCCCCAGCACGTACGCCACCCGGCCGGTGGCCACGCTCGACGTCATACCGGTCAGCCGGTAACCCTCGATCTCCTCGGCGAGCATGCCGTAGCCCTGGGCGATGATCCCGGCGAAAACTCCGGTGGCACTGCCCCGCAACGTAGTTGGGTCAATCCCGCCCCGCTCCAACGCCTCCCACGACAACTCCAGCAACACCCGATGCTGCGGGTCGGTGGCTAGCGCCTCGGTGGGTGACACGCCAAAGAATCCCGCGTCGAAATCCGCTACATCGTCAACGAATCCGCCCGCGCGCGCATAGCACTTGTGCGGGGCGTCCGGGTCGTCGTCGAACAACCCGGCCAAGTCCCAGCCCCGGTCGGTCGGGAACTCCGACATCACATCGCGTTTGTCGGCGACCATGTCCCATAGACCGTCTGGCGAGTCGACGCCGCCGGGGAACCGGCACGACATACCGACGATCGCGATCGGCTCGCCGGAGCGTTCCAGCAAAGCCCGGTTCTTGCTCTTCAGGCGCTCGACCTGGACCAGCGCTTTCCGCAGCGCCTCAGTTGCGTGCTGAAGTTGGTCAGCCATGCCGATACCCCCCTAACGTTGGTCGTTGCTCAATCCGGGATGCAGGCCCGCGGAAAGGAGCAGAGTCAATCGCTGCACGAACGTCACACCTGCTCGTCGACGGGAGAACATCGTTGGCGCACGCCGCCGACTTCGGCAGGGTTCCCGATACGTCCGATACTCCCGGTGTCCATACCGGAAAAGCGGCGCCGTGCGTCGACTTGCCCGTTCGACTCATGGTCTGGGTGCGCAACCAATTCCGGCGTTGCCCAGCGATCCATGGCGAGACTGTACCCGCCACAAGTCAGCCAAGGCTAAGCGGCGGCCAACCCCGCCTCACGCTCGTCAGCGCCACCCGTCGGCGGCCTCGGCGGCTCGCATCAGCGCCGCGCACAGTTCCCGCAATTCGGGAGCAGCGGCTCCTTCTTCGAGCGCGGTTGCGACGTCCTCTGCGGCGCATCGAACCTGGTAGACACGGTCGGACAGATGAGCGGCCTCATCCGCGGACAACACCACCGCGTCGGCCGGCAACGAGGCGCCTTTGACGCCGTTTATCGAGGCCCGCTGCTCGTAAGCGCGCTGCCGGCACGACTGCCGGCAGTACTGGCGGCGACGGCCGAGCCCAGTATCGGCGACGTCTCGTCCACACCAGCGGCACGGCTGCGGGCGGACGCGGCGTGTCACGGGGCCGACTTTAGTCGGGGTCTTCGCCGAATCCCGGTATCATTGACCGTCGGGTCTTCCGTTCGGCGACGAGCGCCCGGGAACTACGGAGTCCAGTGCAGCGTTGTTCAGGACGCTAGCTGAAAAGAAGTTAAGAGGAGTTGCTGACCAATGGCCGATCGCGTCCTAAGAGGCAGTCGCCTTGGAGCCGTAAGCTACGAGACCGACCGCAACCACGACCTGGCGCCGCGCCACGTCGCGCGCTACCGCACCGACAACGGCGAAGAGTTCGAGGTGCCGTTCGCTGACGATGCCGAGATCCCCGGTTCCTGGCCGTGCCGCAACGGCATGGAGGGCACCCTGATCGACGGAGACCTGCCCGAACCCAAGAAGGTCAAGCCGCCCCGCACGCACTGGGACATGCTGCTCGAGCGCCGTTCGGTCGAGGAACTCGACGAGCTGCTCAAGGAGCGTCTCGAGCTGATCAAAACACGCCGTCGCGGCAGCTGAGGCCGCGGCTCCAGCTCACCCTTTGATCTGCGCCGTGCGCCTGTGGTTCAGCCGCCCATCGATGCCCCACTGCGCGACTTTGATTAATGCTTCTCGAATGTTGGATCCGCTCATTTTGGAGACGCCGAGTTCACGCTCGGTGAACGTGATCGGCACCTCCACGACGACAAAGCCGTTGGTGATAGTGCGCCACGTCAAATCGATCTGGAAGCAATAACCCTTCGAGTCGACGTGGTCGAGGTCGATCTTCTGCAAGACATCCCGCCGGTAGGCGCGGTAACCGGCGGTGATGTCGTGGATGCCGATGCCTAGGGCTAACCGCGCGTATGTGTTGGCCGTCCAGGACAGCGCCCACCGCCGCCACGGCCAGTTCTGCACATTCCCGCCATCGACGTAGCGCGAGCCGATGGCCAGGTCGGCGCCCGCATCGATCGCCTCCAGCAGCAGGTGCAGCTGCTCGGGCGCGTGACTGCCGTCGGCGTCCATCTCGACCAGGGTGGTGTACTCCCGGCTGAGACCCCAGGCGAATCCGGCCAGATACGCCGCGCCCAAACCGTCCTTGACGGTGCGGTGCATGACGTAAAGGCGCTCAGGATCCGCCGCGGCCAGTTCGTCGGCCAGCTGCCCGGTGCCGTCGGGGCTGTTGTCGTCGACGATCAACACGTGGACCTCCGGGCAAGCCCGGTGAAGTCGCTGCAGGATCAGCGGAAGATTCTCCTGCTCGTTGAAGGTGGGGATGATCACCAGGGTGCGCAGGGTGGGACGATCGCCCGCAACCCGCGACACCGGATCGCCGGTGGTCATATGTCTCCTTTTTCTGGCCGCTGGCCAAGTGTGCGGGCGGAATGTCGGCCGTCTTGATCAAGCGTGGTGTCCTCGTCGTCCTCGTCGAGGCCGGCGTCGGCGGCTGACACCTCGCCGCCGCCTGCTGCTACATCGTCATCGTCGCTGGGCGGGTCGTCGCCGGATCTCTCCAGCGCCGAGCCCAACTTCTTTGCCAACTCCGACAGGCGCAGATTGAGATCGCTGAACCATCCATTGTGCAACATCGCCGCAAGCAGTAAAGCGACAGCGACCGCGACCAGACTCCCCTGCACAATCGGTCCCCACTTCGCGGCCGGCGTCAGCGTCGTCTTGAGGCGGACTTGGTTGTCCAGATAGGCCGGCGTGAAAAACTTCGTTCGCTGCAGCTCACGGCCGTCCGGGGTGACCAGCGCGGAGATCCCGACGTTGCTGGCGACGACGGCGTAACGGTCGAGTTCCACCGCGCGAAGCTTCGAGAACGCCAGCTGCTGCTCGCTCATCGTCTGGTTGAAGTTCGCGTTGTTGGCGGGCACTGCGAGCACCTCGGCGCCGTTTCGGACCGAGTCCCGCAGTGCGCGGTCGAAGATCACTTCCCAGCAGGTCGCAATCCCCACCGGAGTGCCTGCGGCCTGCACCACGCCGGTGCCTTTGCCCGGGACGATATAGCCCGCCCAGTCGGCGAGCCCGGACAGATGCCGGAAGAAGCCACGCCAGGGCAGGTATTCGCCGAACGGCTGCACAATCCGCTTGTCGTGGTGGTCGCCGGGTCCGGTCTTGGGATTCCAGACGATCACCGTGTTCGTTTCCGCGGGGGCGTCCGGCCTGCTCGTGGCGTCGAGCACGGTCCCGACCAGGATGGGCGCCCCGATCGCCTCAACGGCCACCTCGATCTGTTGCGCCGCCTCAGGATCGCGCAGCGGGTCGACCTCCGATGCGTCCTCGGGCCACACCACAAAGTCGGGTTGGAGCACGCGGCCGGCATGAACGTCGTCGGCAAGCCGGCGGGTTTCCCGGACGTCGTTGGCCAGCACGGCGAGACGTTGCGCGTTGAATTCCAGGCCGAGCCGCGGCACGTTGCCCTGAACAACGGCCACGGTGACGACCGGTTCGTTGCCTGAGCCGGTGCCCGAGTGGCGGACCTGCGGCCAGACGGCGGCGGTCGCGAAGAACACCAGGCAGATGCAGAAGGCGGGCAGCACCACCTCGGGCGGCGCGTCGGCCGTCTCGGCGTCTTCTCCGGAGTGCCGCTGACGGGATGTCCGCCACCACGACACGGCCTCCAGCGCGATCGCGGTGGCGCTGCATCCGGTGAGCGCGATTGCCAGCGAGAGCAGCGATTCTCCACCCAGACGGGCCAACGGCAAAAACGGGCCAGCGGTTTGACCGGCGGCCACCACGCCCCACGGGAACCCCCCGAACGGAACCGTCGACTTCAACCACTCCTGCGCAGCCCACAACACGGCGAACCAGATCGGCCATCCGGGTAGCTGTCGCACCACGACTGCTGACAGGCCGAAAATAGCGGGAAAAACCGCGCACAACAGCACCAGAGCCACCAGGGGCGTGACGCCCACCAGGATGCTGATCCAGCGGATCAACGGCAGATAGAAGGCCAGCCCGACAAGGAAGCCGTAACCGAATCCGCCGCTCAGCGTGGTGGCCGGACGAGTCAGTACCCAGGCCAGCACGGCGAACGCGACGACAGCGGCCCACCACCAGTTGAATCCCGGATAGCTGGAGCAAAGCAGCAGGCCGGCGAGGACCGAAGCGCCGAGGCGGGTGAGACGCGGCCGTAACGCCCTGCCGAACTGCGGCAACCGCTTGCGCAGCTCGCGGTTCAGCCTCGCCAGCAACACGGCGCTGGTCTGAATCAGGCGCCGGACCAGATACTCGGCCAGCTGAGCGCTTCGATCGCGCAGCGTCGACCACGGATTGTCTCCAGGCGGGAGGTCGGCGACCGGTAACTCCGAGTCCGCTGACTGGTGGTCCGGTGACTCCAAGTCGGTCTCGCGCCCCAGCTCCTCGTCGTCGTCCTCGTCGTCGTGCGAGACGTTCAGAACCGGGATTTCTCCGGTGTCGTCGTCATCTCTGATTGCCGAGAAAACGTCGGTGTCCTCGAAGGGCCGGATCCGGCGGTCGAACCGCCTGATACCCCTAGCCATGTATGACCTCGCCCCTGTGCACGGTCTGCAGGCAACGGGGCAACGCGTCGGCGGGGCCGATTCGCGGCAACGCCGGCAGCTGCGACCGCGGGTCGGTGGACCACCGCCGCACGGCGTCATTCGGCGCGCTGACATCCAACTCGCCGACGTCCCAGACGGCGTAGGAGGCGGGTGCGCCCGGGACCAGGCGGCCCACCGGCCCGTCGCCGGCACCGCAGGCTCGCCAGCCGCCGCGAGTCGCCGCGGCGAACGCCGCCCGGGCGGAGATCGAACTACCTGGCGTGTGGTGGTTGACGGCCGCGCGGATCGTGGCCCAGGGGTCAAGGCCGGTCACGGGGGCGTCGGATCCGAACGCGAGGGCCACGCCTTGGGATGCTAGCAGCGCAAACGGGTTGAGACGCCCTGCTCGATCCATACCGAGACGGCGGGCGTACATGCCGTCGGGGCCGCCCCAGAGCGCGTCGAAATTGGGTTGCATGCTGGCCATGACTCCCCATCCGCCAAGCTTGGCCGCCTGGTCGACGGTCACCATCTCCAGGTGCTCCAAGCGATGACCACAGCGAGCCACCGCGGCGACGCCCAGGTCTTCGACGACGCGCTCCATCGCGGCGACGACGCTCGACACCGCGGCGTCGCCGATGACATGGAAACCGGCCGTCACGCCGACCTCGGTGCACGCGCGCACGTGCGCGGCGACTTCGTCGCAGTCCAGATAGCAGGTTCCGCTGCGGTCGGCGGCGTCCTGGTACGGCTGATGCAACCAGGCAGTACGCGATCCCAGGGCGCCGTCGACGAACAGGTCTCCGGCCAGCCCGGCGGCACCGGTGTCGTCGAGGATCGCGCGCGCCTGCGCAGGGCTGGTCACCGCCTGGCCCCAGTAACCGACTACCTGGACGCCGTGGGCGAGCGCACGGAGTTCGCGCCAGTCGTCCAGCCCGCCGATCTCGGGACCGGCGCATTCGTGCACCGCGACGATGCCGTTGGCGGCCGCGGTGTTCAGCGCCTCGAGCCGGGCTTCGGCACGCTGGGCAACGGTCAACAGGTCACGCGCGGCGGCGCGTACCAGGTGATGGGCATCGCCCACCAACGGCCGCTGCGGGTCAGAACCGGTTGCCGATGCGACTCCGGAACTGCGATGACGCAGACCGGTAGACGCCAGCGCCGAGTGCACGTCGACCCGGGCCAGGTAGGCGGGCCGGTCCCCCAGCACCGCGTCAAGCTCTGCCGTGGTCGGTGCAGTGTTCTCCGGCCACGATGATTCGTCCCAGCCGTGACCCCACAGCGGCTGGCCGGGATGAGCCACCGCGTAGTCGGCGATCAATTGCAGACAATGCGAGCGGGACGTCGCGGCACGCAAGTCGAGACCGGTCAGGGTCAGCCCGGTCGCGGTGAGGTGAATATGGCTGTCGACGAAACCCGGCGCGACAAAGCCGCCGTCGAGATCGACGATGTCGGCGGCGCCGAACTGGCCACGGCCGACGTCGTCGCTGCCCAGCCACACCACCACACCGCCGCGAACCGCCATCGCTGTGGCGTCGGGATGCGTCGGGCTGTGCACCCGGCCGTTGACCAACAGGGTTGTCGGAACCTCAGTCACGTCGCAAAACCGGCGGGTGAACTAGCTCAGTGACGTCAGTAACGTCCAAGACCTCGCCGTCGATGTAGTCGGGCCGTGGCCGACGGTCGTACCCGTCGGCCCCGACGGTGGTGAACGTGGTCAACGGGAACCGCCGACCGAGCCCGCGAGCTGCCATCGCGGTCAGCACCGGACGTGCCGCAGCGCGACTCGGCGGCAACAACAGCAGCAACCCCGCGGCCGAGCTCACCAGGCCCGGCACCACGACGAGCAGCGTTCCCAGCGCGACCAGCGCGCTGTCGGTGGCCAACCGGGTCTGCTGTGTGTTCAGCCCGGATCGCAGGCGCATGAGCTGGACCTTGAGTTGCGAACCCGCCACCGCCAGCCCGGCGGCAAACGCGACCAGCAACAGCAACAGAGTCCATCCGAGCCCGATCGTCGACGCCAACCCCACCAGCACGGCGAGCTCGACGACGACGTAGACCACCAACAGTCGCGACACCATGGGATGCCAACGTCGGGGACGGCCACCGGAGTTCCGCGGACCGCCGTCGCGCGGTTAGATGACTCACGTGACGACAATCGAGATCGACACTCCCGCCGGCCCGATCGATGCCCTGCTCGATGTCCCCGACGGCCCCGGACCCTGGCCGGGCGTGGTGGTGATTCACGACGCGATGGGTTACGGACCGGATAAGCAGTCGACCAACAGCCGTATCGCCGCAGCCGGATACGTCGCACTGACCCCTAATTTGTTCGCCCGGGGCGGCTGGGCGCGATGCATCACCAAGGTCATGCGCGACGTGTTGACCCAGCGCGGCCAAGCGCTTGACGACGTGCTGGCTGCCCGTGACCATCTGAAGGCCCTACCGGAAACCACCGACCGGGTCGGGATCGCGGGTTTCTGCATGGGCGGGCAGTTTGCACTTGTCATGTCGCCCAAGGGTTTTGACGCCTCGGCGCCCTTCTACGGCGCGCCGCTGCCGCGCGAGCTCAGCGACACGCTGGACGGCGCCTGCCCGATCGTCGCCAGTTTCGGCAGCAGGGACCCGTTGGGTATCGGTGCACCCAAGAAACTGCAGCGGGTCCTCGACGACAAAGGCATCACCAACGACGTCAAGACCTATCCGAAGGTTGGTCACGGCTTTGCCAGCAAGCTTCCCGCGCAGCCGCTGTTGCGCATCACCGGATTCGGCTACAACCAACAGGCCACCGAAGATGCGTGGGAGCGCGTCTTTGCATTCTTCGACGAACACATGCGCGACGGCGCGTAACTAGTCCGTTGCCCGCAATTCCAGGCCGACGTTATTCTGCAGGCCGCCGCGCAGCTTGCTGAACACGTTGAACACCCGCCCGATCAGGCCGTACTCCCGCCCGATGGCGTCGTACACGGCGCCGGTCTCCGACTTGTCCAGGACGGTCGCGGTCGCCTCGATCGCCTCGCCTTTCGGGTGTCCGCCCCTGTCGCAGACGGCCAGTGTGACCCGCGGGGTGTTGCGAATTCGCTTGACCTTCCACGACTTTTCCTGCGTGATGACGAGCAGCCGGCCGTCGTGGTTGGCGGCCCAGACCGCAGTGGGCTTGGGCTGACCGTCCTTGGTGAAGGTGGTCAGCAGGACGTACTGCGCTTTGGCGACGTCTGCGAAGGTCGTTGACATCTCGTCAGTCTAGAGGCGTTCGGATGCCCAGGCTTCAGCCCGAAACACGAAGGAGCACCACGCGATGAGACGTGCGTCAATACGTCGTACGGTGAATCATGCCCCGAGCCCGCGATACCGACGCCTGCTCGGGCGCGCTGCAGGTGCATCAGGGCGCCGACGGCGCGCTGGCTCAAATCAGGTTGCCTGGCGGCATGCTGGCCGCTGCCCAGTTGGCGGCGCTGGCCCATGCCTCAGCGGATTTCGGCTCGGCGACGCTGGAGCTGACCCGCCGCGGCAATCTGCAGATCCGCGGGATCACCAACGCCGAGGGGATGGCCGCAGCGGTGGCCGAGGCGGGCCTGCTGCCGTCATCGACGCATGAGCGGGGCCGCGACATCGCCGCGTCGCCCCTGTCCGGCAGGATCGGTGGTAACGCCGACGTGCGGGCGTGGGTGACAGAGCTGGACGCCGCGATCCGGGCCGAGCCGGTGCTGGCACAGCTGCCGGGCCGCTTCCTGTTCAGCTTGGACGATGGTCGCGGCGATGTGTCCGGCCTGGGCGCCGACGTCGGTGCGCACCTCGTCGCCGACCACGCCGCGTTGGTGCTGGCCGGGTGCGACACCGGTGTCCGGTTGACGGCACCCGAAGTGGTCGAGACCTTGGTCGGCGTGGCGGTGCGGTTCGTCGAGCTAGACCAAAAAGCCTGTCGGGTGAGCGAACTAGCCGATCCCACCGGGCTGTGGCCCGGTGTCGAGATCGGTGATGACTTTCGGCCGGTCACCCGACCGCCAGTGGGTTGGATCGAGCAGGACGACGGCCGGGTTGCGTTGGGCGCCGCGGTGCCATTGGGCGTGCTGCCGGCCCGCGTCGCGGAGTTTCTGGCTGCGATCGAGGCGCCGCTGGTCGTCACGCCGTGGCGCGCGATGCTGGTCTGCGACCTCGACGAAGTCATCGCCGACACGGCACTACGGGTGCTGGCGCCGTTGGGGCTGGTTTTCGACGAAAACTCGGTGTGATTCGCGACGCCATGCAATCGCTGCGGCCGATCCCCACGATGTGGACCGTCAGCGCCGCTCATCTCGGCGCCGCTCCTCCTCATCGCTTCGCTCTGCATCGTCGCCGGCGCTCATCTCGGCGCCGCTCCTCCTCATCGCTTCGCTCTGCATCGTCGCCGGCGCTCATCTCGGCAGCCTGCGCCAAACGAACTGCGGCAGTAACCGCATGCAGAAGAACAGCGGTCGCAGCGTCCATGGGATCCATACGCTGCGGCGACGTCTCGCCAGTGCACGCGCCGTCGCGGCGGCCACTTGCGACGGCGTGCTGGCCAGCGGAGCGGCAGTCATCCCGTGTGTCATCCGGCCGATCACGAATCCGGGCCGCACGAGCAACAGTTGGACGCCGGTCCCGTGCAGCGCATCGGCAAGCCCGCTGGCGAAGCCATCCAAGCCCGCTTTCGCCGAACCGTAGACGTAGTTAGCCCGACGTACCCGCACGCCGGCCACCGAGGAGAACACCACCAGCGCTCCCCGCCCGGCCTTCCGCATCGCAGCGGCCAGGTGGGTGAGCAGACTGACCTGCGCGACATAGTCGGTGTGTACGACGGCGACCGCGTGCGCCGCATCGATCTCGGCTCGGTCCTGATCGCCGAGAATCCCAAAGGCGAGCACGGCGACGTCGATCGGGCCGTGTTCGGCGATGATCGAGGCCACGAGCAGGCCGTGTGACTCCAGATCGTCGGCGTCGAACTCGCGGGTGGACACCGCCACCGCCCCGGCCGCCCGGATCGCCGCAGTCTGCTCGCCGAGCCGGTCGGCGCCCCGCGCCGCGAGCACCACTGACGCGCCAGGAGCCAGCCGCGCCGCGAGCTCGATGCCGATTTCGCTGCGACCACCCAGAATCAGCACCGTCGGTGCGCCCGTGTCATTCACGGCTGCGATTATCACCTGCGCTAGCGTGGGCGATGATGGCGAACTCCACTGCACGGCTGACCAACGACGCGCTGGCGTTTCTCACCGAGCGCCATCTAGCCATGCTGACCACACTGCGCGCAGACAATTCGCCGCACGTGGTGGCGGTGGGCTTCACCTTCGACCCCAACACCCACATCGCGCGGGTGATCACCACCGGGGGCTCGCAGAAGGCGGTCAACGCCGAGCGCGGCGCGGTCGCCGTACTCAGCCAGGTCGACGGGGCCCGTTGGCTGTCACTTGAGGGGCGAGCCAGCGTCAACGGCGAGATCGACGCCGTGCGCGACGCGGAACTGCGCTACGCCCAGCGTTACCGCACACCAAGGAAGAACCCGCGACGCGTGGTCATCGAGGTTCAGATAGAACGGGTGCTCGGGTCCTCGGACCTGTTGACCCGCAAATCCGACTAGCCCCCTAGACCAGAGTGGCGCCGGGCGCCCTGATCACCAGCGGCACCGCAGGAAAGTACGCCGCCATCTCCGGACGGGATTTGGCCAGCGCGGCCGTACCGTAGCCGCGATGCCGATAGTCGGGATGAATCCAGATGCGGACATGCACCTCCTGGCCATCGAGCTCGCCGAAGATCATGCCGACCTTCTCCTCGCCGTCAACCGCGACGAACCAGGCGGCCTCTTCGGCGTCGAGTCGCTGCTGCGCCGAACGGATCTCGTCGTCGAGGTCAGCAGCCGGTGCGCCGGACCCGTCGCCTTTGGCGCCGATCTCCTCGGTGCGGGCGGCGAAAATATCGCGATCGGACGCACCGGAGAACGGGCGAAGTGTCAAGGTGTCGCCGGAGCTGGCCGGCCGGTCTTTGAAGGTGAAGCTCAAGATGTTGTTCAGATCTTCGAGCTCGGCGGCGATCTTATTGCGCGAGTCCTTGGTCAGTTGATCGAACGACATACCGATCACCGCTTCGGCGCCCAGCCGTGAGGTGCCCAACAACTCCACGATGCCGTCGACCGCCGAGTGCCGGTCGTCGGCTTCCACGATCAGGTCCAGCACCTGATGTCGACGTTTCAGGGCGGTGAGAAAGGCGTCGGTGATCTCTCGGCGGGCGGCAGCGCGGTCGTGGTCGGTCATCGGACGAGCCTAATACGCAGTTGCGGGTCGGTGCCGCCTTCGGCGGCCATGTTTACAGCGGTACAACGACCAGTTCGTGCGGCCGGTTGTTGACGGACTGAGCGCCGTCTTCACCGACTACCACGATGTCTTCGATGCGCGCCCCCCACTTGCCCGGAAAATAAATCCCCGGCTCGACGGAAAACGCCATGCCCACTTGCAGCGGCAGCTCGTTGCCCGCGACGATGTACGGCTCCTCGTGCACCGATAACCCGATGCCGTGGCCGGTGCGATGCACGAAATATTCGGCGAGCCCGGCTTCGGCCAGCACACCGCGAGCGGCGGCGTCGACCTGCTCAGCGGTCACCCCGGGACGCACCGCCTCGACTGCCGCCCGTTGCGCCCGCTGCAGCACTGAATATTGTTGCGCTACTTCAGGACTGGGCTCACCGATGCTATAGGTACGCGTCGAGTCGGAGTTGTATCCAGGCTCGTAGCTGCCGCCGATGTCGACGACGACGATGTCACCGACCCGAATCTCCCGATCCGAGTATCCGTGATGCGGGTCGGCGCCATGCGGCCCGGATCCGACGATGACGAACGCTACATCCGAATGCCCTTCGGCGACAATGGCTTCAGCGATATCGGCGGCGACGTCGGCCTCGGTTCGGCCGGGCACCAGAAACTCCGGCACCCGGGCGTGCACCCGATCGATGGCAGCGCCCGCCTTGCGCAGCGCGTCGACCTCGGAGGCGTCCTTGACCATCCGCAATTGCCGCAGCACGTCGGTGGCCAACACCGGCAGCACGCCGAGGACGTCGGCCAACGGCAGCAGGTGCAGTGCCGGCATCGAGTCGGTGACCGCCGTCGCCGCCGGAGCGACGCCGATGGCTGCGGCGACCAGTTGATAGGGGTCGTCGCCGTCGACCCAATCCCGCACGGTCAGACCGAGATCCGTGGCAGCGGATTCCTTCAGCGAGGCCAGCTCGATGCGTGGCAGGACCACCGTAGGGTCACCGGCGACCGGCAGCACCAGGGCCGTGAGCCGCTCGAAGGTCTGCGCCCGCGAGCCGAGCAGATAACACAGGTCATAGCCCGGGGTGATCACCAGCCCAGCCAGACCCGCCTTGGCGGTGGCGGCAGTCGCGGCCGCCACGCGGCGGCGATAGACCTCTGCATCGAAGCGTTGAGAACCCATGGGCTTCAGGCTAGCCGCCACGAGTCGAACGTCGATTTGTTGTTGGAACTTCACGCAGTGAAGGAGAAAAGGTCGACGCTCGGCGCCATGAGACGATGACGGGCATGTCCGCGCCGCTGCTGCTGCTTGACGGCGCGAGTATGTGGTTTCGGTCGTACTTCGGCGTCCCGTCCTCGATCACGTCACCCGACGGCCGACCGGTAAACGCGGTCCGCGGCTTCTTGGACTCGGTCGCCACCCTGATCACCCGGCAGCGCCCCGGCCGGTTGGTGGTCTGCCTGGATTTGGACTGGCGCCCGCAATTTCGGGTTGATCGCATCCCTTCGTACAAGGCCCATCGGGTCGAGGCGGAAAACGCTGCCGGGCAAGCCGATGTGGAGGACGTTCCCGACGACTTGTCGCCGCAGGTCGAGATGATCGCCGAGATCCTCGACGCGTTCGGCATCTGCACCGGCGGCGCCGAGGGTTTCGAAGCAGACGACGTGATCGGCACGCTGGCCGACCGGGAGAAACGCGATCCGGTCGTCGTCGTCAGCGGCGACCGCGACCTGCTGCAAGTGGTCCGCGACGAACCGGTCCCGGTGCGGGTGCTTTACCTGGGACGCGGGCTTAGCAACGCCACGCTGATGGGTCCCGTCGAGGTCGCTGAGCGCTACGGCGTGCCCGCCGATCGGGCCGGCGCGGGCTACGCCGAGCTGGCCCTGCTGCGCGGCGACCCCTCCGACGGGCTGCCCGGCGTACCCGGTGTCGGCGAGAAGACCGCCGCCACGCTGTTGGCCCAGCATGGTTCGCTCGCCGCGATTCTGGCTGCCGCCGACGACCCCAAATCTTCACTGGCGAAAGGTGTGCGGAGCAAGCTGCGCGATGCCGCCAACTACATCGAGGTCGCTGGCCCGGTGGTGCGAGTGGCCACCGATGCGCCCGTCACGTTATCGACGGCTACCGACGCGGTGCCGCTGGTAGCGGCCGACCCGGCGCGCACCGCCGAGATCGCAACCGGGCTGGGCGTCGGGTCATCGATCGCGCGGTTGCAAAAGGCGCTCGACGCGCTGCCCGCGTCGTGAATCGACGCTACTTGGGCCGGCCCACCTCGTAGGTGCCCTTGCTGTCTTGGAAGGTCACGGTCACCTGACGCTTGGTGTTGTCGATGCTGACGTCGCAGTCGAAGCTTTTGCCCTTTTCGACCTTCGGATTCTGACCGTTGTTGCACTTGACGTCCTTGACGTTCTTGGCCCCGTAGCCGTTGGTGCTGTCGGAGAGGATCTGCTGTACGCCGGCCTGAGCCTTGTTCACGTCCAGCAGGGTGGTCACGAAGAATCCGGGCGCCCAAAAGCCCAGCACCAACACCACTGCGAGGATGACAGCGCCGACAACTCCCAGCACCGCGGCAATCAGCCCCCGCGAATGCTTGGGCCCGGCCACGGGCTGGCCATAGGAGCCGGGGTACTCGCCGTACTGACCGGGTTGACCGTACTGCCCTGGCTGACCGGGTTGACCGAACTGCCCAGGCTGGCCTGGCTGGCCGTAGCCCGGCTGACCGTACTGGCCCGGCTGGGGCAGACCGTATTGCGTGGTCGGCGCGCCGTATTGGGCGGCCTGGCCGCCGTACTGGCCCTGCTCCGGGTAACCCTGCGGGAAGGACTGGCCCGGCGGATAGTACTGCGCAGGCGGTTGCTGGTACTGCCCGTATTCGGTGGGCGTGTAGGCGGGCGGCTGCCAGGTCTGTTGCTCTCCGCCCGACGGCTGCCAACCCTGCTCGCCAGATGGTTGCTGCTGCCAGGGCGACACCTGCTGGGTCTGCTCCTCGCCGGATTGCTGACCTTCATGCTGGGGCTGCTGCCACGGCTGCGCCGGGTCGTGTCCCTGCGGTCCGCTCATCGTGTGTCAGTCCTCTCAGTCCTCAGTGCAATCCTCGCGTCGGTCGACCTGTGCAACCGTAGCTCCGGCACAGCCTACCCGGCGTCAACAGCGATGACGCCGCGCCGAATCGCGTCGATCGCGCGTTTCGCAGTAGCACGCAGCTCGGGTTGCGGAGCGGCATTGCGGACCTGGTCCAGCAGGTCAAGCACCTGCCGACACCAGCGTACGAAATCCCCGGGCGACAGTGGCGAACCGCTGCCCTCGGCGTCGGCGGCGGCCAGCGCGGTAACCAGGTCACCACGACTGGCCCAGCGGTAGATGGCCGCGACGAAACCGTCGTCGGGCTCGCGACTCAGCGTGATGCGGTTTCGATGCTCGTCGGCGCGCAGCTCCGCCGACAGCCGCCGCGTTCGAATCAGCGCCTGGCGTATCCGCGCAGAGGGCAGCTCCGCGGTGCGCGGCGGGCCGGAGCCGTCCTTGCCCCGCGATTCGTAGACCACCGCTGACAGCACGGCAGCCAACTCGGCCTCGCGTAAGTCGGTCCAGGCGTCGGTGCGCAGACATTCGGCGACCAACAGGTCGCTCTCGCAATAGATCCGGGCCAGCAGCCGGCCGTCGTCGGTAACCGCGGGATCATCATCGGTGACCGCGATGAACCGGCGCTCGGTGAGCAACCCGACGATCCGATCGAACGTGCGGGCCAAAGAATTGGTGGCGGCTGCGACTTTCTCTTGCAACGCGGCATTGTCGCGTTCGATACGCAGATAGCGCTCGGCAACCCGAACACGAGCTTCTCGATCCTCTTCGCGGTGGACGGGATGACGACGTAACTGCTCGCGCAACGACGCCAACTCGGGGTCGAGATCGCCGCCGTGGGTGCCCTTACCGCCGCGGTCCCCCGGAATCGACAATCCCGCGGCCGCCGAACGCAGCGCCGAAGCCAGATCGCGGCGGACCCGCGGTTGTCGGTGCTCGACCCGCTTGGGCAACGTCATCGAGCCCACCGGCGTCGAGGCACCGGAATAGTCCGCCGACGAAATCCTTCCTGCCCAATGGTGTTCGGTCAGCACCAACGGCCGCGGGTCGGCGCCGTCGCGGGCGGGTTCCAGCACCACGGCCAGGCCGCCCCGTCGCCCGTGGGTGATCGTGATGATGTCGCCGCGGCGCAGCGCCGCCAGCGCGTCATTGACGGCCTGCCGGCGCTGCAGCCGCGACGCGCGAGCCTGGGCTCGCTCCTGCTGGCTGATCCGCTCGCGCAGCCGGGCGTACTCGAGGATCGGCGCTTCGTGTCCGTCGAACTCGGCTGCGACCTCCTCGAGCAGTCGCTCTCCGCGTTCCACGCCGCGAACCAGGCTCACCACCGAACGGTCGGTCTGATACTGGGCGAACGATTTTTCCAGCAGCCGGTGCGCCTGCTCGGGGCCCACCTGGCTGACCAAGTTAATCGTCATGTTGTAGGACGGGGCGAATGAACTGCGCAGCGGAAAGGTGCGCGTCGACGCCAGACCCGCGACTTCGGTCGGCTCGGTGGTGTCGTCGCCGGGATTCCAGAGCACCACGGCGTGACCTTCGACGTCGATGCCGCGCCTGCCGGCTCGCCCGGTCAGCTGGGTGTACTCCCCCGGCGTCAACGGCATGTGCTGCTCCCCGTTGAACTTCACCAGCCGTTCCAAAACCACCGTACGAGCGGGCATGTTAATGCCCAGCGCCAGCGTTTCGGTGGCGAAGACCGCCCTGATCAGCCCGGCGGCGAACAGTTCCTCGACGGTGTGCCGGAACACCGGCAACAACCCGGCGTGATGGGCGGCGATACCGCGCAGCAACGCCTCCCGCCACTCGTAGTAGCCGAGCACCGGCAAATCGGAATCCTCGAGATCGCCGCAGCGGTGGTCGATCACCTCGGCGATGCTGGCCCGCTCCTCCTCGTTGGTTAGTCGCAGTGACGAGCGCAGGCATTGGCCGACGGCAGCGTCGCAGCCGACCCTCGAAAAGATGAAGGTGATCGCCGGCAGCAGGCCGTCGGCGTCCAGCATGCGAATCACGTCGGGCCGCGACGGCGGCCGGTAGAAACTCGACGATCCGGGGCGTCCCGAACCTCCTCGTCCGCCCTGCCGGCGGGGACCACGCCAGTCCGAGAGTCGGTCAGCCTCTCGGCGATGGGTGATGTGACGCAACAGGTTCGGGTCGACGATCGGCTGTCGCCGCTCCCCGGGGCCGTGTCCGTCGTAGTCGAAGAGGTCGAAGAGGCGCTTGCCGACCAGCATGTGCTGCCACAACGGGACGGGTCGGTGCTCATCGACGACCACCGATGTGTCGCCGCGCACCGTTTGGATCCAGCCCCCGAATTCCTCGGCGTTGCTGACCGTCGCCGACAAGCTGACCAAACGCACCTCGTCGGGCAGATGCAGGATGACCTCTTCCCACACCGCGCCACGCATCCGGTCGGCGAGAAAGTGCACCTCGTCCATCACGACATACGAAAGTCCGCGCAGCACAGGTGAATCCGCGTACAGCATATTACGCAGCACCTCGGTCGTCATCACCACGATAGGGGCATCGGCGTTCACCGATTGGTCTCCGGTCAGCAGCCCGATCTGATCTTTCCCGTAGCGGGCCACGAAATCGGTGTGCTTCTGGTTGCTCAGCGCCTTCAGTGGCGTGGTGTAGAAGCACTTGCCTCCGGAGGTCAGTGCCAAATGCACCGCGAATTCGCCGACGACGGTCTTGCCGGCCCCGGTCGGCGCGCACACCAGCACACCGTGGCCGCTTTCCAGCGCCGCGCAGGCCTGCTGCTGAAAGTTGTCGAGTCCGAACGGCAATTCCGCAGCGAATCGCGATAATTCGCTCTCTGCGGGATCAGGTGATGTCGTCATGGGGTCCGGCAATGCTCGACGGTGCCCCGACCGCAGACGGCGGGTCGATGTTCGAGGCTTCGTCGTCAGCGATGGTGGTCAGCGCCTCGCGTTTGGCCTTCCGCCTGTCGTGTATGCGGGAGATCTGGATCGCCAATTCGAGTAACAGCGTCAGAGCCAGTCCCAGCGCCGTCATCGAGAACGGGTCGGAGCCCGGCGTGAAAACCGCTGCGAATAAGAACATCCCGAAGATCAGACCGCGTCGCCACGACCTCAGCCGCTGGTAGCTCAACACGCCGACGAAGTTGAGCATCACTATCAGCAACGGGAATTCGAAACTCGCCCCGAAGACCAGCAGCAGGTTGATCAGAAACCCGAAATACCGGTCGCCCGACAACGCGGTCACCTGCACGTCGCTGCCGACTGTCAACAGAAACTGCAGCGCCTTAGCCAGCACCACATACGCCAACACCGCACCGGTCACGAACAGCAACGCCGCCGGGATCACGAACGCGACGGCGAAACGGCGCTCCTTCTTGTACAGCCCCGGGGTGATGAACGCCCAGAGTTGGTAGAGCCACAACGGGCAGGACAGCACGATCCCTGCCGTCATCGCGACCTTCAGCCGCAGCATGAACTGGTCGAACGGCGCGGTGGCCAGCAACCGACAGTGGCCATTGGCGATATCCGCCCGAGCTGAGGCGGGCAGCGCGCAGTACGGATGTCGAAGCCATTCGCCCAGGCTTTCCAGCCCGAACAGTGGATGCGAATACCAGACGAACCCAACCACCGTCGTGACGGCGATCCCCGCGATCGAGATCAGCAGCCGGGTGCGAAGCTCGGTGAGATGGGCGACGAGCGGCATCGTCGCGTCGGGATTGGCACGGCTGCGACGGGAGCGGGGGTCTAGCCGCCTGAAGAATCCGGTGGTGCGCACAGTTATGACGCGCTCGGGCGGCGAGGCGGCGGTGCCAGGCTAGGCAGAACGTCCGTCGGCCGCCGGCGGGTCGACCCGCTCGGAGTGCACCGGCTGAGCCGGCGCGGGCTGGGTGAAAGACGTTTCCGGTTTGTTGTCGTTCTGCAGTTCCCGGACCTCGGACTTAAAAATCCGCAACGACTTGCCCAAGGAGCGTGCCGCCTCGGGAAGTCGCCTGGCACCGAACATCACAATGAACAGGACCGCGATGATAGCCAGGTGACCCGGAGTAAGAGCGTTCACGTGTATTTACCTCCAGATGTCTCCACGATGCTACCGCAGCCGCCGTCTCAGGAGCCCGACCGCGCCGCGGCCTGGTAAAGCTCCACTGCGGCGGCGGCGGCGTCGCGCACACGGACGGCCAGCGACTCAGGTGCCAGTACACGCACCGCCGTCCCCAAGCCCAGTACCTGGCGCGCCATCCAGTCCTCGGAGGCGTAGGTCATGGTCGCCTCGCAATAACCGTCGGGCAGTTCGCGCAACAGACGCATCGGGTAGTACTCGAACATCCACGAAGCCGCGGGCGCAAGCTGCAGCGTCGCCGACGGCAGCGACGGATCGGCGTCGAACAGCGATGTGTCAGGCGGCGCCTGGATCGCGGGTTGCGGTGGCGCGGAAGGCTCGTCGAGCACGGCGGCTTCGACGATGCGGTCAAAGCGAAACAGCCGCACCCCTTCTGCCTCCCGAGACCATGCCTCCAGGTAGCTCTGGTCGCCGACAAGCACGATCCGGATGGGATCGACAATCCGGGTGGACAGCGTGTCGTGTGAAGCGGCGTAGTAGTCGATGCTCAGCGCCCGGTTGTCACGGGCCGCGGCGCGTACCGTAGCGGCAACCTGACTTTCGACCGGCGCGGGCTCGTCGACCGCGGCGACGTCGTTCCCGTGTCCGACGGCTCCGGCGGCTGCTTCGATCTTGGCGATCGCGCTGCGCGCCGCCTCCGGATCGACCACGCCCGGTATGTCAGCCAGCGCGCGCAGCGCCACCAGCAAACCGGTGGCCTCCGGCGAAGTGAGCTGCAGAGGCGTGTCCATCCCCGCCGAGAACGTCACCTCGATGGTGTCACCGCTGAATTCGAAGTCGATCAGGTCGCCCGGGCCGTACCCGGGTAGGCCGCACAGCCACAGTTGGTCGAGGTCCTCCCCCAGCTGCTTGACGGAAACGCCCAGATCAACGGCGGCCTGCGCGCGGGTCACCCGCGGATTGGCCTGGAAGTACGGCACCATGTTCAGCAGTCGCACCAGGCGCGTCGATACGGGCGTCATGACAGCCACTCCTCGCGTCCGCCAAGGTGGGCGCGCAGCCGGCCCAGGACTTCCTCGCGCAGCGACGCGGGCTCCAGCACTACCGCGTCAGCGCCGTAACCGGCGATATCGCGCGCCAATCGGTCGGTGGTTCCGATGTCGAGTTCGATGACGTCTCCGTTACGTCCGCTCAGCTGCCGGGGCCCCAGCGCTATACCCGCGCGCCGCAGCGCGGTGGCCCGCCCATCGGCGACCCAGACCTGAGCCTGCACGCCGGACGGCGCCTCCCCGACCGCGTGCGCCACGACCTCACGCAGGTCGACGCCCTCGGGCCTGATGACGGCGCCGACCGGACCGATCGGTGTCACCTCGCCGCCGATCCGAGACAGCCGGAACGTGCGGGTGGCGCCGCGGTCGCGGTCGTGCCCGACGAAGTACCAGCGGCCCTTCTCGGTCACCACGCCCCACGGCTCGACGGTGCGCACGGTGTAGGGCTCGGTGCGTGACGGCCGATGCGGAAACTGCACAGCCCGTCCGGAACCGATCGCCGACAACAACGCTCCCAGAACGTCTTCCGACCCGCGCAGCCCCACGCTTCCGGCCGGTGACGCGATGGCGATCGGCGCATCCGGGTCGACGTCGATGCCCGCGGCCCGCAACTTCAGCAGGGCGCCCTGCGTGGCGGTGATCAGCTCCGGCGACTCCCACAGCTGCGTGGCGACGGCGACGGCGGCAGCTTCATCGCCGGTCAGCTCGACGGCCGGCAGTGCGTAGGCGTCGCGATTGATGCGGTAACCCTCCACCGGATCGAACGACGAAACCTTCCCGGTTTCCAGGGGAATGCCCAGATCGCGAAGCTCGTTCTTGTCCCGTTCGAACATCCGCGAGAACGCCTCATCGCTGGCACTGTCCGCGTAACCCGCCACGCTGGCCCGGATTTTCTCCGCGGTGATGTAGCTGCGAGTAGACAGCAGGGCGATCACGAGGTTCATCAATCGCTCGACTTTGGAGACGGCCATCTCTATGAGGTTAGGGCAACGGGTTGCGCGGGAAGGTCAACGGACCACAGGTCTCACGGCATGTGGTCGCGATCGATCAGAGTCAGGTTCGCAGCCGCTGCCCGCCGTGGACAGCCAGGGAGCGAAGCTGGCGCATCGCGAACTCGCGACCGCGTCCTTGTTCGGGGATGTTCACACCCGACCACATACCCTGGGCGCCCGGAGTCTCCAACGCGTCCTTGGCGCACGGCCATCGCCGCGGGCAGGCGCGGCATAACGCCTTCAGTTCGGGGTCTTCTCCGCAGTCCAGCCAGCGGTCCGCGTCATCGAGGCAGGGCGGGGTTCTCAAGGTGCTCGGCTTCTCGACCATCGAGGGCACGTTTGCTCCTCCTACCTTCGTGGCGCTGTGACAGGGCTGCCGTCGGTCAAACCAATATGCACATATCGTATGGCGATACGCTCATATTGTCACACGGTACTGCTATATTGCCTGCATTGCGCACATCGCCGAATCAGCGGGAAAACGGTTCCTGGTCGCGCGTCACCCTGCCCCAGCCGAGCCGTCGAGCACGGAACGGATCCGCGATGCTGCCCTGAAGAGCTTCGCGGCAAAAGGCATCGCAGCCACCTCGCTCAAGACGGTCGCCGAGGCCGCCGGGATATCGATCGGGTTGGTCCAGCACTACTACGGCACCAAGGCCGCGCTGGTCGAAGCTGTCGACGACCACGTCATCCGGGTCATCAGCGATGCTTTGGTCGAGGTCCCACTACCTCCGGTACCCGAGGATCCACTGGTCGTAATGGGACGTCGGGTAACCGCGCTCATTTCAGAAAATGACGCAGTCACCGCCTACATCGGTCGCGCGTTGGTCGAGGGCGGACCGATCGGTTCCGAGATTTTCGACGGCCTGTTGCGGATCAGCGTGGCCCAGCGAGATCGACTCGTTGAGCGAAACCAGGCCAGCCAGGATCTAGACCCAGTTTGGTCCGCGCTGAACCTACTCCTGTTGCGCCTCGGGCCGGTGATCTTGCGTTCCCACATAGAGCGCCACCTACCCGAACCGTTTAACAGCCCGACCCAGCTCAAGCGCTGGGACGACGCGGTGATCACAATCATTCGCAGAGCCCAGATGCAGCCCGAGTGGCACTAGCAAGCGGCTTCGTTGTGAAGCCCAGCTACATGCTGGCGATCAGCCTTTTGACCCGCTCGTCGACCGACCGGAACGGATCTTTGCACAGCACCGTGCGCTGAGCCTGGTCATTGAGTTTGAGGTGCACCCAGTCGACGGTGAAGTCGCGACCGGCGGCCTGGGCGGCGCTGATGAACTCACCGCGCAGCCGTGCCCGGGTCGTCTGAGGCGGCTGGTCCACGGCGGCATCGATTTCCTCGTCGGTGGTGACGCGCGTCGCGAGACCCTTTCGCTGCAGTAGATCGAATACGCCTCGACCGCGTTTGATGTCGTGGTACGCCAAGTCCAGCTGAGCGATCTTCGGGTCGGACAGGTCCATGTCGTAGCGGTCCTGGTAGCGCTGAAACAGCTTGCGCTTGATCACCCAGTCGATTTCGGTGTCGACCTTCGCGAAGTCCTGGCTTTCCACCGCGTCGAGTTGACGACCCCACAGATCGACGACCTGCTCAATCTGGGCGTTGGGTTCGCGAGTCTGCAGATGCTCGACTGCGCGCGTGTAGTACTCCCGCTGAATGTCCAACGCGCTGGCCTGACGACCGCCGGCCAGCCGTACCGGACGCCGGCCCGTCACGTCATGGCTGACCTCGCGGATGGCCCGGATCGGATTGTCCAGTGAGAAGTCCCGGAAGGCCACGCCGGCCTCGATCATTTCCAGCACCAGCGATGCGCTGCCGACCTTGAGCATGGTGGTGGTCTCGCACATGTTGGAGTCACCGACGATGACGTGCAGCCGCCGGTACTTCTCGGCGTCGGCGTGCGGCTCGTCGCGGGTGTTGATGATCGGGCGACTGCGGGTGGTGGCCGAGGAGACACCCTCCCAGATGTGCTCGGCGCGTTGCGAAAGGCAAAAGGCGGCGGCCTTGGGGGTTTGCAGCACCTTGCCGGCGCCACAGATGAGCTGGCGGGTCACCAGGAAAGGCAGCAGCACGTCAGAGATCCGGGAGAATTCCCCGGCCCGCACGATCAAGTAGTTCTCGTGGCAACCATAGGAGTTGCCCGCCGAGTCGGTGTTGTTCTTGAACAAGTAGATGTCGCCGCCGATGCCCTCGTCGGCCAGCCGTTGCTCGGCGTCGACCAGCAGGTCTTCCAGCACCCGCTCGCCCGCGCGGTCATGGGTGACCAGCTGCACCAGGCTGTCGCATTCGGCGGTGGCATATTCCGGATGGCTGCCTACATCGAGATACAGCCGTGCCCCGTTACGCAGGAAAACATTGGAGCTGCGGCCCCATGAAACCACCCGCCTGAACAGGTAGCGGGCCACTTCGTCCGGCGACAGACGACGATGACCGTGAAACGTGCAGGTGACACCGAATTCGGTTTCGATACCCATAATCCGCCGCTGCACAATTCGAGCGTACTGGTTGAACGCGCAACTGGTGTGGACCCCCCGCCGAGACCGTGGATACAACAACAGTTGTTGCATCATCCACGGCCGTGCTCGACGGAGCCCGCGCTCTAGGCAAAGAACCGTGCACAGATCGCCGGCAGCACGAAACCGGTTGCTGTCTCAAGACTTCCCGGCGCGGGTCAAGACTCGGCAGGGCTGGGCGCTTCGCCGAATCGGCTTAGCGCCAGCGCTGCAGCGACCGCTATCGCGAACCCGGTCACCACCATCCAACTCAGGCCCGGACGGGTCTGGTCGCCCAGCCACACCACCCCGACGACGGCAGGTCCAACGGTCTCGCCCACGACCATCCCCGCGACGGCGGTGGTCACCGATCCGCGGCTCAAGGCAGAGGTAAGCAGCAGAAACCCGGCTGCCCCGCCCGCGATCACCGCGTAGACAGCGGGATTGGTGTAGAAAGCGACCTTGGTCGGATCGAGCGAATCGATCAGGCGGACGGCCACCTCGACGACTCCGAATCCGGCACCGGCGCCCAACCCCAGAAGGAGCGCACGGAGCCGGTCGCCCAGCCGACCCGCCGTCGCCCCGATCACGAATACGAGGGCGACGATGACCAGCAGCGCCCAGCCCAGCCCGGGCGGCCCATGCCCGGAACCCTCCGGCCCGGCGGCAAGGCCGAGCATTGCCAGGCTCGCGCACACCACGATCACGGCCGACCACTCCGCTGCCGATAATCGCGTCGACAGCACCCATGCGGCCACGATCGCGGTGACGGCGAGTGACGCGGCAATCGCCGCGGCGACGACGTAAATCGGTACCAACCGCAGCGCCGCCACTTGCAGCAAAAATCCAAGACTGTCGAGCCCGATGCCCACCAGGTATCGCCACTGCCGCAGCGCGCGCAGCAGCAGGG
>Ga0302325_10006396_pt1 | contig 26497 bp, 24 predicted proteins | sample Palsa_T0_2_FD_201948 | JGI IMG/M metagenome (GOLD analysis project Ga0302325, IMG submission 201948) | Peat permafrost microbial communities from Stordalen Mire near Abisko, Sweden - Palsa_T0_2 | ecosystem: Environmental > Terrestrial > Soil > Palsa > Peat permafrost | place: Sweden: Abisko... | reverse complement strand
GAATCCACTCATGTGTTTCCTCACTGACGCCGGAGCCAAGATCGACCTACTCCAACGTCCATCACCATAGCGACGCGATTGGATGCGGTCTGAGCAGTAAGGACCGCTTGTGAGGAATAGAGCGTGGCTTGCCTTTTCAGGATTGTGCGGCGCGTTCGAGTACCGCGACCGTGTAGATTCTTAGTCTCCCAGGTCTCAAATGCGAGACCTGGGGCACCCGCAGTTTGGGCCTGAATCAAAAAATCATACGGTCACCGTACTGGGCGTTCAGGATTGTGCGGCGCGTTCGAGTACCGCGACCGTGTAGATTCTTAGTCTCCCAGGTCTCAAATGCGAGACCTGGGGCACCCGCAGTTTTGGCTTGAATCAAAAATCATACGGTCACGGTACTGGGCGTTCAGGATTGGGCGGCGCGTTCGAGTTCGGCGATGTCGAATTTCTTCATCTTGTACATGGCTTGCATGGCGTTGGGGTGCTGGAGCAGTTCGGCGATGTTGCCGGGGACGACCTGCCAGCAGAGGCCGAACTTGTCCTTAAGCCAGCCGCATTGGATTTCGCTTCCGCCTTCGGTCAGTTTGGCCCAATAGCCGTCGATCTCCTGCTGCGAGTCGCAGCGGACTACGAAGGAGATGGCTTCGGTGAATTTGTAGATCGGGCCGCCGTTGAGGGCGGTGAATTTCTGGCCGTCGAGTTCGAAGGCGATGGTGAGGATGTTGCCTTTGACGCCCTGGCTGTCGCCGGGGGCGCGGAGTTCGTCGAGGCGGCGGGAGTTGGGGAAGACGGTCAGGTAGAAGTTGACGGCTTCTTCGGCGTTCTGGTCGAACCAGAGGAATGGGGTGACGCGTGGATAGTCCTGAAGGGCGCTCATGAATCCTCCTGCGTGATTTGCAGGCCTGAGGCTCGAGGGCCTCACCCGGCTTCGGTGGTTATGTTGCTTGGAGACGGGCGACGGTGTCAACCTGACCGGTTGGGCGGACTGGTAGGGCGGGGGGCGGGATTCGAGCGGATGAAGGGCGGATTCGGGGAATGTCCTATTCGCCGCTTGTCACTTCGGCCTTGTGTTTCTATAATCCCCACATCACTGCACGGAAGGCAGGGCCGGCTATTGGCCACCCTGGGATCCAGCCGCCTGGCGAACTTTGGTCGTTCCTGGCAAACCGTCCCCGCGCATGTGCTAATGATTTTGCTGCGATTTTCTCGATATCCCAGGAGCATTGAATGAAGAAGTTTCTCCTCGCGTCCGTCTTCGCGTCTGCGTCCGCGCCTGTATTTATGCTGGCAGGGTTCAGCATCGCTGCAGCGCCTGCTGTTCTTGCCCAAGGTACTCCGAGTGATTCGGGGGCTATCTCCGTGAAAGATCCCGCGGAGTACAACGCTTATCAGAACGCGACTACGCAATCTACTCCTCAAACCAAGGCGTCGGCGAGCGAGGCGTTTCTCAAGCAATATCCTCAGAGCGTGTTGAAGAAGTCGGTGCTGGAGGGCCTGGTGGACGATTATTCGGCCTTCGATCAGCCCAAGACGGTGGATGCGGCGCAGCGGCTGTTGCAGATTGAGCCGAACAACCTGAAGGCGATGTTCCTGATTGCCTTTATCGAGAAGCAGGAGGCTGCCGCCACACCGGCGCAGGCGCCGCAACTGCTGGACGATGCCGCTGCCGAAGCGACCAAAGGCCTGGCGGACACCAAGCCGGCAGAGGTGAAGGATGAGGACTGGACCAAGCAGAAGGCGGCGACCGATCCTATCTTCTATTCGATTTTGTCGAACGACGCGCTCTATTCGAAGAAGGATTTGCCGGGCGCAGTAGCGGCTTTCCGGACGGAGCTGGAGTACCTGGCGAAGAATAACCCCGATGCGACCAAGGTGGCTCCGGGGCTGAACGACACGATGCTGCTGGGGCAGACGTACACGCAGCTTACCCCGCCGGATATGGTAAACGGCGTGTGGTTCCTGGCGCGGGCGGAGAGCTTTGCTCCGGCCAACTTCAAGCCGGTGATCGACAAGCAGGCGCGGTACTGGTACAAGCGCTTCCACGGGAAAGAGGATGGCTTCGATGCTGTGCTGGCTGCGGCTGCGACTTCGATCTTCCCTCCGCCTGACTTCAAGATCGCGCCCGCGCCGACACCGAAGGATGTTGCCGACGGCGTGGTGGCGAGCACTCCCGACTTGACGACGCTGGCGCTGGCGGATAAGGAATACATCCTGGCCAATGCCTCGAAGGAAAATGCGGACAAGCTTTGGGCGCTGTTGAAGGATCAGGTTTCGCAGGTGCCGGGTACGGTGCTGGTGGCGACGGCGAGCCAGATTCAGCTGGCGGTGACGGACGACGCCAAGACGGACAAGAAGCCGGACTTCACGGTAAATATGAAGACGCCGCTGGCGGACAAGGATATTCCGGCGGTGGGGTCGGATATCACCAACCTGATTGGCACCTACGACTCGTACACGCAGAGCCCGGCGCAGATCATCCTGCGGGATGGCGAGATCCAGACGGCGAAGAAGCCGGTTGCGCACAAGCCTTCGGCGGCGAAGAAGAAGCCGACGAGCTAGTGCGGTTCCGCGGGGAAATCGCAAGGAAGCAAGACAGGGCATCCCAGTTGGGGTGCCCTGTTTGTTTGTGGCGTCTTAGCTGAGAAGGGCTATAACGGACTATAAGAAGCCATCTAAACAAAGTATCCCACCCTAGCCACAAAAACAAAGACGTGGCGAGGGTGGGTGGTGTCCTAATTTCGTTGTCAGCATTCCCTCGGCGGCTAAAGCCGCGCAAAAGCACGGCGTTTACGGCACGGCTAAAGCCGTGCCCTTTCAAAGCAAAGGCAAATTAGGACACTACTCGAGGGTGGGGCACCCGCACCCGCCACCCGCAGTGAACGTGGGGCACCCGCTTTTGCGGCTGGGGCGATGGTAAGCTGGGAGCAGATATGATGCGTTCCCTGGATCGGATAGCGCTGGTTTTCGTTGCGATGGCTGCCTCGGCGGCATGTTTGCCGGCACAGAGTTCGGCCTCAAGCCCGCAGGCGGAATCTCCCGGTGTGACGGCGAAGGAGATTCATCCTAAGCCGCTGGCCGCGCCGTTTCCGCTGGACGGCCCGGCGGGGCGGAAGCCGGCGCTGGAGTTTCGCTCTCCGGAAGAGATGACGGCGGCGGACCGGGAGCTGGCTGAGGCGAACCAGGGGGAGATTGCCCGGCGCGCTGGGTTGCAGGGCATGAACCTGAAGGGCGATGAGGAGGAATTGGGCAGCTGGGGCTACGAGCAGGCGGTTTGCCCGGTTTTCTCGCAGCATCTGATCTTGGAGTACAGCCGCGACAATGGCAAGGGGGATGTGACGCTGTTTTCGGCAGTGATTCCCCGCGGCGAGGGGCATGTGCGGGTGATTCCGGTGCGGCGGCGGAGTTATTCGCTGTGGACGCCGGCTTCTTCGAATGCGCTGACGATCAACGACTTCAATCATTTGGTTTTGGAAGGGCATGAAGGGCTCAGCCCGGATTGGCTGACGCTGGGGCTTTGCTATGCGGCGCTGGCTGGAGGGCATGTGCGGGCTGCGCTGGTGGCGGAGACGCCCGCGGCGGAGGCTTATCCGCTGCTGGAGCCGGCGATGCTACGGGTGGTCGCGAAGGGCGGGGCGGAGGTACGCTTTGCCGATGCTACTCCGAAGACCAAGGCGATGGAGTGGGTGCTGGTCTTCGATGCCCAAGGGCGGCTGATGAAGGTGCGGCACGTGGCTGCTACGGAGCTGGTGAAGAAGCCGGTGGCGGGCGCGCCGGTGGAGGTTGCCGGGCCGGGGCGTTGAGGCTGCCGCGGGGATTCCAGGTAGTGGAGGATGGAGCTGTTGGCGAATGGCGCGTAGGAGAAGGTCAGCACCAGAACGGCCAGAGCCAGGACGCTGAGCCAGAGGCGTTTGGGGCCGAGAGACCGATCGATGGGGACGCGCGGGTGCCGCATGGCTGGAATGAGCAGGAGCGCGCCCCAGAGGATCCAGCCTACCCAGAAGAAGAATCCGCCGAGCAGAAGCGCGATAGGCATGAGAAAGGTGAAGCCGCGATGCACGCGGGGCGAGAAGGCGTAGAGGATGTGTCCGCCATCGAGCTGGCCTGCGGGCATGAGGTTGAGCGAAGTGATGAAGAGGCCGACCCATCCGGCGACCAGGACGGGATGCCGGACGGCCAGTGCAAAGGCCGGAGTGGCTGGATAGAGCTGCGCCAGGAGGCTGTGCACCATGCTTAGGGTGAGCGAGTTGCCGAAGCCGATGAGATCGGGGTGGCCGGCATCCGGATGGATGGGAGCGACGCGGGAGAGCAGGAAGCCGACGGCAACGACGATGAGCGAGGCCAGATAGCCGGCCAATGGGCCATAGACTCCGACATCCATGAGCGCCAGGCGATTGGGGATGCGGCCGCGAATCTGAATGACTGCGCCGGCGGTGCCGCTGAGTGTGGGCGCGGGCAGGACCCAGGGGAGAGTTGAACGGATGCCGTGTGCGCGGCAGGCGAAGTAGTGGCCGAACTCATGGGTAAGCAGGATGGTCAACAGGGCCAGGGAGAACGGCCAGCCGAGCAGGAAACGGCTGGGCTGGGCAAAGAGCCATGGCCAGGGCCAGAGATCGCTCTCGTGGACCACGGTGGGCAGGCCATCGAGGAAATTCTGCATGAAGCGGGCGCCGATGGCGGTGGTAGTGACCATACTGACCGCCAGCAGTCCGGCAGGCAGGCCGTATTCGCGCCATCGTGACGAGCGGAGAATCTGCATAGTAACTGGCGGCGAATTTACGTTCGCAAGATTATTTTTGAAGCTGGACTTTTCGCGGATGGACTGTGAACTGAAGGAAATTACAGGTCCTGGATACGGATACGATCACCTCTCCCAGGTCTCGGATATCCCAGGTCTCAGAGGCGAGACCTGGGGCGCCCAGATCCTTCTGCTAGTTGGGGGAGGTAGTGTCGAGAGCGTGGAGTTCCTTGCCGGGCTTGAAGCGGACGGCTTTGCCGGGGGCGATGCTGACTTCGGTGCCGGTTCTGGGGTTGCGGCCGATGCCTGTTTTACGGGGGCGGACGCTGAAGACGCCGAAGCCGCGCAGCTCGATGCGATCCCCCGCAGCCAGCGCCTGCTTGAGCCCTTCGAAGACGGTGTCCACGGCGGCTTCCGCTTTAGCCCGCGGCAAGCCTGTCCGCTCGATGACGTGATGGACGATATCCTGTTTGATCAATGTGTTAGCCCTCGATTGAAGAGAATTTGACGCCTGTCATTTCGCAAGCCGATTTTCGAGTCGATTTGCAAGTCCATACGCAAGTCGACTCGCGGGTCGCATGAACTGAGCCGCGCGCCGGAGCGGCCTGGCAGAGTGGCCTACTGGCGAGATGCTAGTGGGAGTTGGCGGCGTTGTCAATCTTCGCGTACTCCAATACCATAAACAACTTAGGGATTCAATGTTGCAACAAGAGACGGGCGTGAAAGGAAATTTTCATAATGTCGATTCAAAGTGACCGCTGGATTCGAGAACAGGCGCTGCAGCACGGTATGATTGAGCCGTTCAGCGAAAAGCAGGTGCGGGAAGGGGTCATCTCCTATGGACTCTCGTCGTATGGGTACGATCTTCGCGTCTCGGACGAGTTCAAGATCTTTACCAATGTGAACAGCGCGATTATCGACCCCAAGGCTTTCGACGAGCGCTCGTTTGTGAGCGTGCAGGCGGAATCGGTGATTGTTCCGCCGAATTCATTTGCGCTGGCGCGGTCGGTGGAGTATTTCAGAATTCCGCGCGATGTGATCAGTGTGTGCGTGGGGAAGTCGACTTATGCGCGGTGCGGAATCATTGTGAATGTGACGCCGTTTGAGCCGGAGTGGGAGGGGTATGTAACATTGGAAATCTCTAACACTACGCCGCTGCCGGCGCGTGTCTATGCCAATGAGGGATTATGCCAGATACTTTTCTTCCGAGGCTCGGAGCCGTGCGAGGTAAGTTATGCGGATCGCAAAGGGAAGTACCAGAAACAGCAGGGAATTGTGCTGCCCCGGCTTTAACGAAAATGAATTAACGACAACTAAGCCGCATATATCCCAATTTGGGAAATCCTGTGAGTTACCTCCTTGCGGAGGTACTTGCGGGATTAATTCCCCTCAGACTATAATCCGCAGCAATAGCCTCATGCGCTCACGTCATGTAAGTCATCTGGGGATGATCCGTGGCAGCTCTCTGTACATTCCTTCCCTGGCGATGGATGTGCAGATTTTGCTGCAAGCAATCGAGACACAAACCGACTGGATAAGGAAAGTAGGCCATGCAAGTTTTGACTGGGGCTACTTGCACTCGGGTGGGGTTGGTTTCCGCCGCGCCGATCCGTCTTATGGGTTTGATCAGCGCGTTTGAGGACCACCCTACAATTCGGATTCATCTTGGCGAGATCGAAACGCTGCTTGAGGATCGCTCGCTTCACTATCTGATTCTGGATGTGAGCCATGACCCGCTGTGGCTGGAGATGCAGGCGAAGGTGCGCAGAATGCGTCCGGACGTGCGGCAGATACTTCTGGGGCAGGCGGGCGACGAGGAGTTGGTGCTGCGGTCGATCACCGCGGGCGGACGCGCTTACCTGGACACGAACTGCGGTCCGCTGGCGGTGCGGCAGGCGGTGGAATCGGTGATCCAGGGATGCATCTGGGCGCCGCGCCGGTTGCTTAGCAAGCTGATCGACCGGCTTCTGAGTCAAAGTCCCGCTGTGGCTCCGCAACCGGCTCCGACCTTCAGTCCGCGAGAGCGGCAGGTGCTGGATCTGATCATGACGGCGTGCTCGAATCGTGAGATCGCCGCGGAGCTGGGGATTGAAGAACGCACCGTGAAGGCCTATGTGGCGAGCCTGATGCGGAAGACGGGCGCTGACAACCGGGTTTCCCTCTCGGTGCAGGCGACGCAGAGTGTGCTGCGGGAACGGCGAGCGTCGCTCTCTTAGAACCTGTCCAGAAACTCGGGATTGGAGCCAAAACTCAGCAGCGAGAATCGTAGCCGGAGAGATTGGAAAGACTATAAAAGGCCATAGGTACAAAGTATCCCACCTTAGCCACAAGAACAAAGACGTGGCGAAGGTGGGGCACCCACTTTTGTGCTCCGGGAAGAGTTTTTGGAAAGATTCTTAGAGCGAACCCGTACCCGGAAATGCGAGGCCGAGGTATTGATTTTCCGAGGAGATCCATACTTTGAGGCTTCGGGGTTGTATACATCTATCGTGGATTCGCCATTGTTTGTAACCTATCATTAGTTACTCGATTTAGTAAGCGTTTACTTTTGGAGTGATAATGCGCCGCCGTCTGGCATATGGCTGGGTTAATCGATTTTAACCTCCGGTAGGTACTGCTGTGGTTAACATGACTTCGTTTTCTGTTAACCGATCAGTCTATATGCGGAGGTACTTATGCTAGTTACTTACATACAGTGCCCGTTCGTTATGTTGTTTTACTTAGAGTTGTATCGGACTATACAGATGTAACAACGCAGATCTGGGGAAGGACTTTTCAGAAGGGGTGGATACCATTCTTTCTGGAAAGTCCTCTTTTTTGTTTTTGTATGCACGGCTGCTTGCGGCTGCCATCGTCTCGTTTGGAGTAGAGTAGGAACGAGGTTGGCGAGATGAGATTGTTACGGGCGCTGCTGTGCGCGGCGAGCCGGACGGATCAGGGAGAGATTCTGGCCTCGAAGCTGGAACGGGTGACGCTGACAGCGCAAAGCCCGGATGCAGCGAAGCTGGCGGCAGGGATGGCGCGGGTGCATGTCGCGCTGCGGGTTCCAGCCAAGACGCGCAATGTGCGCATCGTGATGCAGAGCGGGGATGGAGGACGGATAGGCGCGGCCGATTTGAGCCGTGCGGCGATCGATGCCGCGCCGGCAACGCCAACGCCCAATCCTCAGTTGATGCCGCAGCATCCGGAGCCAAATACGCCGCCATCGCCATAACCTGAAGTAGTATGGACATCGGAGCGCAATCAGGCCCCGCGAATTTTAGGAGAACGCATGAAAAAGATTATTTCCCCATTTCCGGCTCTTTGCCTGGGGGTTCTTATCTCGGGCTTTGTGACCAGCGCGGCGCTGGCCGCCTCTTCGCATGAAGATATCCAGGATCGAGTGGACGCGGCGAAAGTGGTGATCGACGAGATTGTGAACACCCCGGACAGTACGATTCCGCTGAACATTTTGAAGCAGGCTACCTGCGTGGCGGTGATCCCGAGCTTGAAGAAGGGCGCGTTTCTGGTGGGCGCCGAGTATGGCCGAGGCGTGGTGACGTGCCGGACCGGGCATGGGTGGAGCGCTCCCGCGTTCATTACGCTGGCCGGCGGCTCGTTTGGATTCCAGATCGGCGGGCAGGCGACGGACCTGGTGCTGGTGGCTGTGAACGATCACGGCTTTCAGGATTTGCTGAAGAGCAAGTTCAAGATTGGCGGGGATGCGGCGGCCTCTGCCGGGCCAGTCGGCCGCAACTCGCAGGCAGCGACGGATTGGAAGATGAGCGCCGAGCTGCTGACCTATTCCCGCAGCAAAGGTCTTTTTGCGGGAATCGATCTGAACGGTGCGTCGGTCAGCCAGAGTTCGGATGACACGCAAGCCTATTATGGCCAGGCTTATGGATTCCGGACCATTCTCAAGGGCGAGGTGGCGGTGCCGGAGGGTGCGACACAGTTTGTGCGGGCTGTAGCTCATGCCTTTGTGGACGCCAAGCTGAACCACTAAGAACAGGGAACAGGGACCAGGGAATAGGACGACGCCGGTTTGCGCTGCCTGGTGCAGATTGGGGTTGGCTTGTTCCCTGTTTTCTTTTGGTCTGGTTGGGCACTGTTTTCCTGTTTCCGTTTTCCTGTCTTCTCTTGCAGGCTCTCTCATCTTTTGGGACGGTTACACTTGGGATGGGTTTGCCCTTTGCGTTGTGAATGAAGAAAGTTATTGAAACTTTAGAGTTTGTGGTGGTTCGGTGCGTGGCGCGTGCTCTGGGATGGCTGCCGCGCGGCTTGGCGCGCTCGCTGGGCGCTGGGGTGGGCAGGATTGTTTACTGGCTGGTTCCGCGGCTGAGGCGGACGGGGATGCGCAACCTGGAGCTGGCGCTGCCGGAGATGCCGGTTGAGGATCGCGAGCGAACGCTGAGGCAGATGTATCGCGGGCTGGGATGGCAGCTTGCGGAGTTCTGCAGGATGGAGCGGTATACCACTGCGAACACCGCGAACTGGATTCGCTACGAGGGGCTGGAGCATTTTCTTACCGCGGAAGCGCGCGGCAAGGGGGTGCTCATTCTGACGGGGCACCTGGGGGCATGGGAGCTTTCTAGTTTTTATCACTCGCTGATGGGGCATCCGATGGGGATGGTGATCCGGCGGCTGGATAACCGGCTGCTGGATGGCTTTGTGAACCGGATTCGCTGCCTGCATGGGAACCGGGTGCTGCACAAGGACGATTTTGCGCGTGGGCTGCTTACGGCGATGCGCTCGGGCGAGAGTGTGGGAATTCTAATGGACACGAATATGACGCCGCCGCAGGGGGTGTTTGTGGATTTCTTTGGCGTGCCGGCATGCACGGCTTCGGGACTGGCTCGGGTGGCGCTGAAGACGGGTGCGGCGGTGGTGCCGGGATTCCTGCTCTGGGAGGCGGCCGAGGGGCGGTATGTGCTGCATTTTGGGGAGCAGATTGAAATAGATGCCACGGGGGACGCGGAATCGGATATTGTTGCTCTCACGCAGCGATGCACGGGGGTGATCGAGGCGTGGATTCGGCGGTATCCGGGGCAGTGGCTGTGGATTCACCGGCGGTGGAAGACGCGGCCGGCGGGGGAAGCGGCGATTTATTAGCTTCCGCGCGGGAATCGAAAGACACTCAAGGGCTATCAAAGGCTGTAGATACAAAGTATCCCACCTTAAACGCAAAGAACGCGTTGAAGGTGGGGCACCGCGTCTCAGTCTTGGCTAGGAGGACTGCGGTGACGGTTGGGGAATTGATCGAGAGGCTGGGCGGGGAACTGCTTGCAGGCGAGCCGGCGACTTTGCTGGCCGGTGTGGCCGATGTGACGCAGGCCAAGGAACTGGATCTGGTGTTTGGCGAGACTCAGGCTGCCGCGGACAAAGCTGTGGGTGGCTGGGCGAGTGCGGTGGTGGTTCCGCTGAACCATAGTTTGTCGCCAGGCGGGCGGATGGCTGTGATTGCCGTTGCGCAGCCTCGGTTGTGGTTCGCGAAGGCGGCGCGGTTGCTGGCTGAGCCCTTGCCTGCCCGGGCGGTTCATGCAAGCGCCGTGATCGCGGTGGACGCGCATTTGGCGGAGACGGTTTCGATTGGCCCTGGGGCCGTCGTTGGGCATGGCGCGGTAATTGGAGATTTCAGCCGCGTGGAGGCTGGGGCGGTGGTTGGGGATGGGGTGGTCATTGGCGAGCATTGCCGCATCTATCCCAGGGCTGTGCTGTATGCGGGGACGGTATTGGGCGACCGGGTTATCGTTCATGCCGGGGCGGTGCTGGGCGCGGATGGGTTTGGGTATGTTCGCGATGCTGGCGACGGGAGTTATACGCAGTTTCCGCAGCAGGGGCGGCTGGTGATCGAGGACGATGTTGAAATTGGGGCCAATACTACGATTGATCGCGGGGCTCTGACGGAGACGCGGATTCGACGAGGCGCGAAGCTGGATAACCTGGTTCATATCGGGCATAACTGCGATGTGGGCGAGGATGTGGTGATTGCTTCGCAGACTGGGATTTCTGGATCGTCGACGATTGGGCGAGGCGCGGTGCTGGCGGGGCAGGTGGGGATTGGGGATCATGCGCATGTGGGAGATGGGGTGATTCTGGGCGGGCAGGCTGGAGTGCTTTCCGGGAAGACGCTGGAGACTACGGGAACAGTGCTTTGGGGGACTCCGGCGAAACCGCTCAGGGAATACCTGAGGGAGCTGGCTACGCTGGGGCGGTTGGCGCGGCGGAAGAAGGATTAGACGGGCCTGGGTTCGTGCTTTCCCACCTTTGCCAAAGTGCGGCAAAGATGGGGCACCCCGCTTTTGTGGTCAGGACAGGAGTGACGGGTTGGCGGTGCTGGTGATTGCCGGGAGTGGGCGTGGGGCGGGGAAGACTGCTGTTGGGTGTGCGCTGATGGCTGCCATGCCGGAGTTTTCCTGGGCTGCGGTCAAGGTTTCTCCTCATCGGCATGATGTCGACGAGGAGTTGTGGGAAGAGCTGGATTTTCGTACGGCGAAGGACACGGGCAGGTATCTGGCGGCGGGGGCGCGGCGGGCGTTTTTGGTTAGCGGGGCTACGGATTTGCGGGCGGTGGAACTGGTTTTGGAGGCTAGAGAGCGGACTTCGCTGTGCGATGCGTTGCTGGTTGAGTCGAACAGAGTGGCTGCGGGGAGCGTGGCGCGTCCCGGTGAGGCGGAGGTGAGCCTCGCGGTGCTGGCTGGGGCGGAAGCTGAGTGGAAGGCTTCTTTGCGGGAGAGCGCCGGTATGGCGGATGCTTTGGTGCTGGCGAATGGGGTTTCGCCGGAGGAGTTTACCTCGCCTTTTTTGCGGAAGCCGGTGTTTGGATTGGCGGCGGGAGAGTGGTCGGTGCCGGAGTTGGTGAGATTTGTGCGGGGGCGGCTGTTGGGTTCCAAGTTGCTCAATTAAGGAATACGCCAGGAAAGGCTGCTGTTCTGGGTTAGGCGGTACCTGAATCCGCGTCAAGCTGCTCAAGGCAACCGTACCAGCATACGATCTTTCCGTCCTCGCCGAAACGGGCTGCGCCCCGCGCACGGAGTCTCTGCCAAGGACCGCCCGGACGCCGTACGCGGTATTCCAGATCAATGGGATGGCCGGTTTGAAGCGAGGCGCGCATTGTATCCAGAGTGGGTTGGAGATCATCCGGATGCAGTGCGTCGAGCCAGCCGAAACCTCTCCACTGCTCGTCGGTCATCCCGGTAATGTCCAGCCATCGTTGACTGACATCCAATGCCCGACCTTCAGAATCGACGATCCAGGGAATCTGTGGAAGGAGCTCCAGCATGTGGCGGAAGTGCTCTTCGGTTTCGCGGCGCGCTTTTTCGGATTGCCTGAGTTCGGTAACATCCACGAGGGCGACCGAAACGCCAACCACTTCTCCTGCTTCGTCGCGCGCCGGTTCGTAAGATAGAAGGGTGGTCTTTTCTCCACTTGCACCGTTCGCTGGCCGGGTTATCTCTACGCCTGGAATTGCTTCGCCTTTGAGCGCGCGCCTGATAAAGGGCTCGATGTGCGGGAAGATGTCTGGAATGATCTCTGCGACGGTCCTGCCGAGATGCTCTTCCATTGAAAACCCGTTCATGTCCGCGAGTCTCCGATTGACGCTCCTATGCCGAAGGTTGCAATCCAGAAAAGCGAGACCGACGGGAGCGCCATCGTAGACAGCCTGCAATTGAGCGAGACGCTGGGTAGGGAGTGTGTCCAAACTGCTGAGCGAGACGTGGCTTTTCGCATCGGTCGAGAAATGCGGAGTTGGCGCTTGCCGGGGGACGGAAAGTGCTGTCTCGAGCTCCGTGACTGGCGCGGGCTTCCCGAAGAGCCAGCCCTGCCCTAGTTCGCAGCCCATCCAGAGAAGCATGTCGGCTTGCTCCTGAGTTTCGACGCCTTCGGCGACCGTAGTTAGCCCGAGTCCTTGGCCCAAGCCCACGACGGCAGCGACGATCTTTCGACTTTCTCGCTTTTGTGTCATGGAACTTACAAAACTGCGATCCACCTTCAGTTCGTCGAAGGGCAGAGATTGCAGATGCAAGAGACTGGAATATCCTGTCCCAAAATCGTCAAGCGCAAGCTTGCAGCCCATGGACTTGTATTCGTGCGCGACCGACCGCGCGTGTTCCATGTCATCGGCTAAGGCGTTCTCGGTAATTTCGATGGTGAGCCGTTTCAGGGAAAACCCAGCAGACTGCGCCGTGCGTTGGATCTGTCCAGGCAGAGTGAGACTACGTAACTGACTTGGAGACATGTTGACCGCCAGCGTGAGCGAAGGAGGCAGGGCCGCAGCGGCGGATAATGCCTTGCGCAGCAATTCCGCAGTTAACGCATCAATCCAGCCGTCTTTTTCAGCTACGGGGATAAACTCGTCCGGTTGAACCCATCCCTTTTGGGGGTGCTTCCAGCGAGCCAGTATTTCGAAGCCCTGCAATTGGCCGGTGCGAAGGATGATGAGCGGCTGGAAATAGGGGTGGAACTGGCCGTTCTCGATTGCCAGGAGCATTTCCTCACGGTCGCTAGACATAGCGGTGACTATACTCCTTCACGAGATATTTGCGCGAAAGGTAAGACGCTCAGCCTTTTTATCCTTGACGCGATGTGCGGTCAAGTAAATTTACAGATCTAGCAGCGCAAGATTTTAGTGCTGGCAATGCCCTTGGTGGCGTTGCGGGTGTCGATTACCAGGTTGGATTGGTCGACTATTTGTTGGTAGTTACCGGTGCTGACGAATGGAGCTTCCCCACGGAGTTCTGAATCTGCTTTTTTCGCGGAAGCCGTTTTGGGTGATTGGCGGCGGGAGAGTGGTCTGTACTGGAGTTGGTGAGTTTGTGTGCTCGCGGCTTTTGTTGGCAAACGGGTGAAAGAGGAGGATACTCTTGCTATGGCGACCTTGCCCATCGACGACGGATTCATCTCAGTCCGCGAATATTTGCGAACCAGCTATAGCCCCGATTGCGAGTATGTGGACGGACGGATTGTGGAGCGCAATGTGGGTGATAAGGGGCATTCGATTCTCCAGATGTTTTTGGCGGGGTTGTTTTGGGTAAACCGTGCAGCGTGGGGCGTGGAGGTCTATCCGGAGCTTCGCACGAAGCTGGCGACGCGGCTCTACCGAATTCCTGACGTGCTGGTGGTGCGGTCGGGATTGCGGTTTGAGAGTGTGCTTGACCATCCGCCGCTGATTGCGATCGAGATACTTTCGCCAGACGACCGGATACACGATTTGCAGGAGAAGATCGACGAGTACGTTACGTTTGGGATCGAGCATATCTGGGTGTTTGATCCGTGCAAGCGCTTGGCGTGGTGGGCGGATCGGGATGGGCTACATCTGGTCACCGCGGATGCTTTGTGTGTGCCCCAAACACCGATTTGGGTGGTGCTTGGAGAGGCTTGGGCGGAGTTGGATCGGGTATAAGGGATTCGTGCATACCTTGAATGTGCCGACGATTATTTCCGAAGCAATAATCCGTTTTGATTCCAAAATCTCAAGAGATCGTCAACAGCTTGAAATGCATCAGAAAGAATGAGTTCGTTCTGAGCGTTGGTCGAAGCCTCATAACTGCGGATTGGTGCAACATCGAGTTGAAGAGACGCACTTTTACCTGTTTGTGCGACTTCGATTCTGCCAACTTCTTCGGCTTTATCGAGCAGAGCTTTCAGAACATTTGCATCCATATTGGGAATTGAAAGATGCACCAGTCCTCTATCGGCTTTTTTGACAAAAGTTTTGTGTACTATGTAAGCGCCAGCAGGCAGTTCCTTGCTGCGAAAATTGAACCAGGTATCGCCCCACCATGCTTCTCTGGGAGCATCCCAATGTACGCCAGTCCCCTCGAAGTGTGTTTGGGCCTGACCCGCATAAAAACTGCGGAAGTTCGTCATGACTTCATCTCGTTTTTGTAGACCTGTAGTTGCAAAGTGCATCAATGCGCGTTCGATTACTCCAGCTTTAAACACCGATCTTGGATCTGATTGTCGTTCAAAAAACTCCTGCAACTGTTCTAATGGGATGCGAGCGTCGAAATCAGATGAGTTGCCGGGATATTTCTGCGGAGCAATGAGACAAGTCCAGTAGCTTTGCCAATATCTTCCCACACCGGCTTGCCCTCGTTCTCGATATCGTTCAGCCTGTGCATGCTGAAAACCAGCTCGTATCTTGTCTTCAATAAGAATGGCCACCTTACTTAAGACAGGGTCGACTGAGCGATAGATGACAAGCACGTCTGATTCACCTGTTTCAGTTGTCACGGATCGGACTGCCTGACAAGACCAATTTTCAGCGGCCCGAAGAATTGGAGTATTTGAATTTATACCTGCGTCCTGCTGATTGACGAGAGCTAATTGAATAAAAAAATCCAAAAACGACGAGTTGCTAGCAAACTCCTCTTCCAAAATAAAATCAATGTGATGCTCTTGAATAGGCGAATGAATCGCTTCAAACGTATTGCCAAAGGTAACGTATTCCGACATGGATTCTCCTGCGATGTTTGTAAAAAATCAACGCCAACTTAGCAGCGGAGGACTTTTTCGCTGATGATGCCTTTGGTGGCGTTGCGGGTGTCGATTATTAGGTTGGATTGGTCGACGATTTGCTGGTAGTTATAGGTTGAGTGGTCGGTGACTATGACTACTGCGTCGTAACTTCCTAAATTATCCAATGGGGTATTGGTCATGTTGAGGTCGTAGTGGCGGCCCCGGCCTACTTTGGGGAAATATGGGTCGTTGTAGGCGATGGTGGCTCCGCGCTGGCGGAGGAGTTCGAGGATGGTCAACGATGGGGATTCGCGGAGGTCGTCTACGTCGCGTTTGTAGGCTAATCCCAAGACTAAGATCTTGCTGCCTTTGATGGATTTGCTGTGCTCGTTGAGGCCTGCGGCTATCTGGTCCAGTACGAAGTAGGGCATGGCGGTGTTGACTTCGCCGGCCAACTCGATGAAGCGGGTGTGGAAGTCGTATTGCTTGGCCTTCCACGATAGATAGAACGGGTCGATGGGGATGCAGTGGCCGCCGAGGCCGGGGCCGGGGTAAAAGGCCTGGAAGCCGAAGGGCTTGGTCTTGGCGGCGTCGATGACTTCGTGGATGTCGATGCCCATTTTCATGCAGAGCTGCTTGAGTTCGTTGACCAGGGCGATGTTGACGCAGCGGTAGATGTTTTCCAGCAGCTTGGTCATCTCGGCTACCGAGGGCGAGCTGACTGGAACTACTTTGCGGAAGATGCTGCCGTACATGGCGGAGGCCAGCTCCAGCGCTACGGGGCCGCAGCCGCCTACTACTTTGGGGATGTCGTGGCGGGCTACGGTGTCGTTGCCGGGGTCTTCGCGCTCTGGCGAGAAAGCTACGTGAATGCCGGATTCGTCCGAGGTGCGGGCTACTTTGAGGCCTGACGGGTTGCCATTTTCGAGGCGCGGGACTACGAGTTCTTCGGTGGTGCCGGGGTAGGTGGTGCTTTCGAGGACGATGAGCTGACCCTCTTTGACATGGGGCGCGATGGATTCGACGGTTTCGCGGACGTAGCGGAGATCGGGCTCGTGGTAGTCGTTGAGCGGGGTGGGGACGCAGATGATTACGGCGTCCATCTGGGCGACGTCGGCGTAGTTGACGGTGGCGCAGAAGCCGGATTTTTGCGCTTGCTGGATGGACTCCGGCGTGATGCGGACGATGTAGGAACCGCCGCTGTTGAGGGTGTCTACCTTGGCCGGCTCGATGTCGAAGCCGGTGACGCGGAAGCCTTCGTTGCTGAAGAGCAGGGCCAGGGGAAGGCCTACGTAGCCCATGCCTACGATGCCGATGCGGGCTTCGCGGGCTTCCATTTTGCGCTTGAGGTCTTCGAGGCGGGTGGTTGCTACGGTAGTCATCTGTTTCCAGTCTATTTGATTCTGGAGGCGGCTTTGCGGGCTCAGGCCTCTGGTGGGGCGGGTGGCGCAGGGCTGGATGGGATGCCGGTGTGGCTGATGTACCCAGCCTTATTTTGTTCTCCGAATTCGAGAGAGGTTTGCGTGTTGCCGCCGCGCTCGAGGTAGGGGAACTTTTCACGGATTACGTCGGCTATGGCGGTTGCCTGCTCCTGGGTAAGGCCGGGCATGAGGCAGGTCTGCCTGTTGCCGCGAAAGGCGTAGAGCCCGGCCGCGCCGTGCTCGCCGGCGGCCAAGTATCCGATGGACTTGACTTCGGAGGCGGGAACGATGACTTCTTCGCGGATGTTGCGATTCTGGTTTCCGTGGGCGATCAGTTCCTGCGAGGAGACTGAGAGCCGGGTTGGGGAGATGTTGAGCCAATAGACGACCAGGGCGGTAAAGGCGACGACGAAGATGGCCGCGAAGACTGGACGATGCGTGCTCCAGGCCCAGGCGAGAAGGACGAGCAGGGTTGCCGGGGGTGCGGCGAGGTCACCCCAGCCCGCCTGATAGCCGTAGACGAATTGCAACTCACCGGGTAGTTCGACGGCCTTCAGCTCAGAGGTTCCGAGAACTCTCACAGTGGAATATTACTGCGGATTTAAGCTTTTTTGCCGCTAAGCCTTTCCTAACCTTGCGCGTATGTCCCATCTTGGGGCAGTCTAGTATCACGATTCTTTACAAAATTTGAGGGCTGGGAAGCTGGTTTTGCGCAATTCATAGCAGGACTTGCTGGTTATGGGTTGCCAAGGAGGACTTCTTCGCGATGGGTGAATCGAGTTATGCGGGCGTAGTGCGTCCGGTCGCGAGAATGCGATATTCCGCGCCAAGCGAAGGCGTGACGTTGTTCAGTGCTTCGGCGGTGGCGGTGGCGGCGTACTGCGGGACTCCGGCGGCGGGTTTTCTGCTGATTGCTGAAAATTACAGGCGGCTTGGAGAGAGACGTGTTGTGGCCGGAACGCTGATCCTCGGGATCGCGGCGACGTGGCTGGAGGCGGTTTGCGTGCTGTTTCTGCCGTTTGCGGCGTGGCTGCCGTTGTGTCTCGGGCTGCTGGTGGCAACGCGGGTGTTTGCGGCCAGGACGCAGGGCGCGTTTGTGGCGCGTCATGTGAGCCGCGGGGGACGGCTGGGTTCGAGGTGGGTGGCGTTTGGGGCGGGGATGGCGTGTCTGAGCGCGGTTCTGGCGGCGTGGTTGATTCTTCAATTATTTTGAAATTGCCTTCGGATCGGCGGCTGGATCGATCGCTGCAAAAACACCGACTTACTCCTTGCGCTTGGCGGTCCATATGCCGTCGGAGCGGGCTTCGACGCGCATGCGGCCCTGAGCGGATGCGCCGTCGACCCAGCCGGCTAAGAAGACGTTCACCGGGCCGGGTGTCCTGCGGCCCATTTCCTTGGGCCAGTCGCCAGCGAACGAGAGTTCGACGTAGCCGTTGCGCCAGGAGCCGGTGAGGACGCGGTTTTCGCCGAACGCGCCGGACCATGTGCCGGTGACTTTGTCTCCGTCGCGATGCAACTCCATCTCTGCGCCGATGCCGCCTGCATCGCTGGAGTAGCGCATCTCCCAGCGGCCGGCGATGTCGGAGGCGTTTTTCAGAGTTAGCGGCGTGGCTGGGGTGATTTGTATGTTGGAGAAATAGGCTTCTTCGCCGGTGAAGCTCCAGAGTCCGATGGCGCCGTGGAGATCTTCGCCCTTCAAGCCATCGACTACCAGGCTTGGCTTGGCCGAACCGTTGAGGTAGAGCTTGGCGCTGCGGCCGGCGACTTCGATGCGGAGGTGGGTCCAGGTCTCTTTGGCTAGCTCGGCGTGAGACTCGTAGACCGAGGGCCATTCGCGGCGCAGGCGATACCAGCCGTAGTCGGGCTCGGAGCTGTACTGGACGGCGTGGTTGCGCATGAGCTGATCGGGGGCATCGGAGTTGCCGGGACGAATGTAGAAGAGCTCGAAATGGGAGGCGTCTGGGCGGACGCGGAAGCCGATGCCGATGAAGCCTGGGAAGCGGACGCCCGGAGGCATGGAGGATTTGAGGGCTACGTCGGCTTCGATCACTCCATCCTGGAAGTCGGTGCCGGGGAGCAGGGCGAGGCCGTCGCGGTCGTCTCCGTCCATGGTGATGCGGACGCATTTGCGGCCCTGGTAGGTGACTGCCTCGGTTTTGACGGTGGGGGCGATGAGGCCGGTGGCGTCGCGCAGGGGGAAGGTTTGGATGTGGGTTGGGGTTTGCGCGGCGAGCGAGGCGGCTGCGGCTATGGTAGCTGCGCCGATGTTGAGGCAGAGGTGAGATTGCCAGCGGATCATGCGAGCTTGGCTCCAGATGGAGTTCTTTGAGAGCGACGGCTGAGTGGACGAGGGAATGCTATACCGTGTGCTTCCAGATGCCAATGGATTTGCCATGAGGGGGCCGATTCGTGGGATGAAGGATTCGAGGCACTCTCCGAATAAGGTGGACGTGCCTTAGTAGTCGATGCCTTTCCAGTAGTTGGGGGCGTTTACGTATTCGAACTTGTCGGGGTTGCTCTTGACCAAGGCGTCGGCGTCTTCGTTCCAGAAGGTGCCGTGGTACTTGTTGTCGGTGGTGGAGAGGACGCTGTAGCCGAGCTGGTAATTTTCAAATTCCTGACTGCGCTTGTCGTTATCGTCCCAGTGCTTGTAGACGCTGCTGTTGTGGATGTCTTCCATCTGGTGGGCGTTGCGGGCCTGTTCGGCGGCGGCGCGGCCGATGGCGTGGATCTGGGCGATGGCCGGGGCGGCGATCTGATTGGCCTGGCGGGCGACGACTTGCTGATTGACGTTGAAGCTTTGCAGGATGGCTCCGAGGGTGGCGCGTTCGCGGGCGGCGACGGAGACGGGCGCCATGGTGGTATAGGCTAAGCTCATGTAGGAGCCGGTGCGGGGATTGGTGGGCCGCTGACAGAAGAGCCCGTCGAGCTCGCGTGAGCCTTTGCCATCCTGCAGGTCGGAGGTACCGGCGAGATGGGTGCATCGCTGGCCCTGCGCCTGGACGGGCGTAGCGGCGGTGAAGTTGTATTTGGCCTCGGGAAGATTGGCTTTCTTGCGCAGCGTCTGCATGAGATAGACGAAGGTTTGGGCGGGGTCGGCTCCGTTGGGATAGTAGGTGGCCGTGGCATAGACGCTGTTGCGCAGGTAGCCGGCGCGGAGCTGCTGAATGGTTTTCTGGATCAGAGGGTGGTTGGTGTCGCCGATGAGCCAGGTGGTGCCTAGCTCGGCGGATTCGCCGTTGGGCCCAAGGGCTACGAGCGTCCCCATGGCGCTCATGTTGGGAACGAGCTTCCAGCCGTCGGGGAGGCTGACGCTGGCGGAGTTGTCGGAAAGGACGACCTGATGGAGGGGTTGGATAGAAGCGCTGGCGCCGGTGCTGGCGGTGGACGCGCCGGCGAAGGGATGCCAGGCCTGGAAGAGGGTTTTCATGAGCGGGCCGAGGGTTTTTGGGAAGCGAGATGCATCATCGGAGACGAGCGCAGCCTGGACGCTGTCGGAGGTGACCTTGGTGGCGACGATGAGGCCGGCGATCTGCATGGGCTTTCCGGTCTGATGGCTGGTGACGCTGAAGAAAGCGGCTACGGACTCGGTTCCGCGGATTTGGAAGAGCTTGCCGACCTGAGGACGTTCACCGAGATTTTTGTGGAGCGAGCTGAGGATCGAGCCCATGGCTCCGGCTTCGGTGGTTTGACCGGCGACCTGGCCGTAGACAATCTTGCCGCCTCCTGGAGGGTCGATGGTTTTGAGGCTCTGAGCCTGGAGGTGCACTGGGGCAAGCGAGGCGCTGAGAAGGATTGCCAGGGCGAGGATGGCTGGTTTGAGAGGACGAATCATGGTGGCGGTCTCCGAGATCTTCTGCTGGAGAACGCGCGAAAAGTTGGGGAAACCACTCATGGCGCGGCTTGTATTCTGTGAAGTTGACCTCAGCGAGCCGCGCGTACGGCGATCGCGGAGATTAGGGAGGGATTTTTGGCTAAGTATCTGGTGACTGGAGCGGCGGGGTTTATTGGGCGGTCGATTGCCGCGGCTTTGCTGGAGCGAGGCGACGCGGTGCGGGGGGTGGATAACTTTGCGACCGGCAAGCGGGAGAATCTTGCGGGCCTTGAGGCGATGGAGTTTGTGGAGGGGGATCTGGCGGATCTCTCTGTGGCTGAGCAGGCTTGCGCTGGGGCGGAGGTTGTTTTTCATGAGGCGGCGCTGCCTTCGGTGCCGCGGTCGGTGGCCGATCCGATCGGGTCGAATGTGGCTTGCGTGGATGCTACTTTGAACCTGCTCTGGGCGGCCAAGGAGGCTGGGGTGAGGCGCGTGGTGTATGCGGCTTCTTCTTCGGCTTATGGGGATACTCCGACGCTGCCGAAACATGAGGAGATGCTGCCGAATCCGATCTCGCCTTATGCCGTGGCCAAGCTGGCTGGGGAGTATTACATGCGGTCGTTTGCGCGGGTGTATGGGCTGGAGACGGTTTCGCTCAGGTATTTCAATGTGTTTGGGCCGTATCAAGACCCCACTTCGCAGTATTCGGGGGTGCTGGCGGTGTTTTGCCGGAAGATGCTGGCTGGAGAGCAGCCTGTGATTTATGGCGATGGGGAGACGAGCCGGGATTTTACTTATATAGCAAACACGGTGGAGGGGAATTTATTGGCGGCGGAGGCTCCGGCTGAGAAGGTTGCGGGGCGGGTAATGAATGTGGCTACGGGAGTTCGCGTGACGCTGAACGAGGTGGTCGAAGTGCTGCGGGAGATTACCGGGTATGACGGGCCGGTGGCTTACGCTCCCGAGCGGGCTGGGGATATCAAGCATTCTTTGGCGGATGTTTCGCTGGCTGAGGAGTTGCTTGGGTATCGGCCGAAGGTGGATTTTCGCGCGGGGCTGGTGCGGACGGTGGAGTGGTATCGAAAAACGAGTGGTCAGTGATCAGTGATTAGTGTTGCGCGCGAAGAAAACCCACATCTCCATATCGGGATGTGGGCTTTCTGTTCGTGGGTGTTGGCAGTTCAAGTTGAGGTGATTTGTCGTTCCAGGAGGGTGGCGATCTCGTGATGGCCTTTGGTTTGGGCTACTTCCAGAAGGGATTGGCCGCTGGGATGGCGGGTGGTGGGGTTGGCGCCTTGTTGGAGCAATGCTCGGACTGCATCGATTTGACCGCGGTCTACCACGCGGGCTAAGGGCGTTTGCCAGTCTTCTGATTTGGGTTCGCGAGTTAAGGTTTTTGCGAAGGGGCGTTCCAGGGCTGCGGAGTCGCGGGCCAGGATGTCGGGGATGCGGTCGAGGCGGTCGAAATCCAGGGCGTCGAAGAGGTCGATTTCGGGTTCGTCGAGCAGGCGGTCGCGCAGGGCGCGGTAGTTGAAGAAGTCGGCCCAGCCGATGGCGGTGCCATCGTACCAGGGCTCGCGGAGCTTGAGCGAGGCTCCGCGGGCAAGGAGAAGGCGGAGGATGTCTTCGTGTTCGGCGAAGGTGCCGGCGGCGTGGATCGCGGCGTTGTCGTCGATGACGTTGGGGTCGAAGCCGAGGTCGAGGGTGAGGCGGACGGCTTCAATGCGCTTTGTGCCTACTGCCCTTTGGACCATGTTCTTTGGGGCGCGCTGGATGAGGTCCGGCGATTGCTGGAGCAGGGTGCGGGCGGCGGGCTCGTCGCCGGCCAGGCAGCGGGAGAGGAATTGCTCCAGATCGGTGAGGGGTGCGGTGAGAGCGTTGGCCTGCTCCAGCATCTGCGCGATGCCCAGATGGCCTCGTTCCATGGCGCGCTGCCATGGGAGCTTGCCGTCGAGTGGTTCGCTGGTTCGGGCGCCGCTGACGAGAAGGAGATGGACCTGGTCCGCGTCGCCGCGAAGCGCTGCTACGCCCAGGGCCTGGCCCAGGAGCGTGGCATTGGCAATACCTTTGGCGATCTGGCGGTGAGCTGGAGCGCTTGGTTTGAGACCATGCTTGAGAAGGATTGGAAGGCTGTCGCTTGGGTTGTTGTGAAGGGCTTCTTCGTCGGCTGGGTCGGCGCCGTGCTTGAGGAGAAGTTCGGCAAGCTCGCGCCAGCGGGGATGCGGCGGCTCGTTGGCCTGGCCGGTTGAACCTCCTCCGAAGATACCTGTGAGGACGGTGAAATGGCGGGCGCTCTGGTCGAGTCTTTCGTCGGCGTTTCGCTTGAGGGTGAAGGCGTTGGGGTCTGCGCCGCGATGGAGGAGGAGTTTGGCTGCTTCGAAGGTGGAGTGAGTTGGATGGAGCGGCTCGACGCGGGAGTAGCAGGCGCAGATGAGAGGAGTCCAACCGTGGGGGCCGGGACGGTTGATGAGGTTGGGATTTTCTTCGAGGAAGGCTTGGACGGCGGCTGCGTTGCCGGCTGCGGCCGAGGACCAGATGGTGGCGTCGGCTAGCGCGGGATTCTGTTGCAGCATCTGATGGGCGCGGTGATGGAAGGTGCGGTGGTCGTAGTGGGGGTCGTCGAAACAGAGACAGGCTAGGGTGACGAATTCTTCGGCTTGATCGAATTTCGTGGTTTCTACGGCTGCTTTGAGTTGGGGCCAGCTTTCCAGGCCGTGTTCGCGGGCGAGGATGAGTTGGCAGTCGGTGAGTTTTGGCTCGATGCTCTTCAGATGCTCGGTGGGAGTTTGGGCATGCTGCGGATGATGGGCACGGACGCGGGCGAGGGCTTCGGGGTCGCCATTCTGCCAGGACTTTTGCAGGGATTTGGCTTGCTTTTTGAGGTTTTCGAGGGATGGATTGGGCGGGAGCGATTGGGTCATGACGACTTCCTTTCATGGGCCTTGAGACCCAGGGAACGCCTGAACGCTCGCATGATCAGGCTGAAAGGACAGTCGAATGTCCGTAGCGGCTCACTCTTCGATTCAGGCGGGCTTGGCCCTTTCCGCGAGCTGGGGGCACCCTGAAGTGCTCCAGCGGCCACGATAGCGGATGGGGTTTGGGGCGTCAAGGATGGAAGTGGAAGCAGGAAGAACTATAAAAGGCCATAAAGAACTGTAGACACAAAGTATCCCACCCTAGCCACAAAAACAAAGGCGTGGCGAGGGTGGGCACCCGCTTTTGCGGCTCATTTAGAGTTTCATTAGCGGTCTTAGAAAAGATAAATTTGACGGATTGGATGGAATGCAGGAGACTGCTGAGTACATTCACTTGTACGACTTGTACTAACTCTTTCCCAAATCTGCGCGCGGTTACCTTGCTGGATCATTCCCGCTTGAGGTGCTTTGCTGCGTGGCGGATTCTCCTGATCGCGAAACGGAAACCAACTCACACCCCGTGGTGGACCGGGCGCGCGGAGAGTTTTCTGCGTATTCGATTCGCGACTTTGCCGACATGCTTCGGCGGCGGCGGCGCTTTTTGCTGGGTACGGTGGCTGGGTTGAGCTTGTTGTGCCTGCTCTATTGCTTGATCGCTCCCAGGCAATACGAGGCTTCGGCGCGGGTGGCGCTGCGGATGCAGGCGGTTTCTTCACTGACGGTGGATACGGCGGAGACGATCGCTCCGGCGTCAGTCTTGAGCACGCCGCTGCAGTTGGAGACCTTAGCAAATGTGCTGCGCAGCCAGCGGTTGGCGTGGAGGGCGATTGTAGGGCTGAAGCTCTACGAGTCGCGGGATTTCAGCCGGAGCTTTGCTGGGAGGTTTCCAGGCTTCGATGCGAGCGCGCCTACGCCGGCGGCGCAGAGTTATCTGCTGGACAGCTTTGAGAAACGGCTGCATGTGCGGGTTATGCCCAGGACGCTCCTGATCGAAATTCGTTTTCGGAGCAAGAACCCGGCGCAGGCGGCGCGGGTGGTGAACGCGCTGATTGAGGGGTTTTCGGCGCAGGAGGGCGAGAGCCGGGTGGGCGCTACGCAAGCGGCGTCGGCATGGTTGGCGGGGCAGTTGAAGACTTTGACGGCGCAGGTTGAGGGGAAGGAAAAGCGGCTGGCGGAGTTTGAGCGGGAGCACGGGTTCATGACCACGCAGCAGACGGTGCCGGGCGGAGGGCCGGTGGAGACGCTGCATGACTCGACGGTGCAAGAGGTAGATGCGGCGGAGCGGATGCTGACCGAGGCGAGCGGAGACCGGATGCAGCGCGAGGCGCTGTATTTGCAGGCCCGGCAGGGCGATCCTGAGCAGGTTTTGGCGGCCAATCCGGGTTTGCAGGCGGAGATGGGACCGGGCGGAGCGGCTTTGACACAGCAGCTGCGAACCCGGCTGAGCGAGGTGGATGTGGAGCTGGCGCAATTGAAGGCGGAGCACGGGGCGAACTATCCGCGGGTGGTGGAGTTGACGCGAGCTGAGGAGGAGATCGGGGGGCAGATCAAGGCGGCGGACGCCGGACTCTTAGAAGCCTTTGAGAAAAGCTGGAAGACTGCGGCAGGGCGCGAGCAACTGCTTCGGCAGCAACTGGATGCGCGGGTGGCGGAGGGTTTGCGGCAGAATGACGCCACTCTTGAGTACTCGGTGCTGCACGAGGAGGTGCTTTCAGGCAGGGAGCTTTGCTCGCGGCTGCGGCAGCGGATCGAGGAGGCGGAACTGTCGGCGGGAATTCATGCGTCGAGCATTACGGTGGTCGATCCGGCGCTGGAGCCTTTCAAGCCGGTGGCTCCGGACCTGCCGCTTTACCTGGCGATCACGCTGTTTTCGAGTGTTTGGCTGGCGCTGGGAGGGGGATTTTTGCTGGATGCCTTGCGGCCGGATGGGCGAAGGCTTCGGGGAGTGGTGGCTGGATTGATCTTGATGGCGGCGGTGGCGATGGCCGGTTACGGGCAGGCCCCTACGCCGAGCACGCAGGGATTGCCTACGGGAGTGGTGAAGCTGCCCCAGGATCAGCCGGCTGGGGTGCGCCCGAACGCGAAGGATGCGCCGCCGGTTTGGAATGCCGTAGCTCCGGCGAACGCTCAGGGATTGCCTGAGCCCGCGGTACGTCAACCGGGGGTGGCGGCGGGGATGGCGATGGCGCTGCCGATTGGCGCAGGAGATTTTCTGGAGGTGAGCGAGTTTCATACGCCGGAGTTTCATTCGTCGGTGCGGGTGGCGGAGGACGGGACGGTGGCGCTGCCTCTGGTGGGCCAGGTGAGGCTGCTGGGCCTGACCGAACAGCAGGCTTCCGGGGCGATCGAAAAGGCGCTGGTGGGTGGGGGAATGCTGCTGCATCCGCAGGTTTCGGTGCTGGTGACGAATGCGGTGGGGCAGGATGTGAGCGTGATAGGAGAGGTGGCGCGGCCTGGGGTTTACCCCTACACGGTGCATCATCGGCTGCTGGATTTGATCGCCGCTGCGAGTGGGCTTTCGCCCAATGCAGGACGGCTGGTAAGTGTATTTCATCGCCAGGATGAACATACCGGCCATGCAGTGGTGCTGGACCCGAATGGAACGGCGCTGGGTGGGACGGAGGGGAAGGTGGATCGCAATCCTGAGTTGGAGCCTGGAGACACGGTGCTGGTGAGCCGGGCGGGATTGGCGTATGTGATTGGGGACGTGATCCGGCCGGGCGGGTTTGCGGTCGATCCGGTGCAGGGGCTGACCGTGGTGCAGGCGCTTTCGCTGGCCTGGGGAGCGACGCCGAATGCTTCGGTTTCGAAGGCGATTTTGATTCGGGACCAGCCAGGGGGAAGGACGCTGACGACGCTGAACCTGCGGCGGATGATTCGCGGGCAGGACCCGGACCAGCCGGTGCGGGATCGGGATATTTTGTTTGTTCCGGACAGTGCGGCGAAGAATTTGATGAACAAGAGCTTGGAAGCGGCGATCCAGTCGGCGATCGGGGTTTCGATCTATGCCGGGTTGGTTTATTCGCAGAGGTTTTGATGGCGGGTTAGCAAGTTAGCAAGTTGGCGAGTTAGCGAGTTGGCGGAGGTATCGCTATGCAGAGGGTGACGGTTGGTTTGCTGACGCTGTTTGCGTTTGCGGTGCCTTGGGAGTACTCGCTGGATGTGGGTGAGCCGTTTGGTA
>Ga0302325_10006392_pt1 | contig 26501 bp, 28 predicted proteins | sample Palsa_T0_2_FD_201948 | JGI IMG/M metagenome (GOLD analysis project Ga0302325, IMG submission 201948) | Peat permafrost microbial communities from Stordalen Mire near Abisko, Sweden - Palsa_T0_2 | ecosystem: Environmental > Terrestrial > Soil > Palsa > Peat permafrost | place: Sweden: Abisko... | reverse complement strand
CTTCGCCGGTTTCGTCGTCGACCGATAGAACTTCGCGGCTCAGCAGCTGCGCCGCCGGCGGATTCTGATTCAGGTGATAGTCGCGATCGGTCATTTGTCGCTGCGGAAGCAAGTGCGTCGTTGTGTGATTATCGCATGATGTTTGGGGGATGCGGCAACGAGATTTCCTTCGCGACGATTTCATCCGTATACGGATGAAATACCGGATTTTGCGGCGATCGGCCGCCTGCTATCCGAGACCTGTTCTCGTAAAAGGTGTGGTAACTTCAAGCACAACTTATAGTAGTATGCCGCTTTGTTTGAGACAGGGAGGGATTTCCATGTGCGATCATCACCCGACAGACTTCAGCCGGCGCGGCTTCGCGGGATTGGCGGCCCTTGGGGCAGGCCTGAGCCTTTTGCCCGCGCGGGCATTGGCTCAGACGCCAAAGGCGGCCGGCCCGCGTTTTTTGGGGGTCATGTGCATCGACTACCGTTTTACCATGATTGCCCAGGCGGTATTTAATAGTCAGGCTGGGATTGGCGGTTACGATTTGGTTGCGCTCGCTGGCGCCTCACTGGCGGCAAACAGCCCTTGGGCATTCCCCAACGAGACGCCGGGCTTCCTTGAGCAGCTTGCTGTCGCGCGATCGCTGCACCAGGACATCGCGAATGTTCTGGTGCTCGATCATATGCAGTGCGGCGCCTACAAAGTGGTGTTTGGGAACATGACCGCCGAGCAGGAGCGGGCGAAGCACAACGAGGTTGCGCGCGCGGTCGGTCCGTTGTTGGGAGCCAAGGGACTTAAGGCAAGGTTCTATCTCGCCGAGGCTGACGCGACTGTGCCGACCGTGCCAATATGGCAATCGTCTTAGCGACCGGTCTGTTCGGCCACTGATGTTTCACGTGAAACATTGCGCCCTTGATCCGGGGTGTGCTGCCCATTATTGAGCGCGCATGACGGGTTACGATATCGTCGTGATTGGGGGCGGACACGCCGGCTGTGAGGCTGCGGCGGCGTCTGCTCGATTTGGCGCGCGCACCCTCCTCTTGACCCACAAGTGCGAGACCATCGGAGAGATGTCCTGCAACCCCGCCATCGGCGGCTTGGGTAAGGGGCATCTTGTCCGCGAGATCGACGCGCTGGACGGGCTCATGGGCCGGGTCGCGGACGCAGCCGGAATCCAATTCCGGATGCTCAACCGCCGCAAAGGTCCCGCTGTTCGCGGGCCGCGGGCCCAGGCCGACCGCAAGCTTTATCGGCGTGCGATGCAGGCGGCGCTGGCGGAAACCGCGAACCTGGAAATCCTCGAGGCCGCTGCGGAAGACCTGATACTCCAGGACGGGCATGTCGCCGCCGTCGTGCTGGGAAACGGGCGGGAGATTTCCTGCGCTGCCGTGGTTCTGACCACGGGGACATTCCTGCGCGGGTTGATCCATATCGGCGAAAAGAAAATTCCGGCCGGACGCGTGGGCGAGGCGCCAGCCCTCGGGTTGTCCAAGACCTTGTACGGCTTTGGCCTCGCCATGGGCCGGCTGAAGACCGGTACCCCTCCCCGCCTCGATGGCTCCACCATCGATTGGGCGTCACTTGAGGTTCAACCGGGCGACGATCCGCCCGTGCCGTTCTCGTTCCTGACGGCCGCGATCACGACCCCGCAGATTGCTTGCCATCTGACCCGAACGACGCCGGAGACCCACGCGATCATCCGCGCCAATTTGCATCGCGCGCCGATGTATTCCGGCCAGATCGAGAGCACGGGCCCGCGCTATTGTCCGTCGATCGAAGACAAGGTCGTGCGTTTTGCCGCGCGCGAGACCCACCAGATTTTCCTTGAGCCGGAGGGGCTGGACGACGACACGATCTATCCCAACGGCATTTCGACCTCGCTGCCGGAAGACGTGCAGCGCGAGCTGCTCAAGACCATTCCGGGGCTTGAAAACGCCGCCATGCGGCGTCCTGGCTACGCGATCGAATACGACTATGTCGACCCGCGCGAGCTCTTGGGTTCGCTCGAAACCAAGCGGATCCCGGGCCTTTATCTGGCCGGTCAGATCAACGGCACGACGGGTTACGAGGAAGCAGCCGCCCAAGGGCTGATGGCGGGTCTGAATGCCGCTCGCACGGCCGGCAGTCGAGAGGCAATTATCCTTGACCGGGCAGCAGCTTATATCGGCGTGCTGATCGACGATCTTGTGACCAAGGGGGTCACCGAACCGTATCGGATGTTCACGTCGCGGGCCGAATATCGGCTGACATTGCGGGCCGACAATGCGGATCTGCGGCTCACCCCCATCGGAGAGCGTGCCGGCCTGGTCGGCTCCGAACGGAGGGGCGCGTTTGCCGAAAAGCTCGTGCGGCTGGATGCGGCGCGGGCTCGCATGCGGCACCTCAATTTCACGCCAAACGAAGCACAGCGGCATGGCATCGCCGTGCGGCTGGACGGCGTACGCCGCAACGCGAGCGACCTTCTAAGCCTGCCGGGCGTTGATTTTGCCAAGCTCGCATCCCTTTGGCCGGAGCTGGGTGCGTTTGCGCCGGAAGTCATCGAGCAGCTGGAAATCGATGCCCAATATGCCGGTTATCTGGACCGGCAGGATGCCGACATCGTGGCGTTCCGCCGGGACGAGCGCATGACCCTGCCTGCCGATCTCGATTACCGGGCGGTGCATGGGCTTTCGACCGAAGCTGCTCAAAAGCTTTCCAGCATCCGGCCCGGCACCCTCGGCCAAGCCGCGCGGATTGACGGGGTCACGCCTGCAGCTCTCACCCTGGTGTTGGCCCATGTCCGTTCCCGCGCGGCGGCAATCCGACGTGCCTCCTGAACCGTTTGGACCGACGGAGCTCCAGGCCGCGAGCAATGTTTCACGTGAAACATTGGGCCGGTTGAAGCTGTTCGCGGGGCTACTTGAGGATTGGAATGCCCGCCTCAATCTCGTATCCGCCAACTCCCTGCCCGACATCTGGCGCCGGCATATCTGGGATTCGGCCCAGCTCGCCGACCTGATACCGCCCGAGGCGACCAGCCTGGTCGATCTGGGCAGCGGCGCCGGCTTCCCGGGCCTGGTTCTGGCAATCATCCTGCGCGCGCGTGGCGCCGTCCGGACTGTTCTTTACGAAGCGACAACCAAGAAATGCAGCTTTTTGGCGGAGGCGGCTGCTCGCACCGGCGCGCCTGTGGAAATCCGCAATGGCCGGATCGAAAAGGCTGATCACGAGCCTTTCGATGTCTTGACAGCCCGCGCCTGCGCGCCGCTGGAAAAGCTGCTTGGCTATGCACAGGCTTTTCAGGGGCCGGAAACGATAAATCTGTTCCTTAAGGGACAATCTATTGCGGTTGAATTGACCGAAGCACGTAAATCTTGGAATATGAAGGCATTGCGGCACCCTAGCCGATCCGACCCGTCCGGCGTGATCCTAGAGGTCCGGGAGCTTCGCCATGTCGCTCGAACCCGTCGCTAGATCGAAGCCCCGCATCCTGGTTGTCGCCAACCAGAAGGGCGGCGTTGGAAAAACGACGACTGCGATCAATCTGGGCACAGCCCTCGCCGCCGTCGGCGCGCCGACGCTCGTGGTCGATCTCGATCCCCAGGGAAACGCCTCGACCGGGCTCGGCATCACGCGGCCTCAGCGCAAGCTCACCACTTACGAAGTGCTGATGGGCGAGGCGGTCATCGCCGACGCGGTGATGCCCACGAAAATCCCGGGGCTCTCGCTGGTGCCGTCGACCGTCGATCTGTCCGGTGCCGAACTCGAGCTGATCGACGTGCCGCGCCGCAATTTCCTGCTGAAGGATGCGCTGGCGGATTTCGCAAAGAGCGATCCGGGCAGATTCTCCTACGTGCTGATCGATTGCCCGCCGTCACTGACCCTGCTGACGGTCAACGCAATGGCCGCGGCGGATGCAGTCGTTGTGCCGCTGCAATGCGAGTTTTTCGCGCTGGAAGGCCTGAGCCAGCTGCTCAAGACGATCGATCTGGTGCGCGCGAGCCTCAATCCCTCGCTGGAAATTCAGGGCATCGTGCTGACGATGTTCGACAAGCGCAATCGGCTCTCGGACCAGGTGGCAGCCGATGTACGCGCGAATATGGGCGACAAGGTCTATAAGACCGTTATCCCCCGCAACGTGCGCATTTCCGAAGCGCCGAGCCACGGCTTGCCCGCGTTGGTCTATGATCTGCGCTGCCCGGGAAGTCAGGCCTATATCAAGCTGGCCGGCGAGTTGATCCAGCGCGAACGCGTGCGGGCCGCCGCGTGACCGCCGAAACGCGCAAACCTGACGACACGCGGCATCGCGGGTTGGGGCGAGGGCTTTCCGCCCTGATCGACGACGAAGCCGCGCCCGGCAAACATGAGGGCAGCAACCGCAACGCCCGCCAGGTGCCGGTCGCGTTCCTGCGTCCGAACCGCTTTCAGCCGCGCAAGACCTTCGTGCCCGAAGAGCTTCATGACCTCGCGAATTCGATTCGTGAAAAAGGCGTGCTGCAACCCATCCTTGTGCGACCCGTAGCCGGCGACGCGAACGCATTCGAGATCGTTGCCGGCGAGCGGCGTTGGCGCGCGGCGCAGCTGGCCAAGCTGCATGACGTGCCCGTCGTCATCCGTGAAATGAACGATGGCGAAGCGCTCGAACTCGCGATTATCGAAAACGTCCAGCGCTCGGATCTCAACGCGATCGAAGAAGCGGCCGCCTATCAAGAACTGATGGACCGGTTCGCCTACACGCAGGAAAAACTCTCCCAGGAAGTCGGCAAGAGCCGCAGCCATGTCGCGAACACGTTGCGGCTGCTCAAATTGCCGGAGACCGTGCGTGCCATGATCCGCGACGGCCGGCTGACGGCCGGACATGCGCGGACGTTGATCGGGCTCGCCGACCCGGAGGCGCGGGCGAAGGAAATCATCGAAGGTGCGCTCAATGTTCGCCAGGCCGAACACCGTTCGGATTCTAAATCTGGTACTGCTCGCAAGATCCTTCGAAAAGACCCGGACATCAAAGCCTTGGAAGACAGCGTTTCCAATGTGTTGGGACTGAAAGTTCAGATATCGCATAAGGGTACGAAGGGCGGCGAGGTTCGCATCGCCTACAAGACGCTCGAGCAGCTGGACGACGTGGTCCGGCGCCTCAACAAGAGCTGATAACGCACTTCAGCCACAGCATAGTTTTCTATGAATTGAATTGCCTATGCACTCGCGTGCGCTGCAGCGCCACCGCTGAATCAATTCGCCCGTCGTACAAAGCGCGTCCGATCACGACCCCCAAGATGTTGCGGCTGGGAGCTCCGATCAGAGCATCGATGTCGGCCATTCCCGAAACCCCGCCGGATGCGATGATGGGGATACGGACGGCATTGGCGAGTGCCGTGGTCGCCGCGACATTGACCCCGCCCAGCATTCCGTCGCGCGCGATATCTGTGAAAATGATTGCCGCCACACCCGCGTCTTCAAAGCGGCGCGCGAGTTCGACGACTTCGATCTGTGAGGCCTCGGCCCAGCCCTGCACCGCGACCTTGCCGTCCTTGGCGTCGATTCCCACGGCGATCTTTCCTGGATATGCGCGCGCGGAATCCTTCACCAATTGCGGATCGCGCAGCGCGGCCGTGCCCAGAATGATCCGCGTGATGCCCGCCTCGAGCCACGCATCGATCGCTTTGCGATCGCGAATACCGCCGCCCAATTGAATCGGCACACTGATCGCGTTGTGGATCGCAGCGATCGCATCGCCGTTCATCGAACGGCCTTCGAACGCGCCGTTGAGATCGACGCAATGCAGCCACTCGAAGCCCGCACTCTCGAATGCGCCCGCCTGCGCGGCCGGATCGTCGTTGAAAATCGTCGCCGATTCCATTTCGCCGCGCTTGAGCCGCACGCAGCGACCGTCTTTCAAATCGATGGCCGGAAAAAGAATCACGGGCGCCAGCCAAGGAAATTCGCCAGCAATCTCAATCCGACAGCCTGGCTCTTTTCCGGATGGAATTGTGTGCCCACGATATTGTCCCGCGCGATCGCGGCCGTGACTGCGCCGCCGTAGTCCGTTGTCGCGAGCAGATGCGCGGAATTGGTTGGGCGCAGCTCGAACGAATGCACGAAATAGGCGTGCGCGCCGTCCTCGATGCCGGCGAGAACCGGATGCGTCCGCAGTATCTCCAGCTCATTCCAGCCCATATGCGGAATCTTGAGCGATGTATCCCTGGGCGCAAGCCGCACCACTTCGCCTTCGATCCAGCCCAATCCCGGATGATCGCCGAATTCGCGCCCGACGCTCGCAAGCATCTGCATGCCGACGCAAATGCCGAGAAACGGCTTGCCGCGATCGATCACGGCGTCTTTCAACGCCGCCGTCATGCCGGGGACCGACGATAGACCCTTCATGCAATCCGCGAACGCGCCAACCCCCGGCAAAACAATGCGCTCGGCAACGGCGACCACGGCCGGGTCGTCCGTCACGACGATTTCGTGTCCCGAATGGCTCTCGACCGCCGCGCGCGCGAGCGCCTTCTCCGCGGACCGCAAATTCCCCGAGCCGTAATCGATGAGAGCGACGGTTCTCGTCATGCTTCCGGCTGCTTCTTCCAGAAAAACAGAAGGTAGAAAACACCGACCCAGAGAATATAGAACGATCCGTTGAACAGAAACGAGACCGTGTACCCGAGCCAGCTTCCGGTCGCGCCAAGATACTGCCGCGTAACTGCCGATAACGAATCGTGCGGAAGAGCAGCAAGCGACGCGACAGCCGCCCCTTTGATGTTCGCTTCGATCAGCATCTGGCTGAGATAAAGAAACGCGCCGAACGTATAGGCCACAAATGCAAATATCCTGATCGGGAGGCGGGCCTGATGCAGAAAATAATAGATCGCCACCACCATCGCGAAATTGATCGCGATCACCTCGCCGAACATCGACACTTCGTTGGCGGTGGTCGATCGCGCCAGATTGAGAAGATCGAGTTCAGTCATAGTGGGGCCATGCTTCGTACCTGGCGATCATATATCAGCCACCTTCATCCCAAACACATGTGCCATTCAAATCTCAACGATCTTTCCGTCTTCTGCAGTCTCCTCCATGACATCGCCCAGATGGGCCAGCATGTCCGGACTCATATGCGTCAGAATGGTGCGCTTGGCACCGATGCGGCCGCTATTGGCGCGATAGGTCGCATAATCGAGGTGGTGCCTGATCGCTTTCTCGAAAAATAGGGCCTCGACAATGAAAAGATCCGCTTCGTGGCCTGCTGCAATCAGCGCGTCGGTCCATTCGGTATCGCCCGAATATGCGATCGTCCTGCCGTCGCACGTAAACCGCAGGGCCAGTGGAGGGGCGGCACAGGCATGTTGCACTTCGAAGGCCGAGAACTCGACCCCATTGACCAATCGGGATCCGCCGGGTTCGATTTCCAAAATCTCGAATTCGAATTTTCGGGTAATTCCGGTTGAGCCTGGAAAGAACACTTCCATCGCCTGTGTCAGCCTTGCTTGAAAACCCGGCGGTCCGACCAGGGTGAGCGGTGTGGTTCGGCGGCTGTAAAGCTGCGCATCCAGAATGAAGAACGGCACGCCGCCGAAATGATCGCCATGCAGGTGCGAAATGAAAATCGTACGGATCGCATTGAGGTCGATCCCCAGCTTCCGCAGCGCAACCAGGCTCGTCGCGCCGCAATCGATCAGAAACTGGCCTTGCGAGCATTCGACGCGGAAACAGGTATTGAACCGGCCGCCGCTGCCGAATGCGTCGCCGCAACCCACGAACTGAAGCCGCATCTCGCCCTCCGCAAACGCGTCTTTAATCCGCGTCCATCTTCAACGCAGCGATGAACGCTTCCTGCGGAATGTCCACCTTGCCGAATTGGCGCATCTTTTTCTTGCCCTCTTTCTGCTTGTCGAGGAGCTTACGCTTGCGGCTGATGTCGCCGCCATAGCATTTGGCCGTCACGTCCTTGCGCAGGGCCTTGATCGTCTCGCGCGCAATGACCTTGCCGCCGATGGCCGCCTGCACCGGAATCTGGAACAGATGCCGCGGGATCAGATCCTTCAGCTTTTCGCACATGCCGCGACCGCGGGCCTCGGCGCGCCCACGATTGACGATCATCGACAGCGCATCGACCGGCTCGCCATTGACGAGGATCGACATCTTGACGAGGTCGCCTTCCTCGTAATTTTCGATGTGATAGTCGAAGCTGGCATAACCGCGGCTCACCGACTTTAGCCGGTCGTAGAAATCGAACACCACTTCGTTGAGCGGCAGCAGATAAATGATCATCGCGCGCGCGCCCGCATAGGTGAGTTCGACCTGGCGTCCGCGCCGGTCCTCGCACAGCTTCAGCACGGCGCCCAAATGTTCGTCCGGCACGAAGATCGTCGCCTTGATCCATGGTTCTTCGATGAACGCGACGCGCACCGGATCCGGCATGTCGGCCGGGTTGTGCAATTCTTTCATGCTGCCGTCGGTCAGATGAATGCGATAGATCACGCTGGGCGCGGTCGCGATCAGATCGAGATTGAACTCGCGCTCAAGCCGCTCACGTACAATTTCCAGATGCAGGAGACCCAGAAAGCCGCAGCGGAAGCCGAACCCGAGTGCGGCAGACGTTTCCGTCTCATAGGTGAAGCTCGCATCGTTCAGATGCAGCTTGCCCAGTGCCTCGCGCAAATCTTCGAACAGCGCGGCATCGACGGGAAACAGCCCGCAGAATACAACCTGTTGCGCAGGCTTGAATCCCGGCAACGGAGTTTCCGCGCCGCGGCGTTCATCGGTGATCGTGTCGCCCACCTGCGTATCGGCGACCTGCTTGATCTGGGCAGTGATGAATCCGATTTCGCCGGGACCCAGCCGGTCGGCGACCGCCTGTTTCGGTGTGAACACGCCCACGCGCTCCACCTGATAGACGGCATTGGCCGCCATCATGCGGATGGACTTGCCGCGTTTCAGCTCGCCATCGACCACCCGCACCAGCACGACGACGCCCAGATATGAATCGTACCAGCTGTCGACGAGAAGTGCCTTGAGGGGTGCATCGGCATCGCCCTTGGGCGGCGGCAGGCGATGAACCACTGCTTCCAGCACCTCGCCGATATTGAGGCCGGTCTTGGCGGAAATGGCGATCGCGTGGCTCGCATCGAGACCGATCACGTCCTCGATCTGCTGTCGTATGCGCTCGGGCTCCGCGGCCGGCAGATCAATCTTGTTCAGCACGGGCACGATTTCGAGATTGGCGTCGATCGCCTGATAGACATTGGCGAGGGTCTGCGCCTCGACGCCCTGGCTGGCATCGACCACGAGCAGCGCGCCTTCGCAGGCAGCCAGACAGCGCGACACCTCATAGGCGAAGTCCACATGCCCGGGCGTGTCCATCAGGTTCAGCGTGTAGGTCTTATTGTCCTTCGCTTTGTATTCCAGCCGGACGGTTTGGGCCTTGATGGTGATGCCCCGTTCGCGCTCGATGTCCATCGAATCGAGCACCTGCTCCTTCATCTCGCGCGCAGTCAGCCCGCCGCAATACTGGATCAGCCGGTCGGCCAGGGTCGATTTCCCGTGGTCGATATGGGCGATGATGGAAAAATTGCGCAAATGGGCAAGGTCGGTCATGGCGGCGGTTCATAACGGCGGGATTCCGCCACGTCCAGCCGCGAAAAGCCGGAAAGCCCTATTTGAGCCGCCGAAGGGCGAACGCCAGCGGAACAAAGGCCGCGAGTTCCGCCGTGATCGACACCGCTACCAGGCCGAGAATCGAAACATCGTAAAGTGCGCCCAGGAGCGCGCTGCCGGCGAACCAGGCAATGCCGTAGATCGCGGTGAAGATGCCATAGGCGCGCGCACGCGCATGTTCCGGGACCATGCGCGCCACAGCGGCCGACATGATCGCATCATGTATGCCCAGCGCGATGCCCCAGGCGAGCACGCCCGTGAGCGCAAGGGCAAATCCGCCGAAGAACACCAAGGGTGCTGCCGCGGCGCCGATCAGAAGTCCAGGGATCAACACGCCGAGACCGCGTCTGTCGAACCAGCGGCCGAACACGAGCGATCCCAGCCCCGATGCGCCCATCGCCGCGGCGTAGAACACAGGCACGATGGCCGGTGACAGGACATGTGCTTTCGCAAAATGAAACGCGATCAGCGGATAATCGGCAAAGCCGAAGGCAACGAACGCGGCGGCAACAGCATAGAACCAAAACGCCGGCGACAGTGCAGAACCCGGCGCAGCATCTTTATCGGGCAGGGCGACGTGTCCTGCATAGGGAAAGCGAAACCGTACCGTCAGTACACTGATGATTGTGAGCGTTGCTGGCACGCCCAACCACAGGAACGCCGTGCGGTAATCGTGATGGAGCGCGAGCACAAGAGCCGCGATCAGCGGTCCCCCCATGGCGCCCGTCTGGTCCATCGCCTCGTGCAGTCCGAACGCCCAGCCCTGACCGATATGCTCGCCGGCACGCGACATCATGGTGTTGGCGGCCGGATTGCGCACGGCTTTGCCGGTGCGTTCGAGGATGATGAACAGCGCCGCCGCCCACCAATTGCCTGCGAGGGCCAGCGCGGGCACCGCCGCCATCTGGATCGCGTAACCCGCCAGCGCAATCGGCCAATAGAGCCGCGTGCGTTCCACCAGTCGCCCGGAGCCCAGGCGCAGCAGATAGCCGAACAACTCGCCCGTGCCCGCGATTGCGCCGACGGCCGCACCGCTGGCGCCCAGGCTGGCGAGGAACGGCCCGCTGATGCCGCGCATGCCTTCATAAGCCATGTCGGCAAACAGGCTCACCACGCCGAAGGCGATGATGAAGGCGAGGCCCGATTTCTTGTCGAAATTGGTTTGCATGCGCCGCAATCTAGCGAAGCGCGCGCATCCCGCCAGCAGAAATTAGATGCAACGCAGCTCGCCGCCGCGGGATGGCGGTTGAGGCTCCATGTTGCCGCGCGCGAAATCCTCTTGCCATGCTTCAAAGGACGCCGGATCGCCGCTGCGGCGATGAAAATAGAGCCGTTGTGCAAGAGCCCGTAAAGGCGCCGTCATCAGCATCGCGTCGATCAGTGCATTGGGCGGCGCCAGATCGAGCACGCGGCGCAGCGCGCGCTTGAGACGATAACGAGGAATTTCGCGGGCGAATGCTTCTAGCGGATGGCCGCCGCGGTCATACAGATATTCGCCCACGAGCTGGGCCGCGCGTCGGCCGAAATGCAGCGCCGTGTGAATGCCGCCGCCGGTGACCGGCGAGACGAGACCGGCTGCGTCGCCGATCAGCATGACCCGTCCACGCCCGATGGGCTCGACAGGACCGCCGGTAGGAATAAGCCCGCTGCGCCGTTCGACGACGCGCATTGCATCGCCGCCCGATATCTCCGCGACGTGTGCAATAAGCCTGGAGAGTTGCGGCTTGCGGCCGCGCACCGATGCGACGCCGATTTGCGTCACGCCAAGCCCCGGCACGGCCCAGCCGATATAGCCCGCCGCGATTTCGCTGTCGGCAAAGCAATGCAGAAAGCGCCCATCGAGTCCTGACAGCGGTTCGCATTCGATCTCCGCGCCGGCAAGAAAGCGCCGGTTGCATCCGAGCCTGAAAAATCGCGCGACATGGGAACGCGCGCCGTCCGCGCCGATCAGAAATTGCGTGTGCAGATCGAGTGTCGGAAGTGTGAGTCCAGTGCGGTCCTCCCATGCGCCTTCAAATCTTTTTCCATAGATCAGCTTTGCGCCCGCCCGCTCGGCCTCGGCTGCCATCCAGCGTAGGAGCGCCGCCGTGTCGGTCGCCTGGAAATAATAGCCGGGCGCATGAAGATCGAGCGCGCGGCCGTCCGGCGCATAAAGCCTCACGCCGCGCACCTTGCGCATGAGATCGGAAGGCAAATCGCAATCCTCCGTCGCTTCCTTGACGAGGATGCCCGTGGTTCGAACGCGTGCGCCTGGCTCCGACTTTTCGTCAAGAACGGCGACTTTCAGCCCGCGTAGCGCCGCGGTGCGCGCGCAGGCAAGCCCCGCGAAACTTCCACCGATGATAACGAGATCGAATTTTGCAGCCATGGCATGTCCCCGCGATGCAATCGCAGGGTCACGCCATCTCATGGCGGGATTGCGGCGGAGCTAGGCCCGCAACGTTCCGCCCGTCGCTTTGGTCACGGCCGCGACGATCTTCTGCGCGACCGCATCGATCTCGACATCCGTGAGCGTGCGATCTTTCGGCTGCAGCCGCACGGCAATCGCAAGGGATTTCTTGCCCTCGGACACGCCTTTACCTTCATAAAGATCGAAGATATCGACCCGTTCGATCAGTGCGCGATCCACGTTGCGCGCGGCGCGCACGACGTCCTCAGCCATCACTTTTGTGTCCAGCACGAACGCGAAATCGCGCTCGACTGCCGGATAGGGCGACGGCGCGAAAGGTCCGCGCGCCTTGCTCTTCGCTTTCGGTTCGGGGATCGCGTCGAGAAACACTTCGAACGCGGCGACAGGCCCCTTGAGATCGAATGCTGCCAGAATCTTTGGATGCACTTCGCCAAAAATGCCGAGCACCTTCGCGCCCAGCGCCAGCGTCCCCGCACGGCCAGGGTGATACCAGGCCGGCGCACCCGCCTTGATCGGCGCCGTCATCGCACCGCCCATCGCGGTCTCGATGGCGGCGAGCATATCGGCCTTGGCGTCGAACGCGTCGGCGGGATGGGTGGATTTGGCCCAGGCTCGCATGCCTACGCCGGCGCGGATGCCAGCGGCGACGGTCGTCTGCGCGCCCGGCATGCCCGACTCGAACTGTGCGCCCACTTCGAACAGCATCTGGTCGGAAACGCCGCGCGCCGCGTTGCGCGAAGCGGCCGCCAGCAAGGACGGCAGTACGCTCGGGCGCAACGCATCCATATCGGTGGAAATCGGATTCTCTACCTGGCGCGCATCGTCGCCGCCGCCGAACAGTGCGGCCTGCGCGCGCGCAATGAACGAATTGGAGATCGTCTCGTTGAAGCCGCGCGCAGCAAGCGCACGCCGGGTCAACCGAAGCCGTTTCTGTGGCGGCGTGAGTACGGCTTGCGCAACGGCATGCGGTCTCGACATCGGTTGCGACGGAACGCGATCGAGCCCGTAGATGCGTACAACTTCCTCGACCAGATCGGCGCGGCCTTCGATATCGCCGCGCCAGGACGGCGGCATGACGCGCATTGCTTCGCCGCCTTCGATCGTGAAGCCGAGGCTCTTCAAGATTCGAACGATTTCGTCCCGAGATACTTCGAGACCGGTCAATCGCGTCACATTCGCAGCCGAGAACGCGATCTGGCGGCGCCATTCCGGCATCGCACCTGCCACGACGATCTCGGAGGGCTCTCCGCCGCAGAATTCGAGAATCCATTTGGTGGCGAGTTCGAGCCCGGGCACAACGAATTCCGGATCGACGCCGCGTTCGAAGCGATAACGCGCGTCCGACAGGATACCGAGCTTGCGTCCGGTGGCAGCCGTGCGTACCGGATCGAAAAGGGCAGATTCGACGAACACATCGGTGGTGTCGAAAGTGCAACCCGTCTCTTCGCCACCCATCACACCCGCGATGCCGCGCGCAGCAGCGTTGTCCGCGATCACGCACATCTCCGCGCCGAGCGTGTAGGTCTTGCCGTCGAGCGCAAGCAACGTTTCTCCGTCTTTGGCAAGACGCGCTTGCAAATCTCCGGAGAGCTTCGCGGCATCGAACACATGCAGCGGACGGCCGCGGTCGTAAGTCATGAGATTCGTCACATCGACCAGCGCGGAGATGGGCCGCAATCCGATCGCACGCAAACGCCGCTGCACCCATTCGGGGCTCGGACCGTTTTTCACATTGCGGATCAGCCGTCCCGCGAACATCGGACACGCATTCGCAGCGCCTGCCGGAAAGTTCAAACGAATACGCGTGGGGCTCGGGAATTTGCCGGGGACGGCCGTCACGGCGCCGCTTTTCAAGCGGCCGAGACTTGCCGCGGCAAGGTCGCGCGCAATACCGTAGATGCTTGTGCAATCTCCCCGATTGGGTGTGATCGACACGTCGATGACGGGATCGTCGAGACCCAACGCCGACGCCGCGGGCGCGCCGACAACGGAATCCTGCGCCAGTTCGATGATGCCCTGATGTTCGTCGGACAGCAGCAACTCGCGCTCGGAACACAGCATGCCGCGCGATTCCACGCCGCGGATGCTCGAAATCTTGAGCACCTCGCCGGAGACCGGAATGGCAGTACCCGGCTTGGCGAACACGCCTTTCATGCCCGTATGCGCATTGGGCGCGCCGCAGACCACCTGCACGATGTCTTCGCCGGTATCGACCATGCAGAGCTTGAGCTTGTCGGCATTGGGATGCTTCTCCGCCGACACGACATGGGCGACGATGAAGTCCTTCAACCCCGCGCCCTTGTCCTCGATTGCTTCGACCTCGAGGCCAATGCCGGTCATGGTCTCGGCGACCTTCTGCGCATCGGCGTCGGTGTCGAGATGCTCCTTGAGCCAGGAGAGCGTGAACTTCATCGGCTGAGCCCTCCGTCCAAGGTGGGCAGATCGAGGGCCGCGAAGCCGAAATGGCGCAACCAGCGAATGTCGGATTCGAAGAACGGCCGCAGATCCGGCGCGCCATATTTGAGCATCGCCATGCGGTCGAGGCCGAAGCCGAACGCGAAGCCCTGGTAGCGTTCGGAATCGATGCCGCACATTTCGAGAACGCGTGGATGCACCATGCCGGAGCCGCCGAGCTCCAGCCAGTCGTTGCCGATGCCGAATTTGATCTGCCCGCCGGAACGATCGCATCGCATGTCCCATTCCACGCTCGGTTCCGTGAACGGGAAGAATGACGGCCGTGCGCGCAACTCGATCTTCGGCACTTCGAAGAATGCGGAGCAAAATTGTTCCACCACCCATTTGAGATGGCCGAGATTGGTGTCTTCGTCGATTACCAGTGCTTCGATCTGGTGAAAAATGGGCGTGTGCGTCGCGTCGGAATCGTGGCGATAGGTGCGGCCGGGCGCGATGATGCGGATGGGCGGCTTCTGCGCCAGCATCGTGCGCACTTGCACCGGGCTCGTATGCGTACGCAGCACATGGCGAGAGCCATCGGCCTGCGGCGCGATATAGAACGTGTCGTGCATCTGCCGTGCGGGGTGATCCGGCGGAATGTTCAGCTTGGTGAAATTGTAGTCGTCATATTCGACGTCGGGGCCTTCCGCGATTGCGAAACCCAGATCGGCGAAGATCGCGGTGATCTCGTCCAGCACCTGGGACACGGGATGGATCGTGCCTTGCGGCTCGGGGCGCGCGGGCAGGGTGACGTCGACGCGCTCCTGCGCGAGGCGCACATTCAACGCGGCGTCGCCAAGAGCGGCCTTGCGTGCCGCTATGGCAGCCGTCACGCGATCGCGCAAACCGTTGAATAGGGGACCGTTTTCCCGGCGCTGGTCGGCGCTCATGCCGCCCAGCGACTTCAACAGCTCGCTGACGGAGCCCTTTTTGCCCAGTGCGGACACGCGCACGGCTTCCAGTGCGGCTTCATCCGCCGCGCCGGACACGGCGTCCAGAATCTGGCGCCCTAAATCCTCGATATCGCTCATGCAAACCCCAATCGACGGCACGGCTTGAATCACGGTCTGGCGGGACTGCCAAGACCGGCCGGCTCCGATGGGAAAACTAGGCTTTTGCTTGTTCCACCAGAGCCTTGAAGGCCTCGGGCTCGTGGATGGCGAGGTCGGACAGGACCTTGCGGTCCAGTTCGATGCCGGCACGAGAGAGGCCGCTGATAAATCGGCTGTAGGTGACGCCGTAAAGCCGGCAGGCCGCGTTGATGCGCTGGATCCAGAGGGCGCGGAAGTTCCGCTTTTTCTCCTTGCGCCCGATATAGGAGTGCTGGAGCGAGCGGTCGACCGCGGCATTGGCCGAGGTGATCGTGTTCTTGCGGCGGCCGCGGAAGCCTTTGGCCTGGGCGAAAACGCGCTTGCGGCGGGCGTGGGACGGTACGGAACGGGGGGCTCGTGACATGGGTCTCTCTCCTCAGGCGTATGGCATCCAGCGCTTGACGCGCTGGGTTTCGGCCGAGGACAGGACGGACGTGCCCCGCAAGGTGCGGATCTGCTCGTTGGAGCGCTTGATCATGCCATGGCGTTTTCCGACCTGGCCGCACTTGATCTTGCCGTTCGCGGTGAATTTGAAGCGCTTTTTGGCGCTCGACTTGGTCTTCATCTTGGGCATTTTGCGTCTCCTCTGGGCCCGGTGGTTCAAAGGACGGGCCGGTCGCTTTCGGGGTCGCCACGGCATGCCCTTTCGCCGGGCGGCCCGAAGAGGGGGCGTCTTATACGGAAATTGCGGCCGCTGGCAAGTTTGGCCTGAAAACGGCCGCCGGTCAGTTCGAGGAATCCTCGATCCACTCTTCCGGCCGGACACCAAATTCACGCCGAGCGTGATCGAACCCGGCGTCGAGCGCCCCAGGAAACAGACACCCGATCATTTGGTCGTCGGCATCAAGATAATAAAGAACCCATTGGCCGCTTTCGAATTCGAGGACGAGTCCTCGCGCGGATGGCGCGCTGGGCTCGACCCGCACGTGATGAGGGCCGAGCCGCACCGATAGAAACCGTTGGACTTCCGTCACCGTGAGCCGATTCCTGTTCCTGGCCTCTTTTCTCGCTAACACAATTCCGGAAAACCCATTTCCGAACCGCCCCGGAGCGCATCGGCCGAGCAGGTTCAGCTTGTCAAATTGTAAATCAGCCCGAAAGGGTCCCGAATATAGCAGCGCGGAAAATCCGGCTCGTCTTTGACGATCGTGCAGCCGTTTTTCACGAGGCGCTTTTTGGCGTCCTCGACGTTGTCGACAGTGACCTCGAACACGGGCCCTGACGACGGACCGCGCTCGATGAACATGTTGATGTTTGGGCCATGGAGGCTGATCATATTTGGCGTCTCATCCGTGATCTCGAATCCGAGTTGCTCGACATAAAAAAGCGCCGCCTTTTTCGGGTCCGGCGATTCGAAAATAATGTCCGTGCCAAAACTGTTCGCCATGCCCGGCTCCACTTCGTTGCGCGCCGCTCACATTGTCCCAATGGCGCCGTCGGGTCACGCTTGCCGCTGCGATGCCTCGGCAGTAGTTTCGCCGCCGATTGAATCTGAAGGGTTTTCCATGTTTGCGGAATTCAGAAAATTCGCGATGCGCGGCAGCGTGGTCGATCTGGCCGTCGGTGTCGTCATCGGCGCTGCCTTCACCGCCATTGTCAATTCGCTGGTCAAGGACGTGATCATGCCGCCCATCGGGCTCCTGCTCGGCGGCATCGATTTCTCGAATCTGTTCATCGTCCTCAAAGGGAGCCATGTGGCCGGCACGCTCAAGGCGGCGCAGGACGCCGGCGCGGTGACCATCAATTACGGCCAGTTCCTCAACGCGATCGTCAATTTCCTGGTCATTGCCTTCGTCCTGTTCCTGACGTTGCGGCAGTTGAACCGGATGATGGCCTCCAAGGAGCCGCCTCCGCCGCCGCCAGAAGAACTCGCGGTGTTGCGCGAAATCCGCGATTTGTTGAAGGACCGGAAATGAAAATCATTGCAGCGATTTTGACTGCGGGATTCGCGGGATCTATTTCGTCCGGCGTCGATGCCGCGCCTGCAGCTTCCGACACGCAGGCAATGTTTCAAACGGCAACCGGCTTCTACGAAGTTTACCAGAGTTTGCATCCTTCCGACGGTATTCCGGACGCCAAGCTTCGCGCGAAATTCGAGCCGTTCGTCTCGCCTGCGCTCGACAAGCTTCTGGCCGATGGCGACGCGGCAGAAATCCGTTACGTCAAGGCGACCAAGAATCAGGCGCCGCCCCTTGTGGAAGGCGATCTGTTCACGCCCAATTTCGAAGGCGCGACATCTCTCAGGATCGGAACCTGCGTGGCGGATGCGAAAGGCGGCCACTGTCCGGTCGCAATGGTGTATGACGATGGCAAGGACAAGCCCATAAAATGGACCGACACGATCGTGCTTGTGAACACGCCGGCCGGCTGGCGGGTCGATGACATCGCCTACGGCACCAACGGCGATTTCGGCAACAAGGGCGCGCTGACCGGCACGTTGCACGACGCGATCAAGGACGGCGCTTCTGTACCGAACTAGCGCGAACAGATTCAAACCGAAGGACTTTCATGCCCGCAAATATTGCCGATCAGATCCGTAACATCGCCATCGTCGCCGTGCCCATCATCATCGCGATTACGTTTCACGAGGCGGCGCATGGTTATGTCGCACGGGCCTTCGGCGACGACACGGCTGAGCGTGCAGGGCGCATCACCTTGAACCCGTTGCGCCACATCGATCCGTTCGGGACGATTTTGCTGCCGGCCATGCTCTACTTAACCACCGGATTCATGTTCGGCTATGCGAAGCCGGTGCCGGTGAATTTCGCGGGTCTGCGCCATCCCAAGCAGGACATGATTTGGGTTGCGGCCGCCGGTCCCGGGATGAACTTGCTGCTGTGCGCGATCTCGGTGCTGATGCTCTATATTTCAGAAATGTTCAGGTTGTCTCCGGACAGCATTGTCTTCCAGATGCTTTGGGCATCGGTCGAGATCAATCTCGTTCTGGCGATCTTCAATTTGATCCCGCTTCCGCCGCTCGATGGCGGAAGAGTGGCGGTGGGTCTGTTACCGATGCCGCTCGCAAGACCGCTGGCGCAGATCGGTCGTTTCGGTTTGTTGCCGGTTCTGCTCATCTTCATCGTCTTGCCGATGATGGGTATCGACGTGTTCGGATGGCTCGTCGGGGGACCATTGCGCTTCCTGGAGCGTCCGATCCTGCATCTGCTGGGATTTCAAGTTGCCTGAAGGCGAATTGTCAGTGGGCGACGAGGTCCCGGTATTCGGGATGCTTTGCGATATAGGCCACAATAAACGGGCATTGCGGGACGATTTTGTACCGTTGCGTCCGGGCCAGTTCGAGCGCGCCCCGCGCCAGCGCCGATCCGAGCCCGTGGCCTTCCAGCGCCTTGGGCACCTCGGCATGGGTGAGGGTTCGAATTCCGTCCACCGTGCGATATCTCACAAAAGCGATTCCGCCGTCCGTTATCAGTTCGTAACGGTCCAGCGTCGTATTGTCGGTCACCGCGTTCGGCATTGCCTATCTCCGCTTTGCGCGAGCGCAGCATACTCCATTGGCGCGACCAGATGAATTCGTCCAATCCCGTCATCCAGACCGAAAGGCTGCTGCTTCGCCGGATGCGCATGGACGATGCCGCGGCGCTCCATGCGATCTTCCGCGATCCGGAAGCGATGCGCTATTGGTCGACCTTGCCGCATGTCTCGATCGATCAAACGATGGAATTCATGGCGCGCACGATCGAAGCCTGCGATGCCGGAGAGGCGGACGATTTCGCCGTGGAGCTCGAAGGAAATGTGATCGGCAAGGCTGGTGTGTGGCAGGCCGACGAGATCGGTTACGTCATTGCGCGCGAAGCCTGGGGCAAAGGTCTGGCCAGCGAAGCCGTGCGCGCTGTGATCGCGCGCGCGTTCGCACAAGGCCGTGCGCGCCTGCACGCAGACGTCGATCCGCGCAACGCGCGCTCGATCAAGCTTCTCAAGAAGCTCGGCTTTTACGAAACCGGGACGGCCAAACGCACCTATCGGATCGGCGATGAATGGACCGACAGCGTCTATCTCGAACTGCTCAATTCAGGTTGAAGAATTTTGCCGCGTTGGTGTGCAGTACCTTCTTGAGAACGTCCTTGCCCAGGAAGGCGAGCTTGTCGGCCGCATAATCGCGGGGATGGCGCGACCAGCCGTCTTTCAGGGCGGGAGATTGCGATGTCGGATGGGGAAAATCCGTTTCCCACATGATGTTGTCCGGCAGCACGCGGATGGCGTTTTCGATGCCGGCGTTCTCGTCTTCGAACCAGAAACTCGCATGGATCTGCCGGCGGAAATATTCGCTGGGAAGAAGATTGTATTCCGGATGCTCCTTGCGAACGCTCGTGTTGACGAATTGCCAGTCGCAGAATTCGAGGAATGACGGCACCCAGCCGATGCCGCTTTCGACTGAAAACAGCTTGAGCTTCGGGAACCGGTGGCAGATTCCGCCGAACAGTATGTCCACGAGACAAATCTGATTGCCCAGGAACAGCTTGGTCGACTCCGCGGCGATGTTGGCGCGCGGCCCCATGAGGCAGGGATCGTCGGTGAAGCTGCCGCCGATCGCGCCGCCGCCGATGTGGAAACTGACGGGCAGGCCGGTCTCTTCGATCGCGGCCCAGAACGGATCCCAATGCGGGTGCGGGAGGCGCGGGTGACCAAAATCCTGCGGTGCCGTGCAGGCGAGAATCGTCTTGTGGCCGATGGCGGCCGCGCGATGGATTTCCTTCACGCTCTCCGTCACGTCCCAGAACGGAATTGCGGCGCCCGGCAGCAATCGCTTTTTGTCGGCGCTGGACCATTCGACGAGGAAGTCGTTATAGGCACGCACGCATTCGAGCATCAGCTCGGGTTCGCCCAGCTTCAGAAATCCGCCCGCGCCAAAGCCGCCGACATTCGGATAGAGCACCTGCGCCTGGATGCCCTCGCGATCCATGTGCTCGAGCCGCTCCTGCGCGTCGAAGGCGCTTTTGGGGATGTCGTCGAAACCTTGCGGATGATCGGGGTAGGAGCCGTCGAAGCCGGCCATCGTCACCCAACCGGGCGCATGGATCACCTGATCGCGCACGAACCACAAGTCCATGCCGTTCATGCGTTTGATGTGCGGAACGGCGTCGCCCCATTTTCTGGAAACGCGCGCGGTCCACACATCTGGCGGCTCGGTGATGTGCGTGTCGGTGTCAATGGGTCCGAATTCGTCGAACATGGGGCGCGTTCCTTCATCGGCGGGCGCAGGGCGCCCGCGGTTCGGCCCAAGCATCGCGCCAGTCGCCCGGATGGGCAACATCCACGCGCGCCTGCCGGACGAGAGGAAGCTATTTCAGGACTGGGGGCGAAAGGCGTAGAGGCCCCAGCCGATGGCGGATGCCATACGTTCGATTTGTCGGGAGACGCCGGCCCAACTCAGACAGAGCCGTGACGAAGGTCTTTTGGCGCTGGGCTCTTCTGCACGCGTGCGAACGGTACGCAGAAAATCGCAGCACATGTCAGGACCGCCACCAGAAGCCAGGCGTCGTTCATCGCCTGCACGAAACTCGCATGCTTGACCATGGCGGCGAGAATGTCCTGCGTGTCGGGGTCGAGCGGCCCTTTGGGACGATTGAGGAATTGGGCCAGCGGAATGCCGACGAGCTTCGCCGTGTCGATATCGCCACGCTTGAGCAGATCGACGATCGCCTGCGCGTGCACGGGCGCACGGCCATAGATCACGCTGTCGATGAGGGCGATGCCGATCGCCCCGCCGAGGTTGCGCATGAGGTTGAACAGTCCGCTTGCGTCCGGCACATCCGCAGGCACGAGTTGCCCGAGAGCAAGCCGCGTCGGCGGCAACAGACAGAACATGATGGCCACGCCGCGGATGATCTGGGGCCAGAACATGCCCGCGAAATCGGTCTCGCGCGTCTGAAAGGCGCTGAGTCCCAGGCCAACCGCGAACAGCGCAAAGCCGGCAGCCGTCAGCAACCGTGCATCCACGCGACGCTCGAGTGCCACAGCGACGGGCGCGGTCAGCAGTTGCGCGATGCCCGTGACGAGCATGATCTTGCCGATTTCCAGCGCGTCGTGATCGCGCACATAGGCGAGGAACACCGGCATCATGTACGTCGAGCCGAACAGGCCGATGCCCAGCACGAAACTGAGTGCGCAGCCGATCGCGAATGTCGGATTCGCCAGGGTTCGAAGATCGACAAAGGGGTTGTTGCGGCCGAGCGAACGGCGGACGAATGCCGTTCCGCTCAACACCGAGACCGCAAGCAGACCGCAGATGAGCGGCGAAAGCCAGCCGCGTTCGGGCGCTTCTTTCAGAGCGATTTCCAGAGCCGCGAGCGCGAGCGCCATATAGCCCATCGAAACGATGTCGAACGAGCGCAGTTCGCCGGGCGCGGGTTTTTCCCTTGGTAGAAAAACCGCAGCACCTATCGCCGACAAGATGCCCGGTACGACATTGATCAGAAACAGCCAATGCCAGGAATAGGTCGCCGTGATCCAGCCGCCGACAATGGGACCGACCGTGGGTGCCAAGACCGCGAGCACGCCGGCAATGGTGGTTGCGATTGCCTGCTGCCGCATCGGAAACAGCAGAAACACGGCCGAGAAAACGCCGGGGATCAGCGTTCCGCCGGAAAAACCCTGCAGCACGCGCCATGCCAGGAGCGCGTGGAAACTCTCGCTGGACGCGCAGCCGATTGAAGCGATGGTGAAGATCGTGATCGTCACCACGAACAGCCAGCGCATCGTCAAAAGCCGTGTCAGAAATCCGGTGAGCGGAATCGCGATCACTTCCGCGATCAGATAAGCGGTCTGTATCCAGCTCATCTGGTCGCGCGGAATGTCGAGTGCGTCCTGGATCGTGGGCAGCGACGTCGCCACGACCTGCACATCCAGGATCGCCATGAACATGCCGACGCACATCATGGCGAAACCCGCCCACGCGCCGGCGCTTAACCTGCTTTCGTCAGAAGGAGGGATGGGACGCTCCTCGAAGCGCGGAATTTTCGGCGGATATTCGAATCCAGAGAACGATGCCGTTCAGAATCGAAAATGCCAAGGCATAGAGGGGCAGTCCGAACACGAGCGGCAGGACTGCGATCTCTCCGATGACGACCACATAGTTGGGATGGGTCAGGAATCTGTAGGGACCGTTCCTGACCAAAGGCGCGCCGGGCAATACAATGATCCGCGTCGTCCAGCGCGCCCCGAGCGTGGCCACGACCCAGACGCGCAGCACCTGCAGCAGGGCGAAAGCCGCGAGCCAGCCCCATTGGATCGGGCGATCCCAGCCCAGGAGCCACAGGCCCGCCAGCCAAGCGACGTGAAGTGAAACGATCAGCGGATAATGTCGGGGCGCATATTCTATGGCTCCGCGTGCCAGCAATCGCGCTGTGTTGCGCCGCGCAATCGGCAACTCTACCAGCCGCTCCGCGGTGACGAATGCCAGAACGGCGATTGCGGCGATCAAGCGGCTCTCTTCAGCGAGACGCAACTTGTGCTGAACCCGGGACCCATCGCCATCATGACCGAACGCGGCGCGAGACCTGCGCGCAACGCGCGATCAAGCACAAAAAGCACCGTCGGCGCCGACATGTTGCCGAAGTCGCGCAGGACGTCGCGTTCGTGATCGAGCGCACCCGGCACGATTTCGAGGGCCTTCTCAAGCGCAATGACCACTTTGGTGCCGCCGGGATGGCAGATGAAGCGATCGACCTCGTTCATTCCGATATCTGCACGCTTCAGAATTCCCGCGACGGCCGGGCCGACGTTCGCCTCGGCAAACGACGGGATCGACTGCGCAAAGATCACTTCGAAGCCCTGGGAGTCCATGTCCCAGCCCATGATGTCGATCGTATCGGGCCAGGTGTGCTCTCCGCTCGCTTCGATTTCGGCCACGCCGCTGTCTCCGGCGCGCAGGATGCACGCCGCTGCGCCGTCGCCAAAAAGGGCCGTCGCGACAATGTTCGCTTTGGTGAGTTCATCCAGCCGGAATGCCAGCGTACAGAGCTCGACTACGACGAGCAGCACATTGGCGCCGGGCTGCGACTTGGCCAGGCGCGCTGCGATGGCGAAACCTGAAGTGCCGCCCGCGCAGCCCAGCCCGAAAATCGGAACGCGCTGGACATCGGTGCGAAATCCCATCGCCTTCGACGCGCGGGCCTCAAGGCTGGGTGTCGCAATTCCGGTTGACGATACCGTCACGACGGCGTCGATCTCGTCTGCCCGCAGACAGGCCATTTCGAGGGCTTTGGTCGCGGCCTCCGCGAAAAGAGCCTGCCCTTCCTCGAGATAGACCGCCGTCCGTTCCTTCCAACCGCGCGGCTCGGAAAACCATGCGATCGGGCGCACGGCGTGCCGTTTGTCGATTCCGGCAGAGTGAAACACGGCAGTCATGCGATCGAAGGCGGCATAACGCGTACCGAACATTTTGCGCGCGGCACTGGCCGCCTCGTCCTGGCGCACGATGTGCTTCGGGACGGCAGTTGCGAGCGAAATCAGGCTTGCAGATCGAACCACGGGGGCGCCTCAGCCTGAGTTCGGGAGCGGGCCCCCCATTATTGGAAACTCCCTGCGTTCGCATAAGTTGCCTTTAGATAGACGTTGCGCCCTCATGGAATATTCCAAGGCATGTCTTCCCCCGGGGGCGGGTCGGCTCTGCGCCATCGCGCCGGACGCTGCACCGCCGGCGTCGGATTGCGAACACAAAGCCGCGATGTGCGACAGAATCGTCCGCTGGTGCCGGGGCGCACGGCTCTCCTTTTCGTGCCATTTTGGGGAGTTGCCTTGCGCATTTATCGCTGCAACGATAAGCCCGGGTTTGCAGCTTCCGGAGAGCCAGGCATGAAGTATGGCATCGACTATCGCATTCTGAGGAAGGGGGCGGATCGGCCCGTCGACAACACCACGATGGCCCGTCCCGTGGACGTCGAGGTCGATGAGACGCAGTTCGCGCTGATCCCCGTCGTGGGCGACTATGTCGACATGGAGGGCGAGACCGATATGCGTAACGTTCCCGTCCACGGCCGGGTCAAGAGCCGCGTGTTCCGCTATGTGCTGGGCTATTGCTACGTGACGATTATCGTCGAGGAGAACGACGACGACTGGGGCAAGCTCGGGCTCTGACATTTGGGGCGATACTGTCGCCAATCTGACAGTAGGGCTTGCACGAGATGCCGCCTGCTCGATGGCGCCGGCGAATCTTGCCAATCCGCTGCGAATTGCCGCGAACTTCCGGGAAACCGGTCACCGGAGATTAACGGGAGTACCGGTAGGATTTTCCCACTGTTCGTTGGGTGTTCGAAGGGCGGCCGCCGGCGACGAATTCTTTGCGTCGGGATCAGAACGACATGACAGCCCCATTGCGGTCCGACCCGTTGCGGTTTGACGAATCGGCGGTTGCGGCGAAAGCGGCCCTGTTGCTGCTCGAAGCGCGCGCGAAGGAGGCAGGCCACGAGCTTGCCGCTTGCACGGACGCGGGCGAAGACATGCTGCATTTTCTGGCGATGAACGGTGCCACAGCCACGCGCAGCGCCGTCGCCGCCAACCCGGCTGCCGGTGCGAAAACCAATCTCGCGCTGACCAACGACCGCGAAGAATGCGTGCGCGCCAGCCTCGCGGAAAAGATCGGCCGGTTGTTGCCGGGTTTGTTCTCGTCGGAAGAAGAGCATTTGCGCGAACTGACCCTCGCCACGCTCAACGCTCTTTCGCTCGACAAGGCGACGGCCGTCCGCGCCACACTTTCCGAGGCCATCAAGCATCTGGACAGCGTCCCCAAACCGATCGTGCAGCGGCTCGCGCGCGACGTCGAAACGGTCGTGGCCCTGCCCATCCTCGAATGTTCGCCGCTCCTGGACGACCAGGATATTTTGGAAATCCTGGCGGCCGCGCGCGCCACGGACGTGTTCTGCGCCGTTGCCCGCCGCAAGGGTCTTTCGCTCGACGCTTCCGATGCGATCGTGGCCACTCTCGACACGAAAGCGGTCGCCACTCTCGTAGGCAATGAATCGGCCAAGATCCGCAAAGCGACACTCGACAAGATCGTCGTGCGCGCAGCGGAAGTGGCCGAATTGCATTACCCTCTGGTGCTGCGGGCCGATCTGTCGGCCGGCTTGATCCGAAGGATTGCCAGATTTGTCGGCGCCGCGCTGATCGAAACGCTCGCGAGCCGCGACGGGCTCGACGATGAAACGCGCGCGGCGTTGAAGAGCGAATTGAACGCGCGCATCGAAGACGGCGCGGCTGACCGAAAGGCGGCGGTCAAAGAGACCGCCCTTCCCAAGAAATTCGACGAGGCGTTCGTCGAGGCGGCGGCGGACGCGGGTCAGCGGGACTCGATCGTGGCGGCGCTCTCCAAGATGGGACGGACCGACAGCGATGTCGTTCGCAAGGTGCTGGGGTCCGGTTCCGCCAAGGCGCTCACCGCGCTTGCGTGGCGGGCGGGACTCGGCATGCGGACCGCGTTCAAGATTCAATGCGCGATCATGCATCTGCGCGGCGGCGATCTGCTCTACGCCCGTGGCGGCTCGGCCTTTCCGCTGAGCGAAGACGACATGCGCTGGCAGCTCAAATATATCGGCGTTCACGACTAGGAATTCGCCGGACTTTCGCGGCCCGATATCTTCGTCCGCGAAAATTTTCCTTCGGAACATCCTACATCGTTCCCCGGAACTGGTTTATGCTGGCCCCGCGGCCGGGCGCCAAATCGATTGATGGAGCGTAACCATGCGTAAATGTTTCCTGGCAGCATTGGCATTTCTCGTCAGTTTGCCTGCCGCGGCGGCCGACAATGTCGTCACCTATCACAATTCGATTTTTCGGACGGGCGCATACAAGGTCCCGACCCTGACACTTGCGAATGCGGCCAATATTCATCTCGACACGTCGTTCAAACCCGTCGTGACGGGCAACATTTACGCGCAGCCGCTTTTTTATGAGGCGTCCGGTTCGCCCCACG
>Ga0302325_10006390_pt1 | contig 26505 bp, 29 predicted proteins | sample Palsa_T0_2_FD_201948 | JGI IMG/M metagenome (GOLD analysis project Ga0302325, IMG submission 201948) | Peat permafrost microbial communities from Stordalen Mire near Abisko, Sweden - Palsa_T0_2 | ecosystem: Environmental > Terrestrial > Soil > Palsa > Peat permafrost | place: Sweden: Abisko... | reverse complement strand
GGGCGTGAACGCGGTCAGGACCAGCGCCCCGCCGCCCGCGACGGTGGACGCCACCAGGGACGAAGTCGCCAGCAGACCGGTCCGGCGACGCGCGGTGTTCGAACGAAACATGCTGTTTAGCCCCTCAGCTAATTCATCCCGCGCAACTAAGCGCGCAGGCACACTGGCCCCACGGAACAATGTTCTGCTCACCTCTAGCGGACGCCTTCACGTTCGTCTCGCCAAAAAAACGTAGCCACGGCGACGGTGTGACCGCGCTGTAATCTTGCAACGCTCGCTCCAGGCGACGAAGCGATAGGAGACCGTCACTCAGTTGTAGTCCCCCTCAAGCGGCCACGCCGACGCAGTGCGGACAGACGCCGCGCCCCTAGGCGCAGATCGGAATCCGACTCGGTTCTAGAGGCCACGGGTCCGCATGTCTTGGTCTGGAGGGACCCGGCGACTATGCAGCGAGAGAACTACAGGGCCGCCCCGACACATCGCGGGTTTCCTCTGTTCTCCTGGCTTTGCGGCCGCCATGCCACAATCCGGCCCAGACAATGACCGACGCTGACCAAATCGGGTGTGGCAGTCTGGCGAGGGGCGCATGGGGCTGGCGGCCGGTTGGAGCGCGGATGACGCGCGCGTTGCTTGGGGCTGGAAATGCGCCGCGCCCCACCAGGCCGCGCTCGAGACCAGGAGCCTCGGCGACATCACCCTGCTGCGGGTCGCGGCCCCCGCTGATCCCCACACGGAGGGTTTGCCGCGGATTTTCACGCCGCCGCGCGGCGCAGTGGTGCTGGTGGCCCTGACCCGCGGCGGCTGCGAGTTCACCGCGGCGGACGCGGGGCGACGGCGGCTGCGCCGCAAGGAGGTGCTGCTGGCGCTCGGCGGCGCGCCACTTGAGCTGGCGCCCGACGCCGGCGCGCGGTTGGTCGGCCTGGCCGCCCCCGCCCATCTGCTCGCGCCTCGCTTCGTCAGCGCCGAGCGGCTGCGGGCCGGCGCCCTGATGAGCCATGCCGGCGGCGTCGCCGGGCTGCTCTACGACCTGGTGACCCGGCTGACCGGCGGCGAGGCGCGCACGTCGGGCGCCGGGGCGCTGGTGGACGCCATCGGCGGGCTGCTCTCGGCGACGCTGGAGACCTGTGGCTGCGAGCCGCGACCGCGGCGAGGGGCGGTCGCCAGCACGCGGCTGCAGCAGATCGGCCGCCACCTGCGCCGCCACTTCGCCGACCCTGAACTCAGCGCCGCCGACGTCGCCGCCGCGGTGGGGGTCTCGCGGCGCTACCTGCACCGGCTCTACGCCGGGAACGGGCGTTCGTTCCGCGAGGAGCTGATCGCCCTGCGGATCGAGGCCTGCCTTGCCGCCTTCCAGGACGAGGCCCAGGCGGACAAGACCATCGCCGAGATCGCCTACTGCGCCGGCTACGCCGACATATCCCAGTTCAATCGGCATTTCCGCCGGCTGAGGGGCGAGACCCCCAGCGCCCTGCGCAGGGCCGCGCAAGGCCATGGCGCCGACGCAGCGGGCGCGCCGCAGCGGCCTGAGCCGGTGTCAAGCGCCGCGGTCGCCGGTGGCGCCGCGTAGCGGCCCCGCTTCCGGAGGGCGATCCAGCGCGCGCTGAGCCAGCCGGCGCGACGCGGGTCGCCAGTTGACCGGCGCGCCCTGGTTGCGCTTCTGGGCCCCTCCAGCTCACGGGAGGCGCGCATGGTCGGGTCGTTGGTCTTCGCCCTCGCGGCGCTGCTGGCGGGCGCCGACCTCGCCGCGGCCCAGACGCCGGACGCGCCGCGAGCGCGGGTCGACACCGGGACGGTGGTGGGCGTGGCCGACGGCCCGGCGCGGATCTTCCGCGCCATCCCCTACGCCGCGCCGCCCCTGGGGCCGCTGCGCTGGCGCCCGCCGCAGCCCGCCGCTCGCTGGCAGGGCGAACGCCCGGCGCTCGCCGACGGGCCGGCCTGCCTGCAGCCGGTGGCCCCGGGCCGATACAACGCCGGCGGCTACATGGGCCCGGTCAGTGAGGACTGCCTCACCCTCGACGTCTTCGCCCCGGCCCATGCCGCCAGGGCCCCGGTGATGGTGTGGATCTTCGGCGGCGGCAATATCGCCGGCGCCGACTCGATCGCGCCCAACGACGGCCGCTTCTTCGCCCGCGACGGGGTGGTGCTGGTGGCGATGAACTACCGGCTGGGGCCGCTCGGCTTCTTCGCCCACCCGGCGCTGACCCGCGAGGCCGGCCCCGGCGCGCCGCTGGCCAACTACGGCCTGATGGACCAGATCGCGGCGCTCCGGTGGGTCAGGCGCAACATCGCGGCGTTCGGCGGCGATCCGCACAACGTCACCATCTTCGGCGAGTCGGCCGGCGGCGACGACGTGCTGACCCTGATGGTGACGCCAGCGGCGCGGGGGCTCTTCCAGAAGGCCACGGTGCAGTCCGGCGGCGGCTGGGGCGCGCCGGTGACGCTGGCGCAGGGCGAGGCGGCGGGCGTGGCCTTGACCGTGAAGCTGGGCCTGCCGACGGACGCCGGCCCCGATCAGCTGCGGGCCCTCCCCGCCGACAAGCTCATCGACGCCGGCGGCCGTTTCGGCCCGATCGTCGACGGCCGCCTGGTGATCGAGAGCGCCGCCCAGGGCTTCGCCCGCAGCCACGAGGCGCCCGCGCCGCTGATCATCGGCTCCAACACCTGGGAGGCCTCGCTGCTGCCGCCGGCCGGCTACGACGCCTACGCCGCGGCCGCCGACCCGGCCGTGCGCGCCGCTTATCCGGACGACGCCGCCGACCCGGCGAGGCTGGCGCAGGACCTGTTCACGGATCGCGAGATGGGCGCGCCGGCCAGGTGGTTTGCGCGTCAGGCGTCGGCCAAGGCGGGGGCCTGGCTCTACGAGTTCTCGTACGTCCGGGTGGCGCGCAAGGGCAAGATCCCGGGCGCCAACCACACCTCGGAGAACCCGTACGTGTTCGACACCCAGATGATCGTACCGAACTATTCGGCCGAGATCGTGGACGCCGACCGGCAGGTGGCGGCCTTCATGCACGCCTGTTGGGTGGCGTTCGCCAAGACCGGGGCGCCCGACTGCCGCGCCGCCGGCCAGCCGTGGCCGCGCTACGACGCCGCGACCGACGAACTGATGGACTTCGACGCCCCGCCGGCGCTCGTGCACGCCTACCGCAAGCCACAGCTCGACGCGCAGGAGGCGGCCGCGGCGGCGCTGCTCGCCCCCGACCACCCCTAGGCAGGGTTCAGGTCATCGCTGTTTGAAAACCAGGTCCGAGTAAGCGCCGCGCCCATCCGGCGTGGTCGCGAACACGTCCTGGCGCAACAGGCGGAACCCCCGCGGCCCCAGGAACGCGGTGATTTCATCCACGGTCGTGCAGCCCTTGTAAGCCTCGAAGTTGGCCGCTTCGGTCTTGATGTACCTGAATTGTGAGAGTCTGGCCTCTGCCCCTTTCAGCACCAGCAGCTCCGAACCTTGGGTGTCCATGACTAGGCCGTCGAACTGTCCGCCGTCCCGCTCCAGGATATCCGCCAGAGTCTGCGATTCCAGTTCTAGAGATCCGGTGTAGTTGATCTCGGGCCAAATCTCGTTGCACCGCTCAAATTCGTAGATGGACGAGGCGGCGCCGCCGTTCGAAGCGATGTTCAAGGTCACTGTCTGGGCCGCGCGGTCGGTCACCAGAGCCTCATAGGCGCGTTGCTTCGGGAACGGGCTGATATTCTCCACCAGCTGGGCATATACCTGCGGGATCGGTTCGATCCACAGGACTTCCAGGTCGAAGCGGGCGTAGAAGGCGGCCTCTTGGCCGGTATTGGCGCCGACGTGGACGATGCCGCTGGTATAGCGGAGCCAGGAATCGGGGGAGAAATACCGAGAGTAGAGTTTGCGGACACGGTCCTTGCGGTCAAGCGCATCGAGTATCGGAACGCTGATCCGTCTCGCGAGGCTCGTCACAACGCTTTCCGACTCCGGCTGGCCGTCGCGGCGAACCTGCGTCGGGCGACCGATTTTTGCAAGGGGCGCTCAGGGACCCGAGCCGGCGGCAAGAGGTCAGGCGCGGGCGCGCTTCATCGCGAACATGGCGACGTCGGCGTCGGCGATCAGCGCCTCGGGGTCCGCCTTCGGATCGATCTGCCGCGCCCCCCAGCTAATCCGGATCGGCGCCAGCCAGGCTCCAGCCTGGATCGGCTCGGCCTCCACCAACCGCGCCAGCATCTCCCCCTTGGCCAGCGCCATGGCGTAGTCGGCCTGCACCAGCAGCACGGCGAACTCATCGCCGCCCATCCGTCCGACCACGTCGGATTCGCGCACGTGGCCGGTCAGCCGGTCCGCCACCGCCTTCAGCGCCGCGTCGCCGGCGGCGTGACCCAGGCGGTCGTTGACGCTCTTCAGGTCGTCGAGGTCGAAGTAGACCAGGCTGGCCGGCGCCTCGTAACGCTGGGCGTAGGCCGCGATGCGCTTCAGCTCGCGCAGGAAGGCGGGGCGGTTCTTCACCGAGGTGAGCGGATCGCGGTCAGCCGCGGCCTCCGCCTCGGCCAGGCGCGCCTTCAGGCGCGGGATCTCGGTGCGCAGGTCCTCGAGCTCGAGCGCCAGTGTGGCGAGCGCCGCCTTCACCGCCGGGGTCAGCTCGGTCTCGCTGACGCCGAGCAGCCGCGCCTCGTCGATGGCCGGCGCGCCGGCCGCGATCCTGGCGCCAGCTTCAACGAGCGTCCGGCGTCGGTTGCTGTGGAAGGGCTCACTGCGGGCTGCCGAGATGTTCATGGGCTCGAATCAGTAAATGTGTCGCACCGGAAAATCCTAGGGTCGCGCGGTTGCCCGCGACAAGCCGCCGCCTATACTCCACGGCTTTTCAGGAAGGGCGGGCATGGGCCAGGCGCCAGCGGTGGCGATCATCATGGGCAGCCGTTCGGATTGGCCGACGATGAGCAAAGCCGGCGAGGCGCTGACCGAACTGGGCGTCGCCTGGGCCGCGCGCGTCATATCCGCACACCGCACCCCGGAGCGGCTCTTCGCCTTCGCCAGGGGCGCGCAAGTGGCCGGGTTCAAGGTGATCATCGCCGGCGCCGGCGGGGCCGCGCACCTGCCCGGGATGACCGCCTCGCTCACCAACCTGCCGGTGCTGGGCGTGCCGGTGCGCACCGCCACGCTGGACGGCCTCGATTCCCTGCTCTCCATCGTGCAGATGCCGGCCGGCGTGCCGGTGGGCGCCCAGGCTGTCGGCGAGGCCGGCGCCCGCAACGCCGGGCTGCTGGCCGCGCGCATCCTGGCCCTCGCCGACCCCGCGCTGGCGGGCCGGGTCGCGGCCTTCAATCTCGCCCAGACCGCCGCGGTGCCGGACGAGGTTGAAGATTGAGCGAGTTTCCGCTGCCGCCGGGCGCGGTGATCGGGGTTCTGGGCGGCGGCCAGCTGGGACGGATGCTGGCCATGGCCGCCGCCCGCCTCGGGTTCGACGTAGCGGTGCTCGATCCCGAGCCCGGCTCGCCCGCCAAGCGCGTCGCCGCCCACGCCGTCGACGGCGACTACGAGGACCCGGCCGCCCTGCGCCGCCTGGCGCGGCTGGCGGACGTGATCACCTTCGAGTTCGAGAACGTGCCGGCCGCGACCCTCGAGCTGCTCGCCGGCGAAGGCGCCGCCGTGGCCCCCCCCGGCCGGGCGCTGGCGATCTCCCAGGACCGGCTGACCGAGAAGACCTTCCTGAACGGCGCCGGCGCGCCAACCGTCCTCTTCGAGGCGGTCGACGACGCGGACGCCATCGCGGCGGCGCTGGGCGGGCTGGGCGCGCCGCTGCTGATCAAGTCGCGGCGCGGCGGCTACGACGGCAAGGGCCAGGCCTGGGTCGAACGGGCGGACGCGGCCGCCGCCGCCTTCGCCGCCATCGGCGCGCGCCCGGCCATCGCCGAGGCGGCCGCTGGCTTCCGCCGCGAGCTGTCGGTGATCGCCGCGCGGGGTCAGGGCGGCGAGATCGCGCTCTACCCGCTGGCGGAGAACCACCACGCCGCCGGCATCCTGCGTCGCACGGTCGCGCCGGCGGTGGTCTCCGCGCCCGTCGCGGCCCAGGCCGAGCGGATCGCCGTCTCGCTGCTGACCGGGCTCGACTACGTGGGGGTGATCGGGATCGAGTTGTTCGAGCTGGAGGACGGTCGACTGCTGGTCAACGAGTTCGCCCCGCGGGTCCACAACTCCGGCCACTGGACCCTGGACGGCTGCGAGGTCGACCAGTTCGAGCAGCACATCCGGGCCATCGCAGGCTGGCCGCTCGGCCCTACCCACGCCATCGCCCGTGTGGAGATGACCAACCTGATCGGCGACGAGGTCCACGCCTGGCGGGGGTTGGCGTCCGAGCCCGAGACCCGGATCTGGCTCTATGGGAAGGCGCAGGCGCGGCCGGGCCGCAAGATGGGCCACGTCAACCGCCTTAGCCCGCTGGATTGACCCCGCTACAGCCCGCCGTAGCGCAGGCGGCCGAGGGCGCCGGCGGTCCAGCGGCCGAGCTCGATCCGCTGCAGCCGCCCCTTCAGCCGCTCGAACGCCATCACGCCCTCGATCCGCCGATCCAGATGCTCCTGCGCCGCCGCCTCGCCCTGCGCCAGCCGCACCAGCAGCGTCCCGGCGAGGATGCCGGCCAGCAGGGCGCGCTTGGTGTAGTGGTTCTCGTCGGTGGCGCGATCGCCGGCCCAACGCCAGATCGCATCGGCGCTCTCCCATACCAGCCGCAGCGCCAGCGGCGCGTTGGCCGGCAGCGCCATGTAGCCGGCCCAGCGCCGCGTCGCCGCCTCGGCCGCCATCGCCGCTTCGATGCGCGCCAGCGCGCCGCGGCGGATGCGCGCGCGCACTTTCAGCGAGGCCGGATCGGTCCCAGCGAGCGAGGCGAGCGCGGCGGCGTCGCAGCTGCGCGAATAAAGCGCCGCGAGATCCCGTGGCCCGTTCGGCAGCAGCAGCTCGGTCTCGCCGAGCGAGAACCCGGCCGCGGCGCCGGCGGCGGCGGTCATCTCCCAGGTCCAGCCCTGAGCTGGGGCCAGTTCCAGCGCCTGCGCCAGCACGTGCGCCTCGGCCTCGCCCGCCCAGTCAGCGGCCGGCGCGTCCGGGGTCTTGGCGAGGTCGCTCATGCGCCCCATCTAGCCCTTGGGCCCGCGGTGGACAATCGCGGGGCCTTCTGATATCAGCCGCGCCCTCGCTCGAAGGGCAGGCGCTAGAGGAGGACGTGTCATCGTCCAGATTTTCGTTCGCGACAACAACGTCGACCAGGCGCTCAAAGCGCTGAAGAAGAAGATGCAACGCGAAGGCTCGTTCCGCGAGATGAAGCGGCACGTGCACTACGAAAAGCCCTCCGAGAAGCGCGCCCGTCAGAAGGCCGAAGCCGTCCGCCGCGCCCGCAAGCTGGCCCGCAAGCGCGCCCAGCGCGAAGGCCTGATCGCCGCGCCGAAGAAGCCGCCGCCGCGCACCTAGCGCCGCAGGGCCGCCCCTAGCCCGCCCAGAACCCGAAGCTGAACAGCATCGCCAGGATCGCCAGGCCCAGCACGCAGGCCAGCGTCCACAGCCGATCGAACACCGCATGCCGGCCCAATTCCGCCGGCGCCAGGGCGAGCGCCGGCATCGCCAGCGCATAGCGGTGCATGCCCAACGCCGCCCCTGACGTGGCCACCACCGCGAAGATCGCCAGGCCGTAGAGCGTCAGCGCCTTGTCCCGGCGCCAGAGCAGCGCCGAGGCCGCCAGCGCCGCGACGACGCCGGCGAGCTCCACCAGATCGTAGGCCTTGGTCGGCGGGTCCCCATCGACGAACGTGCCGAAGAAGTCCTTCCAGGCGTCCCAGGACGCTCCCAGCGCCAGCGGCCAGCGGCCGAAGTAGCGGGTCTCGACGAAGTCGAAGTCCGCGCCGAACAGCCAGCGCCAGACGAGGTAGGCGGCGACCGGCGAGAGGGCCAGCGCGGCGCGGCCCAGCGATCGCCGCTCGCCCCTGAAGACCCAGGCCCAGGCGAACGGGATCACCAGCAGGAAGCCGGTGGCGCGGGTGAAGACGGCCGCGACCGCCAGCGCCGCGGCCCAGACCCACCGGTCGCGCCGCAGCATCGCCAGCGCGCCGAACGACAGGCCCAGGAACAGGCCCTCGCTGTAGACCTGGGCCAAGAAGGCCGCGGCCGGCCAGATCGCCAGGTAGAAGGCGGCGCGGGTCTTCTCGTCGGCCTCGCCCGGCGCCAGGTCGGCGATGGCCAGCATGGCCGCCAGCGTCCCCGCCAGCGAGACGATCACCCCGGCGATGGTCGCTGCGCCGGCGGGATCGAAGCCGGCGGCCGCCAGCGGCCGGGCGATCAAGGCCATGGCGGCCGGATAGCCGGGCAGGAAGGCGTGGTTCAGCGACACCCACTTGGGGTGGTCGCGTTTGGAACCGGACACCTCGTTGTCGGCGGTGGACGAGGGGCTCGCGGCGCGCATCGCCGGGTCCTCGTAGCCGTGCAGAGCGATGGAGATGTAGAACTCTGAGTCCCACGCCGCGTGGCCGCTCAGCACCGGGTTCTGCAGGTAGGGGTGGCGCTGGGCGCTGTCGTCGTTGGTCCAGGACTGGGTCCAGTCGAACACCGTGTCTGGGCGGTCGAGATCGAACCGGGTCAGCACCCAGCCCTGGAAGCCCATCATCAGCACCGCCCAGCCGAGCCAGATCACAAAGACGGTGCGAAACGGCGTTGGCGGGGTGGCGTTCGGCGGCGGCATCCGCCGGCTGCTAGCGGAAATCGTCCCCGACGAACACCGAGGCCAGGCGCACGCCGTGTGCGGCCAGGTTCTCGGTCCCGCCTTCCTGCCGGTCGACGATAACCAGCGCGTCCTCCACGATCGCGCCGGCCGCGCGCACCGCCAGGATGGCCTTCAGCACCGAGCCCGCGGTGGTGGCGACGTCGTCGGTGACCAGCACCCGCTTGCCGGCCAGGCTCTCGCCGGCCGCCAGGCCCTCGATCACTTCCTGGGTGCCGTGGTCCTTGGGGGCCTTGCGCACGAAGAAGGTGCGCACCGGACGGCCCTCCACGTCGCTGACCGCCGCCAGCGCCGCGATCACCGGCACCGCGCCCATCTCGATGCCGCCGACGTAGTCCGTGCCGCGCGGGACGCGGTCGAGGAAAGCCCTGGCGCAAAGGTGGGCGCCGCGCGGGTCCATCATGGTGGGCTTGAGGTTGAGATAGAGGTCGCTCTCGCGGCCCGAGGCGAGGGTGAACCTGCCCAGGCGGATCGACCGCGCGCGGATGATCTCGAGCAGCTCGGATTCCCCTCCGTCACGCGTGCGTTCGAGCTTGGCGACGGCGGCCATGGCGTGCTCCTGGGCTGCAGGTGAGTCTGGGGCGGAGCGCAAGGATCGCGGCGCGGGGCGCCCGAAGTCAACCCTCGCCGCGCCCCGTCACCCCCGCCAGCAGCAGCCGCAGGTCGAAGCGGCCGCTGGCCAGGGCGCCGGTGCGGAAGGCGCGGCCGGCGACCCAGAGCTCCAGCCCGGTGGTGGCGAACATCAGCGCCGCGGTGCCGGCCACCTGCCACAGCGGCGGGCCGCTGGCGGCTCTGGCGGCCATCAGGAACGGGGTGAACGGCGGGACCCAGGAGAGCGCCTGCAGCAGCGGCGCGTCGGGCCGCGTCACCGCCTGGCCCATGAAGATCATCGGGATGGTGAGCAGGATCATCAGCGGGCCCAGCAGCGTCTGGGCCTCGCGCGGCGTCTCGCAGAAGGCGCCGATGGTGGTGAACAGGGCGGCGTACATCAGGTAGCCGCCGACGAAGTAGAGCAGGAAGTAGAGGATCAGACCGCGGCCGATCAGCAGGCTCGCGACATCCGAGAGCAGCTGCGGATTCTGCGAGCCGAAGATGGCGCTGGCGATACCGACCCAGACCGCCAGGGCGGTGGCGGTGACCCCGGCGGCGCCCAGGATCTTGCCGCCCATGATCTCGGGGGCGGAGGCGCTGGTCAGCAGCACCTCGAGGATGCGGTTCTGCTTCTCCTCGATGACGCTGTTCAAGAGGATGCCGGCGCCGGTGAGGATCAGGCTCCAGAGCACCACGCCCATGGCGAAGCCGACGATGGTCGGCAGCCGGTCGCGCAGCGACACCTGGCCCGCCCGGCTCTTGGGGGAATACTGGGTGACCTTGGGCTGGGCGGCGTCGAGCGCGGCGATGGCCGCGGGGCTCAGGCCCGCCTCGGCCAGGCGGCCCTTGCGCACCGCATCGTCGAGCCCGGCGGTGAGCGCGGCCTGCAGGCCCGGCTCGTTGATGTTGCGGGTCCAAAGATCGAGCGCCGGCTGGCTTGCGGTCCCGCGCACGATCGCCACCGCGTCCAGCCGGTCGCCGGTGGGGGTGATCAAGTCGCCCGTCAGGTAGGGCCGGATCGCGGCGGCCGCGGCGGCGGGCGAGGCGTCGGCCCCGGGGGGCGGCGGCGCGATGATCGCGGCCGGCGTCGGACCGGCCCGGATCGCCCCCGCCAGCGCCACGTCGTAGTGGCCGCCGGTGAAATCGAGGATGGCCAGCTTCGGGGTCGGGGCCGAGCGCGCCGCCATGCCGGAGAAGAAGATCACCGCCACCAGCCCCAGCGGCATCAGGCAGATCGAGAGCCAGAAGCCGACGGTGCGCACGAAGGCGACGTATTCGCGCGCGGCGATGAGCAGGGTGCGGCTCATGCCGCGGCCGCCGCGGGGACGGGGCCTTCGCCGCCGCCGGTGAGGGCGATGAAGGCGTCGTGCAAGTGCGGCTCCTTGAGCTCCAGGCCGGTGACGTCGAGGTCGCGGGCGAAGACGGCCTTGAGGGCCGCCTGCACCGGCGCACCCGCCTTCAGCTTGGCCACGAGGCGAGTGCGGCCGTCTTCGAGCGCCTCGACGGCGATGTCTCCGAGGCCCGGCACGCCGCGCAGCGCATCCTCGCTCAGCATCCCCTCCAGCACCAGGGTGCGCGGGGCGACGGCGCAGGCCTCGGCGACGCGGCCGTCGAACACCTTCGCGCCCTGGGCGATCAGCACCACCTGGTCGCAGAGCCGCTCGGCGTGCTGCATCACATGGGTGGAGAACACCACCGTGGCCCCGCGATGGGCCAGGCCGCGGATCAGGGCTTCCAGCGACTGCTGGTTCACCGGATCGAGGCCGGAGAACGGCTCGTCGAGGATCACCAGTTCCGGCTCGTGGGCGATGGCCGACAGCAGCTGCACCTTCTGCGCCATGCCCTTGGAGAGCGCGCGGATCGGCCGGTTCGCCGCCTCGCCGAGCCCGTTCTCCTCCAGCAGCCGGCGGGCGCGGCCCTTGGCCTCGCCGCGCGGCACGCCCTTCAGCGAGGCGAAGAAGGCGATGGCGCTGACCGCGCTCATGCGGCGATAGAGCCCGCGCTCCTCGGGTAGGAAGCCGATGCGGCCGCGCAAGGCGCGCCCCTCGGTCTCGCCCAGCACTTCGACGCGGCCGCAGGTTGGGGAGACGAGGCCGAGGATCATGCGCAGGGTGGTGGTCTTACCGGCCCCGTTGGGTCCGAGGAATCCGAGGATCGCGCCGCGCTTCACGCTGAAGGTGAGGTCGCGGACGGCCGTGAAGGCGCCGTAGCGCTTGGTCACGCCGTCGAGCTGCAGCGCCAGGTCCATGACCCCTCTTTAGGGCGCAATCCTTATCAGGCCTTTGCCGCCGCCTCGACCGAGAGGATGGCGTGGGCGATGTGGGCCGCGAAACGCTCGCCCAGCAGGGTGGCGTGATTGGCGCCGGGCACGTGGGCCACGAAGCCGTGGCGCGCGGCCGTGGCGGGCGCGGTCTGGAAGGCGTGCCGGGGGGCCGGCTGGCGCCCGTCGCCGGTGAGCACCACGGCGAGCGGCAGCGCCGGGTCGAACGGTCCCGCCGCCTTGGCCTGCGCCACGTCTTCGTGCCAGGCGTCGACCTCAGCCGAGGCCCAGCGGTTGTGGGCCGGATCTGCGAAGGCCTGGCGCTTCTCGGCCTTGGCCGCGGGCGGCAGGCCGATGGCGTCACCCAGTGCGCTGGCGAGCGGTCGATGCAGGCCCACCGACGCGCCCCACGCCGCGAACCGGGAGATGGCGGCAAAGGGGCCGACGATGCGGGCCGAGGGTGGATGGTCCATGGCCTCGGGCATCACCGCGTCCACCAGCACGAGGCCGGCCACGCGCGGGGCCTTGCGGGCGGCGAAGACGCGGGCGTGCAGGCCGGCCATCGAGTGGCCGCAGAGGATGTATGGCCCAGGCTCGGCCAGCGCCTCCAGCAGCGCCTCCAGGTCGCCTGCGATAGCGCGCGAGTCCCGCGGCGCCGGCCCCGGGTCGGACCAGCCCATGCCGGCGCGGTCATAGGCGAGCGAGCGCAGCCCGGCCTCGGTCAGCCGCGCCTGCACCGCGGCCCAGTCGGCCGAGAAGCCGAACGAGCCGGCTTCCAGCAGCACCAGCGGGCGAGGCGAGGCGTCCGGACCGGCGGCGACAAAGCGCAGCCGCCGTCCGGCGGCCACATCCGCCATCCCGCCCCGCAGGCTGACCGCCTCCGCCGCCGCGCTCACGCAAGTCCTCCGCCACGAACCGACCCTCAGATGGTGTCGCCAGCTGGTGAATGGAGGATGTATGGGACGGTCTTGGGGCGGCAAGCGGCCGACCGTGGCGGCGCGGTCACAGGCGCCCGTCGCCGATGCGGGTGGCGGCGCGAGCCCAGCCAGGCGCCCTAATAGCTGAGCTTCGGATACCAGTCAGGATCGCGGCCGGCGGGCGTCAGGTCGAGCATGTTCCAGAGCGGGGTCATCTCGAGCGCGCCGCGCGGGTCCTGCCCGGGGTCCGCCATCTCGCCGCGGATCTCCTCGCCCCAGAACAGGCGCACGCCATCGCCGTCCTTGCGGAACACCACGAGCGCGCCATCTTCGCTCTTTTCGTCGCTCAGGATGCCGAGGTCGTGGGCGTAGTCGTCGCCGACCGTCTGCAGGAAGTCGACGCGGGTCCAGCCGCGCTCGCGGGCGAAGGCCAGCTGGCGCGCGACCGGCGAGCGGCCAAAGATCTTGAGCGCCACCCGTTGCTTGAGGTCGTTGGCGTTGGCGTCGATCGGGCCGATGAAGCTGGTGCACATCGGGCAGGGCCGCGCCCGCTGCGGCCCGAACATCCAGAAAAAAGTGACCAGCGTGTCGTGCGGGCCGAAGAGGTCGGCGAGGCCCAGCTCGGCCCCGTTCGCATCGAGAAACCGGTAGTCCTTGGCGATCACCGGGCCCAGCGGCAGCCCGCGCCGCTGCTCGGCGACCCGCTCCAGTTGGCGTCGCAGCTCGATCTCAGCGGAGAGCAGCGCTTGCCGCGCGGCCGCGTAGTCCGATGTCTCGCCTGGGAAGAGCGCGCGCCGCCTGGCGGCGAGATCGGGAGCAGGCGTCAGGGTGTCGGTCATCAAAGGCCTCCGCGTCTTGGCAATGACCATGGGACAGAATGGCCGCGTCGAACATCGCCCTCGGATGACAAGACGCTGTCAGGGGCCGGCGGCCGACAGCTCGAGGTGCAGAAAACGCCAGACTTGAGCGTAGACGCCGCGCTCGGGCAGATCGTTGTGGCCGCCGCCGGGGACGGCGACGAACGCCTTCGGCGGGTTGGCCAGCCCGTACAGACGACGCCCCATCGCGATCGGGATCAGGTCGTCCTGGCCGCCATGGACGATCAGGACGGGCATACGGACCTTGCCGATCGCGTCGGCCGAGTCGTAGCGGTCCCACATCAGCAGGCGCACGGGCAGGAAGCCGTAGTGGAGGTCGGCGACGTCGACAGCCGAGGTGAACGGCGATTCCAGCACGAGGGCGCGCGCCGGGCGCCGGGCCGCGACCCACACCGCCACGCCCGAGCCGAGCGAGTGGCCGTAGATGACGATCTGCGACGGCGGATAGCGCTGGGCGAGCCAGGCGTAGGCGGCCAGGGCGTCGAGGCGCAGCCCGGTCTCGGTTGGCCACCCGCTGGAACCCGAATAGCCACGGTAGGCGACGAAGAGCACGCCGACGCCCGCTTTCGAGATCAGCCGCAGCCGGTCCGTCTCGCCGACCAGCGAGTCGCCGTTGCCGCCGAAATGCAGGATCACCGGCTGACCGGTGGCGGGCGGCAGGAACCAGGCGACCAGATGCTCGTGGTCCTGCGTCTCCAGCCGGACCACCTGCACCGCCGGCCCCGACGGGTCGGGCGCGACGTTGTGGGGGTCCGGGAAGTAGAGCAGCGAGCGCTGGAACGTGCACGCGGCCATGACGACGACGAGGTAGAGACCCAGCAGCACGGCCGCGCCGCGAACCGCCAGCCGCCGCAGCGAGCGCAGGGTCCGCCACTGGCCGCGCGTCGTCACAGCGCCTTCAGGATGCTCTCGACCATCTTCTTGGCGTCGCCGAACAGCATCATGGTGTTGTCGCGGAAGAACAGCTCGTTTTCGACGCCGGCGTAGCCGGAGCCCATGCCGCGCTTGACGAACAGCACCGTGCGGGCCCGCTCCACGTCGAGGATCGGCATGCCGTAGATCGGGCTCTGGGGGTCGTTCTTGGCGGCGGGATTGGTGACGTCGTTGGCGCCGATGACGAAGGCGACGTCGGCGGTGGGGAATTCGGCGTTGATGTCGTCGAGCTCGAACACCTCGTCGTAGGGGACGTTGGCCTCGGCCAGCAGCACGTTCATGTGCCCCGGCATGCGGCCGGCGACCGGGTGGATGGCGTATTTGATCTCGACGCCCTCGGCCTTCAGTTTGTCGGCCATCTCGCGCAGGGCGTGCTGGGCCTGGGCCACGGCCATGCCGTAACCGGGGACGATGATCACCTTGGAGGCGTTCTTCATGATGAAGGCCGCGTCCTCGGCCGAACCCTGCTTGACCGGCCGCGTCTCCGACTTGCCGGCCGGCCCCGCGACCTCGCCGCCGAAGCCGCCCAGGATCACCGAGATGAAGGACCGGTTCATCCCCTTGCACATGATGTAGCTAAGGATGGCGCCGGAGGAGCCGACCAAGGCGCCGGTGATGATCAGGGTGGTGTTGGAGAGGGTGAAGCCCAGCGCCGCCGCCGCCCAGCCCGAGTAGCTGTTCAGCATCGAGATCACCACCGGCATGTCGGCGCCGCCGATGGGGATGATCAGGGTGACGCCGGCGATCATCGCCAGGATGGAGACGCCCCAGAACGCCCACTGGGCGTCGCCGCCGCTCATCACCAGCACCACGATCATCGCCAGGACGCCGAGGCCGATGGCGATGTTGAGGACGTGCCGCGCGGGCAGCAGGATCGGCGCGCCGGAGAGGTTGCCGTTCAGTTTGCCGAAGGCGATCAGCGAGCCGGTGAAGGTGACGGCGCCGATGGCCACGCCCACCGAGAGCTCGATCAGGCTCTCCAGCTTCACGTGCGCCCCGATGGCGATGCCATAGGCGGCCGGCGCGTAGAGGGCGGCGGTGGCGACGAAGCAGGCCGACAGCCCCACGAGCGAGTGGAACGCGGCCACCAGCTGCGGCATGGCGGTCATGTGGACGCGGCGCGCGATGACGGCGCCCGCGCCGCCGCCGAGGATGACGCCGCCCAGGATCAGGCCGATGGTGATTGGATCGAGCGCCTTCTGCAAAAACAAAGTGCCCAGCGTCACCGCCACGGCCAGCGCCATGCCGCACATGCCGAGCAGATTGCCGCGCCGGCTGGTCTCCGGGTTCGAGAGCCCCCGCAGCGTCAGGATGAAGAGCACGCCGGACACCAGATAGGCGACGGCGGAGAAGTTGGAGAGGGCGGCGGAGAAGTTGGCGTTCATGGCGCGCTTTCCCCCAGAACCTCGCGCCGGACGCCGACGAGAGACGGGAAGTGGTTGCGGACCGTGTCCGCCAGGTTCTTCAGGTCGATGCTTGCATAGGCGTGGATCAGGATATTGCGCATCCCGATCGCGGAGCGCCACGGGACGGCCGGGAGGCTGGCGCGGGTTTCAGCCGACACTCGTGTCGCGGCTTCGCCGACGACCTCGACCGCTCGCACGAGCGCATAGCGTCGCATCTTGTCGCCGGCGAGGGCGTCCGCGTCGGCGCTTCCGAGCATTTCGATCGCGTCGAGGGCGTAGCAGATCATGTCTTCGAGATGGCTGGCGTCGCGGTCATTCATGCCCGCACCAGGTCGCGCTCCATGGCGGTGCGCAGACGAGGCTTCACTGTGCTGAGGTCGATCAGGTCGACGGGCCGGCCCAGCGCGTCCTGCAGATCCATCTGGACGTCACCGAGATCGAACAGTGTCGGCCTGCCGGCCACCTCGTAGACAGCATCCACGTCGCTCTCCGGCCTCGCCTCGAGACGCGCGACCGAGCCGGTGACGCCGACGAGACGCAGGCCCCTCGCTTGCGCGCCGGTCCGCTCCGCTCGGATCGCCTCGAAGGCGGCCGCAAGCAGCACCGAAGCATTCGTGGGCGCCTTCATGCCGGCCCCCCGCAGCGGCCCAGGCTCACTTCGGCCGCTCCTTCTTGCGGTACATCGAGAGCATGCGCTGGGTGACCAGGAAGCCGCCGAAGATGTTGACCGAGGCCAGCGCCACCGCCGCGGCGCCGACGCCCTTGGAGAACAGCACCTGGTGGGCCGAGCCGCCCAGCGGCGCGGCCGCGGCCAGCAACGCGCCCACCACGATCACCGAGGAGACGGCGTTGGTGACGCTCATCAGCGGGGTGTGCAGCGCCGGCGTGACGCTCCAGACCACGTAATAGCCGACGAAGATGGCCAGCACGAAGATCGACAGCTGGAAGACGATCGGGTCGACAACCGGTTGCATGGCCCCTCCTTGCCCTACGGCGCCCGCAGCGCCGGATGCACGACGGCGCCGCCGCGCGCCACCAGCGCCGCCTTCAGGATCTCGTCGTCGTAATCCGGCGCCAGTTGCCCGTCCTTCACCAGTAGCCCTACGAAGGCGGTGAGGTTGCGGGCGTAGAGGGCCGAGGAGTCGGCGGCGATGCGGCCGGCGAGGTTGGGGATGCCGACGATCTTCACCCCGCCTATCTCGAATATCTCGCCCAGCCTCACCCCGGCGACGTTGCCGCCCGCCTCCACCGCCAGGTCCACCAGCACCGAGCCCGGCTTCATCGAGGCGACATGCTCGGCGCTGACCAGCTTCGGCGCCGGCCGGCCGGGGATCAGGGCGGTGGTGACGACGATGTCCTGCTTCTTGATGTGCTCGGCCACCAGCGCGGCCTGCTTGGCCTGGTACTCCGGGCTCATCTCCTTGGCGTAGCCGGCGGCGGTCTCGGCGGCCTTGAACTCCTCGTCCTCGACGGCGACAAACTTGGCCCCCAGGCTCTCCACCTGCTCCTTGGCGGCGGGGCGCACGTCGGTGGCGGTGACCACCGCGCCCAGGCGCCGGGCCGTGGCGATCGCCTGCAGCCCGGCGACGCCGGCGCCCATCACGAACACCTTGGCCGCGGCGATGGTGCCGGCGGCGGTCATCATCATCGGCAGCGCCCGGCCATAGACCTCGGCCGCCTCGATCACGGCCCGGTAGCCGGCGAGGTTGGCCTGGCTGGAGAGCGCGTCCATGACCTGGGCGCGGGTGATGCGCGGCACCAGCTCCATGGCGAACACGGTGGCGCCGTGGGCGGTCAGCGCATCGACGAGCGGGCGGTCCTGGTAGGGATTGAAGAGCCCGACGACGATCGCGCCCGGCTTCAGGGAGCTGATCTCCTCGTCGGCCGGCCCGCGCACCTTCAGCACCACGTCGGCGTCCTTCAGCGCCTCCGTGGCGGTCGGGAACACCTTGGCGCCGGCGGCGAGATAGTCGGTGTCCGGCGCGCTGGCGCTGACACCCGCGCCGGTCTCGATGACCACGTCGAACCCTAGCGCGATCAGCTTCTTGGCCGCGTCCGGCGTCACCGCGACCCGCGTCTCGCCGGCGCGGCGCTCCTTGGTGACGGCGAGGACGGGCATGGCTCCAGCCTTATTGGGGCGGCGATGAGGGCGGAAGAGAGCGCCGGGACGTTGGCGCGCGACTCAAGGCCTTGTCCAGCGCCCCGCTAGTGGGCGGGGGCGGGCTGCGACCTGAGGAAGAAGACGCCGACCACGGCCAGTAGGATCCCCGCGCCGGCCCCGGCGAAGAAGCCGGCGTTGACGCAGAACCAGAGCACCAGCATCACCAGCAGCACGGCGATCGCCAGCGAGCCCCATTTAATCATCTTGCCGAAGGCGTTGAACGTCGAGACCTGCTCGGAGATGTTCTGGTCGCCGGTGTGGTACTCTTGGACGGCTTCGCTCATCGACGGGCGGGCTCCTCAAGGGGAACGGGATTGGGCCGGGTGCTACACGAAGGCGCCGCGCCGCTCAAGCTGGCCACACCGAGAGCAGGGCGCGCAGGGCGGCCACCAGCGCCAGCGGCTGGTCGACCATGATGTGGTGCTCGGAGTCCGGGATCGCCGACGACGGGATCCCGTCCGGCAGGAAGTCCGCGGCCACGCCCGCCTCGCGCCGCCGCATGATCCCAGAGCGATCGCCGAAGATCTGGGCCAGCGGCGGGGCTTTCGCGAGATCGACGGTTGGCATCGCGCTGCGATCCAGCTTGCCCCACATGAAGGGGTCGAACTTCCAGGTCCAGCCTTCGCCCGAGCCGTCCGCCATCGGCGCGCGCTTCAGCGAGCGGCGGGCGATGAAGTCGGCGATGAAAAGGTTGCCCGGAACCTGCGGCGGCATGAAGCGGAAGCGGGTGAGCGCCTCCTCGAGGGTCGCATAGACCCGGTTGGGCTGGGTGCGGCGCCGCGGCGGCCCGCGCCAGCGCGCATCGCCGCCCTGCTTCTCCGCCTCGCGCCGCCACTGCTCCTCCTGCTCGGGGGTCGGCGGCCCGCCGAAGCCGGTGTCGAGCAGCAGCGCGCCGCGCATCCGCTCGGGGTATTTGGTCGCCGAGTAGAACACCTGCGAGCCGCCGAACGAGTGGCCGATGTAGACCGGCTTCACCGGCGCCTCGTAGAGCCCGGCCGCCTTGGCGCAGGCCCAGATCTCGGCCGCGAAGGTCTCGAACGTGTAGGTGGGGCGCCAGTCGGAGCCGCCCATGCCGGACAGCGACAGCGCCGCGACGCGATATTCGTCGGCCAGGAACGGGGCGATGAAGCTCCACCAGTCGGCGTGGGCGCTGTTGCCGTGCACGAAGATCAGCCCGGGCTTGCCCACTTCGCCCCAGGTGAGCAGCTCGATGTCGGCGCCATCGACTGGGATCAGCCGGCGCTCGGGCTCGTTGGCGATGGCGGCCTCGAACCAGGCCGGCGCCGCCGGCTTGGCGCCCGCGAACGGCGCCAGCGGCGAGGCGATCTCCGGCGGCAGGTCCGGCTGCAGCGGGACCGGCTCGTCGTCATCCAGCTTTTCGCCGACCTGCGGCTCCAGGTTCGCGCTTCGATCGTCCGCCATGCAGCCTGACTAACGAGCGTTTGAAAAATGGCAAGCGCATGTTGCGCTGCAACGCAACTGTGCAGCACGCCGCGGGCGATGCTGGCGGCCCGCGAGGCTCGACCACGGCCTACTCGGCCATGGCCGGCTCGTAGTAGCGGTCCATCATCCGCCACTGCAGGTCGATCAGGTTCCGATACCTCTCAGCGGCCTGGCGGACCCTGGTATCGAAGAACGGCGTCGCGGCGGCGGCGGTGAACCCGAACAGGGTGGCGTCCGCGCCGCAGGGGCGCTCGCCGAACAGGTACGGCTTGTCGCCCAGCAGCGCCGAGGCGGAGGCGAAGTCGCGCGAGGCCAGGTCGGCGATCTCGTCGATGCCGTGGCGGCCGAAACCCTGGCCGAACAGGGTGCGCTTGACGTTGTCCTGCCCCTGCCGCTTCACCTCCTCCGGCGCGCCGGCGAAGAACTGCGACGGACCCTTCTCGAAGTTCTCGTCGATGGCCCAGCGGGCGTGGACGATGGCCCAGTAGAGATGGTCCTCCAGCATCCGCTCCAGCGCCCAGCCGACGCTCTTCTGCTCGGGCGTAAGGTGCGCGTCGAGGTCGACGCCGTGGGCGCGCTTCAGGTGGTCGAGGATGAAGACGCTGTCGCCCAGCACCACCTCGCCGTCGCGGATGAAGGGGATCTTGCCCTTCGGCGCGTCGCTGGGCCGGGCCCGCTCGAAGACGAACGGCAGGCCCGACATCTTCAGCTGGGTCAGGGTCTTGAGGACGAACGGGCTGGGGTCCGGCAGGCCGAACAGCGGGCCGAAACCGTAGAGCGTGATCATGGCGGGCTCCTTGTATCGACCGCCGTTCTACCAAGCTCGGTGACAGCATCGTGTCAGCAGTGGGCCGCCCGCTTTTCCCGCTCATCCCCGCGAAAGCGGGGACCCATTTTTCGGTTGAAGAGCGAGTCCAGGGAGGTCTCGGACGCCGGGCCGTTGGTCCCCGCCTTCGCGGGGATGAGCGGGCTCGGAGGGGGAGCGGTCAGTTGCCCGAGACGCTGTCGACCTTGCCGAAGATGGCGTCCAGCCGCGCCGACACCTGCGGCGGCAGCGGCGGGGCCAGGATCGCCGCGACGTTGGCCTTCAGGTGCTCGGCATCGCCCGTGCCGGTCAGGATGACGTGGGCGCCGGGCTCGTGGCGGCAGAAGCGGTAGGCGGCCTCGACCACCGAGGGCGAGCCCGGCGCGTCCTTCAGGAAGCCGAGCGGATCGTCCGCATCGACCTTGGCCGGATCGACCTCGTCGCGCGCGATCAGCTCGCCGACCACCTTGCGCAGCTCGTCGGGATGGCTGAGCGCCTCGCGGACGGCGAACATGATCAGCGTGCCGACGTCGTGGGCCTGGGTCTGCGGGAACACCCGCCGGCGGGCGCTGGGGTTGAGCAGGTTGAATCCCACCATCACCACGTCGAAAGGATCGTCGACGAGCGCCTTGGCCAGCAAGGCGTGGCCGGTGTCCCCGCCGAACTGCTCGCTGGCGCCGATGAAGCGAATCTTGCCAGCCGCCTGCTGGCGCCGCAGCTCCGGGAGCAGCACTTGCGTGGCGTGCTCGTACTCGGCCAGGCGCAGGCCGTGCAGCAGGAAGACGTCGACGTGGTCGGTGGCGAGCTTGGCGAGGCTTTCGTCCACGTAGCGGGCCATGTCGGCCGCGCTCGCCAACTCGCCGCCGCGCGAGACGCCGGCCTTGGTGGAGATCACCGCCTCGTCCCGCCGGCCCTTCAGCCCGAGTCCCACCGCCTCCTCGGTGCCGTAGGCGCGGGCGGTGTCGATGAAGGTGACGCCGAGGTCGAGGGCCTGCCGGACGAGATCCGCCGCGTGATGGACGTCCTTGCCCTTCGCCATGCCCAGCCGGCTGTGGCCGCCGCAGCCCAGGCCAGCGACGCTGACCTCGAGGCCGGTGCGGCCCAGTCGTACGGTCTGCATGGGACGCCGGCCGCCTTACGGGCGCCGATCGGTCATCGCCGCGTAGGCCAGCCGCGCCGAGGCCTCGCGCACCAGCGGCGCGCCGTCCGGGGTCGAGCCGGCGACGTTCTGGATCATGCCGATGACGATCATGTCGTTGATCGGATCGATCCAGAACCAGGTGCCGAAGGCGCCGCCCCAGTAGAAGCTCTGGACGCCCTGCGAGGTCTTGGCGGCGATCGGATCCTGGACGATGGCGAAGTCCATGCCGAAACCGAGGCCGCGGGTCTCCGGCGAATAGAGGGTGACGTTGACGCCGGGCGCCAGCACGTTCACGTGCATCAGCTCGACGGTCGAGGGCTTCAGGTAGCGCCGGCCGGCGAATTCGCCGCCGTTCAGGATCATCTGGGTGAAGCGCCAGTAGTCCTCGATCTTGGACACCAGCCCGCCGCCGCCGGCCAGGAACTTCGGCTTGGCGGTGTTGAAGACGTTGGCCTGGCCCGCCGCGCGGATCTTGCCGTCGTCGTCGTACTTGTGGATGCGGACTACGCGGGCGCTCTTGGACGCATCGACCCAGAAGCCGGTGTCGGTCATGCCGAGCGGGGCGAACAGGCGCTGCTCGAAGAATTCGTCGAGGCCCTGGCCGCTGAGCTTCTCGACCAGGTAGCCCTGGATGTCGACGCTGGGGCCGTAGCGCCAGTCCGTACCGGGCTGGAACGACAACGGCAGTCCCGCCAGCTTGTCGATCATGTCCTGCAGGTCGCCCTCGCGCAGGTTGACCTCGGCGTATTCCACCGCGCGGCCGAAGCCGGCAGAGTGGCTCATCAGCTGCGCCATGGTCATGGGGCTGGCCTGGCCCACGGGCTCGCCGTCCTTGCGCCGCACCCTCAGGCCCTCGAACTGCGGGATGTGCCTCGCCACCGGATCGTCCAGCGCCCACTTGCCCTCTTCCCAGAGCATCATCATCGCCGCGCCGGTGATCGGCTTGGTCATCGAGGCGATGCGGAAGATGCTGTCGGTCCGCACCGGCGTCGGGGCCGAGACGTCGAGCACGCCGTAGGCGTCGAGGTTTACGACCTCGCCGTGGCGGGCGATCAGGGTGACCACCTGGGCCAGCTTGCGGTCGTCGACCAGGCCGCGGAAATAATCGTTGAAGGCGGCGAGGCCGGCGGGGCTGAAGCCCTGCACGGCGGCTTCGGCAAGCCCTGCGTGATCGTCTGGCATTGGCTTAATCTCCCCAATCAGGCTCTCTGGAATGCCTATCTTCTTGCCAGAGATTGGCCGCTGCCGCCAGACAAAGCGTCAGGCCTGACTACAGATGGAGCCCGCCATGCTGAAGATCGCCCTCATCGACGACTACGCCCACGTGGCGCTGGCCAGCGCTGACTGGGCGCGGCTGGACGGCAAGGCCGAGATCACCGTCTTCGATGCGCACCTCAGCGAGGAAGAGGCGGCCGCGGCATTGGCGCCGTTCGATGTGCTCTGCACCATCCGCGAGCGCATGGCGCTGCCGCGCACCCTGATCGAGCGGCTGCCGAACCTGAAGCTGGTGACCATCATCGGCGCGCGGCTGACCAACCTCGACCTGGAGGCCGCCACCGAACGCGGCGTCATCGTCGCCCACTCCGGCATGCGCGGTCCGGGGCTGATGAACCTCGGCGCGGCCACGCCGGAGCTGACCTGGGGTCTCTTGATCGCCACGGTGCGCGACATCGCCGGCCAGGACCGGCGGATGCGCGAGGGCCTGTGGCAGGACAAGGTCGGCATGGTGCTGGGTGGGCGCACGCTGGGGCTGCTGGGCCTGGGACGCATCGGCAAGCAGATGGCCAAGTACGGCCAGGCGTTCGGCATGCAGGTCATCGCCTGGAGCCAGAACCTCACCGCCGAGGCCGCGGCGGCGGAGGGCGTGGAGCGGGTGGAGAAGGACGAGCTCTTCTCGCGATCGGACGTGATCTCGATCCACCTGATCCTCAGCGGCCGCACCCGCGGCCTGGTGACGGGGCGGGAACTGCGGCTGATGAAGCCGACCGCCTTCCTGATCAACACTTCGCGCGGACCGATCGTGGTGGAGCAGGACCTGATCGCGGCGCTGCGGGACCGCGCCATCGCCGGCGCGGGCCTTGACGTCTTCGACCAGGAGCCGCCGCCGGTCGATCACCCGCTCCGCTCGATGGACAACGTCACCCTGACCCCGCACCTCGGCTACGCCACCGCCGAGACCCTGGCCGCCTTCTATGCCGACAGCCTGGAGGCCATCGAAGCCTTCGCCGACGGGGCTCCGATCCGGGTCTCCAACCCGGAGGCGCTGAACCGCGTCGCGACTTGACGCCTTTTTCCTGACATCTTCGCAAGCCAGCTTATCGGCCGCGTTCCAGCCGGCGTGACCTTAATAGTCACGCCGCAATGCGATTCACCCTTGCAGAGATGAATGCATCGGTGACGGCGAATACTTCACCGCCTTCCGACGAATACATACAGCAGCCTCGACCCCGCGACGATCGGTTACCGCAGGCTGATCTTGCGAGGCCTGTCAAGGCGTTTTGCAAAGGCGCGGCGTTGCACCGCCCCGGTGCGAATTAATTCCTTTTTAGCTTTGCAAGTCTGCGAATCACGGTTATGCCGATGATTGAGCTTCAGGCTCGAAATACAGTTGGTCGGCTAGCCGTCGGGGTCACGGGGCGGGGCTGAGACATCGACCGTGACACGACGTGGGTGGGGTGAGGCGCGCAAGTTTGCGCCCGGGAGACCCCGACCGCGCATTGGGCGGAGCCTCTATTGTCGGTGTTCTTTCGTTGGGCCGTCGCCTTGACGGCTGGCGTTTCCGTGGTCGCCGCGACCACCAACGCGCTCTCCCAGGAGGGAGCGCCGCTGGTGCTTCGGCAGACGGTCGTCCAGCCTGCCCTCGCCGCGGCGCCGGTCATCGTCATCGATGCGGCGCCCCGGGACGATGGCCCCGCGCCGACCCTCGAGAGCCTGGTGGCTGTCCACGCCCAGCACATCGACGACATCGACCGCGACACCGAGTGCATGGCCAAGGTGGTCCATCACGAGGCGGCCAACCAGCCGCTGACCGGCCAGTTGGCGGTGGCCGAGGTGATCCTCAACCGCACCCGCTCCGGCCATTTCCCCACCACGCCGTGCGCGGTGGCCAACCAGCGCGGCCAGTTCTTCCAGACCGATGGCTATCACGTGCCGCTGACCAGCCCGCGCTGGCGCACTGCGGTGGCGATCGCCCGCATCGCCCAGGCGGGCGAGGCCAGGCCCGCGGCGCCGGGCGCGCTCTATTTCCACGCCTCCTACGCCCGGCCGGAGTGGTCGCACCGGCGTCCGCTGGTGACCCAGATCGCCGACCAGGTCTTCTACCGCTAACGGGGGTCTAGCGCTGGATTGTGGGGTCCTCGCCCGCGGTTCCAGGTGGCTCGGGGAACTTGGCCTCCCGCCACGACTGCCACAGCGCGTGCAGCCCGGCGCGCGGGGCGGCCAGGCCGAGGCGCTCGGTGGCGTCGTACCAGCCCTCGGCCGCCTGTCGGATGGTCAGGTTGGTCGGGGTCGGGGCGAGGGTCTCGGCCCATGACTTCATCGAGGCGGCGCTGAACAGGGCCAGCAGCAGGGCGATCACCGCGATGACGCCGCAGGTCCAGGCCAGCGAGCGCTCGTCCTCGGCGGCGGCGGGCGCCGCCGCCTCGGTTGCTTCGTCGATCGTGATATCCGTCGGCATACGGAGCTTTCCCTAGAACTGGTAGTAGATGAAGGGCGCGATGCCCTCGGGGCGCAGCGCCTCGACCACCACCATCATGGTCGCCAGGATCCCACCGGTCGCATAGGCGGGCAGCCGCGCCAGGCGCACGGCCGCGGTCTCGAGCGCCCGCTCCGGCAGGCCCTGGGTGGCGAGGCCGCCGACGATCAGCGCCACCGCGAGGGGTGTGACGGTCAGCGCCTCGGTCTGGGCCCGGCCGAGGCCGCCCAGGAACGCCAGCGCCTCGTCGAAGGTCTGTGAGCGGAAGAATATCCAGCCCAGGCAGACGACGTGGAAGGTGATCACGATGCCGATCAGCGTGGGCAGCGAGGGCCAGCGTTTCGGCTTGACCGCCCGCCACAGCCGCTCCAGCGCCAGCACGCCGCCGTGCAAGCCCCCCCAGATGGCGAAGGTCCACGAGGCGCCGTGCCAGATGCCGCCCAGCAGCATGGTGATCATCAGGTTGCCGTAGGGCCCCGCCACGCCGCCGCGGTTGCCGCCCAGCGGGATGTAGAGGTAGTCGCGTAGCCAGCTCGATAGGCTGATGTGCCAGCGCCGCCAGAAGTCCTGCAGCGAGGCGGCGCGGTAGGGCTGGTTGAAGTTCTGCGGAAAGCGGTAGCCCAGCAAGGCCGCCAGACCGATGGCCATGTCGCTATAGGCCGAGAAGTCGCAGTAGATCTGCACCGCATAGCCGTAGGTCGCGGCGACCAGGTCCCACTGGCCGTGGGCGCCGGGATCGAAGAACACCGGGTCGACCAGGCCGGTAGCGAGCTCGGAGGCGATCACCGCCTTCTTGAACAGGCCCCAGACGATCAGCAGCAGGCCGGTCGCGGCCATCTCGCGGGTCAGCCTGGCGGGGCGCTGGAACTGCGGGATCAGGTCGCTGGCGCGCACGATCGGGCCGGCCACCAGGTGGGCGAAGAAGCTCATCAGCAGGGTGACGTCGAGCAGCCGCGCCGGCTTCACCTTCTCGCGCCAGACGTCGATCAGGTAGCTCATGCCCTGGAAGGTGAAGAACGAGATGCCCACCGGCAGGATGATCGACATCAGCGGCAGGTCGCGCTCCCAGCCCAAGAGGCGCAGCGTCTCTCCCACCTGGGTGAGGAAGAAGCCCCAGTATTTGAAGAAGATCAGGATGCCGAGGTTGGCGCTGACGCCGGCGACGAGCACGGCGCGCCGACGCTTCGAGCCCACCGGCAGCCGGCTGAGCGCCCTGGCGGCGCCCCAGTTGATCAGGGCCGAGACGATCAAGAGGGCGACGAAACGCCAGTCCCAGGCCCCGTAGAACACCCAGCTCAGCACCAGGATGACGATCTTGCGCCACTCGTTGTGGCCGCGGATGGCCCAGGCCACGGCGAAGAGGACGAGGAAGAAGATCCCGAAGGCGAAGGTCGGGAACAGCATCGCCTAGCGGTCCGAGAGGATGTAGGCGGCCTTGGCGGCCTCGAAGTCGTTCTCCAACAGAGCGGCGATGCGCTCGCCGCCGGCCACCGTGTAGTGCACCCGGTCCTTGCGCATCAGCGGCGGGTCGGCGTTGGCCCAGCGGTCGGCGGTGG
>Ga0302325_10006388_pt1 | contig 26518 bp, 20 predicted proteins | sample Palsa_T0_2_FD_201948 | JGI IMG/M metagenome (GOLD analysis project Ga0302325, IMG submission 201948) | Peat permafrost microbial communities from Stordalen Mire near Abisko, Sweden - Palsa_T0_2 | ecosystem: Environmental > Terrestrial > Soil > Palsa > Peat permafrost | place: Sweden: Abisko... | reverse complement strand
AGATGCTCCTGACCCTGCTCGGCGGGACGCCGCAGTCCGGCTCGGCCCTGGCCGAGGCGGCCGGCATCTCGCGCTCGCTGGCCAGCGCCCACCTCAAGAAGCTGGTCGCGGGTGGCCTGGTCCGGGCTCAGCCCAGCGGGCGCCAGCAGCTGTACTCGATCGCCTCGGCGCCGGTGGCCGACGCGCTGGAAATCCTCACCTTGCTCGCGCCCTCTTCTGAGGTCCGCTCGCTGGGCGAGGCGACCCGCGCGAAGAGCCTGCGCTGGGCGCGCATGTGCTACGACCATCTGGCCGGCGCGGTTGGCGTGTCAGTGACCGAAGCGCTGATCGACCGGGGGCTGCTCCGCGAGCGCGACGGCGCCTATTTGATGGAGCCAGCAGGAGCGGCGGAGTTCGGCGCGTTCGGGATCGACGTCGGCGGGCTCGAGCGCCGGACCCGGCCGCTGCTGCGCCCGTGCCTGGACTGGAGCGAGCGCCGTTATCATCTGGCGGGCAGCCTCGGCGCCGCCCTGACCAGCACGCTGGCCGAACGGCGCTGGATCACCACCAGGGAAGCCAGCCGGATCGTCACCGTGACCGAAGCGGGCCAGGGCGGTCTGCGGGAGTGGCTGGGTATCGACCTGGCCAAGCTCCGGGTCGCCGCATAAGCCGCAAGGTCTCCCGGTTTAGCTCAGGTTTTAACTCGAATTCTATTCAGATCAGAGGATATGTGGATTATCGCCCATATATCTGATTGACGGGTGAGGAACAGCCGTTTCCCCGATGCTGGGTGTTACCACGCCTCATGCATCACAAGAGGAAACGGCCGTGCTTCAGACCTGCCACGGCCCGGTTCCAGGTCGCAAACCCTGCCGAAGACCGGTCCGGCGCGGACGCGTCCAGCGTGCTCGGTTGGGTATGACCGTTACTGAGAGTGTTGACGTGCACCGGGATCTGTCATACTAGTCCACTAAGCCACGGCGCGCCCGCAAGTTCCCTTCGCGGGTGGCCAGATAGCCAGGTGCCCCGCGAGCCTTGAAGAAGGAAGAGCCATGACCAACCATGCTTCGGCAGATCGAGGCAGGGGCGGACTCGTGATTGAACTCGGTGACGACTGTGTCGCTTGTGGATCTGATCGAACTCGGGACCGGCACGATGTTCCAGAGGCAATGTTCCGGACGGGGGATTCGTTTACCTATCGCGAGTGTGGTGCCTGCGGTTCGATGCAGATCGATACAGTTCCGCCCGATCTCGCTGCGCACTATGCCTCGGACCGCTATTACAGCTTCGCCGAACCGAAACGAAGGCTTCAGCGACGGTGGCTACGTCGGAGGCCCGCGCGGGTCGCACTGCGACTGAACACGGAGGTCTATCTCCGCACCGGCGTCGGCCTCGGACCACCATGGGCTAGAAGGATCGGAATTCGACCAACTGACCACATCCTTGATGTCGGCTGTGGCCAGGGGGGCAACCTTCTCCTGCTCCATTTGTTGGGTTATAAGCACCTTCTCGGTGCGGACCCGTTCCTCGACGCAAGCACGGAAGTTGCGCCGGGGGTGCCTGTGCTCAAGGCGACGCACAAGGAACTTGAGGGTAGGTTCGACTGGGTGATCATGCACCATTCTTTTGAGCACGTCACTGACCCCCGTGCGCTGCTTTCCTCGGTTCAAGGAATGCTCAACCACGATGGCCGAGTACTGATCCGGATGCCGGTGACAGGCGGTTGGGCGTGGCGCAACTATGGCGCGAGCTGGGTACAACTCGATGCTCCTCGGCATCTCGTGGTGTACACGATGGACGGGTTCCGGCGGATCGCCGAAGAGTGCGGCTTCCTCCTCGATGACGTCTACTACGACTCGGGGGCGTTCCAGTTTTGGGGGTCAGAGCTAGTGCGGTCTGGAGAAGCGCACGCTGGTGGTCCCAGCGATCGCTTTACCTCACAGCGGATGGCCGCTTGGGCCACGGAAGCCGAGCGGCTGAACCGCGCACTTGACGGTGATCAGGCGAGTTTCGTACTGCGGTCGGCGCAGCATTAGTCGTAGCAGGCGGCTTGCGATGAGGCGACGGCCTACTGTTTCGGCCTCATAGCTCGATAAACGATCATGTAAACCGATATAGTCCGCCAGCCTAGAATTCAGGTTAAAACCTAAGCCGAAACTCCTTGTGCGAGCCGACAAGAGTCAATAGGATTCAGTGGTGAATAGACTGATCTCGTCTAGCGCGGCTATTGCTGCCCGTTCGAGGCTCCGTCAGCATCCCCGGGTGCAGGGCGCCCTAGTACACGCCCTCTCCCTTGGGCGACCCGGCAGAGGATACGAGGAGAGCTTTAGGACGGCGATGTTTGCATGCATTCGTCCCGGTGACTGCGTCTGGGACGTGGGAGCAAACGTGGGCCTCTACAGCGAATTGTTCGCCGCAGCTGTAGGACCCACTGGTAAAGTCATCTCCTTTGAACCGTCTGCGGATTGCGTCGCGATCATCGAGGAAAGACGCCGAAGTAGCCCCGTTGACAGTTCGTGGGAAGTGATTGCCGGGGCTCTCTCTGACGAAGACGGCGATGCGTGGCTGTCGGTAGCAGCCGGAAGCACGGCTCCGAACAATCATCTGGCGAACCACGCTGGAGCCTCTACTGTCCCGGCGCGGAAGTACCGAGCTGACTCGATCGTTGCGGCAGGCCATACTGTCCCGTCAGTCATCAAGATGGATGTCGAGGGTTCCGAAGGCGAGGTCTTCGATGGCATGACTTCTACGATTGATCTTCCCTCGCTGAGAGCGGTATGTGTTGAAGTTCATTTCCGTGCGCTCAATGAGCGCGGAAAGCCGCAGGAACCGGGGAGGCTGGTCAGGCTAGCTGAAATGCATGACTTTAAAGTTAAATGGACCGACGTATCTCACTTTGTCGCGCAGCGGTAGAGTGTCCTTCTCTTATAATTGTGAACGATTTTCCGTTAGGCTTTGCAAATTACAGGGCCTCATTCACTTAACGGCAAGCAAGGAGTATCCTTACTTTGCGTCTGATGCGGACCCAGTCACGGATATGCCGCGTCCATTGGAAAAATCATGTCCCTAGCTAGACGGGATCTTGGCAGCAGTGGGATCCGGGTCACGCCTCTTGGATTTGGCTGCGCGACTCTTTTTCGTGCTTCAGATCCTGCGCAACGTTCACGGCTTCTTCGCGCAGCTTTCGACGCGGACATACGTCATTTCGATGTCGCGCCGATGTATGGCCTGGGCCGCGCGGAGCCTGAGCTGGGTAGTTTCATTCGGGCGCATCGGTCGGAAGTCACGATTGCTACCAAATTTGGAATAAGGCCGACACTGGTCGCGCGAGGTCTGGCCTATGCGCAGCGGCCCGTCCGCCGCACGTTTGAGTCTAAGCCCACGATCCGCGACCAGGCGCGTACTCATGCAACGCTCTCTAGTCGCCTTCTCTACGACAAGGGTGGCTACGATGCCAGCGGAGCTAGACGCAGCCTGCACCGCAGCTTGCGGGCGCTAAAGACCGATTACGTCGATCTGCTGCTCCTGCATGATCCCCTTCCAGGGTCTGTTCGTTCAGATGAGGTGTCTTCGTTCCTCGAAGATGCTCGTACGGCCGGCCTGATTCGCTCATGGGGGATCTCTGGGGCACCTGAGAATACGGGTGTAGTCGCTCAGTCCTTCCCCCAGATTCCGGTACTCCAGCTCCCGGACGATATCTTTGTGCAATCGCTCCGGCGGGCGCCAGCCGGATCTGCGTTCATTACGTTTGGAGTCATCGGCCGAGCGCTTGCTCGAATTGTGCAACATGTGAGATCGGATGAGTCCACGCGCTCTCGATGGGAAAATAGTATCGGCGCGGATTGTGGCGATCCCGACGTTACTTCGTCTTTTCTCCTTCGGGCAGCACTCAAAGCCAACGGTTATGGAGTGGTCTTGTTCGGCGCAACTCAACTGTCCCACATTAGAACCGCTGCTTCTGCTCTTGAGAAGCATCTTTCACCTGTATCTGACAAGTCGGATACAGGTCCATTCATGTCCCTAGTCGATACGGAACTGTGTGTACCGGTCGCTGCTGAGGGGCGAGGAATTTGATAACCTCAGCTGATGCTCTAACGGACGGTTCCACCCTGTCGGCGGATCTAGCCGTGGTTGGGGCTGGGCCGGCCGGCATCGCGATCGCGATCGAAGTAGCCAATAAAGGGTTCGATGTGGTGCTGGTCGAGAGCGGCTATGAGGAGTTCGACTCGAACACCCAGCAGCTCGCTGAGGCGGCGGACTGGAATAATGCACTGCATGCGCCGATGTCCATGTCCGTACGCCGTCAGCTCGGTGGTACTTCTACTATCTGGGGAGGCCGTTGTGTTCCCTATGATCGAGTCGACTTCGAGCGCCGTGATCATATCAGTAATATTCCTTGGCCTGTCACTTATGATGAGCTGCTGCCCTATTATCAACGGGCTTGTAGCTGGCTTCAGTGCGGCAGGACGGCATTCGATACAACGCAAATGCCACATCTGCCTCCATCAGTAGTGCCAGGTCTTCCGGAGGGCGCCGGGAGCAGCGCGACGTTTGAACGATGGTCGCTGTCAACAAACTTTGCCCGTGAATACGGCGACCTGCTCAAGCGCTCGCAACGCGTTCGTGTTATAATCGGCCTTACCTGCACCGAAGTCATTTCCGACCTTGGCGGCACGCGTGTAGAGAACCTGGATTGCCGCACTCTGGAGGGCAAACGGGTCTCGATTCGCGCCCGTGATTACGTCCTCGCATGCGGTGGCCTGGAGACGACCCGTCTTCTGCTCGCTTCGCGTGGGCCGCATGGCGGGGCGCTAGGCGATCATTCTGGCCATCTAGGGTCATGGTACATGGGGCATGTCGGCGGGGTAATTGCGAAGGTACGATTCTGTACCTCGCCGCGATCTACCATCTTCGGTTATGAACGTGATATCGACGGTACCTATGTACGCCGTAGGTTCTCGATCACTAGCGAGGCGCAGCGCGCGCACGCGCTGCCGAACACGATTGCCTACCTTGCTAATCCTGATCTCGCTGACCACCGGCACCGGAATGGGGTTCTCTCGCTTGCTTATCTTACCCTTCGGTCGCCTCTCGGCGAGGTAGTTACACCGACCGCGCACCGATTCTCAGCGGCGGGCGGCGGGGTTCCCGGACGGAAGGCCGACAGCGTTGCCCGGGCATCAGTGCGTGCACATCTTATGAATGTGGCGAGAGACTGTCCTTCGGTGGCTCGCTTCGCCGTTAAGTTTGGTACCCGCCGTTTTGTCGCCGGTCGACGCAAAGTTCCAGGCTTCTTTGCCGCATATAGTGGTGAAAATTGTTATCCTCTTCAGTATAATGGTGAGCAAATTCCCAATCGCCAGAGCCGGGTAAGCTTGGCCAGCGACCGGGATTCAGTTGGAATGCCAAGGCTAAATATCGACCTAAGGTTCTCGCAGGCGGACGTCGACGGCATTCTCCGATGTCACGAGGTGTGGGACAATTACTTGCAAAGTAACGGTTGTGGACGACTTGAGTATGTGTCACCGGATCCGCTTTCGGTTGCCTGGAGCATGACGGGCGGCGGAACGCATCAACTAGGAACGACGCGAATGGCGTCCAAGGCTGACGATGGCGTGGTTAACGAACATCTGGCTGTTCACGGAGTGACTAATCTGTTCGTGGCAAGTAGTTCAGTATTTCTGACTTCGAGTCAGGCTAATCCAACGTTTATGGTCATTGTTCTCGCCCTGAGACTGGCCGATCGCCTTACTAATGAGTTCCAGAGTAGGCCGACTCTTATCGTCTTATCTACGAGGGTTGCGCCGTTGGACAATGGTGGTCCGAAGCTAGGCCCGGCTCTTTAAAGCGTACACCACTAGACTAATATTGTGCGTCGGAAATTTGTGCTCTGAGTAGGCTGTTGTTATGTCGCGTCCTGCTGCCCCGCTGGCGCTAATTTATGAGGTCCACATCCTGCTGGCCCACCCGTCGCGGCAGGGGTCGCCACGGCTGGCGGAACGGACGCGGATTGTGCTGGCGTGCGCGGAGCCGATGGCCAGCAGTACCTTTGACACGCACAGCTCGGGCTGACCACTAGACGGTGCGGAGGTCGTGCTCGCTGTCCGCGCAGGCCGGGCTGGACGGGCTGGACGGGCTGGACGGGCTTGGGGATCATGACCGGCCGGGTGGCCGACGGCCAAGCCTGCGCTGATCAGCGCGGAGCGGGAACAACTGACGCGCTCCAATGGCTAGTCGGCGCCGGGATCACCGCGGCCGGGGCCACCACGATCGAAGGCCAAGACTGGTTATCGCCCAACCATCCGCGGCGCGCACGCGCCGCGGGCGCCTTCGTCTGTCCTGCAGGGGCTTGCCACGTCTGGCTCCACGGCGAGCCCCTCCCCTTACGGGTCGCCGCAGTAGACGACTCGGAGTCCATCGGCTAGTATCATCACTCAGAGTAGTTTTATAGATACTTAAAGTTAAAATAGTACACGGCGGATGACCACGGGGGCCGTCGGTGTGACACTGAGTGACATCATACCGGGGGGAAATGTGGCAACGAGGTGGCTTCCGCTCTCGATACGGCTGGTTCGCCGAGCGCTAGGAGGACGCTATTGACCGCCGTGGTAGTGGCCGGCCTGGGATATGTGGGCCTGCCGCTGGCGATGCGGGCGGTAGCGGCCGGGCATGACGTGGCCGGCTACGACACCGACATGGACCGGGTGAAGCGGCTGCAATCCGGAGAATCGTATGTGGAGGACGTGCCCGCCAGCGAGCTCACGGCCGCGCTGCGGTCCGGGCGGTTCCAGCCGTCGACCAGCGCGGACGCGTGCGCTGGCTTCGATGTCGCCGTGATCACCGTCCCCACGCCGCTGCGAGAAGGCCAGCCCGACCTGGCCTACGTCGAGGCGGCCAGCCGCACCCTGTCCCATTACCTGCGACCGGGCGCGACGGTCATCGTAGAATCGACGTCCTACCCGGGAACCACTCAGGAGCAGGTACTCGAGTGGCTGGAAGACGGATCCGGGCTCGTGGCGGGCACCGATTTCCACCTCGGCTACAGCCCGGAACGCATCGACCCTGGGAACCCCACCTGGACCCTGGCCACGACGCCGAAAATCGTATCGGGCATCGACGCCGCTTCGCTGGCCGCAGTGGAGAACTTCTACCAGGGCATCGTGGACAAAACCGTGCCGGTCTCCTCACCGCGCGAGGCCGAACTAGCCAAGCTCATCGAGAATACCTTCCGGCATGTCAACATCGCGCTGATGAACGAGCTGGCGATGTTCGGCCGCGAGCTCGGCGTCAACGTATGGGAAGCCATCGACGCCGCGGCCAGCAAGCCGTTCGGGTACATGCGGTTCAGTCCCGGACCCGGGGTGGGCGGTCACTGCCTGCCCATCGATCCGTCGTACCTGTCCTGGCGGGTAGAGCGGACCCTCGGCCAGAGGTTCCGCTTCGTGGAACTCGCCAACGACATCAACAGCCATATGCCGGACTATGTTGTCCGCAGGCTGCTGCTCGCGCTGAACCAGCGCGGGCGGCCCGTGAACGGGTCCCGGGTCTTGCTGCTCGGGCTCGCCTACAAGAAGAACACCGGCGACGCCCGGGAATCACCGGCCATCCGGGTCGCCGAGCTGCTGGTGGGTATGGGAGCCGAGGTCCGGGCCGCCGACCCGCTGGTGACCGAGACTGCTGCCATCGATCGGGCGGTGGCCCGCGTCGACGCCACGCCCGAGGAGATCGCCGCGGCCGACATCGTCGTGCTGCTCACCGAGCACGACGCCTTCTCGGCCACTGACATCAGCCAGCACGCGCGTTACGTACTCGACTGCCGCCGGGTCCTGAGTGGCGCGAACGTCGAGACACTGTGAGACCAGGCTCGTGCGAGTCATCTGCGTAGCGGGGGCCCGGCCCAACTACATGAAGGTCAAGCCGGTGATGGACGCGTTGGAGGAGCGGGGGGCGCAGGTCATCCTGGTCCACACCGGGCAGCACTACGATCCCGCGATGAGCGACGTATTCTTCGCCGACCTCGGCATCCGCAGCCCAGACCATTTCCTCGGTGCGGGTTCGGGCACTCATGCCGTCCAGACTTGCCGGGTGATGACGGCCTTCGAGCCGCTCGCCGTCGAGTTGGCTCCCGACGTGGTGGTCGTCGTCGGCGACGTGAACTCGACGCTGGCCTGCGCTCTGGTGACGGCGAAGCTGGGGGCGCCGCTAGCGCACGTGGAAGCGGGCCTGCGCAGCCGCGACCGGTCGATGCCCGAGGAGATCAACCGGCTCGTCACCGACCGGGTGAGCGACTACCTGTTCGCCCCGTCCGCCGACGCGGTAGCCAACCTGAGGGCCGAGGGATACGCCCAGGAACAGATATACCTCGTCGGCAACGTCATGGTGGACACCCTGCTGGCGAACTCCGACCGGGCTGCCGCCCGCGGCACACTGGCCGGACTCGGCCTGCGACCGCGGCAGTACGGCCTGGTGACGCTGCACCGCCCGGCCAACGTGGACGACCCGGCCGTGCTCGGCGCGTTGCTGCCGGCGCTCGCCCAGATCTCCGGCAGTTGCCCGCTGGTACTGCCCGCCCATCCCAGGGCAGCCGACCGGTTGCACTCGGCCGGGCTTCCCGCCGGAGTGCGGATCATCCCGCCGGCCGGGTATCTCGACTTCATCGCGCTGGAGGCGTCGGCGCGGCTGGTACTGACCGATTCCGGCGGCGTGCAGGAGGAAACCACCGTGCTCGGGGTTCCCTGCCTGACGCTCAGGGACAGCACCGAACGGCCGATCACCTTGACCGAGGGCACGAACCAGCTGGTCGGGCGGGACCCGGACCGCATTGTCAAGGCGGCACGCGAGGTACTGGCCGCATCACCGCCCCCGCCAGGCAAACCCGCCCTATGGGACGGCCAGGCAGGTCGGCGAATAGCGGCGGCCCTGGTGGCCGGACATGACGCCAGGAGCCGATGAGTTGGATCTTTACCCAACAGAAGGGAGACTCAGCCAGTGCCACGTGCTCTGATTACCGGAATAACCGGGCAGGATGGACTTTACCTGGGTGAATTGCTCGCAGGGAAGGGATACGAAGTATTCGGGATGGTCCGGGGGCAGTCCAATCCGAAAATCCCGACGGTCGAGGAGCTTATTCCGTCTATTCAGCTGCTCGAAGGGGACCTGCGTGACCTCTCCAGCCTGATCGGAGTGCTCGAGACGTCACAGCCGGACGAGATATATAACCTCGGAGCCATCAGCTTCGTTGGGCTCTCTTTTAAACAACCCGAGCTTACCGGTGACATTACAGCGATGGGCGTCCTGCGGATGCTGGAGGCCATTCGTATTCACCGGCAAGGATCAATGGACGGCGTCCGGTTCTACCAGGCGTCAAGTTCAGAGATGTTCGGCACAGCGCACGAGTCGCCGAAGGGAGAGTCTACGCAGTTCCATCCACGCTCGCCGTATGGCGTCGCTAAAGTATTCGGCCATTACGTAACGCAGAATTACCGTGAATGCTACGACGCGTGGGCATGCTCCGGTATTCTCTTCAACCACGAGTCACCTCGCCGAGGATTTGAGTTCCTCACCCGTAAGGTGACCCGCGCTGTCGCGCGAATCGCGCTAGGACGCCAGAAGGTTCTGGCCGTAGGCAACATGGATGTATCCCGGGACTGGGGTTTCGCTGGTGATTACGTTGAGGCGATGTGGCTCATGCTTCAGCAGGAAGAACCCGATGACTACGTCATCGCAACCGGAAAGAGCCATTCTGTTCGTGACCTTCTCCAAGTTGCCTTCCACCATGTCGGAATAGATGACTGGCAGCCCTACGTTGTGCAGGACCAGCGTTTCTTCCGGCCTGCCGATGTCGCTGTCCTGGTTGGCGACGCTACCAAGGCCCGCACCAAGCTCGGCTGGTGTCCGACAGTTGACTTCCAGCAGCTGGTCAAGATGATGGTAGCTGCCGACCTGGAGAACGAGAAGCGAAATCCCGGTCCAGCGGAAGGCTCCAATCAACCGACCGCCGCCGCGGCAGGAGGTCATCCGCCGCAGCCTCGGCCTCACGACCATAGTGAGCAGCTCATTAAACGCGGACGTTAGCTGTGGCTGTGAAGCCTGAGGAGGGCTGACGATGTGCGGAATCGCCGGGGCAATAGACACTCTGGCCGAACGGGCGTTGGCGAGAGTAAGCCTGCTCAATGACGCCCAGACCCATCGCGGGCCTGACAACACGGCGATCGCGCAGGCTGGCGGGATCATCCTGGGCAACACGCGGCTAGCCATCCAGGATCCCACGGCTGCGGGGAATCAGCCGTTCGTCTCCGCCGACGGGCGGTACACCTGCGTCTTCAATGGCGAGATCTATAATCACCGGCAGCTCGTGGAGCGTTTCCGCCTGCCGGTTCGCACGGCCTGCGACGGGGAAGTTATCCCGCAGTTGTGGGCCAAGCTCGGCGTGGAAGCGCTGGCCGAACTGCGCGGAATGTTCGCCATCGCGCTGGCAGACACGCTGGAGGACCGCCTATACCTGGCCCGTGACCCGTTCGGGATCAAGCCTCTTTACTGGCGCCTGCTGCCAGATGGCAGCTTCGCTTTCGCATCTGAGGTGCGGCCGCTGGCGCGGCTTGCCCCAGGCACGCGGGTGAACGACGCAGCAGTCGCTCGGTACCTGCGCTACGGGGCGATGGCGGCGGACCAAAGCCCGTTCCTTGAGATCACCGCAGTCCCGCCCAACAGCGTCGCGGTCGTGGGAAAGGACTGCCATGTCGAGGTGCGATCGGTCCGGCCTGACGGCCCGGCGACGATCAAGCAGCCGCCTTCCAACCTGGGCGTGGCACTCGTAGAGTCGGTGCGTTTGCACCTAGGTGCCGACGTCCCGACAGCGCTGCTGCTCTCTGGGGGTGTGGATTCGGCGGCTATCGCGGCGATCGGCCGCCATCTCGGCCAAGACCTCCACTGCCTGACGGTGGTGGCTGACGGGGCTCCCGACGAGACTGTGGCAGCGGCTAAAACCGCGCGGCACTATGGGCATCACTTCCAGCGAGTTCAGGTCGTCATGGAAGACAGCGACACGACCAGGTTCTTCCAGGCGATGCAGCGCCCGAGTGTGGATGGACTCAATACCTACCTCATCTGCCGGGCCATTCACCAAGCCGGTTTCAAGGTGGCGATGTCAGGGCTCGGCGGAGATGAAGTGGTAGGCGGGTACTCCCACTTCCGGCGGCTGAAATACCTGCCCCTGCTGCGCGCCGCGGACGTGGTTCCCCTCCCAGTTGGCGTCGCGGCCGCCAGGCTGGCTGGGATGTTCGGGGTGGCAGGAGAGGCGAAAGCCAGGCGGCTACTGGCCAAAGACGGTCCCCGAAGTGCGGCGGGCCTGGTTCGGCTCCAGCGAGAGCTATTCCCTGCGTCGCTGGTGAGCGACCTGACCGGGGTGGCGAGCACTCGGATGGCCCGGGGCGCAGACAAGGCGGGCTGGCCAGCTGGGTGCTCATCGGGCTCGTTCGCGGCCATGGCTGCCGCCGAAGTCGCGATCTACTTGCAAGCCATGCTGCTTCCCGACGCCGACACCTTCTCCATGGCGTCGTCGGTCGAGTTGCGCGTTCCCTTCGTCGACGGCCACGTCTTCTCCGCCGCGCTGGAAGGCGCCCGCGGCCGGAACAGTGCGCCAGGCAAAGCGGCGATCGGGAAGGCGCTTGGCGATCGCTATATCACCGCCCTCGCGACGCGGCCGAAACGTGGTTTCAGCCTTCCCATGGGGCCGTGGCTATCAGGCCCGCTAGCGCCGCTAGTAACAGCGGCCAGCGAACCTGATGCTCCCGTATGGTCGCTGGTCGACCGGGCCAGGGCCACGCGAGCTGGGCTGACGTCCCCGCATCCGCGCCGCCGCTGGGCGGAAACGTGGGCGCTGACGGCCTTGGACGCGTGGCTGAAGACGTGGACGGGGAGCCCAGCGTGACGAGCCGTGTCCTGTTGCTGAGTCCGTCCCAGGGCCTTGGCGGTGGCATAGAGCGCTACGTGCAAACGCTGGAATGGGCCTTCGCCGCCGAAGGCGTCGCTTGTCAGCGCCTGGACCTGAACGGGTCAGGCAACCGCGCCCATTCGGGGCTGCTGTCCCGGGGCCGGGCCGTCCTGCGGGCAGAACCCAGCCCCGTCCGCCTAGTCGTTGCGCATCGGGCGCTGCTGCCTGTAGCAGCGCTGCTATCAAGGGACCCGGCTGTCCGCGGAATGTCGGTGCTAGGTTACGGCACCGACATGTGGGGTTCGCGATGGCGGCCCAGGAGGAGTCTTGAACGTCATCTGATGCGACGGCCTGACGTGCGGGTGGTGGCGATAAGCAATTTCACCTCAGGCGCGATCCTGCGGGACTGCCGCGCGACGGTGCTGCCGCCGGCCCTCTCACGAGAGTGGTTCGACACTCTGGCCGCAGCGGCCGCGAGTAGGCAGGCCCGCAGCCAGGGAATCAGCCTGATGTCCGCCTTCCGGCTGACGGACTGGCGAGGCAAGGGACTCCCGCAGCTGGTGGCAGCGGTGGCGGCTCTCGGTCGTCCGGATGTCAGCCTCACCATCTGCGGCAGCGGGGAGCCACCCGTCGGCCTGCTGCGTCTGATCTCCGAATACGCCTGGTGCACGGTGCGGGCAGGCCTTAGTGACAGCGACCTCGCTCGCGAGCTGGCCGCTGCGGACTTGTTCGTGCTAGCGACGAAGACCAGGAGCGGTCGCCGCGTCCTTGGCGAAGGCTTCGGCCTCGTCCTGCTTGAGGCACAGGCCGCGGGCACGCCGGTGATCGCGCCCGCTTACGGCGGCTCGCGCGAAGCCTACATCGAGGGGGTTACCGGGGTGGCCCCGACGGACGAATCAGCAGAAGCGCTGACCAGGACCCTGCACGACCTGCTCAAGGATCCAGCCCGGCTCGCGGGGATGCGCAGGCACGCCGCTCAGTGGAGCGAACAGGCATTCACGTCGGAGCGCTACACGCAGCTGGCCATCCAGAGGCTCCTGTGACGCAGCCATCCCCTAGGTTTCGGACCCCGATACACCAGAAGCGGTGCCGCTACTGCGGAGGCGATAGCCCACGGCGGATACGGGTCGCGCTCGTCATGATGCTCCTATCCTTACGCAGACGGCCAACCACTGCTCACTCGGGAAAGAGGGTTTTAGTAATCCCGAACGGTCTTCGTGCTACCGTTTCAGCCGCTACCTCGACGGCTGGTAGCAGTGCCGGCATAAGCTGCCCTGCCAGTGGGAGAACTCGCAACACCTCTCCCGTTTCTCCCTGCCGAGACGCCCGCGACAGCCCGCATACGTCCCCATATTCCGCCGACGCCCAGCCAGAATAGGGGCTGAATCAGCGGATCGTCCAGAGACTGGTGGCCTTTCAGGAAGACCACTCCTAGCGCGACAGCCAACATCGTAAGTGCACGGCCCGCTCCATCCAGCCTCCGCAAAGATCGGATGGCAGGAACGAGCGCTACCCAGAAGACCGCCCCGTAAAGGACCACTCCTATGATTCCGAGTTCAAGCCAGGTCTTGGCCAGGCCACCCTCAGCGGTGATGAACGTCCGTCCTCCCAGCACGTAATTCCCGTTTAGAGGGGCTACTCCCACTACTGCGCCACCCTGCGTCGATGTCCCCGGACCCTGACCCGTCAGATAACCTGAGTTAGGGAAAGAGAACACGGATGAGATCCTGCTGCCGGCAGAACCGGAAGTCAGGAACGGGACCAGTTTGGCCTCCCCCAGGAAGAAGACAAGAACGACAGATCCAGCTACAGCTAGAAAGAGAGTTGCTCCGAGACGGCCACGCGTCTTGGCCGCGGTCTGGGCCGAGAGCTTCCGGACTGAAGCAGGCACTCGGCCACCCCCCTGGATCAGCACGGCGATGATTCCGGCTATAGCAACATCGATATCAGCGCGTCGGGCGCTTACGATCAAGCCAGAGGCGACGAGCAGTCCCAGGAACGCCGACGGTATAGGCCGCAATCTTCCGCTGGTCATGTGCGTTAGCGCGGCCCAGGCAAAGAGAGCTATCAGCAACTGCTCAGATGCCTCTTCGGCAGTGGCGAAGAGCGAAGGGGCAAGATAAATACTTCCGGTAGTGAAGCTATGGAGGCCAACCGACGGGATGATAGGTTGGAGCAGTCTTGGCGCAGAATTTCCAAGCAGGGCACTGGCGATTGAACCTGCACCTACGATCCCGCCGCTAATCACGACCACTTTCAGGGCTTTGGCGGCAAGGCGGTCATCCGCCGCAAGTTCGGCACCGACATAGAGCAGCGGCACGAAGAAAACATATGACAGCCAGCCGAGCAGTGCCGTTTCGATAGGTATATGCTGAACGAGCGCGACTGCTAGGCACCAAAGGGAGAGAAGGAAAAGGCACGCAGGAAGCATATGTGGAGTTTCCCGTTTCCGGCGCGGGATTCCGGGAAGAACAATAACGTAAATAAGGGCAGTGATGACATAAACGACACCGAGAAGGCTCGTCGGCAGCCCCGCGACTTTGCGGATGGCGTCTGTAGAGAGCGTCGCCAAGTACAGGACCAATGCCAGGCTGGCCACGCCCCGTCGTTGCAGCATACCGAAGATACTATCAAGTTTAGGGACTCTTTGTAATCATAGAGTCACGTAGGGTCGTAGTAGCCACTGCCGACAGTCAGCACTACCGGTTCAACCGGTTGCGGTGCAGTCGACGCAGTCCTTGCTGAAAGGGCCGCAGGTCGAAGCTGACGCGCCGTGCAGCCTCACGGTTCGAGCCACGCGAACTGAACGCGCCACCGACTACGGCGAGAGCCAGGGCCGCGGTCGCCTTGTCCGACAGCGCACCCTTCCAGCAATCATTGGATCTTCAGTTAGGCCTGCCGATCCGGTGTCCGGGCGGCAGTGCAAGGTGGTAGCCGGAGGATGGGTAGTACTGACTGGCTATCAGTGACGTAAGTGATCAGATATGATCTCAACGTGACCGAAACGGCGTTCGCGAATAAGCCTCGTCGGAGAACGTTGGTGGTCGGCTTGAGTTACGCCGTCCTGGCACGTGTCAGACAGGTGAGCGCGTGACGCGAAGGAATGAATGAGAGGAAAAACGTGGCCTCGGTAGGTTTTGTGGTTGTAACGGGAGTCCTGTCCGCTTTAACTATACCGATAAAGGACAGCTTGACCGAACACACTTGCATTTCTACACATACAGGACAGCCATCCAACTGCTCGAGCAGAATGGTTACGAACTGGTAAGTACGATGGCGACAGGATCTCTTCTGTGATTGAAGGCTCGGTTGGTCTCGCGCAGTATAGCGGGACGTGTTGATAAGTGGGCTGTTGCGCCAACTACCAAACCTGCTCGGTTACCAATGCCTTTTGCTCGTTCGGCCCAGTTTGTCTGTAGGCTGGCCGACCGGCGTCGGGAGTCAGTGACGGGCAGCGCCGGCCGAAAAACTGATGAGGATACAGAAAGATGACTTCCCAACGCCGAGTTGCTGCCGTCGTAGTGCACTACGGGGACCACCACCGGACCGTCCGGGCCGTTCTGGGTCACTGGGATCTCAAGGTATACACCCGCATTGTCGTCGTCGCCAACGACCTGTCTGAGCGGCCAATCGAGCTCACTGATGATATCTGTAAATGGGTGATACCGAGCCGCAATCTGGGATTCGGGGGTGGATGTCAGCTCGCTACGACAACGTGCCCCGCTGAGATTTACGCTTTCTTCAACCCGCATGTCACGATGGACAGCGCTTCCGTCCTGCGCTGCGTCGCGGCATTCGATATTCCGGACGTCGGTATCACAGCGCCACATGTCTATCTCCCGACCACCGGGAATCCGGAGATAGACTGGAGATATACGCGCTGCCTCAGGACGTACAGCCGCATAGCGCGGCTTCCGATTCGAGTCCCGCTTCGGCAACCCGTGGCGCATGGTCCGGTAACCGTTAAAACGGACGACATCGAGTCAAGCGATGAAGTTATTGATAATGAATGGGCAACCGGATGCGCGATATTTTGCCGGGACGAGATAATTAGGGATATCGGATGGGACGGCAGCTACTTTCTCACCTGGGAAGACGTCGATATCTCTATGAGAACAAGGAAAGTTGGGTGGCGAGTGGTGACAGTGCCATCCGCTCTCGCCTACCATACCGGAGAGTCGACGGGAACCCGCGACCATTCAGGGTACTACGCTATGCGTAATCAGATATGGTTTTCCCGAAAGTACCGAAGCCAGCCGCGTCAGATCTTGGTGACTTTCTACCTATTCTTTCTGCTATTCCGGATCACAGCCGCAGACGCGCTGCGCAGACGTAGGCCGCGTCGCGCACCGTCAGCGGCGCGTGGCATCATAGATGGCTGGGCATTGTGGCCATCAAGCAAGGATCCGCTCCCTGGTGAACCGTTGAGGAAGCGGCGGTAGCCACGCCCCCAGTGATTCCGCACACTGTTAGCCTCCGTTTGACCGGCAAGTCATCGGCCACGATGGCCAGCTCGTAGGCGGATACGGAGATCAGTCATCGTCATGGCGGCACGGCGGAATGGAGAAACACGCGCCTCTCCGTGGCGCGGAGCCATGGCCGTCTCGGGACTGGCCGTCTTAGGGGCCCCTTCCGCCGCGTGACGCGGCAGGCGCGACAGACGACGGAGCATGATGGCGAGCGCAACCCCATAGGAAACCGTCGAGGCGATCGCCGCGCCATAGACACCGACCAGCGGTAGGAGCGCGAGAAGCAAGGCCACCGTGAGGATCGCAGCAATCCCCTCTGCCCATGCCACTACTGCCGGATGGCGCCTTCCCCGCAACAGGTCGCCGGTCACCTGGCCGCAGGCTAGGAAGACTGACCCAGGGGTCAGGACCCACAGCAGCGGCACCGCGCCACGGTAGGCAGCGCCGAAGACCAGCGGCACCAGCCAGTAGGATACCGCGGCGAGCGGCACCAGCACGGCCACGGCTAGTCCGGCGCTGGCGAGCACCGAGAGGCGCTGCAACTGGCGGGTCGCGCCGGTCACCTCGCGCGTTGCCGCCAAGCGGGGCATCGCGACGTTGCCGATCGCGAAGACGAGCGGCATCGGAAGCAGGGAGATCGAGACCGCGACCGCGTAGCGGCCGAGGTCGGCCGCCGACACCGTCTGCGAGAGCACGAGCTGATCGAGATCGGCGTTGAGGGTCGCGGGCGTCAGCGCCGCAATCTGCACGATGCCGTAACTCAACAGCGGCCGGACTAGGGCGACGCGGGCGCGCCCGGGCACCAAGCCCGTGTGCCGACAGTCACGGTAGGCCCACACGAGCTGCAGCAACATGGCCGCGGCGATCACAACCATTACGCCATCCAGCGTGAGCCGCCGCAGCCGCCATAGCACGACGATCGCGATCAGGCCGAGTACCGGCTGGATCACCCGCACCACGTTCCACCGATGCAGATCTCGGGCCTGCAGCGAGGCCGTGAAGCTCCCGCCAACGAACGCTACGATCAACGCACCGAAGGCGATGCGATACCCAGCGGTTAGGGCCGGCAGCCCGTGGCCGAGCACCGGTGCCAGCAGGACGCCTACCACGAGCGCGACGAACCCCGTGGCGAGCATCATGGTCCGAGATGTCGCGACATAGTCGCGGGCACGCGGCGGCTCCCTGGCGACGTAATAGACGACTGCCGCGGGCTGGCCCATTCCGCCGACAAGCTGCAAGACACCCATCCACGCGGTGACCGCCGCGTACTCGCCACGCACAGTCGGCCCGAGCACGCGCGCGATGATGATCCCGCCCAGGCCGCCGACCGCCGTCGCCGCGAGGTTGAACCCGGCCGTACTCGCGACAGACCGGGCAAAGCCACGCCGACGCAGCGCGGCGGCAATCCTCAGCCGACTCAGGGCGGCATACGCGGTCACGGGTTCGGCGCCACGAAGGTTAGGCACCGTTCGGCCACATGGCCGCGCAGCGTTGGGGCCTCCGCGACATCACAACCGGCTTTAGGCCCTGGCAGTTCACTCTGCGAATGGCCGACGGCTAGCACCGGTCCACGCCCGCTGGCAACCACAGACGACGGCCACGGGAGATCAAGATGCTGACCCTGCCGCCGAAACCGACGCGCCGCAAGGTGCAGGCCCTAGCGGAGACGAGCGTTATGTCCGGTGCAGTCTGCCAATTGGTCACTCTCAGAGAGTATAGTTTCACTTTTAGTGATCAAATCCAGTCGCGTCCCGCTTCGATGGTGGTCTTGTCTGTCTGGTTCGGAGCGAGTGTCGCAGCAGATGCGGTCTTCACCGGACCGCGAGCTGAACGTCAAGCTCAGATGATACTCTCTGTTACTGAAGGCTATCCTCATAGTTACCAACGGGGGCGTGTGCTCATCGGGCTCATCGGGCCATTGGCCCGGACGACTTTGCTGAGAACGTGAGCCATGCGTTGCAGCGGCTGAGCCACATGGTCGCGAGTGTCCCAGAGGCCACCTGCGCCGCACGGATTACAGCGGGTCCGCTATGACTCGCGGGGCGCTCCGCGTCGCGCTCGTTATCGACCATCCGGCACAGCATTTTGCGCGTGCGTTCCAGCTTCTCGCCGACGAGCCTGGCCTGCGTTTGCACGTCGTGTACTGGTCCACGCCAGAGAACTTCTACGACACAGGCTTTGCCCGGCCAGTCTCCTGGGACATCGACTTGCTCAGGGGATATCCCTGGGCAGCGCCCGGATCGAGCCTGAGGACGATCGGGCGGGTGTGCTGGCTGATCAAGCAGTTCCGCAAGACTCGGCCTGACGTGGTGGTCTGCTACGGGTGGGCGGCACCGATCTCACGCGCGACGATCGTGTATTGCCTGCTGGCCCGCACGCGGCTACTTATGTACGGGGATACCACGTGGCAGCACTCGGCCAGCGGACGGCACCGCCTGACCAGGTCCGCGGCGCTGAGATTGCTGCTGCGCCGATGTACCGGAGCCGTGGCAACCGGAACATTCAACCGCGAGTTCTATATCCGGCATGGCATGGACCCGCGCCGTATCTGGCCGGGCGTCTGCCCCGCAGACACCGAGATGTTCGGGGCGGCGCGGACACAGCGGGGTAACCTGCCCGGCAGGGGCGACGGTGAGCTGCGGATCGGCTTCGCGGGGAAGCTAATTGCCCGCAAGGGCGTCGACGAACTGCTTCGCGCGGCCGCGCTGCTGCCACCCGCACGCGCTTGGTCGGTCACGGTGATCGGGGACGGGCCTTTGCTGTCCGGGCTGCGGGCGCTCGCCGCCGAGCTCGGTCTCAGCGACCGAGTCACCTTCCGCGGGTTCGCTAACACCACCGAGATGCCCAAGCTGCTGGCGGCCTTCGACGTGATGGTCGTCCCATCCCGGCTGGACATGCGGGCCCTTGTCACGATCGAGGCAATGGCCGCGGGCACGGCGGTGATGGTCAGCGATGCCACCGCCGTGTGGGGTCCCGGTGACCTGATCGAAGACGGGGTGACCGGGCTTGTATACCCTTCTGGCGAGCCGGACATGCTCGCTCGGCAGCTGCGGCGCCTGCTCGATGACCCGGCGCTGCTTCACAGGCTTCAGCGTGGTGGCGCCGAACGGTCGGCAAGGTTCGGCCCGGCCGAGTTCGCGCGCACGATGAAGGACGCAGCCCTGATGTGCCTGTCAGAAGGACGCGGGCCAAATAAGCGCGGACGGACCAGGGCGACGACCGGGCCATGACGGCCGACGACCTGCAGTCCCTCGGCAGCGGCCGCATCGAGCAGATCTGACACCGACACAGCGCGGCCATCGACGGCTGTGCTGTGCATTTCGATGATCGCGCGATGGCATCCACGTAGCACTTCAGGGTCCTGAAGGAGAAAGGCTGACTCGGCTCCTTCGATGTCCGAGACAAGATCGAAATCACTTATCCCGGTTCGCTGCAGGATCTCACGCAGCGTGAGCGCCGGCACTCCTACCGCGACTTCGTCTAGCCGCCCAGCGCCGAGACGGGAGCTCACCGTCTTGGGCGAGACGGTGAGGACGGTATGGCCGCAGTGGCTTGTGACCGCAGCATGAACGAAGTCGACCCGCAGCGAAGCGGTACGGGGCGCAAGTCTTTCGCGGAGCCCTGGCAGCAGCTGCGGGTTGGCTTCGACGCACACCAGATGGCCGGCCGGAGCCATTAGCGCCGCGATATGGGCCGAAGTGACGCCGAGACTGCTGCCGAGCTCCACTACCGTCGTGCTTCCGCGCAGAAAGCCACAGATCATCCGGGTCTCGGCGCTCTCATACCCGCCCCAGAACATCTGCGCGCGCACTTGCGGGGAGAAGTCGCTACTGCGGACGTCGAACCAGAGCCCGTGATGCCGTATCCGGTTTCCTGACAGGGCGCCTATGAGCCGGCCCGCCTTCTCGCTGGCCACGATTCGGGCCACCAGGAGCTTTAGCTGGGAGGCGGTGCCGGGGTCCCGGTAATTCGCGGATGAGATGCTCATGACCGTCGGCAGTAGGCATAGTCAAGCCGACCAGAGCTGGCAGAGACCGGGGCTCCCTCGTTGTCACGTAGGTCGACGGCGAAGCCGCGCTGGCGGAACCGGCCGATCAAGGCGGCGGCATCGCTGAACCCGGGATGGACTTCCAGCACCACCTGCTCCACCTGGTCCAGCCAGCGCAGATCTTCGCCGCTGCCGAATACCGCGAACTCACCACCTTCGATGTCCACCTTCAGCAACCCGATCCTGTCGATCTGGTAAGCCGACATGAGCTGCGGGACCGACATGCCGGCAGGCCGCTGCGGTGCCCCGTGCGAGGTGGCGGCCCAGACCTCGTCGTCGGCCAGCGCTCCGGCGTTTGCTCCCGCCGTGACAGTGCCGCCGGCTATGGCGATCTGCACGTGAACCCGGTCGCTGACACCGTTATGTGCGGCGAGGCGTCGGATCTCCGGCTCGAAGCCCTGCTGTGCCTCGACCGCTACGGCCTGTGCGCCCGCCAGCGCAGCCCAGACGGAGAAGAGACCGCGATTGGCGCCGAGATCGAGAACCCATCCCGTGCGCGGCATGACGAATCCGGTGCGGAGGTACACGTTCCGGCAGTACATCTCGCGTGCCCCGGCGGTGTAGGCACCAGGAAGCGAGATCACCGGCCCGCCTGGTGGCTGGAAGCGCGCCCCTGTGCGCACCCAGATCCGGTCTGCGGGGACGAGCGACTGCGTGCTCTGGCACTCCGTCATGTGGGCCGCGAATGAAGTCAGCCAGCGCGCCGCCGAAGCAGGACGGGCGTGCCGGCAAACAGACAGAATGTCGGCGACGGCCCTTCGAGACATATGGGCCGGGTCGGCCGTGCGGGTCTCACTCATGGGTCCTCCCTAATGCGACGAGCTTCTGCCCGAAGCGATGCCACGCTCATCTCGCACCACGCGTGGTAGAAGCAGAAGCGGAGCCCGGACATCCCGTCGAGGAAACCGAGCCTTGCGATGTACATATAGAGAAACAGCGCGGCGGGCTTGGCCGGGATACCCGGGAAGACCAGTTCCTTGAGGATGCTGCGGACGAATGGCCGAGTATTGCCGCCGTTCCGCAGCGCGCGCAGTCGTTCCGGCAGGCTGCCGGTGCTGGCGTCCCGCTCACACTTCAGCTGCGCATAACGCACGTGCTTGTGCAGCCAGGCGGCCAGCCCTTTGCGGTCCTCGTCCACGATGTCGTTGGCCAGCCGCCGCACCCGCCCGTCCACACAGGCTCGCTCGCCCACCAGACTCCCGTCGTACTTGGTGTAACGCCGGTCGACGAGCCGCACCACCCAGGAGCCTGCGTACCAGCCGCAATGGCGGATCCAGGTGCCCATGAATACCAGGCGCAGCCGATGCGCGAACCCCGAGCACTCGGGGTTGGCCAGCCTCATCGCGATCTCGTTGGCCAGCTGAGGGGACACCCACTCGTCTGCGTCCACGAAGTACACCCAGTCGTGCCGGAGCAGCGGCAAGCGGACCGAGTACTCGCGCTGCGCCGAGTAACCCAGCCAAGGCTGCTCCACCACCTCGGCCCCGGCGGCCCGGGCGAGGGGCACCGTGTCGTCAACCGAACCCGAGTCCACGACCGCAACCTGGTCCGCCCACGCCACCGAGGCCAGGCACCGGCGGATGTTCGGCTCCTCGTTCAACGTGAGCACGACAACGCTCACCGGGACAGTGCCGGGTGGCGGGTCATCGCCGGAGTGATACGGCCGCAGGCCCAACCGGGTCACCGCGGCAGTCCCAGCAACCACTCGAAGTACCGGTCCGGGTCGAACGGTCCGGGATCGGGCGCAATGTCTGCTTTCAACGCGGCCTGGACGCCGCGCTCCAGTGAGTCGGGGTCCCCTAGTGTGTACCCGCACAGGGCTGGGCCGGCGATTTCCCGGTTCTGGGCGGTGTCACGGGCGATGACAGGCTGCCCGCTGGCCCGTGCCTCCGCGAGCGGGTAACCGAACGACTCCAGGCCCGTCGGGAAGTAGATGGCGTGGCTCCGTGCCCGCACTTCGCGCAGTTCGCTAATGGGCAAGCGTCCCACTAGCTCGATCTGCGGATGGCGGGCAACCGCGGAAGGCGCTTCGGCCGTGTCGGCCGTCACCTGCACCCTGACCGAAGGGTCCTGCAGATTACCGACGGCAGTAAGCAGTTCGGCGAGACGCTGCTCCATTTTCTTGTAAGGAGAGAACAGCACCGGGCACAAGATGATGGGATCACCGGGGGGGCGTGAGAACGGGACGGCGGAGACCGGATGCGGCCTCACCACGACCCGGCTGCTTAGATCCGGCCTGACCGTCGTGATGCGCTCTTTCATCCCCGTGGACGGTGCGACGATGACATCCGAGCGGCGGGCGGCCAGGTGAACCACCGCCGCGTCTCGCCGGACGAAGGCCCGCGTGGCTGGGTCGAGCCGGGCCTGTTCGTCCTCAGTCAGGAAGTGCAGAGCATTGCGCAGCAGGGTCCACCGCTGCCCGCCGGGAGTGACGAACCCGAAGTTATTGAGCGCTACCCGTCGGCTCCCGGCCCGCCCGATCAGCTCACGGCGCACTAGCCAGCCCGGCCTGACCCGTCGCCGCGAGCCGATGATCTCTACGTCCTCCCGCCCGGTGCGGTCGAGGTATCCGCGCAATTCATCCAGGTACCGAGCGGCACCCCCGAAGAGCGCTCCGGCCGCGTCCACGGTCACTGCGGCGGTCATAATGTCCTGGCCCGGTCGGCCGCCTGGATGGTGGCGCGCATGGTGTTCAGCATCGTCCCGGTCGGCATATCAGCGCCGCCCTGCACCGCCTGACGGAATGCGGAGGCGTGGGCGCGATGGCCCTTGTCCTGCCGGCCCTTCCACAGGGTGCGCCCGTTGAGCTGGACCGACCGGAAGTCGTCGATGATCATCTGCTGCGATCCGGCGAGCACTTCGATGCGTTCCTTGCCTGCCACGGGTAGGGCGCTGCAGTAGGCGATCGACGCCACCGAGCCGTCCGCGAACCGCAGCGCCACCACCATGCCGTCGTTCCCCTGCGACGCGTCCCCGCCATGGACGCCCACTGCGTCCTCGATGTCGGCGCCCACAAGCGCCTGCGCGAGGTCGACGAAATGGCACACCTCGCCGAGCAAGCGCCCGCCCTGGCGCCGGTCCAGATACCAGTGGCCGTCAGGCACCCGGCCTGCGGCGATCCGGTAGACCACGAGCTTCGGCACCTGAACCTCGGCCAGCACCCGCCGCGCGGCCTGTACAGCGGGCGCCCAGCGCCGGTTGAAGCCAAGTGTGAGCTGGCGTCCGGAGTCCCGCCAGGCCTTCTCCACCTCGTCGGCGCCGGCGCAGGTCAGCGCCAGCGGCTTTTCGCACCACACGTCTCGTCCGGCGGCAAGAGCCCGGCTGGCAAGCTCCTCATGCACGTCATGCGGGGCGGCGATCACGACCAGGCTGACGTCCGGGTCGTCGATGACGGCGTCGGCGCCCGAGACCGCCTTCTCGAAGCCGTGCCGCTCTGCGGCCCGCCGCGCGGATACGCCGCTGGCCGTGGTCACGGCCACGAAGCGCTCGAAACCGGCGTCGTGGAAGGCGGGCAGCAGCGTCCCGGTAGAAAAGGCGCCGGCTCCGATCCAGCCGACCCCGGGCAGAGAGCGGTCCGCCGGGCCTGGCTTGAGGCGGATTGGTTCGTCCGGCCCCGCCGCGGCCGGGTAGGTGAGACGGATCGCCAGGCACGGCTCGGTCCGCTCCTCCAGGAGCCGGAACGCCTCGTCCGCGTGGCCGATGCCGAAAGACTGAGTGATCAGATCGGACACCCGGAGTCGGCCGACGGCGAGCAGGTCGAGCACTGCCTCCTGGTTCCGGCCCTCGGTCCAGCGCACCTGGCCGACTGGGTAGTCGACCCCCCACATTTCGTAAGACGGCTCGTACCGGCCCGGCCCGTAAGAGCGGGCAAACAGCAGCGCGATCTCCCGCTCGTAGAAAGGGGCGCGACGCGGCGGCATGCCCACGTCGCCCACCATTACCACGGCAGCCCGGTCCCGGCACAGCGCCGGCGCCCGTGACATCGGGCCGGATGATTGATCGGCGGCGCACACAAGTACGGCGTCCGCGCCCCGCCCCCGGGACCAGCTGAGAACCCGGTCTGTGGTCGCGTCACCTGACTCGTCCAGGGCCAGGACGCCGACACCGGCTGCGGTCTCCCTGGCAAACCCGTTAGGGTCGATCCCGGCGACGTCGCATCCGGAGGCCATCGCGAGCCGGGCCGCGAGCTGGCCAACTAGCCCCAGGCCGAGCACCACGACTTTTGAGCCCGGGCCGACCCCCGACAGGCGCAGCCCATGCAGTGGTATGGACGCGAGCGTGGCGAACGCCGCGTCCTCTGCCGACACCGAGTCGGGAACGACCGCGCACAGCAGGCCAGGTACGGCCTGGAACTCGGCGTGGTTGGCCTTGCCGGCACCGCCCGTCGCCACTAGCTGGCCGACTGCGATCCCGTCGACGGCGGCGCCCACCTCGGCTACCACCCCGGCGGCGGAGTAGCCGAGGGGCACATCGGTAGCGAGCCGACCCCGCACCGCACGTGTCGCTGCCGGGATACCCTCGGCTTGGGCCTTACGCACGACCTGGCGGACCAGGTCCGGCCGCGCCCGCGCCTTGGCGAGCAAGCTGGACCTGGCGAGCGCGGTGACCGCCCGTTCGGTGCCGGGGGAGATCACCGAGGCTACGGTGCGTACCAGCACCTCGGTCGGGCTGATCACCGGCCGGGGAATCTCAAGTACCTCGACTGGCCCGCCGCTGACCGGCTGCACGACTTGCTTCACGTCGCTCTCTCTCCGCCCGCGCTGCCGCGGGCACGACTCCATACTGTGGTAACGCCGACCGCGAGCGCCGCATCGATTCGGCAGGTCAGCACGGGCGCGTCAGCGGTGCTCCCGAACCCGGCAGCCACTGCCCTGGTCTCCGCGGCCAGCCGCACCGGGGCGTTAGCCGAGACGGTCACCGAGAAAGCGCCGGCCGGGCCGACGACCAGCGCTGTACGATCGGCGATCCGCACTGTCGACCCGGCCGCAAGCTGCCAGCGGATGACGATCTCGTGCCGACCTTGCCCGGTCACCGTGTCCTCGACCCTCAGCCCGCCACTGGTCAGCAACCAGCGGCGATGATGCAGGGGGCGGCCGCGCAGTCCCCTGAACCCGTCATGGACCGCCTCGCAGGTGATGCGGGCAGCGTCCGCGTGGACTGCCACGCCGCTAACCCTGGCTCGCCGGCCGGCCCGGAACACTCCCCACACCTCGGTCGAGTCCGCCCCATCCACCTGCACCGTGCTGTGCGCGGCCGTGGACCGCTCGTGGCGGCGCACCAGCCCCGCCTCGTAGGTCGACGTGCCAGTATCGACCAGCAGTGGGACCTTGTCCACATGCACCAGGCAGCCGAAGGTGTCAGCATGCGCGTGCGCAGGCAGCGACGGCGGGCATGGCGGGCCGACATCGGCAAGCAGGTGCCAGCCGCCGACCTCGGCGCGCACCAGGCCGGTTGCCGGCAGCACGAGCAGCGAGCTGTCCGGGATGGGTCCCGGGCAGAGCGCGGCGATGAGCTCGCGGTCGACCGGGTAACCGTCATTGAGTAGCGGCACCCGGCCGTCGGGGGTGAGTACCGCGCCCAGCCAGCCGCGCATGCGGGCGATGGTTCTGGTTATCTCCCCAGCCGGGGTCCGCCCCGCAGCCCGCAGCAGGTCCGCCACGTCGATGAGATCGGCCAGCACCTGGCAGTGATAGGCGGGCGCGCGCTCGTAGTGGCCGCCGTCAGGCAGGACCTGCCTGGCCAGTTGGCTGGCCAGCCGGCGCAGCACCAGCCGCAGCAGCCGCTCGTCGGCGAAGAAGACGGCCAGGCCGACAAGCGCCTTCAGCCCCTTCATCACGTGGTTGCCGCCGACGTCGTATTCCAGGTGACGACGCAGGAACCCGGCGTGCGCCGCGAGCCCGGCGACGAATGCAGGCTCGATATCGCTGCCGGTCACGAGGGCGCGGTGCAGGCCGCACCATGACCAGGCGCGCAGCGCGGTGGGGTATGGGTGCCAGGCATCGCCACGGCCGAACTCAGCTGATTCCTGCCAGGACCGCCACAGCCGGGCGAACAGGGCCCGGGCGGCCAGCCGGTCCTGATCTGCAGCCA
>Ga0302325_10006386_pt1 | contig 26521 bp, 24 predicted proteins | sample Palsa_T0_2_FD_201948 | JGI IMG/M metagenome (GOLD analysis project Ga0302325, IMG submission 201948) | Peat permafrost microbial communities from Stordalen Mire near Abisko, Sweden - Palsa_T0_2 | ecosystem: Environmental > Terrestrial > Soil > Palsa > Peat permafrost | place: Sweden: Abisko... | reverse complement strand
CTCGCCCATCAGGTCCATGTCGGCGACGGCGCGATATCCCTGCTCCTTCGCCGCCGGCGGCACGTTCAGGGAGACTTCGGTCACCACGGCGATGAGCCGCGACTTGCAGCTGTGAATCAGGACGAATTTCGAGACCGTCGTGCGCGCATTCTCGGCGCCCGGAAGAATCCCGATGGTCGCCCTCGAACCGCTGACCGCGATGATCTTTCCCAGTGCACCCGCTGTTTCCGGCCGCCGCGACGCCTGCCCGCTCAGTTGCTCTGGATTCATGGCCCTTTGTCCCTCGCAGTTATTCCCATGGCTAAGGCACAAAGAATGAAAGCGCCGTTAAACTGAAAGCCTCTAAATCGGCTGTCGGCACCGGATTTACGAGTCTGCAGTCAAAGTAACAGGCGGTTATCCAATTGCTCAATCAACCTCTTTATACGAAATATTAATCTCATTAAATTGCAAAGCCATAAGCAACGAAGCGTTATTTGATCTGCTCGCACGGGTTCAAACTAACGGGATCACAGAAATGTCGGAGCTTCAGCGGCGTCAGCCGACGGCCGGGACTCTAGAGGAAACCGACCCCCACGACGCGCAGGTCCGGCGCAGCCGCCAACAGAGCGATATGGCAGCGCCAGAACAGCTCGATGCGGCAGGGCGCCTCGCGCATTTGTACAGCGTTTTCGAGCGCGACCGGGCGGCGGCCGCAGAGCCGCAACCGGCCGAGGAGGCGCCGGCCACCGAAAGCTGGCGCCGGCTCTACGCGCCGGAAAAGGACGTGCCGCACCCGCCGGCGCAGGATGTGCCGCCCGCAGACACGCAACCCGTCCCGCCGCCGCCGGCGCGCACCGGCTCGGTGTCGCCGATGGCGCGACGCCTTCTCAAGACGGCACTCGGATTGGGGATCGTGGCGGTCGTGGGCTACGCACCGCTGCAAAGGCTTCTGCAAACCTCGAGCGTCGAGGCCGTCGTCAACGCCCGCATGATCACACTGCGGGCGCCGATCGACGGAGAGGTAGAGGCCGGCCCGCATCCACTGGATTTCGGTACGTCGCTGGCGCATGGCGAAGTGTTGTTCCGCATCGTCAACCGGCGCGCGGATCGCTCGCGCTTGGACGACCTGTCTCGCCAAATCGGGCTGCTCCAAGACGAGCGTCCAGCCGTTGCGGTCCGGCTTGCCGATGCGCGCGCGCTCCTGAAGGACCTGAAGGAGCAAACGCACCTCTTTGCCCAGTCGCGCATCCTCCAGCTCGAAGCCCGCCAAGGCGAGCTGACCGCAGATGTGGATGCCGCGCGCGCCAAGAACGAGGCGGCCCAGATCGCGCTCGACCGCTACACGAGGCTCGCCGGAAACGGCGTGATGTCGATGTCGCAACTCACCCAGGCACAACGCGACGGTTCGGTTGCGGAAAAACTGGAGGCGGCGGCGCGGAAGCGGCTCGAAGCGCTGGGTGTCGAACTCGCGGCGGCGCAACGCGGCGTCTTCGTCGGCGACAGCTACAACGATCGTCCGCGTTCCTCGCAGCGCGCCGACGAACTCGAGCAACTGGTGAGCAACCTCACGCAAACCCTGGCGGAGACCGACCAGCGCATCACCCGCTTGACCGGCGAACTCGCTCACGAGAAGGCGCGCTACGACGATCTCGCTGCGGCCGACATGGTTGCTCCGACCAGGGGCAGCGTCTGGGAGATGCTGATCGCACCGCAAGAGCAGGTCCACCGCGGCCAGGACCTGGTTCGGGTGCTCGACTGCGGCGGAGCCGTCGTAACGGCAGTGGTCAGCGAGGCCGTCTACAATCGCCTCCAGGTCGGCTCGGCCGCGCGCTTCCGGCCGCGCGACGGCGGGGAGAGCCTCCCTGGAACGGTCGTCCGGCTGACCGGCGCTTCCGCCTCGCCGGCCAATCTGGCGATCCAGCCTTCCGTGCTGCCGCGGGAGGGCTATCACGTCACTGTCGCCGTACCCAAGCTCGCGGAGGGCCAAGACTGCCTGGTCGGCCGTACCGGCCGCGTGATTTTCGATGACGGCCCGGTGAAGGCGATGGCACCTGCGGGCCCGGATGCCCCATGAGCCCAATCACCACTGTCATCGCCGAGGGTGGGTGGCCCGGCCCGCTGGCGGCGGGCATCTGCATCGCCGCCTTGCCTTGGCTCAAGCGCGAGAGCAGTTTGGCGCGCTCGATCGTCATCGCAGCCGGCGTCGTCCTGATGTGGCGCTACATCTTTTGGCGTTGGACGGTTTCTCTTCCCCCCCTTGGACTGTCGCCCGACTGGATCGCGGGCGTCATTTTCGTCGTGACCGAAAGCCTGGCGCTATTCGGTTCAATGTTGACGCTGTTCTTCCTCACCCGGGTGCGCAGCCGCACCCGTGACGTCGAAGCCAATATGGGCTGGCTCACCGCCCACGAGGTGCCTCCGCTCATCGACGTATTCATCTGCACCTACAACGAGGAGGAGGCCATCCTCGAGCGCACCATCATCGGTGCGCTCGCCATGGATTACCCGAATTTTCGCCTCTGGGTGCTCGACGACGGCCGAAGACCTTGGCTCGACGCCCTGTGCGGGCGCGTCGGCTGCGGCTACATCACGCGCAAGGACAACGCCCACGCCAAGGCCGGCAACATCAACAACGGGCTCACTTATGTCGCGCTCCTCGCCAAGCCGCCGGACTACATCTCGATCCTGGACGCCGACTTCGTTCCGATGCCAAACTTCCTCACCCGCGCGATGACGCTGTTTCGGGATGAGAACGTCGGCATCGTGCAGACGCCGCAGCACTTCGCCAATCCCGATCCGATGCAGTCGAACCTTTCGCTGGCAATGGTCTGGCCGGACGAGCAGCGTTACTTTTTCGACGTGGTCATGGCCGCCAAGGATGCCTGGGGCGCGGCTTTCTGCTGCGGAACCTCGTCCATCGTCCGCTTCACGCCCCTGATGCGCATCGGAGGCTTCCCGACGGACTCGGTGACGGAGGACTACCTTCTCACGCTGCGCTTGCGCCAGATCGGCTTTCAGACCGTTTACCTGAACGAGCGGCTCTCGCTCGGCCTCGCGCCGGAGGGCTTGAAGGAATACATCGTCCAACGCAGCCGCTGGTGCCTCGGCTTCGTGCAGATCTTCATGGGAAGCAGCGGGCCGTTCCGGTTCGGCAACGGGCTTTGCATATTCGACCGCATCATTCTGGTAGAGACCTTTCTGCACTGGTCGGCAGCTTATTCCTATCGACTGCTCGGCCTGATCATCCCGATCGCCTATCTCCTGCTCGGCATCGAGGCCGTGCACGCCGACCTACAGGACACACTCCTGCACTACCTGCCATATCTCGTAGTGCAGATGGCGCTGACCGCGTGGTTGTCGGAATGGCGCGTGCTGCCGATTATAAACGATCTCAGCCAGATGCTCGCTGCGACCGATATCGTCAAAAGCGTCTACCGGGGCCTGACCAAGCCGAAGGGGCAGAAATTCAAGGTTACCGCCAAGGGAGGCGACCGCAGCAAAATGATGGTGCAGTTCCCTCTGCTCGCCATCTTCATGACCTATCTGGTATTGACGGTCGCCGGGGTGTGCTTCGCCTTTGTCCTGGACCAGACCAGCAGTCTGCGGGAGTCGGCCTCGCTGGCGCTGTTTTGGAGCTGGTACAACATCATCGTCCTCACGCTCGCGTGCATTGTGTGCATCGAGCAGCCGCGCAAGCGCAAGTCCGAGCGCTTCGATGCCCTCGACGTGGCGCAGTTCCTCGACGGCGCGCAGAGCCATAGCTGCCGGATCAAGAACATTTCCGTCGGCGGCATGTGCCTGCACGGCCCCTCACCTGCCGCGGTGGGGACGGAACTGCATCTCGTGCTGGCGAAAACCAACCTGCGGGCGACGGTGGTGCGCTCGAGCACGCGCGAATTCGCGGTCGAAATCGCGGACAGCTTCGAGGCGCGAGCGGCCATGATCCGGGTCGTCTATTCCGGGCGCCACGATTCCAGCATCGGGAAGATCGAGCCGCTGCGCGTCGTGGTTGGCCTCGCCAAGCGTGTATTCCGCTGAGCCATGTCGCCCCGGCGAATAACGGCGAGACAATCGCAATACCGAGCGGGTCGGGGATGACAGGGTTCGCAATACCCTGACCTCTCGCCTGTGATGGCCCCCCGAAATATGCCGCCCGGCTGCCGCTTTTTCGCCTTCAGGCCGCCGCCGCACGCCCGCAAATTACCCGTCTTTGGCCTCAGAATCGAGCGATTAACTCCACACTAACCGTTTGAGATGATGATGAATTCGCTACGCCTTCAGCGATCCGGCCAAGTAGATGCGGCCGCATCGGCGAAGGCTCGGGGGGCGACCTCATCCGAGGCCGACAGGGGTGGACATGAAAGCATTTCAGGCCGCGACCGCGGCAAATCGGATCTCCGACTGCGCCATCCTGGTTGGCGGAGGGCTGTGCGGGGTCCTGGTTTTCACCGTCGCGCTGCCGTTGGCGCTGTCGAGCCCCTTCCCCACGCCGAAGCACGTCGATTGGGCCCAGCCCGCATCGTCTCCTGTTTCGGCTGCTGCGTCTCCCGCTACATATTCCGTCGCTTCGCTGCAGCTGCCGCCAAAGCGTACAACTGAGCCGCACACGATTGAACCGACACCGCCGCCCGTCGAAACTCCATCATCCCGGGAGACGGAACAGCCGGCGGAAACAGCTTATGCACTGGCCGCGGCGCCGCCGGCGGAAGAGACGTCCGCCGTGACCATCACTCCGACTGTGGAAACGACATCCGCCGTGACGCGAACGGCACCCGGGCAGACGACATCCTTCGAGGAGAAAGCGCTGCCGGTCGTGAGGGTGTCCTTTGCGGAGCGCTGGAGCCAGACCATGTACGTTCCGGAAGTGGCGGCCACCATCCAGATGCCCGCCGAGGCTGCGCGCCTGGAGACCCCGGAGCGGCACGCCGCGCCCGTGCCGGCGCGCCGGCGCGACGCCGGCATCATGGAAGAGGTCGATCGATATCTATGGGAAGTCTACCAGCGACAGGCCGTGAAATCGGATTCGTCGGGAGACTTCACTTGGAAGGATCCGGCTGCGGCCAAGCACATGGGCATATCGATGCAGGACTATGTGATCCGCGGCATGGACGCCGATTTTCGCGAGCAACTCTACCACGCCGGCCATGCGATGGACGGCAACGGGATCAACTGGTCCATGCTGAGCGCGTTCCGCGACGACTATCGCCAAAACCTCGCTTCGGGCTTTAAGGCCCACGGCGGCAACTCCAAGCACGGCGGCAGCAGGGCAACCGGCGGTTACGGCCATGGCCAGGCCATCGATCTCACGACCGCCGACGGCGACGCCAGCGCCGCCTGGCACTGGATCGACGCCCATGGCGCCAAGTACGGCCTCCATCGGCCGATTCCGGGCCCGGACCCTGCCCACGTCCAGCCCAGCAGCAAGTGGCACGAAATCGCGGTCGCCTTGCGAGCTGCCCGTACCAAGCTCGCCAATCAGGAGGCGGCAGACACCAAGACGAAGGTCGCCGGGGCCACGCGGTAGGCCTTCGATTGGGCGGCTTGTTTACAGCGCGCGGTGCATCACCAGCGCATCGACCAATCCCTGGGTCGGATGCCGGAATGCGCGCGGCAACCGCCCGACCACGTCGAAGCCCAGTCTCTTCCACAGAGCGATCGCACCCTCATTGGTGGCGACCACGAAGTTGAACTGCATGGCCGTGAAGCCCTGCTGACTTGCAAGCTCCAATGAGTGCGTGCACATCGTACCGGCAACGCCGCGGCCGCGCGCTCGCACAAGCGTAGCGTAACCGCAATTGGCGACGTGAGCGCCGCCGCCCCGTTGGTTCGGCCGCAGATAATAGGTTCCGATTATCTCCGACGCTTCCTGCGCCACGAACACCGCGTGGTCCGGCGCGCGCCAATAGGCGAGCGCGTCACGCCGGCTCCAGTCGCGCGGCAGCGCATAGGTTTCCCCTTCCCGCAGGATCGGCTTGAGGATCGCCCAGATCGCATCGTCGTCGGCGGCAGCCGGCCTGATGATCATCGGTTCGCCCGGGGGTTCACGCCCGGCGTCGCGAGCCGCGCCGTCGGGCGCTCAATCCAAGCGCATGCCGATCGACTTCGCGACTTCGCCGAGATGAACGTAGTCCTGCGCGAGCAGGGCGGCGAGTTCGGCGGGCGTGCTGCCGGCGGCTTCCGAGCCTTGCACCGCGAACTGCTCCTTGACCTCCGGCTTCGCCAGGAAGGCGACGATGGTGGCGTTGAGCTTGTCGACGATCGGCTGCGGCGTGCCGTTGGGCACGAAGATGCCACCCCAGCCGACCGCATTGAATCCGGGCAGCCCCGATTCCGCGACCGTCGGGACGTCCGGCAGCACCGACAGGCGATGGGTCCCGCCGGTCGCGATCGCCTTGAGCTCGCCGGAGCGCACGTGGGGCAGGCGCCCGGCGATGGGCGCGAAGGTCCATTGCGCGTCGCCGTCGACGATCGCGGCGATCGCCGGGCCGCCGCCTTTATAATGGACCACTTGGCTCTTCACCCCCGCCATGGCGATGAACATTTCGCCGGCGAAATGGCCGGCGGTGCCGGCGCCGGCGGTCGACATCCGGTACTTATTCGGGTTCGCCTTCAAGAGGTCGATCAACTCCTTGGTGGAATTGACCGGAAGCGACGGATTGACCGCGAGCAAGGTCGGGCTGATCACGAATCGCGCCACCGGCGTGAAGTCTTTGAACGAATCGAACGCAACCTTCTTGATGTGCGGCAGCAGCGCCAGCGTGCCGGCCGAGCCGTAGATGATGGTGTAGCCGTCCGGCGGAGATTTCACTCCCTGCATGAGGCCGGCCTCGCCGAAATTGTTGACCACGTTCACCGGCTGGCCGAGCGCCTCGCCCAACCGCTGCGCGACGATCCGCGCCAGCAGATCGGTCGCCGAGCCCACCACCTCGGGGGCAATGAGGCGGATCGGTTTGCTCGGATAACCGGCATCCTGGGCGCCGGCCAGACAAGCCGAGCCCAAAAGCATCGCGGCGATCGCCATAGCCTTCATGACCGGGTGCTTCATCTTCGACCTCCCGCTGCATTGCGCGATTGCGCAAATCCTGAATCCCATTGTCGTCATCACCCGGCTCGGCCGCGCGATCCAGTACTCACGGTGCTTCGATATTTGCACGGCATGAAACCGCTTTCGCGGGCATGACAAACCCGGAATGGGATTGCCCCCGCGCGACGCGCCCTGATTATTGCACCTTCGCGGTGTTCTGATTTGGCGTTTTGAAATAGCGCAGGTCCGGCGGAGCCTGGCCCTTCTTGGCCGGCATCAGAAGGCCGTCCGCGCTGAGGTAATAGACCTCTTTGCCGACGCCGACATGGCTGTTGCCCTCCTGGCAGATCGCCTCGCCCCAGACCGGATATTTCGGCTGTTCGCGATGAAATTTCTTGAGGACGGTCCATGGCCGCGTCAACGCGTGGTCGATGGTGGTGATCTCGTCATAGAGGAGATTCGGATCGGTCTTGTCGAGGTAGATGCGCTCCTTGATCACGCTCTCATTGTCGAAATGCAGCGGCAGGCCGGTGGCGTCGAAGGAACGCGGTCCCTTGAAGCCACGGGTTTCCACCTCGAGCAGATCGTAGCGTCCGTCACCGTCGGTGTCGCTCCATTTGCCGATCGAAAAGCCCGCATAGGTCGGCTCGAAGAACTCCGGCCAATCGCGTCCGTCGGTATAGATGCGGCGGGAATCGTGAATGTGCTCGATCAGGATGTGAGTGCTTTGCGGCGTCACCACGATTTCCATCGGATCGTACACGGTCATGATTCGCGGCATGCCCGGAGACGTGCAATTGAAGGTCGGGTCGTTGCCCTGCCCGCCCTCGGCCAAGTCCTTGAGGCTCGCCTCGAAGATCGCCTGGTATTCCGCCGTGAGCGGGGCCTCCTGGGCGCGGCCCTGGATCTTGGTCTGGTCATACCCGGGCTGGCCGGTCACTCCGGGAACCGGAACGCGGCGCCACATTCCGCTCAGATCGGGATAGGGCGCGACATCGTAAGCCCGAGCAGCGACCCATGTCGTACTCACGGCCGCCACCAAGGCTATCGCGGCAATCGAACCTCGAAACAACATGTTGATCCTCCAAGCGCCGGAACGGAAACAATCCGTATCGGCCGGTTTCCGTCCCAGCGATATGTCCGGTGTCTTGCGCACCTGTTGAGAATTGCCGGCGACGACGCCCGCCGCGCGATACTTACCATGCCGCGAAACGATGCGCCACGGATCAAAGCAAGCAGGCCGTGCCGCAACGAGGTCATGCCCCAAACTGTAGCGCGAAGCGATCGCGGCAAGCCCTTTCCTGGTCGCAATTTGATGCTAGCGTGAAGACTCGATTCTCGTGCGTTGCCCATCGCGAACCCCGGAGCCATGCGATGCCACACTCCCGTCCCAGCAGCCAAACCCTGATTTGCGCCGCGCTCGCTGTCGCGCTTGCCGCCACCTGCGCCTCAGCGCAAGCGCCGCGACCCCTTGCTCCCGGCCCCGGCCAGGCCGCACCTCCCGGGCCGCGGGGACCGGGCGGGCCTCCGCAAGTCGCACCGCCCAAGCCTTACAAGCAGGTCCCGGTGACCTTGCCGCAGCCTTACAACGATCCGAGTTTCGATGCCTTCCGCAAGCAGATTGCCGATATCGCGAGCCACAAGGACCGCGCCGGGCTCGCGAAGGTGGTCGCCAACACCTTCTTCTGGATGGGCGAAAAGGGCGACAAGGCCAACAAGCGAAAGCCCGGCATCGACAATCTCGCCGCCGCGATCGGTCTCGACGGCAAGGACGGCGCAGGTTGGGAAATTCTCGCCGAGGCCGCCGGCGAGCCGTCCCTCGAACCGATCCCCGACCGCAAGGGCGTGATGTGCAGCCCGGCCGCGCCGACATACGACCAGAAGGCCGCAGAGCAAAACGCCAAGGCAACCGGCACCGATTTCGGCGACTGGGGATTTCCGACCAAGGGCGGCTTGGACGTACATGCCGCGGCGGGAGCCAATTCGCCCGTCATCGAGAAGCTTGGAGCAATCCTGGTGCGGGTCATGCCGGATGGGCCGCCGCCGGGCGCGCAGGGCAGTGCCCCTCCACCTCCGGGTGCATCGTTCGTGCGGGTGGTCACCCCGTCCGGCAAGGTCGGCTACGTTGCCGACGATGCCCTCGGCTCATTGGATATCGACCAGGTCTGCTACGCCAAGGACGCGGCGGGCTGGAAGATCACCGGCTATGCCGGGGGCAATTAGAGCGCATCGGTTGCGACCACCGGACCTGCGGGGCGCGGCGGCGGACTGGGCCGGCGCGCTTTCGCGCGCCCGAGGCTTGGATCGCGGCCGCCTTCCCCGCCATCCCACCCGCTTCAACGGATTATGCCAAGCCGTTGTTCACAATTTGAATTCCTGAACTTATACCCATCACCATCCACAGCCGGCCGAAATCCGGGCGGCGGGCGGCGGCTTGCGTCGTAACCATGAACCGCGCGGGCGCACCGGAGGCGGCAGGAGGCCCATGAGGATTGCCATGGTGAAACTGCCATGGATGAATTGGCATAGTTCTTGAGTGAAGCTCGCCCATGCGCTTGGCTTGGGAGACAATTTCATGAGCAGCGACATCCATCCCGTGGATGAAATCCTTCCCGTCCCGAAGCTGCTGACTTTGGGGCTGCAGCACGTCCTGGTGATGTATGCCGGTGCGGTCGCGGTACCGCTCATCCTCGGCCGTGCCCTCAAGCTGTCGCCCGAGGACGTGGCCTTCCTGATCAGCGCCGACCTGTTCGCCTGCGGCATCGCCACCTTGGTGCGGAGCATCGGTTTTCCCGGCGTCGGCATCCGCCTGCCGGTGATGATGGGTGTCACTTTCGCATCGGTCGGGCCGATGCTGTCGATGGCGGCGTCCCCCGATATCGGCCTGCTCGGTATTTATGGTTCGGTCATCGGGGCTGGCTTGTTCGCATTTCTCGCTGCTCCCTTCATAAGCAGGCTTTTGCCGCTTTTTCCGCCAGTGGTTACCGGCACTGTTATCCTCGTCATCGGCATTTCGTCGGTCCTGCTCGACGCGTTCTTCAACGGCGTCCGCAGCATCGCCAGCGCGCGGTCGGAAGCTGCCATGGTCGCGGCGGCGTCCGGGCACGTCTGATCTCCAGCGCCTTCAGGCCGGGCGCATTCCCGCGCCCGCCCTCGACCTCCCCTCATTCCGCCATCGGGTCATATCACCATGCTGAATTCGATCCTCACCGAGTGGGCCAGCCTGATCTTTCGCTGGCTCCACGTCGTCGCGGCCATCGGCTGGATCGGCAGCTCGTTCTATTTCATCCACCTCGATCTCAGCCTGCAGCCGCGCAAAGACCTTCCCGAGGGGGTCTATGGCGACGCGTGGCAGGTTCATGGCGGCGGCTTCTACCACATTCTCAAATTCCTGGTGGCGCCGGCCAAGATGCCCGACGAGCTCACTTGGTTCTATTGGGAAGCCTATGCCACGTGGCTGTCCGGCTTCGCCCTCGTCATCCTCGTCTATTATCTCGATGCCGACCTGTTCCTGGTCGACAAGTCGGTGATGGATCTGACGCCGGTCCAGGCCGGCCTGTTCAGCCTGGTGAGCCTGGTGCTCGCCTGGGGGCTCTACGAGGCGGCATGCCGGTCGGCCTTCGCCAAGCATGAGCTCGCCTTCGTGATCACCGGGTACGTCTTCCTGGTCGCGCTCACCTTCGCGTTCACTCATGTGCTGAGCGGGCGCGGCGCGTTCAACCAGATCGGCGCGATCATCGGCACCATCATGGTGGCCAACGTCTTCCTCAACATCATTCCCAATCAGAGGAAGACCGTCGCCGCCCTGATTGCGGGACAGAAGCCCGACCCCGCCCTCGGCATCCAGGGTAAGCAGCGCTCGGTCCACAACAATTACCTCACCCTGCCGGTGATCCTGCTGATGATCAGCAATCACTACCCGCTGCTCTACGCGACCCGCTACAATTGGGTGATCGTCGCCATCGTGCTCGCGCTCGGGCCCATCATCCGCCATTTCTACAACAGCCGGCATGCCGGCAAGGGATCGCCATGGTGGACCTGGGGCGTCGCCGCCGCCGGCATGATCGCGATCGGCCTGCTCTCCGCGGCGGGACCGCGCGACACCACGACCGGCGCCGCGACCCCGACCTTCAAGGCGGTCGAGAACATCATCTCGTCCCGGTGCAGCCCGTGCCACGCGGCCGAGCCGGTATGGGCCTCGATCCCCACCGCCCCGCGCGGCATCCTGCTCGACGACGCCGAGCACATCCGCCGCAATGCCCGCCTGATCGGACGTAACGCCGCCTGGTCCAACGCCATGCCGCCCGGAAACATCACCGAAATGACGGCAGGCGAGCGCGCCACGCTCGCGGCGTGGCTTGATGCCGGTGAACCGGCGAAATAGAGGCGATTGCCGTTTTGCATGAGAGCGTAAGCCGGATGGAACTGACGCTCCATCAGGCTGCGCCAACTGGCCTGCAGATTGCATCTTTATCGCCTGATTGAGGCGATCGCTTTGCGCTGTCGGCCCACCTCCATTTTGCTGACTGACGCGACCGCGTTCTTTCAAAAGCGTCAAACCAGGAGTTGTTCCCATGTGCGCAGGCGACGATCACAATTGTCCGCAATTCGAACTGCATCGTCAGAAGCTGCTCGACGAGCTCGACGCGGAACGGCGCAGCTTCCTCAAGAGTGCCTTCATGGCAGGCGGTGGCGCGGCTGCTGCGTGGGCAGCGACCAGCGGCACGTTGATCTCTCCCGCGGTCGCACAAAGCGCGGCGCCGCGGCCGGGCCAGCCGACCTTTCATTATCTGCCGGCGACGGCGGACACGGTGCATTGGGGCTATTTCAGCAAGCTGCTCAAGCCGCAGCTCGAGGTCGATTCCGGCGACTACGTCACCATCGAAGCGCTGACCCATCATGCCAATGACGACGCCGAGCGCATGGTCAAAGGCGATCCCGGCGCCGAAAGCGTATTCCTGTGGACCCGGGACAAGAAGGGCGTCAACCGCCGCGGCGCCGGGCCCGTCGACGGCAAGCTCCTGGGCCGCGGTTCCGGCGAGGGCTTCGGCGTGCACATCTGCACCGGGCCGGTCGCGATCCGCGGCGCCGAGCCCGGCGATATTCTCGAAGTCCGCATCATCGACGTGAAGCCGCGGCCCTGCGCCAACCCGGCCTATGCCGGCAAGTCGTTCGGCAGCAACGCGGCGGCATGGTGGGGATTCCATTACAAGGAGCTCATCACCGAGCCGAAGCCGCGCGAGGTCTGCACGATCTACGAGATCGACACCAGCGGGCAGCGCAACTGGGCCCAGGCGGTCTACAATTTCCGCTGGACGCCGCAGACCGATCCGTTCGGCGTCGTGCACAAGACGATCGACTATCCCGGCGTGCCCGTCGACCACACGACGATCCAGGAGAATCACGGCATCCTCAAGAACGTGCGGATTCCGATCCGGCCGCATTTCGGCGTCATGGGCGTCGCGCCCAAGGAGGCCGACGTCGTCGATTCGATCCCGCCGGGCTATTTCGGCGGCAACATGGACAATTGGCGCATCGGCAAGGGCGCCACCATGTATTACCCGGTCGCGGTTCCCGGTGCGCTGTTCTCGGTCGGGGATTCCCACGCGTCACAGGGCGATTCCGAAATGTGTGGGACCGCCATCGAGTGCTCGCTGACAGGCACCTTCCAGCTCATCCTGCACAAGAAGAACGCGCTCGCGGGTTCCTCCCTGGCGGAACTCAACTACCCGCTCCTGGAAACCCAGGACGAGTGGGTGCTGCACGGCTTCAGCTTCGCCAACTACCTCGCCGAGCTCGGACCGACCGCCCAGCAGGACATCTACGCGAAATCCTCCATCGACCTCGCGCTCAAGGATGCGTTCCGCAAGATGCGCGCCTTCCTGATGACGACCAAGGGACTGTCCGAAGATGAATCGATCTCGCTGATCTCGGTCGCCGTCGACTTCGGCGTCACCCAGGTGGTCGACGGCAATTGGGGCATCCACGCCATCATCAAGAAGAGCCTGTTCGCCGGAGCTTCGGCGTGAAGACCGCCTTCCCTCCCCGTTTTCGGGGAGGGTCAGAGTGGGGTTCTTTCTTCGGGCGGGTGGGTGAGACAACTGGCCTCGATGGAAGCAAGTGCCCACCCCTGCCCTCCCCGAAAACGGGGAGGGAGAAGGCTACCCCGGCAGCAGACACTTCGATGCGGTGAAGATCAGCAGGCCGACCAGGCCCCCGACCAGGGTGCCGTTGATGCGGATGTACTGCAGGTCCTTGCCGACCTGCAGCTCGAGCCGGTTGACGAGGGTCGTGGAATCCCAGGCCTCCACCACATTGGTGACGAAGGCGCCGATCTCGGCGCGGCGCGGCGAAATCGTGCGCCTGACCAAATAGCGGATCCAATTGTTGATCTTCACCTTGAGCGCCGGGTCTTCCCGGATCCAGCGTCCGGCGCTGAGCAGGCAGTATTCGACCCCCGCGGCGATGGTTTCCGCATGGGCCGAGACATCGGACGGCAGGCGGGCGTCGAGTTCCGCCCACATGGCCATGACATGCTCGATGAACTGGGGATCGTCGAGAAACGCGTTCTTGGCGGCCTCGACGTCCGCGCGCAGCCCGGGATCGTCGGAGAGCCGCTCGATCAACCCTTCGATGCCCGCCTTCAGCTCGACCCGCCAGGGGTGGGCGGGGCTGCGCATCTCCGCGAGCGTCGCCGTCACCGTGGTGACGATCTTGTCGGCGACGATCCCGTCGAGCCAACGCGGCACCCAGCGTGACGAATTCGCCTCGACCCTGGCGCGGATGAAATCCTTGTTGGCGATGAGCGCGGTTTCCGCGAACGTGATCGCCCGCTCCAGGACCTTCTGGGTCTGGCCCTGGGCCCAAACGATCGCCAGCAGGTTGCCGGCGACCGGCCCGGCCGGAACCGCCTTGAGGCCGGCGACGACGGAACGGCCGAGCGCGTCGGCGATCGGTTCGCGCGGCAAGGCCCGCACCACTTCCGGCACCACGACCGCCGCCCTGCGGGCGACCCCCTTGGCATTGTCGGGGTTGCCGAGCCAGTCGGCCACCCATTGCGCGGCGTCGACCTGGACGAGCTTTTCCGACAGCACTTTCGGCGTCAGGAAGTTGTTGGTGATGAACCGCCCGAGCGCGCCGGCGATGCGGGCCTTGTTGCGCGGCACGATCCCGGTATGGGGTATCGGCAATCCCAACGGCCGGCGGAACAGCGCCACCACCGCGAACCAGTCGGCGCAGGCGCCGACCATGCCGGCTTCGGCGAAAGCCCGCACATAGGCGAGCCATTCCCACCGCGCCTGGGCAAACGACGTCGCCACGAACACCACCGTCATCGCCACCAGCAGCCCCGTCGCGAACGCGCGCATGCGCCGCAAGTCGGTGACGCGGTGGTCTTCGGTGGGGGGCTTGGCGCTGGAAGCCGGACTCGACATGCGACGTCAGCTCCGCCGTGGCTGCCGCGTCATTTGCGGTCCTGCGGGCTCCGCGCGGCGAGTTCGGCATAGTGCACGCGAACCGTCTCGGCACCGTATTCGCGTTCGAGCCGGCGGATGGTGAAATGCCCCTGCGCGATCCGCTGGAAATGCTTCATGAAAATGACGTTGACGGTGGCGCCGCCGACGGCGCCGACGACCGGCAGCGCGCTCGCGGCGATACGGTCCGACACCACGATGCTGAACCGCGACACGATTTCCGCGATCAGGCCGTTGACCATCGCCCCCGACAGTTCGACGGCGCCGCGCTCGACCACATAGGCGGCGGCGTTCCCGGTGAGCCGCGTCATCAGCGCCCGGGCGGCGAAATAGCCGAGATCGGCGCGGACCGCGGTACGCCGCGCCCCCAGCGCGAACACCTGCAGGCAGGCGAACCGCGCCTCGAGCGTGGAGAGATCCTCGCCATTGTGGCGGGCGATGTCTGCGATGGAGCGCAGCATGATCGTGGTGGTCACCGGCAATTCGATCGGAAGCGCGGCCATGCCGAAGAAGCCGCTCACCCCGCCGGTGACCCCGGCGGCCGCGGTGGAGAGCCAGGTGGCCGGCGGTTTCTGCTTGGCGGGGTCCAGCGAGCCGATCGCGGTCTTGAGGCACCTGCGCATCGCCGCCTCGACCGCCTTGGAGAGCCCCGCGCTCGCCGCACGTGGCAGCATCGAAACCACCTTGTTGAGGGGGGCGCCGGCATAGTCGGCGAGGCGGGCGGCGAAATTCGGATTTTCGAGCACGTACACGGCGCGGGCGAGCGCCTGATAATGGGCCCGGGACAGTGGCGTTGCGATTTCCTGTGCCGCTATCATTGATACCGCAGCATGGGCCGCATTCCGTTGACCGCCGCCAGGATCGCCGATCCGTTGCTGATCAATGCCGTCGTCACCGGACTGACCAATCCTCCCGGAAGAGCTAGTGCCAGGGCGAGCGTATTCAAGCCGGCGACGATGACATAATTCTGCTTGATCAGCGACACCGCGCCGCGCGAGATGTCGACCGCCTTGACGAGCTTCCACAACGAATCTTCCATCAGCACCACATGCGCGGACTCATGCGTCACGTCGGCGCCGTACTTCATGGCGATGCCGATATCGGCGAAGCTCAGCGCAGGCGAGTCGTTGATGCCGTCGCCGACCATGGCGACAACGTTGCCGCGGCGTTGCAGTTCCTGGATGACACCCGCCTTGTCCGCCGGCAACATGTCGGAGAATTGCCCGCTCAGGCCGAGGCGCGCGCTGACGGCCTTCGCCACCACCGCGTTGTCCCCGGTCAGCATGATGGTGTTGCGGATGCCCATGCCGTGCAGCCGGCTGATCACCGAACGGCTTTCCGGCCGCACCTTGTCGGCATAGGCGACGAGGCCGCCGAGCTTGCCGTCCACGGCGATATAGAGACACGAATAGCCGTTGCGGTCGAGCGCGGCGCGGTCGAGCACGGCAGCGCCGACGCCGATGTCGCTTTGGCGCATGAAGCGCTCGCTTCCGACATGGAGGTAGTAGCCGTTGACCTGGCCCTCCACCCCGAGGCCGACGCGATAGTGGATTTCGTCGCAGGGCGGGATGTTCACCGCCAATTCCCCGGCGCGGGTCCGCAGCGCTTCCGCCACGGGGTGATGGAGCCGCGTTTCGGCCGCGGCGGCGAGGCCGAGCAGGTGGCCCGGCGTGATGTGCTCGGCATAGCCGATGACGTCGACGATGGCGGGGACGCCATGAGTCAGGGTGCCGGTCTTGTCGAACACGATGGTGTCGGCCTTGGCCAGCTTTTCCATGTGGCCGCCGCTCTTGATGACGATGCCGGCGCGCGCGGCGTGGGTCATGGAGGACAGCACCGAGGTCGGAGCGGCGATGCGGATCCCGGTGCCGTAATCGACGATGCACAGCGACAGGAAGCGGCCGAAGTCCCGCGTCACCGCGGCGGTTCCCACGGCGAGGCCGAGCGTCGGCACGACGAGCTGGTCGGCCAGCAGCTCGGCGTGGTTTTGCATGCGGGTGTCGCCCAGCGGGGCGGATTCCACGAGATGAGCGATCTGGCCCGCGGTGGTGTCGTTGCCGGTGCGGGTGGCGCGGACGGTCAATTGGCCTTCGCGGATCACGGTCGCTGCGAACGCCGCCCCGCCCTTGCTGCGCGTCACCGGAAGGCCCTCGCCGGTGATGGTCTTCTGGTCGATGGTGGCGACCCCATCGATGATCTCGCCGTCGACCGGGATCATCTCGCCGGGATAGACGACGACGAGATCGCCGACCACCAGCTCGGCGGCGGGGATAGCGGTGATCTGGCCGTCGCGCAGGATCCAGGCGCTTTTCGACCGGAACTCCAGCAGCCCGCTGATGGCGCGCCGCGAACCGGCCGCCGTCAGGTCGCGGATCCAATCGCCGAGCTTGATCAGCCAGGTGACCAGGGAGCCGGCCAGCGGATTGTGCTGCAGGACCGAGGCGGTTATCGCCAGCGTGTCGAGGAAGTCGACATTGAGGCGGCGCTCGTTGCTCCATACCCGCCATGCCCGCCGCGCGATCGGAATGGCGTTCCACAGCATCAGCGGCATGTTCACCGCGACCACGAAGGGATTTGCACTGAACGCCATCAGCAGCGACAACGTCGGCAGGCTGAGCGGCGATTGGGAGGAAAACAGCCCGGGAACATCATTCTTGGTAAGTACCGCTGCGGGCTTTCCCGCCGCCGGTTTCGGCGGCAGCGAATGTTGCGGTGCTGCCGGGTTCGCCGCCCCGGCGATCTTCGCTCCGTCGACGAGCGCAGCAAGCTCCTTCGGGGACGCTGTGCGCAGGCGCGCCAGCAGGCCATCGAGCAGCGGCTCGTGGGCGCGGTCGTATTCGACCACGAGGCTCGCGCAGGCGAGGTTGAGGCGTGCACTCCCGATGCCCGGCTGCGTCCGCAGCCAAGCAACTGCCGCTTCGGCGAGCGCCGCCTTGCGGCACAGCCCGGGCACGTGAAGGCGTACCCGGCCGGGCAGATAGTGGCGGACCGCGACATCCATCTCGGCGCCCTCAGTTCGTCGATCAGGCCGGGGCAGCCTCGCCCTCGGCCGCCTGCGCGCTCTCGACAGCCTTCTCGGCCAGTTCGCTCTGCATCTCGACGAAATGGTTCAGGCCGAACAAAGTGAGTGTCACCCATACCGGCGTGGCGGCGGCGGCGCCGACCTCGAAGATCATGAAGCCGACCAAACCGACGCAGAGCACCATCTTGAGATCCAGCATGTTGCCCGACGCGACCTTGATCTCGCGGTCCCAATGCCGGCAGAAATCGACCACCGCCTTGGCGGCATCGGAATGCTCGGCCAGGAACTCCGCTTCATCGGCGATCTTGCTGGCCAGCGCGTCGATCTCATTGGTCGGGGGCCGATGATGCGCGTGGGCGTGGCCTTCATGGTGCTGGTTGAGATGGTGGGTGAAGCCGGCGTGAAAGTGATCGTGCTGGTCCGCATCATAGCGAAGGACCACGCTGCCGGTTTCGGGATTGACCACCACCTGCTCAATGCCGGGGATGGCACTGAAGGTCTTCTGGATTTCTTCCAGCATCGCCGTATTGCCCTTGGCCGACGGAATCTTCATCCGAATCCGGCCGGGCACCTGATGCGCAATCTGAAGTTTGACTTTCATTGCCAGCGGAGTTCACGCCTTTTGAGGTTCGGCGACCGGCTTGGGCGCGGCCTTGGCGACATCGCCTTCGGCATGCACCTCGGCGACGATGTCGTGGACCTGCTCCTTGGCCTCGGCCACCATTTCACGGGTCTTCTGGCCGAACTTGTAGGCACTGCGGACCGTGGATTTGAACATGGGGTTGAGCTTTGCCCCCATTTTAGGCACATATTTCGGTGCCAGCATCGCGGCAACGCCGATCACCATGCCCGGCAGCAAAGCCACTTCGAACAAGGCGACGCCGACCGCCACCACGCCGACCGTGGCCGCCACCGTCACCGCCTCGTTGACGGGAAGGCCGTTTTCATGGGCATCGCCCGCGACGGCGGGGTCGGATGTTCCGGACGTCGGCTCGCTGGCGTGACCATTATGTTCGCGACTTGGCATATGATCCTCCGTTTGAGCGTCTGGACGCAAAAACATCGGTTAAAGAGATACTTCGCGGCATCCACCACCCGCTCCCACCATTTCGAGTAGCAGCCGTTCGTGACAGTGCGGCGACGATTCCACGTCCCGGGCGCGCTGTCTCAATGTCTCCGCCCCATTTTCTCGCAACGCCGCTAACCGATCATTCTTGCAAGAATTAGACCCGATGGCGGTTGACATTCTATATATCGTAAGATATATCTTTCGTTGTGACTAACGATAGCTCTTACGACAACAAGACCAACGACGACAAAGGAACTTCAATGCACCACTTACGTGGAATCTTTCATGAACTTCGCGACCACATGCCCGGCAAAATGCGCCATGGGATGCACTACGGGATGCGCCACATGGGCAAGCATCGCCACGGCAGGGGTTTCGGCCATTTCTTCGGCGGCGACATGGACGATGGCGGGTTTGACCGCTCCGGCTTCCGCACCGGCCGCAAGCTCGCCTCCGACGATCTGCAACTGCTTCTGCTGGCACTGATCGCAGAGAAGCCCAGCCATGGTTACGATTTGATCAAGGTGCTGGAAGAGCGCTCCGGCGGCTACTACGTACCGAGCCCCGGGATGATCTACCCCGCCCTCACCTACCTCGAAGAGGCGGGCCACGCGACCGTCGAACCGGAGGGGACCAAGAAGCTCTACCGCATCAGCGAGGAGGGCCAGCATTACCTCGAGCAGAACCGCGCCGCGGCCGACGCCCTGATCTCCCAGCTCGAGCGGATCGGCCGCCGGATGGGCGACGTCCGCCGTGCCTTCGCCGGCGACGGCGATGAGGCCGGCGAGGAGGGCGACACCAACGAGCTTCGCCAAGCGCGGCGCGAGTTGCGGCGGGTGCTGCGCGAACGCAAGCGCGGCACGCCCGAGGAAAGCCGGCGTATCGCCGAAATCCTGCGCCGAGCCACCGCCGATATCCTCGGCAAGCCGTAACAGCCCCCGGTCGGAGTGTCGCATCAGCGTCACGGATGCACCCCAACATCCGTGACCGCTCGGCTTAGGATAGAGTAGGCCTGAGCCGGAGCCCATCGACATTCACCGACGGGGTACAGATGACCGCCGATACGACCCAAGCGAGCCTGCGCGAGCGGATCCACGACGAACTCGCCGACAGCATCGACGAGGAACTCGAACTGGAGATCGACGACGACCGGCTCGCGGCCTTGCTGGAAGAAGGCGCCGAGAGCCCGAACGCGATCGACCGCAGGATCTATTTCACCGAGCTCCTGAGACTGCAGCGCGAACTCGTGAAGCTGCAGGACTGGGTGGTGCACCACAAGCTCAAGGTCGTGGTGTTGTTCGAGGGCCGCGATGCCGCCGGCAAGGGCGGCGTCATCAAGCGGGTGACGCAGCGCCTCAATCCCCGCAGCTGCAAGGTGGTGGCGTTGTCGGCGCCCACCGAGCGGGAACGCAGCCAGTGGTACTTCCAGCGCTATGCGCAGCATCTGCCGGCGGGCGGAGAAATGGTGCTGTTCGACCGCAGCTGGTACAACCGCGCCGGCGTCGAACGGGTGATGGGGTTCTGCACCGAAGCGGACACCGAGGAGTTCTTCCGCAGCGTCCCCGATTTCGAGCGGATGCTGGTCCGCTCGGGCATCATCCTCATAAAATACTGGTTCTCGATCACCGATGACGAGCAGAACCTGCGCTTCCTGATGCGCATCAAGGATCCGCTCAAGCAGTGGAAACTCAGCCCGATGGACCTGGAATCCCGCCGGCGCTGGGAGCTCTACACCAAGGCCAAGGAAGAGATGCTGGAGCGCACCAACCTGCCGGAGGCGCGCTGGTGGATCGTCGAAGGGGACGACAAGAAGCGGGCGCGGCTCAATTGCATCCACCACCTGCTCCGGCAGGTCCCTTATGACGAGGTCCATCACGAAAACATCGTGCTGCCGGAGCGCGAGCGCCAGCCGAATTATCTGCGCGAACCGATCCCGCAGGACATGTACGTGCCGGCGGTCTACTGAGCCGGCGTCGCAGCCGGACTTGGCGCGATGGCGGCGCGCCGGCATTCGCGCCTCATTGGATCACCTCGTCCGCCCGCGCCAGCAGATTCGGCGGAATCGCGAGGCCGAGCGATTTTGCGGTCGGCTGGTTGATGATGAGTTCGAGCTTGGCCGACTCCATCACCGGCATATCGGCCGGCGTACCGCCTTGGAGAATCCGGCCCGCATAAATCCCGCCTTGACGCCAGGCGTCGATGCGGCTGGCGCCGTAGCTGATCAAACCACCGGCGACCACATCCGCGCGGCGCTCGAAAATCGTCGCAATCGCGCGGCGCTCGGCCAGCGCGATGATTTCATCGGCATCGTTCGCAAACACCGCCGATGGCGCCACGACCAGCGCGCCGGCACGACGTTCGGCAAACGCATCGAAGGCCGTGAAGTAGTCGCGGTCGTCGTCGATCTCCGCGACGACGACCTGCCGGCCGGAAGCGCCGGCCGCGGCGATCATTTCGCTCTTCAAATCCTCGGTCGCGCGCGAGATCGCCGAGCCGGAACCGTAAACCCGCCCATCTTCGGAGAGATAGCCGATCGTCGTCGCGCCAGGCACCAATTCGCGCAGGAGATCGAGCTTCTTGCTCATGAGCCCGGCGGTGGTGAAGGTCACGCCCGTCACGTTGCCGCCGGGATGGCTCAGGCTGGCGGCGAGGCCGAGCGCGGCCGGATCGAAGCCGGACACGAGGACGATCGGAACCGTGGAGGTGGCGGCCTTCGCGGCGATTGCCGCAGCGGCTCCGCCCGCCACGATCAGGGCCAACGGACGGCTGCCGAGATCAGCCGCAAGCGGCGCCAATTGTTCGAGCCGGCCATTTGCAAAGCGGTATTCGACCGCGACGTTTTGGGCCTCCGCGAAGCCGCGTTCCTTCAGGCCTCGCGCGAACCCGGCCGCATTGGACACGTAGCTCTCGACGGCGGCGGGGTGCAGGAACCCGATGACCGGCAGTTCCCGGGGCAGTTCCTGGGGCAGTTCTTGGGGCTGCCCGGCGGCCGTGCGCGGCGCTGCCATGACGGCGCCGCCGAGAAGGGAAATGAAACGTCTTCTTCCGATCCTCATACGCTCCCCACCGAAACGGTGCGCAAGCCGACCCGTCAAAGACCTCGCGCGACGCGCAGGCCGTCGGTATAGAACCGATCCGTCTTGTCGCCCCCGGTGCGGGCGGCCGAACGAAGCTCGACCGGGGAATCTTCCCACGATCCCCCGCGCACCACGCGACCGTTGCAATTGCCCTCGAGCCAGGCCGAGCCGTCGGTCGGGTGCCGCGCCGTATACTCGTCGTGCCAGCAGTCTTCCACCCACTCGGAGACATTGCCGGGCATGTCGTGAAGGGCGAAGCCGTTTGCCGGAAAGCTCCCGACCGGCATCGTGCTCTGCCGATTCACGTCCGAGGGGCCCGACCCGTCAGCGCTGCCGTCGTAGTTCGCCGCGCCCGGAGACAGGGTATCTCCGTATGAATACGGAGTCGTCGTGCCCGCCCGCGCGGCGTACTCCCATTCGGCTTCGGACAGCAGCCGGTAGGGCCGGCCAGTCCTGTGGCTGAGCCAGTCCACGTAGGCCTTGGCATCTTCCCAGGAAATATTCATCACGGGGTGCGTTCCGCGTCCCCAGCCTTCGTCATCCGGCCGGTAGCCGCGGCAACCGCCCGCCTCCGTGCACGCATCCCATTCGTCGAAGGTGATCTCGAATTTGCTGACGGCGAAGGGGTTGGCGATGGTGACACGGTGCTGGGCTTCGGCGCCCCGCTCGGAGGGAGGCGACCCCATGGTGAACTCGCCGGCGGGTATCACGACCATGCGCGGACACCCGGCGCAGTCTTCGAACTCGGTGAGGGCGCCGGGCACCCTCCAGACGGCGGGGGGTGCGGAAAGGCGTTGTTGCGGCGACAGAGCGTCGAGACGAGATTGCGCGGACGCGGCCAGTACTGCCGTGTCGGCTTTGAGCCGCGCAATCCGGGCCTCCAGCTCGGGTCCGGAGACCTCGTCGCCCCACGCTCGGGGTGCGACCGAGATCGTCGTGCAGACGATGATTGCGAGAATCCAAGCGGGCCATGCGCGCGGCCGAGCGCCGGCGTCGCAGGCCGGCAAGTTGCAAATGGTGGGTGCGAAGTTCTGCATGAAAGTTCTGCTCCGCTGGTGGCTGCGGTCTTTGGAGTTCCAGCGCCTTTTGATTCGACCGTTCAAAGCATCGATTGACGACTGCGGTCGCGACCGCGGCACCGCATTGTGACCGATCCCGCGGCCGGCTGGCACCGGTACCCGCACCGGCAAAATGCCGCATGGCCTGCGTTTGGGCGGCGGCGGTCAGGCGCGAACCGTTGCCTTGCCTGGTTCCGCCGTGATCTCGTAATAGCCGGCACCGTCGCGCACGAACACCTGGCCGGTCGAGACGTCGAAATAGGCGCCGTGCAACTGCAGGACGCCGCGTTGCACCGCCGCGTCGATGTACGGAAACGTCAGCAGGTTCTCGAGGCTCTTGGTGATCGAGGCCTGTTCCAGCCGCGTGAGATAGTCGCCCCGGCCATCCGGTGGCCCGGCGAGATCGGCCGCGGGAGCGATCAGCGACATCCATTTGTGGATGGAATCCGCGGGCGACAGCGGCGGACCATGCTCGGCATAGGCGCGGATGCCGCCGCAATGGGCATGGCCGAGCACGATGATATGGCCGACGCCGAGCACCTGCACCGCGAATTCGAGCGCCGCGAACACGCCATGGCAGACGCCGTCCGAGGTGAAAGGCGGCACCAGATTGGCGATGTTGCGGACCACGAACAGCTCGCCCGGATGGGCATCGAAGATGACCTCCGGCGAGACCCGGGAGTCGCAGCAGCCGATGATCATGGTGTCCGGCGACTGGCCGCGCTTGGCCAGTTCGCGAAAACGATCACGCTCAGTGGGCATCCGCCCGACCAGGAAGTCGTGATAGCCCTGCACGAGGCGAAGCGGGAATTTCGGCATGTTCGTCATGAAAAATCCTCGGATCGATCCGCATCCGACGCTTGCAATGGATGCTTGCAATGAAGGTGCCAACCATTCGGATGGAAGCGCCGAGCGCCCAGCTTGATCATGCCCGCGCAAGATGACGCTGGTTTAACCCCCCGGAAGCATCGGGCGGAGCGCCCGCGTCTCTGTGCTACAAGAACCGCCTCCGTCCGATCGTAGCGAGACCCTTTGCGGCGAGACTGCACCCGGCCCTATGACGACAACCATGACCGCCATCGCCGCGCCGGCGCCCGCCGGCAAGGGCACCCCGCTGGAAGTGTTCATCGCGTTCCTGCGGCTGGGGCTCACCTCGTTCGGCGGGCCGATCGCCCATCTCGGCTATTTCCGGCAGGAGTTCGTCGCCCGCCGCCACTGGCTCGACGAGGCCGCCTATGCGGACCTCGTGGCGCTGTGCCAGTTCCTTCCGGGCCCGGCCAGCAGCGAGGTCGGCATCGGCATCGGCCTCACCCGCGCGGGGCTTGCCGGCGCGGTGGCGGCCTGGACCGGCTTCACCCTGCCCTCGGCCATCGCCCTCGTCCTGTTCGCGCTCGGGGTGGAACGGTTCGGATCGCTTGACGCGGCCTGGCTGCACGGCCTCAAGATCGCCGCGGTGGCGGTAGTGGCCCAGGCGGTATGGGGCATGGCCGCCACCATGGCGACCGGCAAGACGCGGGCGACCCTCGCCGTCGCTGCCGCCGCCGTCGTGCTGGCGGTGCCGACCGCCGTTGGACAGCTGGGCGCCATCGCCTTGGGCGCGGTGGCCGGCGTCGTGCTGCTGCGGACCGAACGCGCCCCCTCCCCGTCAACGCTGGGACCGAGCATCCGCCACGGATTTGCGATCGCCTGCCTCGCGGTGTTTTTCGCGCTGCTGGCCGGGCTGCCGCTGCTGGCGGCCGCTTTTCCGGGCCAGGCGCTGGCCATGTTCAACGCCTTCTACCGCGCCGGTTCCCTGGTGTTCGGCGGCGGGCACGTGGTGCTGCCGCTGCTGCAGGCCGCCGTGGTGCCGTCGGGATGGGTGACGAACGACGCGTTCCTCGCCGGCTATGGCGCCGCCCAGGCGGTGCCGGGGCCGCTGTTCACCTTCGCCGCCTATCTCGGCGCGGTGATGGGCCCGCCGCCCAACGGCTGGGCGGGCGCCGCGATCTGCCTCGTCGCGATCTTCCTGCCGTCGTTCCTGCTGGTGATCGGCGTGCTACCGTTCTGGCAGGCCTTGCGCGGCAAACCGTTCGCCCAAGCGGCGCTCGCCGGGGTCAACGCCGCCGTGGTCGGCCTGCTGCTGGCGGCGCTCTACAACCCGGTGTGGCTCGCCGCCATCATGGGCCCGCTCGATTTCGCGGTGGCGCTCGCCGCCTTCCTCCTCCTCGCGGTGTGGAAGACGCCGCCATGGGCGGTGGTCGTGCTGTGCGCGGTGGCGGGAGGGTTGATCGGGTAGCCCGGACGGAACGAAGTGAAATTCCGCCGGTGCCTAAACTCAGAGGCGATCCTTGCCTCTCGGCTGATCGACTGTCTGACTTTCCAGGATCGAGGCAATGTCCCTCCTGCCGTGCAGGATACGAAGGACTCTGATCACGTCGTCCCGCACCAGGTAATAAATGCGGAACTCGTCGAAGCTTGTACCGACCACGTGCGGAGACCTGTGAGTTCCCCATTGGAAACCTGCTTCGGCGCTCCCGCTTGTGGGGCCGACAGCAATTCGTCAACGCTGGATTTGGCCGCCATGAGGAAACGCCGCGCTACATCCGGCAGTCCGCGTTCGGCACACCACTCAAATTGACGCAGAATGTCCCGTTCCGCCGATTCGTTAATTGACAGCTTCACCGCGTCTTTTTGCGCGCGGCATGCTTTTCGACGATTTTTTCCGTCTTCGCTTCAAGTCTATTCCAAAAGTCGTCATTGAGCGGGATGCTCTTCGATGCAAGTCCTTCAAGCAAAAGGGCCTCAAGCCGCGCATCTTCTTCCTTGGCCTGGGCCTCCCGCAACAGGCTGCGAAAGTATTCGCTGACGTTGCCATACCCCTTGGTGGCAAGCTGCCTGTCGACGAATTCCTTCAATGAATCGGGCAGAGAAATTGTTACGGTCGTCATCGTCTTGGCTGCCTCTCGCAAATAAGGAGAGGATGGCGGATTTCTTATCTAATAACAATAGTTCTTATTGGTTGCGAATGGGCGATGTGTCCACAATCCAGCGTGGTGCGCAGCCATCATGGGCCCGCTCGATTTCGCGGTGGCGCTCACCGCTTTCCTCCTGCTCGCGGTGTTGAAGACGCCGCCATGGGCGGTGGTCATCCTGTGCGCGGTGGCGGGAGGTCTGCTGGGGTAGCCCGGATTGAACGAAGTGAAATCCGGGAGACTCGCGCCGGCGGCGCGGTTGATCCCGGATTTCGCTGGTGCTCAATCCAGGCTGCGGTTGCCTGTATCGCAAATCCCTACTCAACGCGCCCGTTTGACCTGAGTGCAGCTGACGACGCTGGACTCGGTCTTGCCGCCCGCCTGCGTGTAGCAGAATGAAAGCGTATCGTTGCCGGCGAGCCGACCATTGATGTAACCGTCGGTATCGACGATGAGCACGGTCCGGTTATTGTCGCCGGTCAGCTCTCCTATCATCGGCTCCTCGGTTTTCTCGCCGTTACCCGAAAAGGTCTGGTTGCCCCAGAACCGGTTGCCTTCCTGACCCGTGACTTCGATCACGAGGTCTTTCTCAAACAGCCCCGGCTTCTCGAAGGTTCCTTTGTTTGAAGGCCAATGGAGACCGACGCCGGCGACGATCGTGTGGGTCTTTCCGACCCACTTGCCCTTCATGTTCGGAATTTGGTCGGCCGCACCGGCCGGACATGCAACAAACGCGGCGAGCATCAGCGCGCAGACGATCGTTTCTGCCATACGTGTTCTCTTGTTCATGCTTTCTCCTCCGTCAAGAACGGCCGCTCATCGAGTGGCGGCAACAATACCGCATCCTGTCACAAGACGGATGATGA
>Ga0302325_10006385_pt1 | contig 26521 bp, 21 predicted proteins | sample Palsa_T0_2_FD_201948 | JGI IMG/M metagenome (GOLD analysis project Ga0302325, IMG submission 201948) | Peat permafrost microbial communities from Stordalen Mire near Abisko, Sweden - Palsa_T0_2 | ecosystem: Environmental > Terrestrial > Soil > Palsa > Peat permafrost | place: Sweden: Abisko... | reverse complement strand
AGGGGCCAATCGGGAACAAGGGGCGGCGAGGCGGCGCCATTGCGGCGCCGCTGGCCGCCGGCGTGGAGAATTGCATGCAGGTCATCGTCAAGCAATCCAGCGGACTGGGAAACCAGTTGTTTCAGTACGCGGCGGGTAGATGCCTGGTCAAGCGCTATGGCGGCTCACTGCGCGTGGCACACCAGCTACCCCATCTGCTGGTGTCGCACGGCCACCCCAGATCGGTGCTGCTGCGGCGCTTCGCGATATCCGCGCCGGTGCGACAGGCCAGCTACTTCGACCGGTTGGTGGTGTCCGACCGGCCGCGGCTGCAGGGCGCCGCGCGACTGGCGCGCGCGATCTGCGGCATTCAGCTCGTCAGGCAGGCTCCGGAGCACTGCATGTTCCATCGGCCCATGCGGATTGCGCCTGGCACGCGCACGGTCTATCTGCAGGGATTCTGGCAGGACTATTCGATAGTGCGCGAAGTCGAGGCCGAATTGCGCCGCGAGCTGAGGCTGGTCGAACCGCTGCGCGGCAGAAATCTGGAGGTCGCGAAGCGCATCGCCGCGGCGCGCAATCCGGTGTCGCTGCATCTGCGCCGCGGCGATTATGGCCCGTTTTTTGGCGCCCACATGCTGCTGCCGATCGCCTATTATCAGCACGCCATCAGCCACATCTTGAATGCGGATCGCCAGAGTACCTTTTTCGTGTTCTCCGACGACGTGGCTTTCGCCAGGGATTGGTTGCGAGGCGACCCGCGGTTCATCGTGGTTGACCACAACAACGAGGCCGCCGCCCACGAGGACCTGCGCCTGATGGCGCTGTGCCGGCATCACATCATCGCCAACAGCACCTTCTCCTGGTGGGGGGCGTGGCTCAATCCACGCCGCGACAAGCGAGTCATAGCCCCGGCCAGGTGGCTCGGCTTCGATACCACGAAAATCGCCGTGTACTGCCCGGACTGGACGCTGCTGGACGCCGAGTTGCCCCGACGGCAGATGCCGCTGGCGGCGCGAGCGTAGCTGACGAGTGGCCGGGACGATGCGCCGGTCGGCTCAGGGGTTGGCGGTGCCCTGCGCAGGATTGGCGGCGCCCGGCGCCGGCGGCAGTGGCGCGAGCCGGCGGGGCCTTGCGGAGTCGTCGCTATCGCTGGGGCAATCGAGGTCGTCGAGCCGGGCGCGCGTGTCGTCGATGCGCTTGTCGGCTTTTGCTTCCGCGGCGGCCACAATCTCGGGCGAGGTACTGGTGGTGGGTGCTTCCCGCACGTCCTGCTGATTGGCACGAATCTGTGCCCGCAGCTGCTCGCATTCCGCCGCCACCGGGTCACTGATGCCGGGGGCCGGTTCGATGGCCGACGCAGCGCTGCCGCGCAGCACCGGCATGGAGCCATCGCTACAGGCCATCAGCGCGAGCAGGAGGGCTGCGCCGAACGCCGCGCACAGCCCTCGCCCACGGGCGGATCGGGACGGGCAGGATTGGAATTGGCAAGGCAACGGCAACATTATTGCCCCGCTATAGCCTCCCAGGCTAGGGCCTGGGAGGCTAAATTAAGTTAATCCGGGCTCGGGCGCGCCGCAGCGCGCGGGCCGCTATCGATTGCTGGCGAACTGGCCCTGCTCGTCGGAGAAAATCAGTTCGACGCGCCGGTTCTGCTGCCGGCCCGCAGGGCTATCGTTGGTGGCCACCGGCAGTTCCATGCCCCGGCCGACCGCCTGAATGCGTGACGGGTCCACGCCGCGTTCCATGAGTGCCCTGGCGACCGCCTGCGCGCGCCGCTGCGACAGTGCATCGTTGTAGCTGTCGGAGCCACGACTGTCGGTGTGGCCTTCGATCCGAAGCTTCGTGCTCGGCTGGGTCTGCATGAACTGGGCGACGCGAGTGAGCGCCTCGTCGGCACCGGGTTTGAGCGTGTCGCCGTTGCTATCGAACAGCACGTTATTGCCCAGTGTGAGCATCATGCCGCGCGCGGTTTGCCTGGCCTGCAGCGCCTCGAGCTGCGCCCGGGCGGCCGTGGCCTGATCATTGGCCGCCGTGACCTGATCCCTGGCTGCCGCTGCAGTGGCCGCTGCCTGGTCCCGTGCGGCCGCGGCCTGGTCCCGTGCGGCCGCGGCCTGCGCCTCGGCGCTGGCAGCCTGCTGGCGCGCGGCGGCGGCGTCGCGTTCGCGTGCTGCCATCAGCACCTGGTCGCGCCGCGTTTGCGCGTCGGCGATCTGCTGGTGCGCACGCGTCTCGGCAATGACCGCTTCGCCGATTTCGGCCTGCCGGCGGGCCAGATAGGCCAGATGCACGACCTCATCGGGAGGTCTGTGGTCCTGCTGGGCTTTTTCCGCGGCGGCGAGTGCATCGCGCGCATCCTGCAGCGGCTTGCCGGCGGTCTGCGCCGCCAGCGGATCCACCTCGAGCGTACTCACGGCACTGCGGGCTTGCGCCAGGGCCGATTCGCTCTGGGGCGAGGTCGTCGCGCAGGCGGCCAGCAGCAGCGCGAACGCCGGCAGGGCCGCGCTGAGCATGGCTTTCACGGTGATGATCTTCGGTCTGGCCCGGTGGGCGTCATGAGATTGGCGCATGGTACTGGTCCTCTGTGTTCACTGTTGGTGCTGCAGTGCTGCTGGTTTACCGATATAGCGTTCACTGATACTGCGGGGCCGCGGTACCGGCGGGCGGCATCGGTGCCGCAGGCGCCGGATGCTCGCGCTCGGACTCGCTCTGCAGCGTGGCGGTGCCGGAATTGACTTCCCTGAGCGCCTGCTCGGCTTTGAGCGCGCGCGTGCGTGCCAGGGCGAGCTGGGAGTCGACCGAGGATTCCTGCGCCAGGCGTAGGGCCAGCACCGGCTTGTCTTTCGCGTCCTGGTCGGCTTGCCGCAGCTCGCTGCGCGCTGCTTCCAGGGAGGCGCTGGCATACTGCTGCGCACCGCTTTGCTCGGCCTGCGAGACCAGGGTGTGCGCAGCTACCAGGTCCGCGTTTGGCTTGGGACCACTGGCGCAGCTCACGGTGACTGCGAGCGCCGCTGCCGCGGCGGCGACACGTGCGTGCCTTATCATCGACATGGGCAGGGACATGGGCGCGCTCCTCGAGTGACGAATGGTGGATCAGAGGCTCCACTTTGCGGATGCCGCCGCGCTGTCGCTGTAGGCGCCGGTCGCGCCCCGGGGCGGGACAATCTGACCATCACGGGCGCACGCATGTCCCGGTCCCGCGTCGGACGACTCCTAATCTCGGCTATAATCGAACGTCATTTTCCGGGCGGCCGATGCGCGAAAGTGGCGGAATGGTAGACGCGCTGGCCTTAGGAGCCAGTGGGGCAACCCGTGAGAGTTCGAGTCTCTCCTTTCGCACCAGCGGCTCGAACGGCACCGGGGATTCGATCAGCACAGGGCTAGTGACACACGGGCGATGGACAGCGGCAAGATGCAGGCATCGGTAACGACAACTCAGGGTCTTGAGCGACGGCTCGAGGTGGCGGTGCCCGGCGAGCGGGTCGCCGGCGAGGTGGATCAGCGGCTCAAGCGTCTGGCGCGCACCGCGCGCCTGAAGGGATTCCGGCCCGGCAAGGTGCCCTACGCGGTGGTGCGCCAGCAGTTCGGCAGCCAGGTGCATGCGCAGACGGTGAGTGATCTGATGCAAAGCACCTTCGCCGAAGCGGTCAGCCAGCACCGCTTGCGCCCGGCGGGTGGTCCACGCATCGAGCCCATCGCGGTCGAGCCCGGCAGCGAGCTGCGCTACGCGGCGATATTCGAGGTGCTGCCCGATGTCACCCTCAAGCCGCTCGATGCGATCGCCGTCGAACGGCCCACCGCCGCGGTGACCGAGGATGACGTCGACGCCATGCTCGAGAGCATGCGCGCGCAGCGTCCGGTCTTCACGGTGGTCGAGCGGGCGGCACAGGATGGCGACCGGGTGACGCTTGATTACGAGGGTCGCATCGATGGCGCGGTGTTTCCGGGGGGCAAGGGCGAGGGCATGCTGGTCACGATCGGCGCGCACCGCATCCTGACGGAGATCGAACAGGCACTCGTCGGTATGAGCGCGGGCGAGGCCAAAGCGATCCCGGCGAGGTTCCCGGAGGATTACGGTGCCAAGGCAGTCGCCGGCAAGCCGGCGGAATTCGATCTGAAGGTTGCGAAGGTCGAGGAGCGCAGCCTGCCGCCCGTGGACGCGGATTTTGCGCGCGCATTCGGCGTGCCGGACGGCGACCTCGAGCGGCTTCGAGCCGAGGTCAGGTCGAGCATGGAACGCGAACTCGCCGAGGCGGTCAAAACAAGATTACGCGAGCAGCTGTTCAATGCGCTGTACCGCGACAATCCGCTGGACGTGCCGCACAGCATGCTCGAGGAGCAGATCCGCGAGCTGCAGGCGCAGACGGCGCGACGCCTGGGCGCACAGGATCCGCAGCAGCTGCCGGCACGCGCAGCCTTCGAGGCGAGCGCGCGCAAGCGCGTCGCGCTGGGGCTGCTGCTGAGCGAAATCGTGCGCGCTCAGGGGCTCAAGGTCGACCGGGCGCGCGTGGAGCAGCGGCTCGACGCCGTCGCCGCGTCGCACGCGGATCCGCAGGAAGCGCGCCGGCAGTATCTGGCCAGCCGCGAGGCGATGGAGCAGCTCGAGTCCTCGGCGCTCGAGGATCAGGCGCTGGACTGGGCGCTGACGCAGGTGAAAGTCGTGGATGTGCCCTCGACGTTTCGCGATCTGACCGGCTTTGGCCAAACGACCTGAAACAACTTACACTGAACACCTTACACTGAAACACCTATGAACGAACGCGGCTTGAATCTGGTTCCGATCGTCGTCGAGCAGACCTCGCGCGGCGAGCGCTCGTACGACATTTATTCGCGCCTGCTCAAGGAACGCGTCGTGTTCGTCGTCGGCCCGGTGGACGACTACATGGCCAACGTGGTGGTGGCGCAGCTGCTGTTCCTGGAGTCCGAGAACCCGGACAAGGACGTGGCCCTGTACATCAATTCACCGGGCGGGGTGGTCAGTGCCGGACTTGCGATCTACGACACGATGCAGTTCATCAAGCCGGACGTGAGCACCATCTGCATCGGCCAGGCCGCCAGCATGGGGGCCATATTGTTAACCGGCGGGACCAAGGGCAAGCGTTATGCCCTGCCGCATTCGCGCATTATGATTCATCAGCCGCTCGGCGGCTTCCAGGGCCAGGCGGCGGATATGGAGATCCACGCCAAGGAAATGCTGGAAACCCGCGACCGGCTCAACAAGATACTGGCGCAGCACACCGGCCAGAGCGTCGAGAAGATCAAGATGGACACCGACCGCGACAATTTCATGGACGGGGCCGATGCGATCGCTTATGGCCTGATCGACGGCATGCTGGAAAAGCGCATGGTGACCCCGCCGGCGCCTGTCAAGGCGTGATCCGGCACTCAAAATCGCGAAATAACAAGGCCTTGCGAGCGACGCAGTTCTTTGCTTCGGCGGTCGGCCCCATGCTATATAGATGATGTTGAAGGGTGAACCGAAGCTCCTGTTGGCTGGCCTGACCGCTCGAGGTGCTTAAGCGATGAGTGATGACCCCCGCGGGCGTACCGATGACGGCAAGCTGCTGTACTGCTCATTCTGCGGCAAGAGTCAGCACGAGGTCCGCAAGCTCATCGCGGGGCCGTCGGTATTCGTCTGCGACGAATGCGTCGAGTTGTGCAACGACATCATCCGCGAAGAGCTGGAGGATCGAGCCGACCGGGCGCGCGACAAGCTGCCCAAGCCGCACGAGATTCGCAAGGTGCTCGATGAGTACGTCATCGGCCAGGACCGCGCCAAGAAGGTACTCTCGGTGGCGGTCTACAACCACTACAAGCGCCTACAGACCCGCGGCAGCGCCCGGGCGAAGGACGAGGTCGAACTCGCCAAGAGCAACATCCTGCTGATCGGCCCGACCGGCTGCGGCAAGACGCTGCTGGCCGAGACCTTGGCGCGCCTGTTGAACGTACCCTTCACGATCGCCGATGCCACCACGCTGACCGAAGCGGGGTACGTCGGCGAGGACGTGGAAAACATCATCCAGAAGCTGCTGCAGAAGTGCGACTACGATGTCGAGAAGGCGCAGACCGGCATCGTCTACATCGATGAGATCGACAAGATATCGCGCAAGTCCGATAACCCGTCGATCACGCGCGACGTCTCGGGCGAGGGCGTGCAGCAGGCGCTGCTCAAACTGATCGAGGGCACGATCGCCTCGGTGCCGCCCCAGGGTGGGCGCAAGCACCCGCAGCAGGAGTTCCTGCAGGTCGATACCTCGAACATCCTGTTCATCTGCGGCGGCGCTTTCGCCGGCCTGGAAAAGATCATTCTCAACCGCACCCAGAAGAGCGGCATCGGCTTTACTTCGGAAGTCCGCGGCGCCGACTCCAAGCCGCACGGCTCCGACCTGTTCCACGACGTCGAGCCGGAGGACCTGATCCGCTTCGGCCTGATCCCTGAGTTCGTCGGCCGTCTGCCGGTGGTCGCCACCCTCGATGAGCTCGACGAGCAGGCGCTGATGTCGATCCTGACCGAGCCCAAGAACGCGCTCACCAAGCAGTACCGCAAGCTGTTCGAGATGGAAGGCTCGGAGCTGGAGTTTCGTGAGGAGGCGCTGCGGGCGGTGGCCCGCAAGGCCATGCTGCGCAAGACCGGGGCTCGCGGGCTGCGCACCATCCTTGAAACGGTGCTGCTCGATACCATGTATGACCTGCCGTCGCTGCGCAATGTGGCGAAGGTGGTCGTGGATGACAGCGTCATCGAGGGCACGACCAAGCCGTACATCGTGTACCGCGCCGACGAGGGTCGGGTCGCCGCCATCGAGGAGCCGAGGCGAGCGGGCGGTTCGTTGCACGGCTAAGGCCGTGGCGTCGCGACCGGCACCTGGGACGCGGCCATTGAAATGGGGTCGCGCTGCCCCAATTTGTGTCTGTCCAGCCGTGCAGCGGCACCCGTCAGCAAGAGGCACCAAGAGCAATCGTGACTGAGCAAACCGCCGTGACCGAAGCCGCCATACCCTCCGCCGTCCCCGTACTGCCGCTGCGCGACGTGGTCGTGTATCCGCACATGGTGATACCCCTGTTCGTGGGGCGCGAGAAATCCATTCACGCGCTGGATGCCGCCATGCGCGCCGACAAGCGCATCATGCTGGTGGCGCAGAAACAGGCCGATGTCGACGATCCGAAGCTTGACGACCTGCACCGTTTTGGGACGGTGGCGACCATCCTGCAGATGCTCAAGCTGCCGGACGGCACGGTCAAGGTGCTGGTCGAGGGTGTCGACCGCGCCCGCATCGAGGAGCTGCACACCGGGGAGTTCTATTCGGCCTCGATCGCGGTCGAAGTGGACGCGGACCAATACGATGAGCGCGAGATGGACGTGCTGGTGCGCTCGGTCGTCTCGCAGTTCGAGCAGTACGTCAAGCTCAACAAGAAGGTGCCCCCGGAGGTGCTGACCGCGCTCGCCGGCATCGAGCAGCCCGGTCGCCTGGCCGATACGGTTGCGGCCCACATGTCACTCAAGCTCGCCGAGAAGCAGAAGGTGCTGGAGATCCTCGATGTGCGCAAGCGCCTCGAGCACATCCTGGTGGCGATCGAGGGCGAGATGGACGTGCTGCAGATCGAAAAGCGCATCCGCGGCCGCGTCAAGGCGCAGATGGAGAAGAGCCAGCGCGAGTATTACCTCAACGAGCAGATGAAGGCGATTCAGAAAGAGCTCGGTGAGATGGAGGACGGCACCAATGAGATCGCCGAACTCGAGCAGAAGGTGGTCAAGGCAGGCATGTCCAAGGAGGCGCGCGACAAGGCCACCGCCGAGATCAACAAGCTCAAGATGATGTCGCCGATGTCGGCCGAAGCCACCGTAGTTCGCAACTACGTCGACTGGCTGGTCAAGGTGCCGTGGAAGAAGCGCACGCGTCTGCACAAGAACATCGCCAACGCGCAGAAGGTGCTCGACGAGGACCACTACGGCCTGGACAAGGTCAAGGAACGCATCGTCGAGTATCTGGCGGTGCTGCAACGGGTCGAGAAGATCAAGGGCCCGATCCTGTGCCTGGTGGGGCCGCCCGGCGTCGGCAAGACCTCGCTCGGCCAGAGCATGGCGCGCGCCACCAATCGCAAGTTCGTGCGCATGTCGCTCGGCGGTGTGCGCGATGAGGCGGAGATTCGCGGCCATCGACGCACGTATATCGGCTCGATGCCCGGCAAGATCGTGCAGAACATGGCCAAGACGGGCGTGCACAACCCACTATTCCTGCTGGACGAAGTGGACAAGATGGCGATGGACTTCCGCGGCGATCCATCCTCGGCGCTGCTCGAGGTGCTCGATCCGGAGCAGAACGCGACTTTCAACGACCACTATCTCGAGGTCGATTTCGACCTGTCCGAGGTGATGTTCGTCTGCACGGCGAATTCGCTCAACATTCCCCCGCCGTTGCTCGATCGCATGGAAGTGATCAGGCTGCCGGGCTATACCGAGGACGAGAAACGCAATATCGCGCGTCGCTACCTGGTGCCCAAGCAGGTCAAGCAGAACGGCCTGAAGGAGCGCGAGCTCAAGATCTCCGACAGCGCCGTGCTCGACATCGTGCGCTACTACACGCGCGAGGCCGGGGTGCGCAACCTCGAGCGCGAGCTGGCGAAGATCAGCCGCAAGGCGGTCAAGCAACTGCTGCTCGACAAGGCCGACAAGAAGGACGGCACGATAGCGGTGTCGCCGCGCAATCTGGATAAGTATCTGGGCGTGCGCCGTTTCCGTTACGGCAAGGCCGAGGAGATGGACCGCGTCGGCCAGGTCACGGGCCTCGCGTGGACCGAGGTGGGCGGAGAACTGCTGACCATCGAAGCCGCCGTGGTGCCCGGCAAGGGCAAGCTGCTGCATACCGGCCAGCTCGGCGAGGTGATGCAGGAGTCAATCCAGGCCGCGATGTCCGTGGTGCGCAGCCGCGCGGCCGTGCTCGGCCTCGACGTCGATTTCTATCAGAAGCACGACGTGCATCTGCACATGCCCGAGGGGGCGACGCCCAAGGACGGCCCGAGCGCCGGTATCGGCATGTGCACGGCGCTGGTGTCGGCGCTCACGCGCATTCCGGTGCGCTCGGATGTCGCCATGACCGGTGAGATCACGCTGCGCGGCGAAGTGCTGCCGATCGGCGGGCTGAAGGAAAAACTGCTCGCGGCTCAGCGCGGCGGCATCGACCTGGTGCTGATCCCGGAGGAGAACCAGAAGGACCTGGTGGAAATCCCCGACAACATCAAGGGCAAGCTTACGATCAAGACGGTACGCTGGATCGATGAGGTGCTGCAGATCGCCCTGACGCGCCAGCCGACGCCACGGCCGGAGACCGCCGAGGAGGCGGACCCGGTCGCGGCGACATCGACCAAGCCGACGCGGCGCGGCAAGCGCAATAATAAGCAGGTGCAGGCGCACTGAGCCGTTCGCGGCCGATGTGCGCGTCCCCGGCGGGTGCTTAGCTCAGCTGGTAGAGCGTCGCCTTTACACGGCGAATGTCGGGGGTTCGATTCCCTCAGCACCCATCAGCCATGAAACTGCCGCGTCACCCGTTCCGGCTGCGCCTGGCCTGAACCGCAAGTAGGCTGTCTGGCGAGGGCCGCGGCTAGCGCCTATAATTGTCGTTTACGTCGCGAGCTGACCATTTTGATTGAAAAGCAATCCAAACCAATGATTTTCCAATAGATCCCAAGCCTTACACGGAGCGGTAGTTCAGCTGGTTAGAATACCGGCCTGTCACGCCGGGGGTCGCGGGTTCGAGTCCCGTCCGCTCCGCCATCTACTCACATGCTGCAAAATCTTGGCGACAAACTGAAGGGTCAGCGCTGGCTGGCCACCATAGTCCTCGGACTGCTGGCACTGATCTTTGCCATCTGGGGCGCTTACGGCATCGTAAACGTCAGCTTCGGCGCGCCTGACTACGGCCTGAAGGTCAACGACGAGCGCATCAGCACCGAGACGCTCAACCGCGCCTGGCAGGAACGCCAGGCGCAGTACCAGCAGACGCTCAACGGCGCCGAGATGACCGAGGCGCAAAAGACCTTGCTGCAACAGCAGTTGATCGATGAATACGTGCGCCAGACACTGCTGCGCCAGCGAGCGCTGCAGGCGGGCTATCGCGCCACCGAGGCGCAGGTGCGCCAGGCGGTGACCAGTGAGCCGGCGTTTCAGACCGCCGGTAAATACGATCCGCGCGTCGCCAGGGGCATGCTGGCGCAGCTCGGCATGACCGAGGAGGGCTACCTCGCCGAGCGCCGCCAGGCCCTGCAGATCGGCCAATTGAGCGAAGCGGTGGAGCTGTCGGACTTTCTGACACCGGCCGAGGTTGATCGCATCTACGGACTGGAGAACGAGCAGCGCGAACTGCGCTACGCGCTGTTGACCCCGGATCACTTTCAGCCGGCTGCCAAATTCGACGACGCCAGGATCAAGGCCTGGTACGACAGCCACCAGAGCGACTTCATGAGTCCGGAGTCGGTGCGGCTGCAGTACGCGGAGCTGCGGCTGGATGCCATCGCAGCGCAGATCACGGTGACACCGGAGAACCTGCAGGCCTACTACGACAAGAACCAGAGCCGCTATGGCGAGATCGAGAAGCGCCACGCACACCATATTCTGATCGCCTTGCCCGCGGGCGCGGATGCAAATGCGGACGCCGCCGCGCTGGCCAAGGCGCAGATGGTGGTGGGGGAGCTCAAGGCGGGCAAGGATTTCACCGAGCTGTCGAAGAAGTACTCGGCCGACCCGGGCTCGGCCTCGCGCGGCGGGGATCTGGGATGGGCCGACAAGGCCACCTACGTTGCCTCGTTTGCCGACGCGCTGTTCAGCATGCAGCCCGGGCAGATCAGCGATCCGGTCAAGACGCAGTACGGCTACCACGTCATCCGGCTCGACGAGATCAGGCCGGCGCATGTACGCAGTTTTGCCGAAGCGCGCACCCAGATCGAGTCGGAATACCGGCGCGAGCAGGCCGGTGAGATCTTCGGTGACCGCGAGGAGCAGCTGCAGCAGAAGCTCGAGAGCGGCGCCAGTAGCGATCTGGAGGCGCTCGCCCAGCAGTTCGGTCTGCAGACCGGGGAAATCAAGGACTTCACGCGCTCGAGCGGCGGCGCGCCGCTCGGCAGCAAACAGGACCTGATACGTGCTGTGTTCAACGATGAGGTGATCTCGAGCGGCAAGATCGCCGGGCCGGTCGCGGTGGCCGACGATCATCTGGTCGTGTTCCGGGTGCTTGAACACCACGCGCCCGCGCCGCAGCCGATCGCGAGCGTGCGCGATGAAGTCATCGCCGCGATTCGCAAGAGCGAGAGCACGTCAGCCGCCAAGAGCGCGGCCGACGATGCGGTCAAGCGGCTCGAAGCGGGCGCCGCATTCGATCAGGTGACCAAGGCGCTGGGCGTCAGCGCGGCGCCCGCGGCCTACATCGGCCGCAGCGATCCGCAGCTGCCGGCGCAGGTGCGCCAGGCGGCATTTGCCGCACCGCGCCCGAGCGCCAAGCCGGTGTACCTCGCCTTGGCCCTGGACAACGGCGGCGCCGCGGTGCTGGCGATCAGCGCGGTCAAGGCGGGCACCGCCGGCGCCAATCCACAGAACGACGAGCAGCTCATCAATCAGTACCTGACGCGCGATCGCGACGGCGACATGCGCGCCTATGTGCTCGAGCTGCAGCGCCGCGCGACGGTCAAGCGCAATCCCACCATTTTCGAGTAGCGCTCGGCGGCGCGACCGCTGCCGGTGTGCCTAGGCCTCGGTGTCGCTGAAGCTCATGCCGACCGTGCTGAAGCCGTTGTCGACATAGAGGATCTCGCCCGTGATGCCCGCGGCCATGTCGGAGCACAGGAAGACCGCCGCGTTGCCGACATCCTCGGTGCTCACGTTGCGCCGTAGCGGCGCGATCTGCGCGACGTGCGCGAGCATCTTGCGAAAGCCGCCGATCCCGGCGGCCGCCAGCGTCCTGATCGGACCGGCTGAAATTCCGTTGACGCGGATGTTCCGCGGACCCAGGTCGGCGGCGAGGAAGCGCACGTTGGCCTCGAGGCTGGCCTTGGCCAGGCCCATGACGTTGTAGCTCGGGATCGAGCGCACGGCCCCCAGGTACGTCAGGGTCAGCATGGCACCGGCGCGGCCGGCCATGAGCGCGGCGGCAGCGCGCGCCAGGGCGGTGAAGCTGTAGCTCGAGACGTCGTGCGCGATGCGAAAGGCCTCGCGCGAAGTACTGGCCGCGAAGCTGCCCGCCAGGGCTTCGCGCGGCGCGAAGGCGACCGCATGCACCAGGATATCGAGCTGCCCCCATTCGCGTGCCAGCAGCGCGAAGGCCGCATCGATCTGATCATCCTGCTGCACGTCCATGGGCATGAGCAGCTTCGCGCCGATGGAGGCGGCCAGCGGCTCGACGCGCTCTTTGAACCGCTCGTTGGCGTACGAGAAGGCCAGTTCCGCGCCCTGAGCCTGCATGGCCTGGGCGATGCCCCAGGCGATCGAACGATCGGTGGCCACGCCCACAATGAGCGCGCGTTTGCCGGCGAGTAGTCCCATGCTTGATCTCTAGTGTGTGTTATCCGACGGCTGCAGCCGTCCGCCAATGCGCGTGCAGCATAGTTGGATTTCTCACAGAGCGCATCACGGATTGAACCTCGTCCGGGCAACCACTGTACAATCCTGACGCCAAAGGACTACCGGATTCGCAGCCATGGATCAGCAACAACAAGCGCACGTGTACTTCGAATTGGCGGCCGATGCATGGCAAGCGAAATCCGTCAATGCGGCTGACGAATACAGCGTCATTGACGCTCGAAACGGTGCTGTGATGTCCGTCGTGAAGACCCTGCCCGCTGCCGGCAAGCTGCTGGATGTCGGCTGCGGCACCGGACAGCTGGTCCTGGCCGCAGCGGCCGCAGGTCTGAGCGCCGAGGGCGTGGACTTCTCGGCACAGATGATTGCGCATTGCGAAGAGAACAAAGCGATCCAGCGGCGCGAGGCGCAGTTTCGCTGTGGTTCGTTCTTTGATCTGGCGTGGCCAGACGCGCATTACGATGTCATCAGCGCACAGGGGTTCATCGAGTATGTATCGCCGCACCAGATGGAGGCGTTCTTCGAACGCTGTGGGCGCATGTTGAAGCCCGGCGGAGCGCTGGTGGTGGGATCCCGGAACCGTCTTTTCAATGTCGTATCCATGAATGACTTCTCCGTCCTGGAACTGACTCAGGGAGTCTTGCCTCTGCTTGAGTCTGAAGGCATCGCACTGCTGTCCGCGGCCACGCAGGAAGACGCGTTCACGTCTTTGGAGCGCCTGGCACGCACCGACCCGCAGCCGAGCAGGCATCCCGGCACTGGCATCGACGTCGACGTCCGATATCAATACTCTCCGGCAGACTTGATATCGCGGTTGCGGCGCTATGGCTTCAAGCCTCGGACATTATTCCCGATCCATTTTCATGCCCTGCCATTGCCCGTCAAGCGCCAACAACCTGCGCTTCACCATCAGCTCGCGAAGATGCTGGGAGCGCTGGCACCGCAATCGCATCATCTCGTTCCCTTCAGCTCCTCGTTCGTGCTGGACGCAAGACTATCCTGATGAGCGCTCTGACGATCGCGATGTACCACTATGTGAGGGACCTGGAGCGATCGCGGTTTCCGGCCATAAAGGGGCGTCGGGTGAGCGAGTTCAAGGCGCAGCTGGATCACATAGCGTCCAACTACCAGGTCGTGACCGCCCAGCAGGTCATGGCGGCGGTGCAACACATCGAGCCGCTGCCGCCGAACGCGATATGGCTGACCTTCGACGACGGCTACATCGATCACTACCTGAACGTCCTGCCGCCGCTGCAGGACCGGGGCTGGCAGGGGGCCTTCTTCCCGCCGTCGAGAGCGGTGTCCAACGGCGAATTATTGGACGTCAACAAGATTCATTTTCTGCTGGCTGCCACCCGATCGGTCGCGCCAGTCATCGAAGCGATCCGGGAGTTCATTGCTGAGCACGCCCAGCGCGGGGAAACCACGGCATTCGAGGAGTATTGGACGGAATATGCCCGCGCCTCCCGTTTCGATTCCGCCGACGTCATCTTCATCAAGCGCGTCCTGCAACACGCGTTGCCGAGCGCGCTCAGACGGCAGCTGGCCGACATCCTGTTTGCCCGGTTCGTCACGAGCGATCAGCGGGCATTTGCGCAGGAGCTCTACCTGTCGCCCGAGCAGTTGCAGACCATGATTCGCCTGGGTCAATACGTTGGCAGTCACGGTGCCCGACATGAGTGGCTCAACAGCCTCGATCCGGTCCAGCAGGCGCAGGATGTAGACGAATCGCTGTCGTTCCTGAATGCCATCGGCGCTCCAACCGATGAGTGGGTCATGTGCTACCCCTATGGCGCGTACGACCAGACGCTGCTCGACATCGTGCGCCGTCGCGGATGTGTTTGCGGAATTACGACGCGAGTTGCCGTCGCCAATCTGGCAGCCGACGGGGCTCTGGAATTGCCCCGAGTGGACACCAATGACATCCCGCTGGGGTGAAGCCGCCGCTTAGCCTGAGCCGCGGGTCTTGACGAAAGCCACCAGCGCCTGGCCGGGCTTGAGATTGCGTCCGCCCGACATGCCGTTCCACCCCATCAGCTCGTTGACCGTCACCTGTAGCAGCCGCGCAATGCCGTACAGCGTATCGCCACGGCGCACGATGTAGGTCATGCGCCGGCCGGCGCCGTCGGAAGAGGCCAGCGTACCGGAGCCGGGGCTGAAGCCGCGGGCACTGAGCGTGGCGTCGGCCACGATCGAGTTCGAGTCCCGGACCTGCAGCTTCTGTCCGGCGTGCAGGCGGTCGCCAGCCTTGATGCCATTGACCTGCGCCAGCGTCTGTACATCAGTGCCCAGTCGCTGCGCCAGCGCGAAGAGCGTATCGCCGCGCCGCACGACGTGAATGTTCGGCCGGCGGCCACCGCGGCGTACCCGCGTCGGGGAATCGACCAGCATCGCGGCGCGCGCAACCTTCTCGGGCAGCTGAATATGCAGCGCCGGTACGCGCAGCTCGCCGTCGATCACCGGCAGGTCGCTGTCGCCCAGATCATTGAGCTCGCGGATCACCTCGGGCCTGGTGGCGAAGTGACGCGCGATGGTCGCAATGGTGTCGCCGCGGCGCACGGTGTAGTGGTCCACGCGCATGCGCTGCTCGGGCGTGAGATGCAGGATAGTCTCCTGCAGACCTTCGGCCGCGTCGGACGGCACCAGCAAGCGGTAGGGGCCGGTTGGATCGGTGGCCCAGCGATGGAAAGCCGGGTTCAGCTCGTAGAGATCCTCGATGCTGATGCCGGCAATGTCCGCCACGACCTGCAGGTCGATCTGACCGCCGGTGGCGATGGCGACGAAATACGGCTCGTCGGGGATGCGGCTGAACTCGAGCCCGTAGCGCTCCGGGTTGGCAACCAGGCGGCGCATCGCCAGCAGTTCAGGCACGTAGCCGTGGGTCTCGGCCGGTAGCTTCAGATGCCAGAAGTCGGTGGGCCTGCCCAGGCGCTGGTTGCGTTCGATCGCGCGGCTGACCGTGAGCTCGCCGCAGTTGTAGGCGGCGATCGCCAGCAGCCAGTCGCCATCGAATTCATCGTGCAGTGCCTGCAGATAATCGAGCGCCGCGCGCGTAGCCTCGATCGGATCGCGGCGGCCGTCGTACCACCAGTCCTGCTTCAGGCCGAAGCGCCGTCCGGTGTCCGAGATAAACTGCCACAGACCCGCGGCTCGGGCGCGCGAGTAGGCGTAGGGTTCGAAGCCGCTCTCGATGACGGGCAGGAGGGCGAGCTCGACCGGCATCTTGCGCTGCTCGAGCTGACCGACGATGTAGTAGAGCCACAGTCCGGCCCGACCCCAGGTGCGCTCGAGGAAATCAGGGTGATTGGCGAACCAGTTCACCTGGCTGGCGACCGCCGGTTCATCGACGTCGTCGAGCACGAAGCCGGCGCGCAGGCGCGCGAACAGCTCCGTTTGCTTGATCGTCACGAGGCTGTCGGCCGGTGGGCCGGGCAGGTCGGCGGAATCGGTGGCGGCGGAGGTGTCCGGGGCCGCAGCTTGCGCGTCCGGGCGGGCGGCCGCCGCGGCGCTGCCGGCGGCCTCGGTGGCAGACGCGGTGCCCGGGGTGTCAGCGATGCTGGCTGCGGCCGGGGCCTCTACGGCGGCGACCGCGGGGATCGCAACCGGCGCCGTTGCCACGGGGGCGCGTGCGGGCTGATGGGCGCAGGCGGCCAGCAGGAACAGCGACAGCAGGACAGTGCGGGGAAAGTTCCGGATCAGCGGTGCGCGACTCAAACTAATACACCCCGTTATCGGGTTTTTCGAACGTGTTACGGTAGGCCCAAAGGCTACACGCAGGGCGCATGTATTTAACACGTAAGTTCACAAAACTGCTAGTGTTTTTCCACTATCTGGTCACAGTGCGCCGATAGCCATGTTATGACGCGGATGAGCATGTTATGACGGATCCGATTCCCGTACTGCATCAATGGCAGCTCGGGCAGCTCGGCCGCGCGTTGATCCAGGCCGAGGCGCAGTTGCTTGCCACGATGTTCGATGATGTGTTTGGCCTGGAGCTGCTGCAACTCGGTACCTGGGGCATCGGCCGCGAGCTGCTGGCGCCCTCGCGCATCCGGCGCCAGAGCGTGATCGCCGACTCGGTGGAGACGGGCGCGCGCGGCGATCTCGTGGCCCGCTTGGCGCATCTGCCGATCAACAGCGCCTCGGTTGACGCCGTATTGTTGCCGCACACGCTCGAGCTGGCGGCCGATCCGCACGCGGTCCTGCGGGAGGCCGATCGCGTTCTGGTCGCCGAGGGGCAGCTGATCGTCCTGGGGTTCAGGCCAGCGAGCCTGTGGGGTTTGCGGGCGGCGGCCTCGCGGGCCGGTTTTCCGCCGGGCCTGCGCCGCATCCTGCCAGCCTCACGCGTGCGGGACTGGCTGGCGCTGCTGAGCTACGAGATCGTGAACGTGCGCCCGTATCTGTACCGCCTGCCGCGAACCCCGCGCGCCAGCATGGAGTCGGTCGTGCCGAGCATCCTGTACCGCGGCTGGTTTTATCCCTGGCCGGCTGCCGCCTACGTCATCAAGGCGCGCAAGCGCGTCTACACGCTCACGCCGATCAGGCCGCGCCTGCGCGAGCGGCGCGCGGTATTCGGCGGACTGGCGGAGCCGAGCGCTTGAGCAGCGTGGTCGAGATCTATACCGACGGGGCCTGCCGCGGAAATCCTGGGCCGGGCGGCTGGGCCGCGGTGCTCTCCGCCGGCGGCCGGGAGAAGGAGATTTCAGGCGCGCAGCCGCAGACGACGAACAACCGCATGGAGCTGCAGGCGGTGATCGCCGCGCTGCAGGCGCTGAAGCGGCCGGTCGACGTGCAGCTCTACACCGACTCGCAGTACGTGCGCCGCGGCATTCTCGAGTGGCTGCCGCAATGGAAGGCGCGGGGCTGGAGGACCGCAGATAAGAAGCCGGTGAAGAACCAGGATCTGTGGCAATTACTCGAGGCCGCTGCCGCCCGGCACCGCATCGAGTGGCATTGGATCCGGGGCCACAGCGGTATTCCGGGCAATGAGCGATGCGACGCGCTCGCGAATGCCGCGATCGATGGGCTGCTTGCGCTAGACTCGCGTGTGAACTGACAGGCTGACTGCCCATGCGACAGATCGTTCTCGATACCGAAACCACCGGCCTGGAAGCCGAACGCGGCCACCGCATCATAGAAATCGGCTGCGTCGAGCTGCTCAATCGGCGGCCCAGCGGCCGGCACTTCCACCGCTACCTGAATCCGGAGCGCGAGATCGACGAGGGGGCGCGCGCCGTGCACGGCATTACGCGCGAGCGCTTGCAGGCGGCACCGAAGTTTGCCGACATCGCCGAGGAGCTGTTCGGCTTCATCACCGGCAGCGAGCTGATCATCCACAACGCGCCGTTCGATATTGGATTTATTGATATGGAGTTGGCGCTGGTGGCGCGGGTGCGGGGCGAGGCTGGCCCGCTGCCAGTGGCCGTGCGCAGTGTGTGCGTGGTGCTCGATACACTGACGCTGGCGCGCGAGCGCCACCCGGGGCAGCGCAACAATCTCGACGCGCTGTGCAAGCGCTATGGCATCGACAATTCGCACCGGGAACTGCACGGCGCGCTGCTCGATGCGCGCATTCTGGCGGATGTCTATCTGGCGATGACCGGCGGGCAGAGCCTGTTGGCGCTCGATGAGGCTGCGCGCGAGCGCGGCAGCGCCACGCGTTCCACCCATGCGGCGGCCACCGTGCGGCCGGCTGAGCCGCTGCGCGTGATCGAAGCCACGAGCGCGGAACGCGCGGCCCACGCCGAGTTCGCGACGCTGCTGCACAAGGCGAGCGGCGGGCGCTGCCTGTGGATGCAGGTCGAGCAGGAAGAGGCGGCAGGGTGCGGGGCGCTGCCGGCGGCTGAGGGCGCTCCGAGCAGCACAGGGCCGGGGCGCAGTGAGGCCGGCGGCCGCGGGGGCTGACGGTCCTACGCGCACTGTTATGTAAAATCGCTACTATGCACCGATCCTAACCTGCGCGGAGCTTTCCACATGGCCCAACCGCTGCGTTCCGGCACCGATTGTGCCGCCTGGCGCGAGCTTGAAACCCTTGCTCAAGATCTGGGGGCCGGCTCCACGCGTGAGCTCTTCGCGCAGGACCCGCAGCGATTCGAACACTGCTGCGTCGAGGCGGCGGGACTGGCGCTCGATTTTTCGCGCCAGCGGGTGGATGCACGGGTGATCAACTGCTTCGCCGCGCTCGCCGACCAGCTCAGCCTGCGCGCGCGCATCGAGGCCATGTTCCGCGGCGATGCCATCAACACCACCGAGGACCGCGCCGTACTGCACACGGCATTGCGACGCTCCAGTGAGACATCGCTCGAGGTCGGCGGCGAGGACATCGGTGCGCTGGTGCGCTCCGAGCGCGAGCACATGCTGACGTTCGCCGAGGACGTGCGTCAGGGGATCATCCGCTCGAGCAGCGACCAGAGCTTTGCGCTGGTGGTGAACATCGGCATCGGCGGCTCCGACCTGGGACCTGCCATGGCGGTCCAGGCGCTCAAGCAATTCAGCGCCGGGGCGCCGCGCGTGGCCTTCGTCTCCAACGTCGATGGCTGCCAGCTCGCCGATCTGCTCGAGCAGGCCGATCCGGAGCGCACATTGTTCATCATCTGCTCCAAGACTTTCACCACCCTCGAGACGCTGACCAATGCCCGCGCTGCACGCGCCTGGATCCTGCAGCGACTGGGCGCCAAGCGCCTGCCGCAGCATTTCGCCGCGGTGTCCACCAATGCCAAGGCGATGGACGAATTCGGCGTGCACCCCGTGTACCGCTTCGCCATGTGGGACTGGGTCGGAGGACGATATTCGGTGTGGTCCTCGATCGGTGTCAGTCTCGCGATCGCCATCGGCCGCGCGGGCTTTGAAGCATTTTTGTCCGGCGGGCGCGAGATCGATGAGCATTTCCGCTCGGCGCCCTGGCACGAGAACCTGCCGGTGCTCGCGGGACTGCTGGGGGTGTGGAATATCGACCTGCTTGCTCTGCCGACGCTCGCTGTGTTGCCCTACGACTCGCGGCTCGCGCGCCTGCCGGCCTATCTGCAGCAACTGGAGATGGAGAGTAACGGCAAGCACGTCAAACTCGACGGCACGCCGACTATGCTGCCGACCTGTCCGGTCATCTGGGGTGAGCCCGGCAACAACGCGCAGCATTCCTTCTTTCAGCTGTTGCACCAGGGCACTGCGCGCGCGGCGATCGATTTCCTGCTGCCGATCAATTCATCCTGCGCCAGCCAGCCGCAGCAGGATCTGGCGATCGCCAATTGCCTGGCGCAAGCCGAGGCCTTTGCGTTCGGCCAGACTGCCGATCAGGTGCGCCTCGAACTCACGCGGCGCAAGCTATCCGCGGAACGCATCGCCGCGTTGTTGCCGCACAAGGTGCATGAAGGCAGCCGACCATTGAGCCTGCTGTTGTTCGAGCGCCTCGACCCCGCGGCCCTGGGACGGATCATCGCCCTGTATGAGCACAAAGTGTTCGTGCAAAGCGTCGTCTGGGGTAATAACGCGTTTGATCAATGGGGCGTGGAGCTCGGCAAAACGCTATGTGAGAGCTTCATCCCGCTGGTGCAGAAGCCCGAGGCCGTCACCGGGCAGTCGAGTTCGCTGATGGGTGACTTGAGCTATGTTCGACGGTGGCGGATTTGAGCTTCGGAGGCACCGGTCTTACACGGCGCCGGCGGGCACCAGCAAGGTGAAGATGGATCGGCAAGCCGCCCAGATGCCAGTACAATGCGCGGCTTTCCATCGCCCGGGGAACTGCGAGTGACCGGCATGCCAGCCCGAATTCGATTAGCGCCTTGGTTCGCGGTCGCGATCGTTGCGATCGCCATCCTGGCCCTGCCGGCATACGCGCCGGGGCAGCAGACTGACCTGAGTCAGCAGATGCAGATGTTCAACAGCCTGACGCCTGAGCAGCAACAGGCGATCCTGCAGCGCCTGGGCGGCGGCACCGGTCTGGGGGGCAGCAGTCTTGGTGGCACGGGCCTTGGCGGCAGCGGGCTTGGCGGCCTGGGCAGTCTGGGCGGTGTGGGCAGTTCATTGCTCGGTGGCGGCATTACCAACCGCTCACAGGCGGCGCTGCTGCAGCAGATGCAACTGCAGCAACAGCGCCGATTTGCCGATCAACTCCAGGAACAGCCTGAATTTCCGGTGTTCAAGCCGGGCGACACGGTGCTCGTGGAGGTCAGCTTGCTGACCGAAAAACCGGCCAACAGCGGCAATCAGAACAACCAGAACAATCCGAACGCGCCGCCCGACCAGAACAATCCAAGCAGTAATCCGAACGCGAATGCGATCAATTCGGGGCTCCGCAGTTCGCAGCTGTCCCAGTTGGGGCTCGACAATGGAATGAACGGACAGCGCCTGCAGGAGCAGCCGCAGCGTACCATCGAGGAGCTGCAGGCCGAAGAGAAACGCAAACTCGAGGACATGATTGAGCAGATCCGGGCGCGTAATCCCTATAAGCTCGACAACAATGGTCAATTGCAGTTGCCGGGCATCCCCGGTATGGAACTGGCGGGACTGAGCGAGGATCTGGCGACACGACGCGTTTCCGCCGAGCCTGCGTTCGAGAAGCTGTACATCAGACTCACACGCCTGCCGCTGGATAAATCCGGCAAGGACGCACTCAAGCCCTTCGGCTATACGCTGTTCGACAATTCGGCGCTGGGTCTGCTGCCGACGCTCGACACGCCGGTGCCAGGCGACTACCTGATGGGGCCGGGCGATGTCCTGCAGGTGCAGCTGTTCGGAAGCCAGAACCAGACGATTCCCCTGCTCGTAGCCCGCGATGGCCATGTGAGCTTCCCGCAGCTCGGACCGATCCAGGTCGGTGGCCAGCGCTTCAGCGAAGTCAAGGGCGACATCGAGTCTCGGGTGGCACGGCAGATGATTGGCGTGCGCGCCAACGTTACGCTAACAGAGACGCGCACGATCAATATCTTTGTGCTGGGCAGCGCCAAGTATCCCGGCTCGTATACGGTCAGCGGTCTTGCCACCGTGACCACGGCACTGTTTGCCGCGGGCGGCGTGCAACCGATCGGCTCTCTGCGCTTCGTCCAGGTCAAGCGCCAGGGCCAGACGGTTCGCACGTTCGATCTGTATGACCTGTTGATGCGCGGCGACAGCGCCAACGACATCAAGCTGTCGGCCGGTGACGTGGTCTTCATTCCGCCAGTGGGCCCGACCGTGGCGCTCGACGGTGAAGTACAGCGGCCCGCGATCTACGAAGTGAAGGATCACGACACGATCGCCAGTCTGATCCAGATGGGGGGCGGCCTGACGCCGAACGCCGATGACGGCAGCGCCGCACTGATACGCGTCAACGCTCAACAGCAGCGTATCGTCATGGACGTGAATCCCTCGTCGCCGCTGGGCGCCACGCTTTCACTGCGTAATGGCGATGAGCTGCACGTCGCGCGCCTGCGGCCCCAGCTTGACTCCGGCGTGATTCTCCAGGGTTACGTCTATCGGTCGAAGTACGTCGCCTGGCGCGACGGCTTGCGGATCAGCGATGTCATTACCTCGATCGACGAGCTCAAACGCGACGCCGATCAGCATTACCTGCTGATCCGGCGCGAGCTGCCGCCCAATCGGACCATTGCGGTGCTCTCGGCTGATCTTTCAGCAGCCTTGCAGGCTCGCGGCACGGCCGCCGATATCCAGCTGATGCCGCGCGACACGATCACGGTGTTCGATCTGCAGACCAGTCGCGAGCATGTGATTCACTCGCTGATGGAAGAATTGCGCCTGCAATCCAATCTCGGGCAGCCGACGGAGATCGTGCACGTTGACGGTCGGGTCAAGGTGCCGGGCGACTATCCACTCGAGACCGGCATGCGCGTCAGCGATCTCATCCGCGCGGGCGGCAGCCTTGACCCGGCCGCCTATGGGGTGCACGCGGAACTGTCACGTTACACGGTGGAAAATGGGGGCCAACGGGATACACGGGTGATCTCAATCGATCTGGCCGCCATACGTCGCGGCGACCAGAGTGCCGACATACCGCTCCAGGCATTCGACCGGCTCTCGATCAAGCAGGTATCGGGCTGGACTGAACAGGATCAGGTCAATCTCAAGGGTGAGGTTCGTTTCCCCGGTGCTTACACCATCCAACCCGGCGAGACGCTGCATTCGGTGGTCGATCGCGCGGGCGGTCTGACCGCATTCGCATTTGTCGAAGGTAGCCTGTTCACACGCCAGGAACTCAAGGTGCGCGAACAGGAACAGCTCGATCGGCTGGCATCGCGGCTGCGGACGGAAATCGCGGAGGTGGCGCTGATGGGGGTGCGGGCACAGCAGGGCAGTGCACCCTCTGCAATCAGCGTCGGTGAAACCCTGCTGCATCAGCTGACCGATGCGAAGGCGGTCGGTCGACTGGTGATCGATCTCAAGGCGGTGCTGCGCAACCCGCCGGGATCGAGCGACGACGTCATCCTGCGCAATGGCGATGAACTCATCGTGCCGAAGAAGCGCCAGGAAGTCATGGTGCTGGGGGAAGTCCAGGATCCCACATCCCATCTGTACAAGCGCCGTATGACGCGTGACGACTATATCGAGCAGAGCGGCGGCCCGACCCGGCAGGCCGACCGCAAACGCATCTACGTGGTGCGGGCCGACGGCAGCGTCGATTCCGGGTCCAGAGGCTGGTTCCACGGCGGCGACAGCGTCGACATTCGCCCCGGCGATGCGATCGTCGTGCCGCTCGATACCGAGCGGCTCCCCGCGCTGACGGTATGGAGCGCGGTGACCCAGATCCTGTACAACCTGGCCATCGCCACGGCAGAAGTCCATGCAACGATACCCTGATACGCGCCCGCCTTTGCGCGCGGTCTGGCGGAGGGACATATGCTGCGCTGGTATTTGATCCACACCAAACCCTTGAGCGAGGGGCCGGCGCAAACCAACCTGGAGCGCCAGGGATACCAGGTCTATTTGCCCCGTGCCACACAAGCCGTGCGGTGCAACGGGCATTGGCAGGACCGGATCGTCGCGCTGTTTCCGCGATATCTATTCCTGCGACTGAGCGAGGGGCACCAGTCATTGGGCCCGGTACGCTTCACCGTGGGTGTCGCCAACGTCGTGCGCTTCGGCTCGAAATACACAATCGTCCCCGATGGGGTAATCCGCGATCTTCTCGCGCGCGCCGATGCTGCGACGGGTCTACATCGATTAGGGCGCGCGTCACGACTGGCCCCGGGTACCCCGGTGCGCATCAGAAGGGGACCCTTTGATGGTCTGGAGGGAGTGTTCGAGCGCGAGGCCGGAGCGGAGCGGGTAGTCGTGTTGCTCAACCTGTTGGGCCATGCGGTGTCGGCCCACGTGCCGGGGGACTTGGTACGCCCGCATCTGGTCGGCTAGAAGGACGTCGATCACTTGATCTCCAGCGATCGAAGCTCGGTGTATGCGGACGATGAGTTCGATCTCGGCGCTCTTACGCGGCTAATCTGGGGCAATCGGCTGATGATCGGGCTCGTCGCCATCGTTGGCGGCCTCATCGCTGCGGCGCAGGCATTCACCACCATACCGATATTCCGCGCGGAAGCCACCATCTCTCCGGTCCACGAAAAGGACTTGAACACCGGAGGACTGGGAAGCCAGCTCGGCGCCCTGACCAGCCTGGTGGGTGTGAATCTGGGGCAGGGAGGCGCCAACGCCCAGACGGCTGACGCGGTGCTTGATTCGCGCCGATTGATCGAGGAATTCATCAGGCGCAACGATCTGCTGCCGATGTTATCGGTAAAGGGTGAGAAGCCGAAGACCCTATGGATCGCCGTCAGGGACTTCAAGCAAGGCGTGCTGACTGTGCGCAAAGACACGCGCAGGGGTGTAACGACGGTTGCGGTGGAGTGGCCGGATCCGGCCGTGGCTGCGCGCTGGGCCAATGGTCTGGTAGCGCTCACCAACGAGCTTCTTCGAACCCGTGCCATCGACGAGGCCAGTCGCAATATCGCCTACCTCAACCGGCAGTTGGAGCAGACCAATGCGGTGGAACTGCGTGCGGCGCTCTTCGACATCATCAAGAATGAGACCAAGACGCTCATGCTGGCCAACGGCCGGGATGAGTACGCCTTTGAGATTGTCGATCCGGCCGTGCCGCCGGAGAAGAAAGTAGGCCCGCACCGCCTCCTGATGACATTGGTCGGAGTGGCGCTCGGCGGGTTCCTCGGCACCGTCATCGCGTTCATTCGTGACCGCGTTCGCCGGCGTAGGGCAGGGGTGCCGCGGCCGGCAGGAAGTCCTTGATCTGAATAGCAAAGATTGACGGTACGACAGCAAAGGCTTCTAATGCGCACTGTTCAACGAATGAACAGAGCGCCCCGAAGCGTGCAAACGCCCGTCTGAGTGCAATCCATGCTTACCGAAGAAGTCAGTTATCGGCTGTTGAAACTGCTCGAGCCCAACCCGCGGCTGAGCCAGCGTCAGGTCGCCCAGGAACTGGGATTCAGCCTGGGCAAGGTCAACTACTGCCTGAAAAGCCTGGTCGACAAGGGCTGGATCAAGGCGGCCAACTTCAAGAACAGCAGGAACAAGACGGCGTACATGTATCTGCTCACGCCCCGCGGAATCGAGGAAAAGACGCGGGTCACGGTGCGGTTCCTGCAGTCCAGGATGCGCGAATACGAGGCGCTCAGATGCGAGATTGAGCAGATACGCGACGAGGCGAATCGCCAGGCGCGAAGTTAGGCGGCGTGCCTCTATAACCGCGCCACACGGTATGGGCGCGGCGGTCATTACCGGATGCGATGGTTTCGTGGGACCGCGTCGCAGGGCGGTAGCGTGCTTGCGGGAGGCGCTGGCAACAGCGCCGGCGCCAACCGCGAACACCGGCGTAGCGCCGTTTTATCGTGTCAAGGCCGGAATATGACGGGGGAGCCTGCCTGAAAAAGATCCTGATTACCGGTGCCGACGGATTCATCGGCTCGCACCTGACCGAGGCGCTGGTTCGCGCCGGCTACGATGTTCGTGCCTTCGTGCTCTACAACTCGTTCAATTCGTGGGGCTGGCTCGATCGGTGCGACGAGGACGTCAGGGGCAAGTTCGAAGTCTTCCCCGGCGATGTGCGCGATCCCAACGGCGTTCGCGTGGCGACCAAGGGATGCGACACTGTTCTGCACCTTGCGGCCCTGATCGCCATTCCGTATTCCTATCACTCGCCCGACATGTACGTCGATACCAATATCAAGGGCACGCTGAATATCGTGCAGGCGGCGCGCGATCTTGGCGTGGCCAAGGTAATCCATACGTCCACGAGCGAGGTTTATGGCACTGCGAGATTCGTTCCGATCACTGAAGAGCACCCGCTCCAGGGTCAGTCGCCCTATTCGGCAAGCAAGATCGGTGCCGATCAGATTGCGATGTCGTTCTACAGCTCGTTCGGCACACCGGTGATGATCGTGCGCCCGTTCAATACCTACGGTCCGCGCCAGTCGGCTCGGGCGGTGATCCCGACGATCATCACGCAGATCGCGAGTGGCCGCAGACAGATCAAGCTTGGCGCTTTGCATCCTACGCGCGACTTCAGCTATGTCAGCGATACCGTGTCCGGCTACATGGCGGCACTCGGATCGGATCGGGGCATAGGGGAGATCGTAAACCTCGGCAGCAATTTCGAGATATCGATCGGCGACACCGCGCAAATGATTGCCGAGGTGATGGCCGCGGAGATCGAGATCGTCGGCGACGATGAGCGGGTGCGGCCCGAAAAGAGCGAGGTCGAGCGACTCTGTGCGGCAAACGATAAAGCCCGCCGGCTGCTTGACTGGGGACCGCGGTTCGGTGGGCTGGACGGCTTGCGCCGCGGTCTGCATGAAACGGCGGCGTGGTTCAGCAGGCCGGAGCATCTGCAGCTGTACAAGCCAGAGATATTCAATCTGTGAACGCGGCGACGCCGCAGCCCAATCTCGCCGATGACATCATCGTTGCCATCCGGTCGGTAGTCGGCCCGCGACCGGTTGCGTTGCACGAGCCGCGCTTCGGTGGCAACGAATGGGCCTATCT
>Ga0302325_10006383_pt1 | contig 26524 bp, 28 predicted proteins | sample Palsa_T0_2_FD_201948 | JGI IMG/M metagenome (GOLD analysis project Ga0302325, IMG submission 201948) | Peat permafrost microbial communities from Stordalen Mire near Abisko, Sweden - Palsa_T0_2 | ecosystem: Environmental > Terrestrial > Soil > Palsa > Peat permafrost | place: Sweden: Abisko... | reverse complement strand
CTTGAGTCCGAGCTCTTCGCTGATGACGGTCGCGCCGGTGAGGGTCGCGATGTCCTTCAGCATCTCTTTGCGGCGATCGCCGAAGCCCGGCGCTTTGACCGCAACCGTGGTGAACGTTCCGCGCAGCTTGTTGACGACGAGCGTCGCGAGAGCTTCGCCTTCGACGTCTTCGGCGATGAGCAGCAGCGGCTTCTGGACCTGAACGATCTTCTCGAGCAGCGGCAGGATGTCGGCGATCGCCGAGATCTTGCGCTCCGTCACGAGGATGTACGGGTCGTTGAGCGTCGCTTCCATGCGCTCGCTGTCGGTGACCATGTACGGCGAAATGTAGCCCTTGTCGAACTGCATACCGTCTTTGGTCTCGACGTCGGTCTTGGTCGTCTTCGACTCTTCAACCGTGATGACGCCGTCTTTGCCGACGGCCTTCATCGCCTCGGAGATCAGCTTGCCGATCTCGGAGTCGTTGGCGGAAATCGACGCAACCTGCGCGATCTTCTCGGGGGTGTCGACTTTCTGGACGAGCTTTTCCATCTCGGAGATGGCGAGCTCGACCGCTTTGTCGATGCCCTTCTTGATCAGCAGCGGATTGCTGCCGGCCGTTACGTTGCGGAGACCTTCGCGGATGATCGCTTGCGCGAGCACCGTCGCAGTGGTCGTTCCGTCGCCGGCGATATCGTTCGTCTTGGAAGCGACTTCCTTGACGAGCTGCGCGCCCATGTTTTCGAACGTGTTGGGGAGTTCGATTTCTTTCGCGATCGTCACACCGTCGTTGGTGATCGTCGGCGAACCGAACTTCTTGTCGAGGACGACGTTGCGGCCTTTCGGTCCGAGCGTCACCTTGACGGCGTCGGCGAGAATGTTGGCACCGCGCTCGAGCGCGCGACGTGCCTGCTCGTCAAATATGAGTTCTTTAGCAGCCATTGTAGATTAGTTTACTCCTGCGGGAACGGCGGAGTCGGTGAAGACCGCCAGCACGTCTTTTTCCGAGATGATGAGATAGTCTTTACCTTCGATCTTGATCTCGGAGCCGCTGTACTTCGAGTAGATCACTTTGTCGCCGACTTTGACGTCCATGGCGAGCTTGTTGCCGTTGTCGAGCGTACGGCCGGAACCGACCGCCAGCACACGCCCCTCCTGGGGCTTTTCTTTGGCGGTGTCGGGCAAGAAGACGCCACCGGCGGTCTTATCAGCTTGCTCGACGTGCTCGACGACCAGACGATCGCCCAAAGGCCTGAGATTCACGAAAACCTCCCTGGGAACACGTGAAATAGATGTAATTAGCACTCGTGGCAGTTCACTGCCAGCACCGGCAATGTTAGCAGACTGCCAAGCCGAGTGCAAGAGCCGAGGCGGGGCTTCGAAAGAAAGCTATCGGGCCGCCGGCCACCAAGCCTGCGCCGATGGAGACCATGGTCCAGGTACAATCCAAGCCGGAGCTTCCGCTCTACCGCCTCTACGTGCTGAGGGCTTCGTATCTCCTAGTCGCTTTGGGGCTAGGCTCGCGCACGTGGCCCGCGATCCTGCATCACGCACAGCCGTGGGATTTCTGGCACGGCGTCGGGGTGAGCTTCTTTGGCGCGCTTACGCTGCTCTGTCTCCTCGGCGTACGGTATCCGGTCCGGATGATGCCGCTGCTGATCTTCGAATTCACGTGGAAGCTCATCTGGGTGCTCGCAGCGTGGCTTCCCCCGTACCTGGGCCACACGCTGGATCCCGACATCGCCGATTCGTTCTGGGGCATCTTCCCGGGCGTCGTGATCGTACCGCTCGTACTTCCGTGGGGATACCTCTGGAAGACCTACGTGACCACCCTGGCGACCGGTGGCGATAGCTTTGAACGGGCAAAGCGGCTCGGCTCACTAAGAATTTCCACAAGTTCCGGCTCGGAGCGCGTAGCCTAAGCCGCAGGCCGTCGCAGGCAACAGGGCGACGATTGCTGCCGTCATCAGGCCGGTTCCCACGCCTGGCCGCCCGCGGGTCGCGAACCAAATCCCCGCCACGAATGCCGCGGCGCTAAGAGCGACGATCACGCGGGCGGTGATGACTTCGCCGACGGAATAGTAGGCCGCGAAACCCGGGCACTGAGCATAGGTCTGCGAGGCTGACACAAGAGCCATATCCTCTGCGATCCCGAGGGCCAATCCGGCGCCTCCTCCGACGAGAATTCCGAGGAGGATCTTCACACCGGTCGGCATGGCCGGTGCGCCCGCGGGCGCCCGAAGCCGGCCGCAGTCCGCACAGGCGGCCGAATCTCCCGCGAGCTCCGCCCCGCAGGTGGGACATTGCCTCGTAGGCGGGGCGGGGCCTGGCGGGGGAAAGGAACTGTCAGAGGCTGGGGCCGGCTCACCGCACACCAAGCAGAGGGTCTGGCCGTCGTAGAGCATGTGGCCGCATTTTTGGCAGGACGACGGCATCTCAGAGGGCCTCTCGGGCGGCCATCTCCGCGGCGGCCCGAGCTCGCACTCGGGGAACAATCTCGCCGCGCAGAACGCGCCCACGAATTTGTCGTGATCGTGCCGCTCGTCCTTCCGTGGGGATACCTCTGGAAGACGTACGTGACCGCCCGGGCGACCGGCGGCGGTAGCTGCGAATAACGGGTTAGATAGCCTCCGGCGGGGCGGGGTGAACCGGCTTTGGACCCTTTGTGCTCTATCCGGATCCAGCTCCACCGAAGGCGTAGCCTAACCCGCAGGCTGCCGCCGGCAGCAGGGAGGTGATTATTGCCGTCATCACGCCCGCTCCCAGGCCCGGCTGCCCGCGCACCACGAGCCAAAGGCCGGTCAGAAATCCGGCGACGTCGAGGGCGACGATGACGCGGGCGGCGATGACTGCGCCCAGGGCGTAGTCGCACGCTCCGCCGCCCGGGCACTGGGCGCGGATCTGCGAGGATGACGCAAGGATCATAGCCTCTGTGAACCCGACGACCAATCCGACGCCTCCTCCCAGAAAAATTCCGAGGAGGATCCTCGCAATGGCCGGCATGGCGGGCGCGACGGCGGGCGCCCGAAGCCGGCCGCAGTCCGCACAGGCGGCCGAATCTCCCGCGAGCTCTGCACCGCACGTAGGACATTGCCTCGCAGTCGGAGCCGGAGTTGGCAGTGGCGGGACATAGGAAGACGCCGGGGCCGGCTGACCGCACGCCAAGCAAAGGGACTGGCCGTCGTAGAGCATCTGGCCGCAATTTTGGCAGGACGTCGGCATCTCAGAGGGCCTCTCGGGCGACCATCTCCGCGGCAACCCGGGCCCGCACTCGGGGGAACAATCTCGCCGCGCAGAACGGCATGCGCACCGGATCGTTGCCGGCGCCCGCAACGTGCACGCAGCACTGCTCGAGACGCTCGGTAATGAGCATGTCGGCATCCATGAAGTGCTTGATCGTCACTCGCTTGACGCGCTCGCCCACGAATTTGGCGCTCGCACCCGGCGCGAACGCGAGCCCGAGCAATCGGCCGAAGCCGCCGAGGTCGCATGCGGTGCAGATCTTCGCGAGGTTTGCCAGCAGTTCGGGCCGCGAGAGCGTCATCGATTCCGACATCACGCTCGTAAGCGCGGCGCGAATCTCCGTCAGCGCGTCGCCGAACGCGATCGAGTTCGCAAAGATGCTGAGATTGCCGCGCAGCGATTCTTCGCCGACGATCCCCGCAAGCGAGGCGAAGCGGCCGCTATCGTCGCGCATGAAATAGCCGATCGAACAACAGTCCGGGTGGCTGCAAGGAAGGGCGATCAGATCGCGCGCCTTCAATCCGTTCGCGCTCTGCGCTTCGAGCCGGCGCAGCACGCCGGTCGTGGTGACGCGCTGCATCGGATCGACGTGCGGTGCGCGACCCGAGGCGAAGATCGGCTGAAAGTTCGCGCCGCCGACGTAGGGCGTCGCGAAACACCGATCGACGACGCTGCCGACCTCGTGCGCGTTGGCCATGGTGACGGTCATGACGAGCGTCGTGAAGACGCGGGCGTCCGAAAGCCGGTTTATGGCCCGCGTCTTGACCTCGCGAAGATCGACGCCGCGCAGTGCCGCGCTCGTTTCGGCGCTCGGACCGTCGTACTGGAGATAGACTTCGAGCCGATCGCGAAAGCGACGAAGCAGATCGAGGAATTTGTCCTCGTTTGCGATCCGTATACCGTTGGTGTTGAGCAGGACGCGCGTGATCGGAAGGGTTGCGAGCCGTTCGATCAGCGCGGCGATCTGCGGGTGGATCGTCGGCTCGCCGCCCGAGAGCATGACGACGTCGAGCCGGCCACCCTCACGCGCGATCGCCGTTTCGACCGCATGCACTGCATGATCGAGCGAGAGATAGAGCGACCCGGCGGGGCTCGACGACGTGAAGCACGCGGGACATGCCAGGTTGCATTGCGTCGTTATATCGAGCAAGTAGATGCACGAGTGCTGGAGGTGCGCCGGGCCGAGGCCGTGTTCGTAGCCGGTCGGCGCCGGAAATAGCGTCTGCGTGTCGGGGTTGATAGAGCGCGTCGGAACCCGCCACTGCTGCAGGTAGCGCCACAACTCCGCATCCTCTTCGTACAGCGACCACACCTCGCCGTGGCCACGCCGGCAGAAACGCCGCAAGTACACTACGCCCGCGCGGTCGACCAGGTGACCGTCGCAGATGTCGTCGGGGAATTGCGGATCGAAGCCGGGGTCTTCCGCGAAACAGCGCGGACACACCGCGCGCACGCTCTTGAGCAGCGTGTAATCGTGCAGCGGAGGCGTGCTAGACGCCAAGTGGAGTAACGTTCAGCGAGGGCCGTGCGGACATCAACTTTACGAAGCGATACGTGAAGAACGCGATCGCGCCGATGCATGCGAACTGCGTGGCCGTGAGACCGAGCGCCGCAGGCGGAACGTCGCGCAGAAACTCGATCGGGAACCGAAGCGCGCACATCACGGCGATCTGAATGCAGAGGATTCCGTCTTCGGGCAAAACGCGCCGCCGTTCGAGCACGATGAGCAGCGCCAAGGTGAGGAGCGCGGCAAGCCCGCTGTAGAGCTGGGTCGGATGTCGGAACGCTCCGTGATCGAAGATCGCCCACGCCACATTCGTTTCTTTTCCATAACAGCAGCCCGCGAACAGGCACCCGATACGGCCGACCGCTTCTCCCGCGCTAAGCCCGAACGCGAAGAGGTCCCCGGTGTGGCGCCGGATTCCGAGCCGGTGCTTCGCGTAGACGACGGCGAGATAGCCGGCCGCGATCGCGCCGAGCAGCGATTTCCCGGGAACGCCGCCGACAAAGAACTGCACGACTTGCGCGCCGAGCGCGCCGCCGAGAAGTCCCGCGCATGCGAGAATCGCAAGCCCATCGGTGGCCATCCCGCGGCGCCGCGCGACGATCGCAAAGGCCGCGATGCCGACGAGATACGCGATCACGTAAAACACGACCGAATATGCCATTCGGTGCGAATCCGAATGCTCCACGCCGCCTCTTTACGCGGCCAAACATGCCGCCCTGCCTCCGAACGGGGCGTTAGCGCTGCAAGCGCTGCACCGCCGCTAAGGCGTCGGCGTCTCCCTGCGCCGCGGCGAGTTGGTACCAATGCAGGGCGACCGTGAGATCCTTCGGCACGCCGTGACCGTACTCGTAGAGGTTGCCGATGGCGTCTTGCGCGGGAGCATAGCCCCCAGTGGCTGCCAGCTGATACCAGTGCAGCGCAGCGGCGTAGTCCTGCGTGACGCCGTGACCGGCATAGTAGAGGTTGCCGATGCTGGCCTGCGCAGCATCGTCGCCCGCAGCGGCTGAGAGTTGATACCAATGCAGCGCTGTGGCGTAGTCCTGCGGAACGCCGCGACCGGAAGCGTAGAGGGCGCCGAGGTTGTTTTGCGCGGGAGCGTCGCCGCCAGCGGCTGAGAGTTGGTACCAGTGCAACGCAGCGGCGTAGTCCTGCGGGACGCCGTGACCGTAATAGTAGAGGTTGCCGATGCTGGCCTGGGCGGCAGGGAAGCCCTGAGCTGCCGAGAGCTGGTACCAGTGCAGCGCAGCAGCGTAGTCCTGTGGGACGCCTCGACCATGATCGTAGAGGGCGCCGATGTTGTTCTGCGCGGCCGCGAGGCCCTGAGCGGCTGCGAGTTGGTACCAGCGCAGCGCGGCGGCGTAGTCCTGCGGCACGCCATGACCGTACTCGTAGAGGAAGCCGATGTTGTTCTGGCCGGCCGCGAGGCCCTGAGCGGCAGCGAGTTCGTGCCAGTGCAGCGCGGCGGCGTAGTCTCGCGGGACACCGTGACCGTATTCATAGAGGAAGCCGATATTGTTCTGCGCGGCCGCGAGGCCCTGATCCGCAGCGAGCTGGTGCCAGTGCAGCGCGGCGGCATAGTCCTGCGGGACGCCGTGACCTAGATCGTAGAGGAAGCCGATGTTGTTCTGCGCGGCAGCGAGGCCCGCAGCGGCTGCGAGCTGGTACCAGTGCAGCGCGGCGGCGTAATCCTGTGGGACGCCGCGACCGCGATCGTAACGTACTCCGAGATTGTATTCCGCCGATGCCTCACCACGGTCCGCCCGCTCCTGGTCGATCGCTAGGCTGACATCGGCAGTGGTCTGGCCGCCCACGACGCTGTATTGAATGGGCTGCGTTGCCGTCACGGTGTCGATTCGCCCAATGGCGGAGGTCGTCGCTCGCACCGTTTCCGAGGAATTCGCAGAGGACTCGCCGGCAACCAGGGTCGTCGCGAGCACCGAACCACTCGTTGCGGCAACCTTTATATCCGTAACGCCGACGCTCACGGTAAAGTTGGGGTCGAGTGGCGCCGTCAGCACGATGCCACCGCGAGCCGTGACGTGACTGAAGAACCCGTACGTGTCGTCGTCCTCGACGTCGCCGGCGGCGATGCTCACGATCTCGCGCGTTTCGGTATACTGAAAAAACGTCACGGAGTTTGGCTGCAGCGTCAGCTTGTCGCGGCCGTCCGGAGAATTGACGACGACGACGTCGTCGGCCGGGACGTGGACGTACACCTCATTCAGTACATCGCCCACCTTCACGCCAGGCGTGGAGTGGCGACGGTCGAGCGCCTCGAGCGTGACATCGGAGGCGGACATCGCCGCGTGATCGCCGGCGTGGACGATCTGCGCGACGCTAGGAAAACGAGATGCCGCCTCGACGCTGCTCGCAGGAGCCGCGACGGCGCAAAGCGCTACAGCGCAAAGACCAGCCGCGAGCACGGGCATGGACAGGTTTCTACAAGTCACGAACGCCCCCAGTCTGCGACGTTGGCTGCGAATGCGCAACGCGTGCCACGATCTCGTCGATCACGTGCGCGATAAGATTCGGATCCTCGTCGAAGCTCCGGGCTTGAATGTCATCGACGGATTCGGGAATCTGCACGTGTCCGCGCACGATCGGCAGAACGCAGAGGGGGTCCTCCGCATTGACCCACTTGCGGTGGGCGCGCTTGATCTCATAGCGACAGTAGGGCCGGCTGAAGTACGCCTCGGAGTACACGGCGACGACGAAACGGCTGTGCCGAATCGACAGTGCGATGCGATCCTGCCAGGACGTTCCGATGCGGATCGCAGACCGATCGAAGAAGACGTTGAGACCGGCCTTCTTGAGCGGCAGATAGAGGTTCGCATAGACCCAGTCGAACTCTTGATGCGCGTAGCTAACGAACACGTCGTAATCGTACCGCTCGGGTGCGGCCGTGTCGTCGATATTGTTAAGAATGTCGCGCTCGATCTGCCAGCCGCGTACGCCGCACAGAATCGCGGCGACGAACATGCCGAGCGTTACCAGCGCAACCTGCGGTTGAATCACGCGCGAGAGACTCTCGTACGCGACGAATGCCGCGACCCCAATGCAAAAGGCGAGAGCCGCTGCGACCGCCGGCAACAGCGGGCGGGTCGCACCGAGCGGCAAGCGCTTCAAGAAGAGAAAACACGCCGTGAACGCGAGGACGACGAGAGCGGAGTACAGGGGCACGAGGAACCGAAGCACGCTCCCAACGGGCGCGATGGCAGGTTGCGTGAATTGTGCGTTGGACAGTTCGTCTGCGACGATCCAGGCGAAGAGTTCCGACCCCGGGCGCGTCGAGGTTCTTTCGTTTCGATCGAATGCGGGCACCCCGACGATGACATACCTGCCGGAGAAATCGACGCCGCGCGGAAACGGCGCGGCGGCGGATATTTGATATTCGCTCGGTGCGCGGTCCGGAACGAGCGGCCCGTAGCGCACCGCGACCCTTTCGCTCTGGTCGCAGATTTTTCCGACGGAGCTCGCGCTGCGCAGCGCGACGTCGACCAGCGCCCAAACATCGGTCGCCATCGCGCCACCGAAGAGCGAAGGGTACGCCGCGTAGCACGGATAGTAGAAAAGATCGCCGGATTCTTCGGAGTCGTGCATGACGATCGCCGCCGTGTGACCGTACCCGGCGAAATGACGGTAGATATCCGGATCGAGCGCAGCGGCACTGCCGTTCGGGAGGCCTTCCGGCGTCAAGTCGATCTTTCCGACGTTGGCGTAGACGATCTTCGCCTGATCGAGGGCTTGGACCAAGGACGTGCGTGAAGCCTCCATCGCCCCGGTACACGGCGCCGGCTGGCACTGACCGAACGGGATATCGAGAATGATGGCCGCCGGCCGCTGCGCTGCCGCAGCTTTGATGAAGGTCGCCAACAGCCGGCGATGTTGCGGAATGTCGGCCGGGTCGGCGTATTGCATGTCGACGAGCGCGATTTGTGCGGGGAGGGCGCTCGGTGCCGGCTTCAACCAGTCATACACTTGCCAGTCCCAGTCATGCCATGCGAGGAGCCAATGCGAAAGTCCGAACACGACGGCGAAGTAAATTCCGACAAGGATCGCGGCGTTCCCTAACCACGCAGGAGGAGAGCCGATCGCAAGCCTTCCCAAGTGCGTTCCTTTCGGCGGCTATTGCTGGAAGCGCTGCACGGCTGCCGAGGCGTCAGAGGCTAGCGACTAGGCCCGAGCAGCGTCCAGCCATACTCCAGGAGCGGCTTTGCTTTTTTCGTTATTGCTACGCACTCGTCGATGAGCTTGCGGCTGGTCATCGCGTCGTCGGGAGCCTGCTCGCTGACGATGAACGAATCGACCTTGAAATACTCGGCGATCGGCGAATCGACGAAGGCTTCGAAGCCGCGCGGCATGCGCTTGAGGCCCTCGCCATGGCCCTGTACCTTCAAACCGCTCTTTGCGACCGAGCGCAACATCGCGTCGAATCGTTTCGGGTCGGCTGCCATCGCATCGCGCCAACGTGCGAGCTGCGGTTTTTCGAGACCGTAGAATCCGACCGCAAGGAAGCACTGTTTGGGCTGCACGTGCACGTAAAGGCCGCCCGGCGACGTACGAACGCCGTCGTGCGGCAAGTACACGCCGATGTTGGTCTTGTACGGACGCTTGTCGGGTGAGAAGCGCACGTCGCGATAGATGCGAAAACCGGCCTTGCGCGGATCGCCGCTGATCGGAATCTTGGCCTTCGCGAGCGCCGCCGAGAGGTCGGCCGCGAACAGCCGCTGGGGCTCTTGCAGTTCGGTCTGATAGATCTCTTTGCGCGGCTCGAACCACGCGCGGTCGTTGTTCTTCGCGAGATCGCGGAGAAAGCGCAGACCCGCCGGGGAAAAGCCGGTGAATCCGCCGGTCGCGCTCGACGTTGCAGGCATGGTCGTGCGAACTTATTGCGGCTCCGCTCGCTTGTCCTCGCGGCGCCGGCCGCTCGTCTCGTGGCGGGCGGCCGCGCACCCGGCGTCCAAAGGCGCTGCATGGAACCACTCGACCTCAGTAAAGCTCACCCCCGCCGGGCACGCGAAGAACTCGCCGGCATCATTTTTTTGCCACGCTCGATCGATAAAGCGCGCGCGCTTCTGCCCGGCGGCGTCGCGAACGGATACACGATCGAGGGCTTCAGCGAAAAGATGCTCGACACGCTGAAGATCCCGGTCGCCGACTTCATGGCGCTGGTCGCGCGCGCTCAGTCCGACGACGACGTCGCCGCCTACGTCGTGGAGCACGCAGCACCTGGTGGCGCGGAAGCCTGGAACGCGGGGGTCCTCAAGCGCGAACTGTATCAAGGCAATCGCGAAGAAGCGATCGCCGAAAATCCGTGGCTTGCCGATCACCCAGAAATCAAGCTCTCGCTCGATTTTCTGCAATACCGTGAGGATCACGGTCTCGACAACGACTGACCCCCGAAAGTCATCGTGATTCGTCTATCGCCAGGCGTAACCGGATTCGATGACGTTTGCGCCGCGAACGTCGGTGGGGCGGGTCACGATGCGCGTGCCGCCGAGCCTCTCGTAGAAGGCGCAGGCCGGGTTGTCCGTCACGACCCAAAGCATAAACGGCACCAGACCCTGCGCTTTCAGCCAGGTGCGCGCAGCGTCGAACAGCGCTCGCCCGAGGCCCTTTTGCTGGTAACGTTCGAGCAAATAGATCGATTGCAGCTCGCCGGGGTAGGCCGTTTCGTAGTCGGGATCGCGGTTGCGGCAGCCGCAGGCAAAGCCCGCGACGTCGCCGCCGGACTGCGCGACGAACACACCGCTCTCGCCGTCAACTAAGGCCTGGTTCCATTGGTGCTCTCGTTGTTCGTAGGTCAGCGCATCCAGGACGAACTGCGGGATCATCCCAGGATAGGTTTCGCGCCAAGCGTCGACGTGAACGCGCGCGATCGCGGGGACATCATCCAGCGTAGCTGAGCGCACAATTCCACGCACCGTCAGAGCCGCTTCCACCACACAAACACTAAGGAGCGGCGGTTCGCGCCTTCCGTTCGCGGTAGCGCTTGACCTTATCGCGGTTGCCGCAGGTGTCGGGCGAGCACCAGCGGCTGCAGCCGTTCTTGGAATGATCGTAGTACGCGAAGGCGCAGGTGTCGTCGGCGCACGCTTTGAGCCGCGGCCACGAACGGTCGGCCATCGCGGCGTGAACCGCCGCGAGGATCGTTCCGATCACCCCGTCGACGCCGGGTGCCGTTGCTTGCAAGCGCGCGCCCCCCGTTCCCGGATCGAAGGTCAGCGTGTAAGCGCTCAGGGCGCTCGCCGCCTGCAATTCTTCAAGCGCGCAATCGTCCTCGATGCCGTTGTTGCGGCGCGCCAGCGCGCGTAAATTCTCGCGAACGGACCGCAACCGTTCGACATCCGCGGGCGTCGCCTTGAACGCGCTTTTGCGCCCGATCAACCCTTGCTCGCGCAGCCACGCCGCGAGGACGTCGGGCGTGGTGAGCTCCTCGATCGAACGCTGGACGTCGTACGTATTGAGGAAACGGCGGACGAGCTCGAGGCCCCCGGGCGCCGGCGGCCGGACGAGCTCGAGCTGCCCATCGAGCGGCAGCGGCTCAGCCGCGCGTACCTTGCTCATTAAGCCCACTATAACACTACTCATCCGTGTTGACAAGTTACCGTAACCGGCGTACAATAATAGCAGGTTACAGCTTTGACTAGTTACATACAGAGGAACACAGCGATGTACGACATTTCAGACGACTTCCTTACCGTCGTCGCGCGCGAGCGGCGCGAACAGATCCAGCACGAGGCCGATCTGTACCACGCGATGACCGAGTCGGCCAATCTCTCCTTCGGACCGGGTCCGATCACCCAAACTCGTCTGAGCCTGGCGCGCTTCTTGCACCGGCTCGCCCACGATCTGCAGCCGGCTAAATATTCAGTATGTGACGGAGCGGAAGAAATACGTGGTTGGTAAGAAAGCGTAGTGGGAGATCCGGGTTGAAAAAACCGGTCTGGGTGAAGACGGTCATCGCGGCCAAGAACGATGAGCTGAACATCGAGAACGAGCGCAGACCCGGATCCCACTCCTTCATCCAGTACGGAATCGACATGATGCCGACGACGACGCCCGTGATGATGAATAGAAACGGCAGATAGAAGTCCTGCACCCACAGCGGGCCGTGGGGAAGGGCCGCGACGCGCAGGAGCACGAGCTCGATAAACAGCGCGACGACGTAGGCGGTGAGCGCCGTGACCAACGTCTGCATGAGACTGAAGAGCCAGAACGGCTTCTCGTCCATGACGGGATGCGGAATACGCTGACGCACGTTGCTTCTAGGCACGGAAGGTACGCTCGCGGGCAGCAGCTTCGATTGCGTCGAAGCCGCCCGGATGCAACGGGGCATGCATTTCCATAGTGTTCGGCAGATTGGCCCGTTGAGTTGATCGCCGAACTGACGATCGACCTCGGGGCGATTCGCCGCAACGTCGCCCGGCTCGGGGCCCTCGCAAGCCCGGCCGGCTATGCGGCGGTCATCAAAGCGGACGCCTACGGGCACGGCCTCGTGCCCGTCGCTCGAGCGCTCGAGGACGACGTGGCGGCGTTCTGCGTCTACCGGACGGGCGAAGCTCTGGAGCTGCGCGCTGCCGGAATCCGGGCGCCGATCCTCGTGCTCGGCCCGGTCGAGCCCGCCGAATTGGCTCCGGCCCTCGAGGCCGGCGCCGCGATCGCGCTCTGGAGCGAGGGCGCCTTCGCACGCGATGCCGCCCGGATCGCCCGCGCCGAGGGCCGGCGTTTTCCGGTCCACGTCAAGATCGACACCGGCGTCACGCGTTTGGGACTCGACCGCGATCGCGCAGCCGCAGCCCTCGCCGGCTATCTCGCCGATCCCGGGCTCGACGTGCGCGGCGTCTTCACGCATTTGGCCGCCGTCGAGGAACTGGAATCGACGTTTACGCTCGCGCAGCTCGAGCGCTTCACGAAGGCGCTCGCACCGCTCGACCCGATCTTGCGCGAGCGCGGCGTGGTGCGCCACGCTGCCGCGTCGGCCGCGGCGATGCTCTTTCCGAATTTACGGCTCGACCTCATCCGCGCGGGGATCGCGACCTACGGCATCTGGCCTTCACCTCAAACGGAGGCGGCGATGGCGGGCGCGCTCGAACTCGAACCCGCGCTCGCGTGGACGACCCAGCTCGTTGTCGTTCGCGCGGTCGAAGCGGGCCGCGCGGTCGGCTACGGGTGCAGCTTTCACACCTCGCGCCCTTCGCGCATCGGCGTAGTGCCGATCGGTTACGCGGAGGGCATCCCGCGCGCGATGGGCAACGCCGGCCGCGCGCTCGTCGCGGGGTACGAGGTGCCGTTCGTCGGGCGGGTGTGCATGAACATGAGCTTCATCGACGTGACCGGCGTCCCGGGGGCCGAACCCGGCAGCAAGGTCACGCTGATCGGACGCGACGGCGCCGCCTGGATCGACGCCAACGCGTGTGCGGAAACCGCGGGAACCATCGGCTACGAACTCGTTGCCCGGTTGCCGGCGAACGTGCCGCGCCGTTATCTCGAAACGGCAACCGCGTCGATCGCTTCGGCGAGGTCGATCGTCCCCTCATAGAGCGCGCGTCCGATGATCGCGCTATCGACATTCGCCGGCGTCCCACTCACGAGCGCTCGCAGGTCGTCGATCGTCTTCGCGCCGCCGCTCGCGGTGATGCGGATCGGAACGAGCGCGGCGACGTGGGCGAGTGCGGCGATATCGTACCCGGTGCCCGCGCCGTCGCGTGCGATTTCCGTGTAGATGATGCGCGGGATGCCGAGCGCGTGCACCTCGCGCACGAACGCATCGCGCGGTACGGGTGCGGGCGCTTGCCAGCCGCGCACCATCACCTCGTCGCCGCGCGCGTCGATCCCGGCGATGACGCGGTCGCCGTAGACGTCGACGATCGCCCGTGCGACGTGCTCTTGTTCCGCAAGCAGCGTGCCGAGCACGACGAACGAGGCGCCCGCATCGAAGCGCGCGTGGGCATCGTCGAAGGTCCGGATGCCGCCGCCGGTCTGCACCGGCACGCCCGCGCCCGCACAGATCGCGCGAAAGGCGGCTAAATTTTCGCCCGTACCGAACGCCCCGTCGAGGTCGACGACGTGGATCCGCCGCGCGCCCGCGCGCACGAATTCGCGCGCGCGCTCGACCGGATCTCCATCGTAGCGCGTCTCCTGCAGCGGATCGCCGTACAAGAGCCGCACGCAGCGGCCGCCGCGCAGGTCGATCGAGGGAACGATCAGCACGGCGTAGCGTCCTTAGGAACAGAGCGCGATGAAGTTGTCGAGCAGCACGGCACCGGTGGCTTGGCTCTTCTCGGGATGAAACTGCGTCGCCATGACGTTGTCGCGCGCGACGATCGCGGCAAACCGTTCGCCGTGTTCGGTCGCGGCGAGCGTCTGCGCGTCGACCGGCGCGCGGTAACTGTGCAGAAAGTACGCGTACGGCTGCGCGCCGAGCCCGCGCACGAACGGATGATCGCGCAGCACTTCGAGCTGGTTCCAGCCCATGTGCGGGACGCGCGGCGCGCTCGCGAACCGCGACACGATGCCTTCGAACGCTCCGAGCCCGGCATGTTCGCCGAACTCGTCGCTGCGCTCGTAGAGCACCTGCATGCCGACACAGATTCCTAAGAACGGCTTGCCCGCAGCGATGATCGAGAGCACCGCATCGTCCAATCCTCGCTCGCGCAGCGCATCCATCGTCGCACCGAACGCGCCGTCCCCGGGCAGGATCGCGGCGTCCGCGCGCGCGACCTCGAGCGGGTCCGAGGTCACGACGAAATCGGCGCGCCGCCGCGCCAGGGCCGAAGTCAACGAGCCGAGATTACCGCCGCCGTAGTCGACGACGGCGATCACCGCTCGCGGGTTTCCACTACCCGCCGACGATCGCGCGCTCGTTCGGCATCGCAGGACCTGCCGGAAGCCGAGGCGCGGCGCCGTTGAGCCCGCGCTCGGCGATTCCGATGTACGGCCGCTGGGTCGCTCCAATGTAGAGCTGGCGCGGACGCGTGATGCGCTGATCGGGATCCTCGATCATCTCTTTCCAGTGCGACAGCCACCCGACGGTCCGCGCCAGCGCGAAGATCGCGGTGAACATGTTGATCGGAATACCGAGCGCGCGCATGATGAGCCCGGAGTAAAAGTCGACGTTCGGATACAGCTTACGGGTAACGAAGTAGTCGTCTTCGAGCGCGAGCCGTTCGAGCTCTTTGGCGAGCTCGAACAACGGATCGTTCGCGAGGTTCAACTCGCCGAGCAGCTCTTCGTAGATGCGCCGCATCACCTTGGCGCGCGGATCGTAGCTCTTGTACACCCGGTGCCCGAACCCCATGAGACGGAATGGATCGTTCTTGTCCTTCGCGCGCCGGATGGCATCGGGCAGGTTCGCCTTGCTGCCGAGCTGTTGCAGCATCGCGACCACCGCTTCGTTCGCACCGCCGTGAATCGGTCCCCACAGCGACGAGATGCCCGCCGCGACGCATGCGAACGGGTTGGCGCGGCTCGAACCGACGGTGCGCACGGTCGAGGTCGAAGCGTTCTGTTCGTGATCGGCCTGCACGATCAGCAGCGCGTTCATCGCGCGCGTGAAGACGGGATTAGCCGCATACGGCTCGGCCGGAACCGAGAACATCATGTTGAGAAAGTTCGAACAATAGTCGAGATCGTTGCGCGGATAGATGAACGGCTGGCCCAGCGTGTACTTGTAGGCCATCGCGGTGATCGTCGGCATCTTCGCGATCAGGCGCTCGATCGAAATCAAGCGCTGCATCGGATCGAACACGTCGATCGAATCCGGATAGAACGCCGAGAGCGCGCCGACGACGCCGAGCAGCACGGCCATCGGGTGCGCGTCGCGCCGGAAGCCGCGCAAGAACGTCGGGATCTGCTCGTGGACCATCGTGTGGTGCGTAACGTCGAATGAGAACTGCTTCAGTTCGGTCGTCGTGGGCAGCTCGCCGAAGAGCAAAAGATACGCGACTTCGACGAAGTCGCTGTGCTCGACCAGCTCGTCGATCGGGTAACCGCGATAGAGAAGAATGCCCTTGTCGCCGTCGACGAAGGTGATCGCGGAGCTGCAGCTCGCGGTGCTGGAAAACCCGGGATCGTAGGTCACGATGTTGGTCTCGTCGAGCAGCTTGCGCACGTCGACGGCGGCCGACCCGAGCGTCGGCTGAAGGTAGGGAAGATCCGCGATCGTCTTCCCGGCGTCGTCGTGAAGCGTGTAGTCGGACATAACCTACGCGAGTAGTCCTTTCGTCGAAGGAATCGAGGCGTCGCCGGTGGGCGCTTTCGCCTGAGCGAACGCGCGCGCGAACGCCTTAAAGGATGCCTCGCACAAGTGGTGCGAGTTGTGTCCCGCGAGTTGCACGAGGTGCAAGTTGAAGCGTCCGTTTTCGCTGACGCTGCGGAAGAAGTGCGGCACGAGTTCGGTCTTGAGGTCGCCGAGATTCTCGGCGGCAAAGGTGACGCTCACGTTCGACCACGCGCGTCCGGACAAATCGACCGCGCCCAGCACGAGCGCATCGTCCAGCGGCACGGCCATCGAGCCGAAGCGCGAGATCCCCGCCTTGTCGCCGAGCGCCTGTGCGATCGCGCTGCCGAGCGCGATCCCGACGTCCTCGACGACGTGGTGGTGATCCATGCCGTCGCCGCGCGCGCGCAAGGTCAAGCCGCAGCCCGCGTGTTTGGCGAACGCATCGAGCATGTGATCGAGAAACTTGACGTCGGTTGCGATCAAGCGGTCGCCGCCGTCGAGATCGAGTTCGAGTTCGATCGTCGTTTCTTTGGTCGCTCGCGAGATTGAGGCTCGCCGTGCGGTCGGCAACGTCAGCCGCCCGCGGCAGCGGCCGGCGCGCTCTTGGGCGGCAGCTGGCCGCGGCGCTCGATCGGAATCCATTCCGAGATCGCGGGCCCAGTGTAGGTCGCTTGCGGGCGGATCAGCCGGTTGTCGCGCAACTGCTCGAGCACGTGGGCCGTCCAGCCCGCCATCCGGCCGCACGCGAACATGCACGTGAACTCATCGGGCTTGAGGCCGAGCGCGTAGAGCGTGGGCGCCGTGTAGAACTCGACGTTCGCGTAGATGCGGCGCCCGGGTTTTGCTTCTTGCAGCGCGACGTTGGCCGCGTCTTCGAGCGCGCGCGCGATCGCATACCACTTCGTTCCCGACGCTTCGGCGAGTTGCCGCGCCATCGTTTCCAGATGGCGGGCGCGCGGATCGCGCACCTTGTACTCGCGATGGCCCATCCCCATGATCTTCTCGCCGCGAGCGAGCAGCGCGCGCACGTACGCCTCGGCGTTGCCCGGCGTTTCGATCTCCAGGATCATCTTCATCACTTTGCCCGGAGCGCCGCCGTGCAGGTCGCCCTCCAGGGTCGCGATCGCCGTCACCGCCGCACCGTAGATGTCGGCGCGCGTCGATGCCGTCACCCGCGCGGCGAACGTCGATGCGTTGTACGAGTGGTCGGCCAGCAGCACGAGGTACGTGTCGAGCGCCCGCTCAGCTTCGGGAATCGGCGCGCGACCGGTGCGCATGTACAAGAAGTTCGCGGCCGTCGAGAGGTGCGGCAGCGGCGCGATCGGGTCGAGGCCGCGCCGGATCCGGTCCCAGGCCGCGACGATCGACGGCGCTTTCGCGATCAGGTGAATCGCGGCGCGCGGGTTCGAGGGGTGCGCGCCGTCTTCACCGTGCGGCGCAAACAGCGCCAGGCCCGAGATCATCGTGCGCAGGACCGCCATCGGCGGGGCATCCTTCGGCGTCGCCCGCATCCAGTCGACCAGCGCCGGGGGCAGCGTCCGGTTCGCGGCCAGCCGCACGCGCAGGTCCTCGAGTTGATACGAATTCGGGAGCTGCCCGAAGAGCAGCAGGTAGCAGACCTCCTCGAAGTTGGCCTCAGTCGCCAGATCGTCGATGTCGAAGCCGCGATAGGTCAACCGGCCGGCCTCACCCTCGACGCGACTCAACTCCGTCGCGCCGACCACGACCCCTTCGAGACCGCGATCGACGACCAAACTGACATCGGTGAGGCGAACAGACACAGTCTCGCCGGTTTCGAAAGCTACCGGCAATTTCCATTCATGCCCCCGTCGACAAGCTCAGGACGACAAAGGTCAAGTCAGGCGATCGCCGACCGCGTTCCGCAGTTTTCGGGCTGCTCCGAGCGCTGGACGTGAAGGACGGCGCGCGCGTGCGTTCCGCCGCCGGGGCGCTGCGTCGCGTTGAAGGCCACCGCCAGGGTCCGGACGATGAACAAGCCACGGCCGGACTCCGCCAGCGCGTCGACCGGATGCTGGGCAGGCAGCACGAAGCCGCGGCCGCGATCGAGTACGCTGAGAACCGGCAAGGCGTCGCCGATCTCCAGGACCACGTCGCACGAACCGCCGGCGTGGCGCACGACGTTTCCCAAGAGTTCGGAGAACACGGCCTGGGCGTCCGCGAGTTCGGCGTCGCTCGCGCCGGCCGAAGCGAGCGACGCGCACATGGCTCGGCGCACTTCCTGCGCCGCGCTCCGATCCTGGCAGTCGAAGCTCCACTCCATGTTAGACGATGTCGACCAAGGAGCGGCCCCGATCCAGCGCGGTCCGCACGAGGCGGTCGATCAGTGCGTCGAAGGTGATTCCCGTTGCGGCGGCCTCGTCGGGAAACACGCTCATGGGCGTCATCCCCGGGAGCGCGTTGATTTCCAAAATATAGGGCCGGCCCGCGGGCGTGACGATGAAATCGGTCCGCGAGTAGTCGCGCAATCCCAACAGACGGTGCGTCGAGAGCGCGAGCATTTGCAAGCGGTGCGAGAGATCGTGATCGATGTGCGCCGGAACTTCGTGACGGCTGCCGCCCGCGGTGTACTTGGCCTCGTAGTTATAGAACTCGTGGCCTTGCGGCAGGATCTCCGCGACCGGGAGAGCCGCCTCGAACAGAACGCCGCACGAGAACTCGCGACCTTGCACGAACTCCTCGGCGAGGATAAACGAGCGCGTTTCCGAGAGCGCGATCATCGAGCGCGACCACTCTTCGTGCGTACGCACGATCGCGACGCCGGCGCTCGAGCCTTCGTTGCGCGGCTTGACGACGAGCGGCAGGTTGAGCGATCCGGGCAGCAGCGGCAGCGTCCCACCGTCGAAGTCGAAGGTGTCCCAGGCAGGCGTGGGCAGCCCTTCGGCGGACAGCAGTTTTTTGGTTAAGTGTTTATCCATCGCGAGCGAACAGCCGCGCAGGTCGCTGCCGGTGTACGGCAGGCGCAGCCACTCGAGAATACCCTGGATCGTGCCGTCCTCGCCGCCGGGTCCGTGCAAGGCATTGAAGACGACGTCGGGTTCGAAGGCCGCGATCGCTTCGACGAATCGGGTGTCGAAGTCGAGCGAGCGCCCCTCATAGCCTAAGCGACCGAGCGCCGCGAGCACGCCTTGGCCCGACACGATCGAGACCTCGCGTTCGGAACTCGTCCCGCCCATGACGACGGCAACCCGTTCGCGACTACTCACAGAAGACTCCGACGAAGTGCACTTCGAGTTCGAGTTCTACCCCGAAGCGGCCGGCAACTTCGCGCCGCACGCGCGCGAGCAAGGCCGCAACGTCGGCGGCCTTCGCGCCGCCTCGGTTCACGATGAAGTTCGCATGCAGCTCCGAGACCTCGGCCTCGCCTTCGCGCCAACCCTTGGCTCCGGCGGCTTCGATCAGACGTCCGGCCTTGTCGCCGGGCGGGTTGCGAAAGCACGATCCGGCATTGGGAAACTGCAGCGGCTGCGTCCGCTTGCGGCGCACGAGGCGCCCTTGCATCTCCTCGCGCACGACCGCCGGGTCGCCGCGCGGAAAGTCGAGCGTGACGCGCGCGACGACGGCATCGCGGGCGAGGGTCGTGTGCCGGTAAAAATATTGCGGCGTCACCGCATGAGCCTCCGGGCGCGACGGCGTTTGCACCCAGACGTCGCGCACGAACTCGCCGATCTCGCGATCGGTCCCCGCATTCATCCGCAGCGCGCCGCCCGCGCTGCCGGGAATCCCGGCGAGCGAGCCGATGCCGACCGCACCCGCCGACGCTCCGCCCGCTACCACGAGCGGCATCGAGGCCGACGCACCGGCGCGCACCGTCACGACCTCGTCCGTGCTCGACACGTCGATGGCCGCAAAGTCGCCGGTCAAACGCAACACGATGCCCGGGATTCCGCCGTCGCCGACGAGCAAATTCGATCCGCTGCCGAGCACGAACCACGGCAGCTTGCGTTTGAAGAGCAGTCGCATGATCCGCTCGAGTTCGGCCGTCGTTTCGACCTCGGCAAACGCATCTGCCGGTCCCCCGATCTTCCACGACGTGTAGGGAGCGAGCGGCTCGTCGAAGCGCACGCGCGCACCGAGCACGTCCATCAGCTCGCCGCGGTCGCTCTCCGCAAGGGCACTCGAGCGCGCTTCGGTCACGACGCGACCGCTCCGCTGGGTTCCAGCATTAGCGCGAGCTTCGCGGCTGCACCCGTGATCGATCCCGCGCCGAGCGCGAGCACGAGCGCACCGGCCGGCGCGTGTTCGTAGATGTACGCCGGCAAATCTTCGATCTTGCTCACGTACGCGACGTCCGCACCCAAGGCTGCGAGCGGCGCGCCGATCGCGGTCGCGTCGACGCCCGGCAGCACGGGTTCGGAGGCGCCGTAGACGTCGGTGAGCACGACGTGATCCGCACCGCGCAGCGCGCGTGCGAAGTCGGCCGCCAAATATTGCGTGCGCGTGTAGCGGTGGGGCTGAAACGCGACGAAGATCGGGCCTGCGAAGTTCTCACGCGCCGCAGCGATCGTCGCCGCGACCGCCGTGGGATGGTGCGCGTAGTCGTCGACGAGCGTCATCCGCGGGGTTCTCGCGAGAAACTCGAAGCGCCGGCGCACCCCGCGGAAGCTCGCGAGCGCCGCAGCGATCGTCGCAAAGGGCACGCCGAGGTGCAGGCCGATCGCAACGGAGGGTAGCGCGTCGAACACGTTGATCGCGCCGGGAACCGAGAGTTCGATCTCGCCCGCACGCCGGCCGTCGACGTCGAGGCCGAAGCGCGATCCGAATCCGGCGGAACGCGCGTTGACCGCGCGCACGTCGGCTGCGGCATCGAAGCCGTACGTACGGGTCTTCGCCGAACGTTCGCGGCCCGCAAGCAGCGCCGACCGCGGTTCGTCGATGCCGATCAGGGCGAGGCCGTGGGCGGGGACGTTTGCCGTAAATCGCTCGAACGCGGCGACGAGACGCGGCAGTTCCGCATCCGATGCGATGTGATCGTTCTCGATATTGCTCACGACCGCGATCTCCGGCCGCAAATTCAAGAACGAGAGGTCCGACTCGTCGGCCTCGCTGACCAGCCACGCACCCTTGCCGTCGCGGGCGTTGGTCTGCGTATCGATCCGTTCGCCGCCCACGATGACGGAGGGATCGAGACCGCCCGCTTCGAGCGTCGCGGCGACCATCGCCGTCGTCGTCGTCTTTCCGTGCGTTCCCGCGATCGCGATCCCGCGCCGGTCGCTCATCATGTGCGCGAGCAGCGCGCCGCGATGCACGACTTCGATGTGGCGTGCCTTGGCAGCGACCAGTTCCGGATTGTCGAGCGCGATCGCGGTACTGATGACCACGGTTGCAGCGTCGCCGACGTTGGCGAACTTGTGACCGATCGTCACGCTCGCCCCCTCGAGGGCGAGCCGCTCGGTCAGCGCCGTACGCCGATCCGACGAACCCGTCACGTGATAGCCGCGCTGCAGCAGGATGCGCGCCAACGCCGACATGCCGATGCCGCTGATCCCGATAAAATGTACCGTGCCGGCGCCCGCGCCTGAGGAGAATCTCACGGGGTGCTCCCGTTCGAATTCGACCACGACTTCACCCGTGCGACGATTGCGACACGCGGATCTGAGCGGGCAGCCTTCTCGGCGGCCGCCCGCATCGCAGCCGCGCGCTCGGCACCGAGTGCCGCCGCCAGTTCCAGCCGCAGGCGCCCCGCATCGAGTTCGGCATCCGGAATCACGCGCGCCGCCCCGCCGGCTGCGTACGCGCGGGCGTTCGCGGTCTGATGATCGGCCGTCGCGTGCGGGTACGGGACCAGGAGCGCGGGCGTTGCGGTTGCCGCAAGCTCACCGAGCGTCGACGCTCCCGCGCGAGACACGACCATGTCGGCCGCCGCATACGCGGGCCGCGGATCGTCCAAGTAGGCGATGACCTTCACGTGTTCGCGCCACCCCAGCCGCCGCCACATCTCCTGCCGATCGCGCTGTCCCGAGATCAGCACGACTTGCCAATTCTCCGGCATTCCGCTTTCGATCAGTTTCGCCATCGCATCGTTGATCGACTGCGCTCCCAAACTGCCGCCCATCACGACGACGGTCGTCCGGTCGGGCTCGATGCGCAGTGCCGCGCGTCCCTCGGCCGCCGTCATCGGACGCCGCATCGTCGAACGCACGGGCGTCCCGACGACCGCCTCGTGCGCGCCGAGCTTTCGTCCGCTCGGCGGCAGCGCGTACCATACCTCGTCGACGAGCGGCGCGAGCGCTCTGTTGGTGAGGCCGGCGACGGCATTGGGTTCGAGCACGACCAAGTGCGTCTGCGGACCCATGAGCCCGAGCATCTTCAGCGCGCGCGCGGCCGCGACGACCGGCAGCGTGACGTAGCCGCCGGTTGCGATCAGCACGTCCGGCCGCATCTTGCGCACGATCTCGAACGATTCGACGAAACCCACGACGTTGGTAACCAGCATCGAAAAGAACGAAGCCGAAAACTTGCGCTCCAGGGGCGCCGCGCGCACGTATTCGATGTCGACGCCCGCCTTCGGTACGATCTCGGACTCCATCCGATCCTTCGTTCCGACGAAGAGCGTCGTAAGCGGCGTAAAGTCTTTCTCACGCGAAAAGGTCTCCGCGATCGCGAGCGCGGGATAGACGTGCCCGCCCGTTCCGCCGCCGGTCAGCATCAGCCTCACGTTTGCAGGCGAACGGCGTGCGATCTTCGCATGCGGCCCACGTTCATGATCAGCGCGACCGCAACGAGCGACGCGACGAGCGACGACCCGCCGAACGAAATGAACGGCAGCGGAACGCCCGTCACGGGCCAGGACGACGAGACGACGCCCAGGTTCACAAACGCCTGAATGACGATGCTCGACATGCACCCGACCACGAGAAAAAATCCGAAGCGGTCGGGCGCGACGAGCGCGATTCTCACGGCGCGGTACGCGAACACAACGAACAGTGCGACCACGGCGAACACGCCGAGGAAACCCGCTTCTTCGCCCAAGATCGACGCGATAAAGTCGGTGAACGGCTCGGGCAACCAAAAGTACTTCTGATGCGAGAAGCCGAGCCCGACGCCGAACCACCCGCCGCTGCCTAGCGCCATCAGCGACTGCACGATATGGAAACCCTTGTCTTGCGGGTCTTTCCACGGATCGAGGAACGCGGTGATGCGGGCCCACTTGTACGGATCGTGACGGACCAAGACGTAGGCCGGCGGCGCGACGGCGACCAGGACCATCACGAGATGCTCGATGCGAGCGCCCGCGACGAAGAGCATCGTGCCCGCCGTGAACGCGAGCAAGCTCGCCGTACCGAAATCCGGCTGCTTGATGACGAGCATGACCATGAGTGCCGTTACGAACGCAAGCGGGAAGATGCCGTGCACGAGCGAGCGGATTCGCGTGCCTTTCGCTGCCAGGGCGGAAGCGAGATAGAGCACGAGCGAGAGCTTCGCGAACTCGGAGGGTTCGAATTGAACCGGTCCCGCGCCGAGCCAACGCGTCGCGCCGCCCGCAAGCTTGCCGACGTGCGGGATCAGCACGAGCCCGAGTGCCGCGAGGTTCGCGACGAGCGCGAACGGCGCGATGCGGCGCAGCTTCACGTAATCGATGCGGTAGGCCGCATACGCGGCGAGGACCGCGACGGCCAGCCACGCGATCTGGCGTTTGAGGAAGTACCCCGCGTCGTGATGGAGCGCCACCGCGATCACGCTCGAGGCAGAGAAGATCATGATGAGCCCGATCGCGACGAGCGTCCCGACCGTTGCGACGATGACCGGATCCGCACCCAAGCGCAGCGGCTGGGCGCGTTCGGTTGCCCGCAGCGGCGCGCGTTCAACCACGCGCGACCGCCACTGCGTTCACGGCCCGAGCGAACGCGTCGCCGCGCGCTTCGGCCGACGTAAACATGTCGAACGACGCACAGCCCGGTGAAAGCAGAACGACGTCGCCCGGCTGCGCGAGGCCGCGCGCGATCGCGACGGCTTCCTCCATCGAGGCGGCACGCGCGGCCTTCGTCGAGTCGACGGCGGCGGCAATTTCGTCGGCGGCTTCGCCGATGAGCACGACTGCCTTGACGCGCTTCTCGACGACGCGACCCATCGCGCGGAAATCCGTACGCTTCGATTTGCCGCCCGCGATCAGCACGATCGGCTCGGAGAACGCTTCGATCGCCGCGATCACCGAGCCAGGATTGGTCGACTTGGAATCGTCGACGAAGGTGACGCCGTTTTGCAGTGCGACCTGTTGCAAACGATGCGGGAGCGGTTGGAACTCGCGCACGGCGGCGCGCAGCGCCTCGGGATCGAGTTCGGCGGCGAGACCGATCGCGAGCGCGGCCAGCACGTTCGAAACGTTGTGCTTGCCCAGGAGCGGGATCTCGGAGACGGGCATGATCTCGACCGGACGCGGATCGCCCATCGGCGGCGCGAACGTGATCCGGTCGCCGCGCACGTACAGCGTCGACATGCGATGCGGCGCGAGCGCGAACCACCACGCGCGCGCCGGAATTCGCCGCGCCGATTCGCCCTCGGCGAGGTCGCCGACGATCGGATCGTCGAGGTTGCCGACGAAGGTGTCGCCCGGACCTTGATTGGCAAAGATGCGAAACTTCGCTTCGCCGTACTCGTCCATCGAGTGATAGCGGTCGAGGTGATCCGGCGACAGGTTGAGGATCGCGGAGATGCGCGGCTTGAACGAGCGGATCGACTCGAGCTGGAACGACGAAACTTCCGCGACCACCCAGTCGCCCGGTTCCGCGACGAACGTTTCCGCGATCAGCGCGTTGCCGATATTCCCGCCGACGTGCGTCGTCTTGCCGGCGCGCGCGAACATCTTGCCGACGAGCGACGTCGTCGTCGTCTTCCCCTTGGTTCCGGTGATCGCCACCATCGGCGCCTTACCGATCCGGTAGGCGACTTCGATTTCGGAATACACCGGAATCCGCATCGATTGGACGCGGCGAACGAGCGCGCCGTTCAGCGGCACTCCGGGTGAGAGCACGCACGCCGTCAGCTCGGTTGCGAGCGTTTCGACCGCGTCCGGCACCACGAACGCGGCGCCCAAACGCTCGAGCTCTACGAGCGCCGGACCGATGGCCTCGATCGGCTTCTCATCCGTTGCGTACACCGCGGCGCCGCGCGCGCGCAACACGCGAGCGCTCGCCAAACCGCTGCGCCCGACGCCGATGATCAGCACGCGTTCGCCGGCGTCGAAGCTCACTTCGCGCCTCCCATCGGCGGCACGAGTGCGAAGGCTGCACCCGCGAGCGAAAGCGTGACCGATGCCGCCCAAAAATACGCCGTGACTTTGGTTTCGGGCCAACCCGAAAGTTCGAAATGATGATGCAATGGACTCATCTTGAAGATCCGCTTCTTCGTGCGCTTGAAGTATGACACCTGAATGATGACCGACATCGCCTCGGCAGCAAAGACGCCGCCGATGAGGATGAGCAGGAGTTGCTGCCCGAGTTCGATCGCACTCCCGGCGAGAATGCCGCCGAGCAGCAGCGAGCCGGTGTCGCCCATGAACACTTTTGCGGGATGCCGGTTGAACATCAGAAAGCCGAGTGCCGCGCCGGCCGTCAGCGCCGCAACCAAGCCCGCCTGGCCCGTTCCCACGCCGTCGCACGAGGCCGCGATCCACGCGAGCAACAACAACGGTGGGATGACGCTCCCGGCGGCCAAGCCGTCGAGCCCGTCGGTCAAGTTGACGGCGTTCGCCGTCGCGAGGATCGCAACGAAACTGAGTCCGTACCAGAGCCAGAGCGGGACGGCCACGCTGAGGTTACCGAGCGCGATCGCCGGAAAGAGCAACGGACGGTGCAGCATGAGCAAGAACACTGCCGCGACGAACGCGGTCAGCACGAACTTCGCTCGGGCGGATAAGCCGCGATTGCGTCCGTGCACCACGCTCATGTAGTCGTCCACGAACCCGACGGCTCCGCAGCCGAGACCCAGCCACAGCAACGGCAGGTCCGCAAACAACTGGGCCGGCGAGTGGGCATAGCGCGCGAGCATCAGCACGAGAAAAACGAACAACGTGAGGGCGAATAAGACGCCGCCCATCGTCGGCGTCCCGGTTTTCACGGCGTGCGTCGCGGGCGCGTCTTCGTATGCATGTTGACGAAACGAGAGGCGGCGCAGCGCTCCGATCACGGGCAATCCCGTCCCCGCGACGATGACGAAGCCGAGGACGATGTAGGGCAAGATGCCTTCCGCAACGCGCGCCGCCGGTATCGGGAAGCAGACGCTGCCGGTCATGCGGCCGCACCGAGCGGACCATCTCCGCTTCCGCGCCACGCCAGCACGACGATCGGCGTCTGCTCGTCGCCGTTGCCGTGCGGATTGCGGCGCAGCGCCGCTTCAACGCTTTCGCGCGAGACGCCGGCGGATGCGCCGAGCACCTTCGCGATGCCGAGGTCGTTTGCATCGACGATGACGGCGCGAGCGCCGGTGCTTGCCGCGATGGCACGCGCGGCTCCGTTTGGATCGTTCGGCCCAAGCACGATCGTCGTCTCGAACGGCGGCAGCGTCCCGGTGTATCCGTCGATCGTCGCGATCGTCTCGCCGAGAATCCGGTAAAA
>Ga0302325_10006382_pt1 | contig 26528 bp, 21 predicted proteins | sample Palsa_T0_2_FD_201948 | JGI IMG/M metagenome (GOLD analysis project Ga0302325, IMG submission 201948) | Peat permafrost microbial communities from Stordalen Mire near Abisko, Sweden - Palsa_T0_2 | ecosystem: Environmental > Terrestrial > Soil > Palsa > Peat permafrost | place: Sweden: Abisko... | reverse complement strand
CTTCAGCCGCTTGCGGTCCGAAGGCTTCAGCGTGATCGATATGCCCGTTCGCATCCGCCAGACTCGCACAGACAGTCGGTCGTGGGAATCCCTTTCAGGATTCAAGTGTCAGGCGTGATCCACTAGTACTATCCCTATATGTAACGATTCTTGGGTCATTGTGAATTCATCCAGTCGCGGCTTTGGCGTGCTTTCCCCCCAGGATTTTTATGGCCCGGATCGCGCAGCGTGGTCTGTCTCACTGCGAAATGCATTGCGCAGCGGGGTCTGCACAAACGAAGGCGCTCGTTGAAGATACTCGACCGCCCTGATCCTAGATTCGCCTTTGAGGCTATTCAGGTATCGCATTGCCGCCCTGATGGAGAAAGGTTCCCGTCTTTCGTTTGCAAAGTTACTCTGCAAATCTGTCCATATCACACCCGCCAATTTCCGTTCCGCTTCCCAAGTTTGGATCGCTTGCCGTGTTTCGTTATCGCGGCATAGAGCCTTACCATCTTGTTCAATTCGCCCAATATGCTTCGCTTTAGTACCTTCGCGCTCGCATAAATCCCCAATTGCTTCGCTGATGGTCTGGCGTCGGGTCAGGCACCAAGCAACCCGAACGGGAACTCCGTGCTGCGGATCAATCACCAATGTTAGCGCGCCTCCACGACTGGATGAAATACGAGAGAATTCAATCTTGAGAACAGGCCCGTCGCAGCGCCACGCCTTATGCCAGCTATCAAACGCGCTTCCCCCTTCCCAAAGCAGCGATCCCCAGCCGAGCAAAGCAATATGGGCCGTCATTTCAATTTACGCGCGGGCCGAGGCCGTCCCCGGCATCCCAATAAACCGAGGAGACAAGATGCGACAACAATCGCGAACATGATCCAAGCCAAACATGAGAGCAACTGACAACATGGTTTCGCCCAGGAGACGCTCAAAATTCCCAGCCAGATGCCTACAAGGCCCAACCAAGTACCAAGAACACCCAATCGCGTACCTAACCGTACAACTGGGTCGGGATGATGACAGGCGGCCCGAAGCGAACCCCACCACGGGCACGATTTTACGCATAGCTGAACCCTACCTTTTTTATTGTCCTGATCCGTTTTTCCGATTCCCAGCGCTTCCCGGTACCACTCGGCCATGACAATTGTATTCTGCGATCTGAGAAGAGGAATTCGTCGGGGGTTTTCATGGTACTTCGTGAGAAAATTGTCTTCAATTTTGCGCACTTCGGTGTAAACGCGACATCCGTTGCTAGGATTGCGAATTGCCACAACTGTTCGGGAGCACGGAGTATCGCGTCCGCACATCCACACCCAACCGTCGTTCGTCTCTTCATGTAACGCGGCACGAATAATGTAATCCGACAGCGCCATCACACCGAGACTCTCGCCTTGAGCGAGACAATGATAATCGTTTGTTTGAGCCCGGTACAGGCATCGGTGTGTGTACCGCTTTTGTGTACCACTTCTCCTGCTAACGTGCTAAGTTGCTTCGACAATTCGGTTTATTCGCACCCGACCGAAATGTCCTAGTCCCCCAGCCAGCTAATTTTTTCGACCCTCCCCACACTCAGCTCTCGCTTCGCGATGGGGGGGGATTCCGCTCAATGCGAAATGCTTTTGCCGGCTTCACGTCTGACGTCCGCCTCATCGCGGCGTCGCGCGAGTTGCACTCTCACTCCGATTCTTTGCGCGCGACTGAGTTTCAGTTCTTTTCGAGAGCCTCGATGACGGGCTCGATCCGTCTCCACGCATCCGATGTGGGGTCGATCAGCTCGAAATGTCCCGCGCCGGCGATCGTGAGAAGTTCGACCTTGTCGCCCGACGCCTTGGCCAAGGCTCCATACCTCTCGGCAAAACGCGAAGGAACGATAGGATCGAGCGCGCCCGAAACGAGGACCTGTCTCACACCGATGGGCAGCAAACGCGATGGCGACGTGTCGGCATAGACATCTTTGCGCGTGGGCGGCCCGACAAGCGAGTCGATTGTCGAAGGCCCGCCGCATGCCGATGGGCCGCGATCGCGATAATCCGCGAGATCGTTGATCCCGGCAAGACTGACGACCGCTGAAATCGGTAACGGGTTGGATTCATAAAGAACGCTGTCATGCGGCAGATGCGGACGCGCCGCCGCCCAGACCGCCAGGTGCCCTCCCGCCGAATGCCCGACGACGACAAGCCTGGAGAGGTCGAGCTTGTACGCCGGTGCGATATCCCGAAGCGTATCCATTGCCTTCGCGACGTCGAGGAACGTGCCGGGATAGCCGCCGCCATTCTCTCCGATGCGCCGGTAGTCGATGTTCCAGACCGCGAAGCCGCGCTTCCGGAGATCTTCAGCCAGGTAGTCCATCAAGACCGTACCCGGGATTTCCGCCAGCCAACACCCGCCATGGATCAGCACAATTGTCCGAATGGGTCCTTCGCGCTTCGGCGGGAACAATTCGGCGACCTGATCCGGCTCGGGGCCGTAGTGGCGCGTGAGAGCGGCCTCCGGCCGCGGGCGCGCAAGAAGGTCGGAATAGGAAATCGGAGCCGAACTCGCGCTCCAGGCAACGAACGCTGCACCGGCGAGCAAGAGGGCGAGCGGCCATCGATACACATTCGTCATTGAGGTCCGTTTCAAAACTCTTGGCCAGGGATTGTACAGAAATAACGGGCCGCCGGATCACCGAAATCGGTCGATACGCGTGGCCTTGTTCGGCAGGTCGATATCCGGCGGCGCGGTACCGAAGCAATGACTTCGACGCTGCCAAACGCTACATGAATTGAAGCAGGGCCGGTTCGACCTCACGCCCGCGGTAGGCTAAGGACAATGTGCCAGGCACAATTTGGCGCGGGAATATTGGCTGTTCCTCGTATACCGATAAACAGCTAGTGTCGTTGGCGCGCTCGATAACGGCGACCCATCGCATCCTACCAAGCGGTTCCGTGTGAAGCATTTGCGAGATCGATTCACGAACCGAATGACGTTTTCGGTTGGTGCGTTCATTGTCACGATATCGAACGATATTCAGTCCTTCGCGACCGCTTGGCCGAAATTGCGGGAACTGGAGAAGGCCGAGAACGCAAGAAGTTACGCCTTTCAGTGCCGGGACCATCTCGAAATCTGGCTGGAAACGATCGGCGCCGAACGCCATACGCGTCCCCTGTTCGTCAGTGTGAGTGACGACGCCGGACGCCCGGTGATGATGATTCCCCTCGGCATCGAGAAGCACAACGGAGTTCGATTTCTCGGTTTTCTCGACGGCGGCGTCGTCGACTATAATGCGCCGGTGCTCTTCGGTTCGGCGGCGGGGCTCGCGCAGGCGGATGCTGTTGCTCTGTGGAGTTCCATCCTTCGCTTAGCGCCGGCGCACGACGTCGTTGTACTGCAGAAGGTCCCCCAATATGTCGGCGACATCCCCAATCCGTTTTACAAGCTTGCTGCGGAGCCTTGGCCGGCCTCCGGATATTTTCTGACACTCGATCCCGGCCACGACAACCGAGCGCTTCAGCGTAGCACCTATGCCGCCGACAACCGGCGGCAGCGAAAGCGGCTTTCCGAGATCGGAGAACTTCGATTCGGGATCGCTCGAAACGAACGTGAAATCGCCGATGTCTTCGACACTTTTGTCCGGCAAAAATCGCGGCGATACGCAGAAACCGGCGCCCACAACGGTCTCGATGTTCCCGCCAAACGCGCTTATTATTCGGCGTTGGCGCAGCGGCTGTCGAACGGAAACGGCGTCCAGCTGTCTTATCTGAGCGTCGACCACCAAATCGTCGCGACGCATTGGGGCCTGGTTGCGGGCCGGCGCTTTTATTATCTGATGCCCGCTTACGAAGCGGGCATCTGGCGCAAATTTTCTCCAGGTCGACTTCTCATGGAAGAACTTGTTGCCTGGTCGTACGACAACGGTATCGAGGCGTTCGATCTTGGGATCGGCGACGAAGAATACAAACTTAAATGGCGGGCACAGGCGATTGCATTGTCCGGTGGGCTGATTCCCATAACAATTGTCGGCCGGACGTACTGCGCCGTTGTGCAAGCTCGCGGAGCGCTGAAACGTAGACTGCCGCCGGGTGTCATCCGCGTCATCAAGTCGTTGCAGACGAAAACACATAAATCATAAACAAATGATGGCTCGCTCTTAAAAATACGCAATGCTCTCACCGTGGGCTGGAGTCGCGGCGGAACAAATTTCGGATTCCTCGAATCGAATCGGCGAGCGAAAGCGGATATTCACAATTCGGTTCCAGTCTTCTTTCACGGACGCAAATAGATCAAGCGTGAATATCTAGCTTGCTATCCGAATGCCGTTCGGCTTGGGTGCCATTGTCTTTTGGCTGGGACGCAAATTCGATGACAAGCAATCCGAATCATTCTTCGGCATACGGAACATTGCCGCTAGATGACGAGTTCAATTCGCCCAATGTGTCGAACGAAACTCCGGGAACCGGGGCTACGTTTGACTGGTACGCTCCACCCGACGCCGATAGCGATACGCTTTCAGCGAATGGCGAGCAGCAATGGTACATTGCCTCGACGGCGGCGGCGCCGTCTCTGACATCCTGGACGATTCCGAATGGGAGCCTGTCGCTCGCGGAAGCGACCGTGCGTCCGGCGATTCAGCAGTCTGCCGGCGCTTATCAAGCCGCGTCGAGCGAAACCGATGCGTCTGCTACATCCGACCAGGACGCAAAATCGACGATATTCAATCCCGATCACCCTTCCGCACACGGAACATTGACGTTCGATGACGAGTTCAACTCGCTTAGTCTGTGGAATGGAACGTCGGGGACTTGGGCCACGGATTACTGGTACGATCCGCTCAATGGTAACGGCAACACACTTGCGCCGAACGGCGAGCAGGAATGGTACATCAACGCGAACGACCCTGCGACGGCATCGGTAACGCCATGGACGGTTTCGAATGGAGTCATGACGCTCACGGCGGCGCCGGCGAGCCCCACGATCCAACCGCTCATCAACGGATATCAATACACGTCGGGCGAAATCAATACGTCTCATACGTTCAGCCAGCTCTACGGCTTCTTCGAAATGAAAGCCGAACTTCCCGCCGGACAAGGCCTCTGGCCTGCGTTTTGGCTTCTGCCCGAAAACGGCGCATGGCCGCCGGAACTCGACATTATGGAAGTTCTCGGCAGCGCTCCTACCGTCCTCTACACCACGGCCCATAGCGTCGTGAACGGACAGGAAGTCTCCAACGGCATAGGCACGACCGTTGTAAACACCAGTACGAGCTTCAATACCTATGCGGTCGATTGGGAACCCAACACGATAACCTGGTACTTTGACGGCAACGAGGTCTACCAGATCGCCACGCCGGCGGACATGCACACGCCGATGTTCATCGAGGCGAACCTGGCAGTCGGCGGCTACTGGCCCGGCGATGTGAATTCGAGCACACCCCTTCCCGCCGAAATGAAAATCGACTGGATTCGAGCCTATGCGGCGAATCCGGGCATTGTGTTGGCCGCGGACAACACTCCGGGAGAGCATCTCGTAAATGCGAATTTCGGCGATACCTTTTATGCGGGTGACAGCTCGGTCATGATGGCCGGCGCGGGCGGCGGAGACACATTTGTCTTCAACGTGGTGCCGCAAATTGCCGATTGCATCACAGACTTTGTCGCCGGCGATACGCTCGATCTCAGCGCACTCTTTGCAACGACCGGCTATCACGGCACCGATCCCATCGGCGCCGGCTTCCTGACGTTTGTGGAAACCGAAGCCGGGAATGCACAGGTCTATTTTGACCCCGACGGTTCGGCCGGCCCGGACAAACCAGTGTTAATTACCACGCTCGATCATGTGGCCGCCTCCGGCCTCAACGATTCCGACTTCGTCATCGCAAACGGCACCACAGCCGGCCAGACTCTCACGGCAAACGGCACGGCGGATCAGGTGCTGACCGGCACTCCCGGCAACGACACGTTCTACGCAGAAAACAATTCCGTGATCATGACCGGAGGCGGCGGTTCCGACACATTCGTCTTCAATGAACTGCCGACAAGTGCCGGGCAAATCACGGATTTCAATCCGGCGAGCGACAAACTCGATCTCAGCGCGTTGTTCGAAGCTTCCGGCTATCACGGCTCCAACCCCGTCGGTGACGGCTATCTGCAGTTTGTCGCGACCGCCAACGGGTCCACGCAAGTTTACTTCGATCCCGACGGCTCGAGTAATCCCGGCGCGCAGACACTTATCACCACGCTCGACAATGTGGCGCCCACAAGCATCAACGTGAGCACCGATATCTACACCGGCATCGGAGCGACCTATACGGCGAACAACACTCCCGGGCAGGTCCTTACCGGCATGGCCGGTAACAACACCTTCTATGCCGGAGAAAACTCGGTGGTCATGACGGGTGGAAGCGAAGGGTCGGACACTTTCGTTTTCAACGACCAACCCTGGAATTCGGGTCAGATCACAAATTTCAATCCCGCCCTCGACAAAATCGACGTCACGGCGCTGCTTGCGATTGCCGATTATCACGGAACCACGCCCTTCACGGATGGAATTTTGAGCGTCACGCCGGACTTGAATGGCGACACGCTTCTTTACTTCCATCCCGATGGGGCAGGATCGTCGACCCAGATATTGATCACGACGCTCGACAACGTCCTGCCGTCCAGCCTCAACCTGACATCGGATTTTGTGATTTAGAATCCGGCGGAAGAAACTGCCACGCCTCGGGGACCGAGTTCGGCTCTTCGGGAATCGTGCGTCGCAGTTTTTCGATGTCGTTTCGAATCTGCCTGCCGCCCATCAGGGCGGTTGTGGCTGCGAACGCGATGGCGCCGACCGCTATGGTCGCAGCCAATTGTTGAATCGGGGACAATGCCGCTATCTGCGATCGGAGCAAAAGAACTGCACAGGTCATGGCGCCGGTCGCCGCGAGCCCTGTGGTCGTTGCCGAGAGCAAACTGGAAATCGGCAAATGCATGGGCCGCGCGAGCGACGAGAGATAAAACGGCGCCATAACCGTCGCGCCCAGGCTGAATCCCAGTGCAGCGCCGGTGACTCCATAGCGAACGCCGACGCACGTACCGATGGCTGTTGCAGCGCCTGTCAGCAATGTGAGCTTGAACACGCGGCCGGATCGTCCCTTCCCCAGCAACGCGGCCGTCACGAATCCGAACAGACACATGAAGAACGCCCCCGGCGCCAGCGCGGCGAGCGCCGGTGCGGTACCGAGCCATTTTTGTCCAAGCAGGACGGGCGACAGGAGATTTGCCGTCAGAGCGAGACCGCAGAACAGCGGCATCAGCACCAGAACCAGAATCCGCAAGGCTGTCAGCACGAAAGACGCGGCAGCGTGTCGGTTCGCTGCAATCGCCACCGCCGAAAACGTCGCAAGATTGACGGGGTTGGAAACTACCATATCGGCGATACGAGTCAGCTGATAGGCCATGGAATAGTGTCCCGCAGCGTTGACACCCAGCAAACCGCCGACGATCAGCACCGGCGCGCTTTTGCCGGCAAAGTCCGCAACGCTCGCCGCCAAATTGTTGGCGCTGAAGCGGAAGAGCGGCCGCGCCAGCTTCAATTTCAGCACAAATTTGGGACGAAACCGGGAAACGGACGACACCCACGCGGCCTTTGTCGTCCAGAGGAGGAGTTGTTGGACGATAAGACTCCAAATCCCGAATCCATGATACGCCAGCGTGATTCCTGCCGCTGCGCTCAAGACTGAGCACCCGAAATCGCCTGCCGCAAACAGATCGAAGCGTTGGGAACGCACGATATGCGCATTGGCGACGGAAATATTGGCGCTCAGGATGAGGATCGGCGACAGCGCGCAGAGCACAAGCGCCAGACCGGGCTGCGCGTAGAGTATGGAGAGCGGCCACGACACCAGGCACACTAGCGCCGCAAGCACGATCCCGATCAGCACTGACAGCCAATAAACCGTGGATTCAAGGTCCCGATCCGCGTGCTCTTCGCGCACCAGAGCCGCCCCCATCCCTCCGTCCGACAGCATGTTCGCCAGAAGTACGAAGGACATTGCGATGCTCATCAGCCCGAAGATGCTGGGACCGAGCAAGTGCGCAAGAATGGGAATCAATACGAGTTGCAACGCGAGCTTTGAAATGCTGGCCGCGCTGAGAAGCACCGTCCCGAAGAACAGACGTCCCGAAGCCCTGCCAAGGTCTAGCCCTGCGGTCGGGCCGGCAGGTCGTTCGGCGTGCTGCGCCCCGGAGCGGCCCATCATTCGAACGACCTCAAGCGCAAATCCCCACCCGCCGACGACCAGTCAGGCGCTATTTCAACGAATCAACACATGGGGAGTTCCTGGGGTGGCTATCGGTCGTGTCTATAACCAGCGAAAGGCCACAATAATCCAGAATAGCGCGCAACTCCCGAGGATGAAAAGGAGCCGCCAAGCTCTCGGCCACTTACCGTCGACCGGCATCTCATCGGCGGGGTTCATCTTGGATAATCCACGGGCACTCGTCGTGACTGAATTCGCGTCATCTGGCGGCGATTGTGCTGCATCTGAACTCATTGCAGGCGTACCTCGGAATCGAGCGAACCTTATCCTTCCAATGTTAACAGAATCAACGGGCTAGGTCCCGTGCTCTGGCCCGTCCAAAAGAACCCTGGTGTCACGGGAACTCCGGCCCACCGAGCGGTTTCCCTATCATCGGCATCAGCGCGGGTCCACCACCTTGGAATTGCACGACGCAACATCGGACTCCGACGACGGCCTGGTCGTCATTCCTTGCCTCAACGAGGAAAGTTGCATTTTCGACGTGATCGGGGGCGTTCTCCGCGATCCCACCGCCGATAAACTTTTGATAGTCGTTGCCGACGGCGGAAGTACGGACAAAACACGGGAAATTGTGACAACGCTGGCCCAAACCACGCCGAATCTTCGCTTGATGGCCAATCCCCTTCGTATTCAGAGCGCCGGCGTAAATCTTGCGGCCCGGCATTTCGGACAGGGTCGGCAATGGCTTGTGCGCATGGATGCGCATGCCGAGTATCCGGATGGATTTATATCCCAACTCATTGCCGAAGCGCGCCGAACGCGCGCATCTTCCGTGGTCGTCGCGATGAAGTCGCAAGCCACAGGCTGCTTTCAAAAGGCGGCGGCGGTTGCACAAAACACACTTCTCGGAACCGGCGGGTCTGCTCATCGCAGAGACGGCGCAGAAGGCTTCGTGGATCACGGCCACCATGCGTTGTTCCGCATGGCCGACTTCCGCGCGCTGAATGGCTACGACGAAACGCAAAGCCATAATGAGGATGCCGAATTCGACTGCCGATTGACGCGCGCGGGAGGCCGGATCTGGCTGACACGGGTAACGCGCGTCGGATACTATCCTCGCGCAACGCTTGGCGATCTCTATTCGCAATATCGCAACTATGGCCGCGGCCGGGCAACGACGATCTTGCGCCATCGCGCGCGACCAAGGCTGCGGCAGCTGCTTCCCGCCGGCGTAGTGCCGTCGCTTGCGCCTCTTCTTGCGACTCCATGGTTTACCGTTGCGGCGCTGCCCTGCACAGTCTGGATCGCCGTTTGCCTGACCTTCGGAGTCTTTCTGGGCGTGCGGGACCGTAATCGTTGCGCATTTGCTTCAGGCTTCGCTGCGATTGTCATGCACCTGGGCTGGTCGGTGGGATTCTGGTCCGCGCTCGCAAATATCGTTTCCACCGGCGGCTTGCGCGAAAACACCCCGTCAAAGAAAGCGCCACATGAGCTCCGCACCTGAAATCTCTGTCGTGATGGCGAATTACAATGGAAGCCCCTACCTCGCAGCAGCAATCAAGTCTCTGCAGAGCCAAACTTTCAAGGCCTGGGAACTCATTCTGGTCGACGACGCATCTGAGGATGACAGCGTCGATATTGCTACACGCTTGGGGGAAAATGACGCCCGCATCGCCGTCTTGCGACAGCCGACCAACCGGGGGCCCGCAGCCGCTCGCAACCGCGCGTTTAAAGTTGTCCGCGGCCAATGGATCGCCGTGTTCGACAGCGACGATATGATGCTTCCGCGCCGACTCGAAGCTCTCCGCGATCGTGCCCGAAACGACAAGGCGTCGATCGTTGCGGATAATTTGTTGGTATTCGCCGACAACGCTCGGGCTGCCCGGCCTTTCCTGACGAACGATTTGAGCGTCACGTCTCACTGGATCACGCTTGCCGATTTCATCGATTCCAATCGACTGTATTCGCGCACACCGGACCTGGGCTATCTGAAGCCGTTCATCAACGCAGCAATGCTGAGGAATGCGGGCATTACATACGACGAACGACTTCATATCGGAGAAGACTACGACTTCATGGCGCGCCTGCTTGCATTCGGTCCGAAACTCCGCCTTGAACCGTCGGCGCTCTATCTCTACCGGAAGCATCCGCAATCCACTTCGCACCGAATCCGAAAAGAGGACATCGTTGCCCTGCTCGATGCAGACGAACGCCTGGTATGCGGTATGTCGACCGTGGACGGACCCGTGCGGCTGGCGATTCGGCGGCGCAAACAATCGCTTGAATCGATGTTGCTCTACGATCGCGTCGTCACATTGATCAAAACCGGACATTATGCCCAGGCGACGGCGCTTGGCGTCGGCGCGCCGCGAGTCTGGCCGCTACTGACAAGGCCCGTCAGGGCACGCTGGAACCGCCTGCGCGCACGGGGCCATTCCTCCAAGCTGGCTGTGCATGAAATTTCCGAGCGCCCGCAATAACGCGAACCGGGCCGACGGCCGAGGCCAAAAGCGCGAACAGCAACACTGTCGAAAAATAAAACTCGTTGAATCCGATGCTCTCGACCGGCATGCGGATCAGCAAATACACGGCCATGCTCAACCAGAAGCAAGCCGCCAGCGTAGGCCGCCTTACATAATCCGCAGCGACCGATGCGAGGCCGACGATAAGTGTAAGGCCGAATATTATCATCCCGATCCAGCCGAGGCTCACCAGGATGTCGTAAATCGTGCTGTGAAAATTGAATCCTTCCCGGTTTGTGATGCCGGCAAATTGCCAAAGCCCTTCGGCATCGAGGTTGCCTTGTTGCCAGAACGCGCCGAAGCCCTTGCCGAACAGGCGATTTTCGGCGAGCAGGTCTCGGGCCCTCCCCCACAGATAAGTGCGCCCAGTGAGCGTCGCATCCTTGCCGAAGGCCGTGGCGAGCCATTCCAAGACATCGCTGGTGAACGCAACAAAAATCAGCGCGACCGCGGCCGCGCCGACCCCGATAACGCCAACGACCGTAGCGCGCATGGAACGGCCGGCCACGCTTAGAAGCAGCAAAAGGCCGAGGGTTGCGATGGCAATCGCCGATCCGGCCAACGCGCCGGCCGAGAGAGCCGCGACGACGGCATAGATCTCAGCTGCGGCGGCAACAGCGGTAATTGCGCATTGCAACAAACTGCGCCTTCGCAGTCCCATCACAAACAGAGACACGGAGATGACAAGCCCGGTGGCGGCTGTGTCTGCCTGTTCGTTCTTGCTGTCGTTGAGGCCTGCGACAGCCCTGACGCCGTTGGTCCCGACGTCGACCACGTTACCGACGACCAACGATACCACAACGTAAATGGCGAATGCGGCAAACATTCCGAGAAGCACGGAGCGTCGATTGCGCGACGCTCCGAGCGCCAGAGCCGCGAAGATCGTCAGCGCAAATTCCATAGAATGCTTGAACGTCTCGAGCGGCACATCCGACCAGATCGTCGAAAGCACCGCAAATGCCGGAAAAACCAGCAGGAACCATCGACCGCGCAAGATATCGCGCAACATGCGCCTCCGTGCGATCGCGTAGGCAATGGTAAGAAGCGAAAAAATGACGGCGCCGTACGTGCCCAATTGCACGATAAAAAGCATCGCGATGAACAGAATGAACGCGTACGCGCCATCCCAATCGAGTGTCGGATCCGCGCCGTCGTTCGGACGTTCGTCGAAAGAAGATCCGGCCGACTGCTTTTGCTTGCCCCTCAGTTTCGTGTCCGGCACCATTCTCCCCCATTGGGCGCGATGAACTCCCTCGGCCCGATCAATCATTTGCAAATCTGTAAGCGCGAATGAAGTCGATCGTCAGCTTCGCGGGAAAATTGGTTGTGCCGTCCGGTGTTCCCGGCCAGTCGCCGCCGACTGCCAGGTTCGCGATCATATACATCGGTTTGTTCAGGTCCGCCGGAGTGCTTTGCTCGCCGATTTCCCGGCCATCGATATACCAGACGATGCGGCTGCGATCCCAACTTGCAGCATAGGTATGGAACGCATTGGCAGCGACACGCGCTTCCACGCCGACTGCCGGTTGTAACGCGCTGTGCACCGTCGAATAGATATGAGTGGGGTCACCGACGGATTCCATTATGTCGATTTCCGGCGGCCAACTCTGATCGGCAGGCAACAACCAGAAGGCGGGCCACAAACCCTTCCCTCCCGGTAGCTTCGCGCGCATTTCGAAATATCCGTATTTCTGCGAAAATGCAGGCTGGCTACTGATCATCCCTGACACGTAAGGGTGATTGTCGAGGCGCAACAGTTCCGATCGGGGCGTTGGTGAAGCAACGATATCGAGATAACCGTCATGTACAAGGAAAGGGTTCAACCCGATATTGCCGCCCGCATCGGACAGTTCGGGATCGACATACAGCTCAAGTTCGTCGTTGGTCGGGAGACTTCGTCTGTCCAAACCCAGTTGGGAGCCGTCGCCGAATGTCGTGCGCCAAACTCCCGCCGGCTTTCCCAATTGGCGGAACGTGTCGAATTCGTCGGAAAACGAAAGAATAAGCGGCCGTCCGTCGGGAGCCGTGCGCAAAGGCGCCGTATCTCCATCGGCCGGACCGGCTACGGCGAGGAATATCGCTGCCGACAGGATAATCTCCAAATGCCGCCACACAGCCGCCACGATCGTCTCTATCCCTGCTGGGCGTATGCGGAACCGTAATAGTGGTAGTAGTCGCTGCCGTCCGCGAAGCCGTAGCGCGCCTGCTGCTTGATGTTGACCTTGTTGAGAACGATGCCGGCAACTCTGGCATTGCTCTGACGCAGTATTTGCACCGCCGCGTGAACGATCGACGCCGGCGTTTTGTCCCAATGAACGACGTGCAGGACGCAATCCGCTTTGGACGCGAGGATTCTCGCATCTGCGAATCCCAGGACGGGCGACGTATCGATGATGATCTTGTCGAATCTCTCGGAAAGCCTCGCCAGCAGTTCGTCTATTCTCGCGCTGCTGAACAAATCGCCCGAGATGTCGTTCGTCGACGTGCCCGACAGGAACCATATACCGCTTTTGGAATCTTGAACGAGCGCCTGATCGATCGGAATCGAGCGCGTTACGATTTCGGCGATTCCGAATTGAGGATTCGTGAAGAATTTGGAAGCGCTGGCTCGTCTGAGGTCGCAGTCGAGAAGAACAACGCGGGATCCGGTCGCCGCAAATGTCCGGGCGAGACAAACGGAGGTCATCGTCTTGCCTTCGCCGGGAACTGCGGAGGTCACGGCAATGATTTTGGAATGGCCCTCCGGCGCGGCCAGCGCCAGGTAGGCACGCAGGTTGCGGAACGATTCCGCGCAGGCGGTCAGAGGATTACTCACGATGTGGCCTGCTGCATCGCGTGCCCGACTCAAGGCGGCAACGTCCGGCACGATGCCCGCCACGGGAAGGCCGGTCTCGGACATCACATCGTTCCAGCTGCGGATGCGGCGAACCCACATTTCCGCGATTGCGGTTGCGACGAGCCCCGCGACAATCGCGAGGAAGATCGCCATCGCAAGGATGAAGCGCAGGCTGGTAAAAGGCGAAGCCGGCGCGGCGATCGCACGCGCCTCGACCGTCGCGTCGACCTGCTGGAGACTGCGCGCCGCCGAAACCTCGCTCGCCCGGGTCAAATAGGTTTCATATATCTTTTTGGAGGAATCCGCCGCTTGTTGAAGCGTCAGCAAACCGGCACGAGAACGATCGTTCGTTGCGAGTTTGCTTTCCGTCTGTTGGCGACTTGACTCGAGAGAGGCCTCTCTGCGAGAGGCCGCATCGGCGTCGGCCCGCAGGCTCGACAATATCCGTGTCGTCTCGGACTTGAGCTGGCTCTGTATGTCTTGCAGCTCCGCGCTTGCTTTCTTGACCAACGGGTAATCGGGACGGAATTCGGTATTGAGCCGGGCGAGAGCCGCGCTGGAATCGGCTTCCTTCTGCCGCAGTGCGCCGATCGTGTCGGACGCCAGAGTGGCGCCCACGTCGGAACCGCCGCTGCCGCTTCGGGCCTGCGCGAGCGCCGCCGCCAGCCGCGCATTTTTCTCCGCGGAATCCGCCTGCGCACCGGCGATCTGCTGATTGAGTGCGGACAGTTCTGCTTCGGTGAGCGACGTCCCGTTGGCGCCAAGGAGATTGTTTTGCGCCTCGTAGGCTTCGACGCGTGATTCGCTCTGCAAAGCCTGATCGCGCAATCCGCCCAAAGTCGCGCCGAGGTCGCGATTTGCACGACCCATCTCGGCGAGCTTCTCGTCAAGCTTCCGCGCCATATAGGCATCGACGATTCCGTCGGCTATCCATTTTGCCTTCGCCGTCGTAGCCGCCAGGAAGCCGACCTGGACCACATAGGTGAGACCGACGCGCCGAATTCTACTATTGCCTTCCACCGCCGCAACGACACGCCGCATCGCCTCATCGTTGGGTTGGGTTGCAGGCGAGCCGCCAAACTCGGGCTCTTCATATAATTTGAGCTTCCGCACGACCGATTGCGCAATTCCCGCCGAGCGAAGGACTTCAACCTCGGTGTCGATCGCGCTGGTGTCCGGCGGCATCGCAGATTGCGGATTCTCGGGCTGTGCGAGGCTACCGCTGACGGGATGTATGATCAACGTCGCTTCCGCGTATTGCTGCCGCGGCATGAGCAGACCTCCCGCCGCCACGACAACAAAAGTTATCGCGGCGGACAGGGCCGCCAGACGCCACTTGCTTTGAACGACGCCGATCGCCCGGCGCACCGAAACGATCCCGCGCTCGCGCGGCTGCAGCTGTCCATTGACGAAAGAATGGACGCCTGAGCCCGGCGGCAAAACAAGTTCATTCATAAAGTCGACCTCTGTGCCCGATTCGGGAACGCGCCTTCGTCAAGGACGAAGAGCGCCTACGAGTCCGAACAGGCTCCCGTAATCTCGAACAAAGCGCCGCGTGCCGGACACATCCACGACGATCACGTCTCGCGGCTGCACGAACGGATCGACCGCCTTGCCGTCACGAATGTCTTCGAGATCGAAAACGGTGGCCTTTCTACCTTCGGAATTATCCCTGATGATCGTGACGCGGTGGGTATCCGCGACCGGATCCGGTCCTTTGGCCAGCGCGACCGCCTGCATCAATGTCGTGCGTGCAGTGATCTCGTAGGTGCCTGGCTGCAAGACGGAACCATCGACCGTGATTTTCTGACTGGCAGGGTCTTTCACGGTCACGATGACGATTGGGTCCTTCAGGTATTTCTTTTGCAGTTCGCCGGCAATGTCCTGCGAAAGCTGACTCGGTGAGCGACCGCTGGCGGAAATCTGCCCGATCAACGGAAACACAACAAATCCCGAATCGTCGACCTGAACGGTTCGATTCAGATCCGGGACATCGAACACATCGATCTGCAGCGTGTCCAGAACGCCGATTGTATAGTTGGCTCCGACCGTTTCATTGGTCATGGGCACCCGCGTTGCGGACGTCGAACCTGACACTGACGCGACGTTCTGCGCGCGCAACGGCGATGAAACGCAGATTGCAATCGTCGCGAACGATAGAAGCCAACATTTCATGATTAATACCTTTGCACGCAATTGCACGCTTTCTGGATGTGTTGCAAACGTCGGCTATTGGGGTTGGTTCCTGTCCAGAAACTGCAAGACCATGTGCCGTTAGCGAGACGAAGCGCAATTGTGAGCGCTATTGATCATCAAACGAGCAATGCACTTCGATTTGGAATCTCGACCGCTGCGCAGGCGAGGAACGAAGTTGGTTAGCTACCGTTTAGGACGTTGAGAAAGCCGCGTCGGGTGCGAGCAAATTCATGGCTTTGATTTCCATTACGGTGCCAAGCGAAGAAGCGGGTTCGCGCAGCTCGACGCGGAGTCGGTCAGCTTCCTCTCGTCGACGCAACGTTGACCGAACGGTTATTCGTTGCCTTGACGTCGTCATTGCGGTCTCGGGATTGCTATTTGTTTCACCGCTGATTGTGGTGGTCGTAATTCTGCTGGCGACGGAAGGCGGCCCGATATTGTTCGCGCACCGGCGGATCGGGCGTGGCGGCAAGAGCTTCTACTGCCTCAAGTTCAGATCCATGGTTGTCGATGCGGAAGAGCGGCTTGCGCGCCTGCTGCGCGACGATCCGGGAGCTCGGGAAGAGTGGTTGCGGGACCACAAGTTGCGCAATGATCCGCGCGTCACGCGCTTCGGTCAATTTCTTCGACGCTCAAGCGTCGACGAGCTGCCTCAATTGTTAAACGTGCTTCGCGGCCAGATGAGCATTGTGGGGCCGCGCCCGATCGTCGACGCCGAATTGCCGCGCTACGGCAGGCGCATCGCCAGCTACTACGCCGTAAAGCCGGGGATAACCGGGATTTGGCAGGTCAGCGGCCGCAACGACGTCGAATATCGCAGACGCGTTGCGATGGACTGCGTATTTGCGAAGTCTCTCCGTCCGTCGCTGTATCTGTATCTCGTCGTCGCGACCATTCCGGCGGTCCTTGCGCGGCGTGGCTCCTACTAGCCGGCATCGGGTCAGGCCAATCGCGATGATATGGCCTATCCTCGCCAGATGTGCAGCTGTCGCTTCAATCGCCGGCGTTGCCCGCTTTAGCAAGTCGCGAAGGTCAATGAGGGATTTGTTGTACGCCGGGCTAGTGCTTCTGAGTTGAACTGCCCGCCGTTGTAAACGCTTCAGAGCGGGGCGCCTGGTCGATGGCGGACGCGCCGTTCGTTTGATAGGACGCCGCACGAATTGTCGGCTGCATTTTCTTGAGCGTGTCCACGAAGAGCGCAGTGACTTGCGCAAATGTCGATTCGGACATCACCACACGCGCCGCTTCCATGTTCTGCACTTCGCCATTGGCCGTGTCTCCGGAAGGGCTTTCCAGCGACACAAGGACCATTCCGCGGCCTTTGCCGACATTGACGCGAGTGACATAGATCGGGATTCCCATCGGCACGCCTGTCTGTTTTTGCGACCCCAATTGTTAACTGCCGGCGAAGAGGTAAGTTCCGAGGTCATGGGCCGCGCCGAGCGACTCAATACATCTTTATTTCCCCGAGACCGGCGAGCCTTGCCACGACCCCGCAGTGAAGCGCAGCGCGGGTCAGGTAGCGGGTTCTTCGGCCCGCACTTGCCAGGTGGGCCGTAGCTCCAAGCGTGCATGCGGCCGCTTTTGCGATGGCAATTGCGATATCGGCGGGTACGCGATTGTGCCGCCTGAGACGCGAACCATGCGATTGGCCGGCCCGAAAGTTCCGGCGTAAAAGCCAAGTAATATTGGCGCGCTGCGGCTCGACGGGCTCGTAGACGACAGCTCTTGGCGCAAAACCGATGCGCCCCCCGACATCATTGAAGCGATAGAAGAAATCTTCGTCCTCTCCTCCCGAGTTCCCGAGTTCCGTGCGGAACCTTATCCCGTGCTTTTGCGGCAATGCCCGGGCAAATAGAACATTTCCCGTGTACGCGGTCTCGATTTTGTTGCCGATCCATACGGGGTAGGCCGAGTGAAAATCTCCCTCGCGCAACCATCGCGGAACGCCGGCCGGATAGATCGCAGTCACTGGCCCCACAACCGCATCCCAGCTGCCGCGTTCCGCTTCTTCGAGCAGCTCCGCAAGCCAATTGGGCGCGGGGGTCTCGTCGTCATCCAGAAAGGCAATCCATCGCCCGCGTGCCGCATCCATGCAGGCGTTTCGTGCAAGCGAGATGTTATTTGCCGGCGCATGTACGTAGTGCAGATTGAGGCCGAGCTCCTCGGCCGCGCCCAAAATTCGGTCCCGAATTTCGCCGTGTACGCTATTATCCGCCACAATGACACGGATGCGGCACGGCCGGATTCCGGATTGACGCGCGACGGCAGCCAGTGTTTCGACGATTTCCGGTCGAAGATAACTGCAGATGCACAAATCTATGTCCGGTTCTATATCCGGTTCGTTCGCTCTGCAGGCCATTCAACGCATTTCCCTTGTACTAACACCGCGCCGAGTGACCGGCTCTATCGTTGAGTGGCACGCGCTGCGGACGTTTGACGAGCTTTTCCAGAATAGTCGCCATGCGGTCGCAGTCGGATTGATCGGCGATGAACACGGATCGTGGAGCATGGCGGGCCGCGCTTTTCAGGGTCTCAAAATCCGCAGGAGTAAGCTTCTCCAGGAAGGTTTCGAGGTCCGAAGCCGGATCCTGCAGCAGGACACCGAGGTCCAATGACTTCAGCCAGCGGCCCGTTTCGGTGCGCCTCAGCGCGATCGGGACGGCATTGCAGCTCCCGCCCTCGTAGATGCGGTTGGGAAGCAGCCACTCCGAATTGGCGCCCTCTTCGAAATAATCGATGGCCCAGTTGAAATGCACGCTCCCGTACAGCCACTGCGTGTCCGCAGGAGCATAGGGGCCGCCGAAACTCAGCGATGGAACATCCCTCACGCGGTCTTCGAAATTACCGAAGACGCTTTGTGCCGGGCGACCGCGGATTTCGACCTGGATAAGATCCGGCCTCCTGCGCGCCAGATCGCGCAAAATATCGAGGCTGCGCGCACAACGAATCATGCCGAACCAACCGATGCGCCACGGCGGCCCCGGTGCAAGCTGCGCGTCCTCGTCCGTCTGGTCGCGGGGTTGAAGCTGGAGGAACTTGTTTTCGATCACCGCCGCCGGAAGGCGGCGATCCGGAAACTGCGGAGATTCGAAATAGGCATAGAGGAACGCAGGCGAGCTTGTGAGCAGAAAGTCGGAACGGTCCATCAGCACGCGCTCGAGCAGTCTGAGCGCTTTTCCCGTCAGACCAGATGAGAGGAGCGAGCGGTGAATGTCCAACACCTCATAGACGACCGCCGGCGGAACCCTGAAATGACGTTTGGCGGCCACCGCAATTGCGAGCATCTCCAGATTTCGTGCGAGGAAGAGGTGCGCCGGACCGACTTTCCGCATCACCCCACGCGTGATCAAAGCCTGGAATGCGGCGGCGAAACTTCGGTGCGCCAGTCGCGCATCATATGTGCGACCCAGTGGCACCGTCCTCGCGCCTGCGATTTCGAGCGCCGGCTTCGCACCGCGCCAAAAGCCGGCGACAACGGTTTCGAAGCCCGCCGTCTTCAGCATCAGAAGCCGCCTTGCGACGGCCGCATCGTTCAGATCGTGAACAAAATAGGCGATGCGCAAGCCGATACCTGTGGGTTTTCGGGCTTTGGCCCTCAAGCGAGCAAACGGACGGACATCTCTATCGTTCCGTACGGGGCATGCGCGCCGAAGTTCGCCTCTGAATCCGCTACGAGTTTCCTTTCCTAAGACTTTTCCGCGCCTCCGCGCGTTATCGCTCTGCCTTCGGCAGATGGGGACGACCATTGTATTCCTTCGATCGGGAGTTGCCGGCAGGGCTCGGCGCTCGGCAGACCAAACGAGAACGCACAAGTTCCCGAAAGCTCGCCGAGCGGATCGGCTTTTCTGCCCTCGACCGCGTTGTAATCGTCAATTGCGACGATTTGGGTTCGAGCCATTCCGCCAATCTGGCGATCGAGCGCGCGCTTCGTCATGGCATCGCGAGCAGCGCAACGCTGATGGTTCCCTGTCCGTGGGCGCAAGTGGCGTCCGAAGTGTGCCGCGATCTCGATATAGGCATTCATCTGACCCTCACTTCGGAATATCCGGCCTACCGATGGCCCTCCCTCACCGGCGGTCGATCGTTAAACGACAAAGACGGTTATCTTCCAAAGACGATACAGGAAGTGTGGGCCCGGGCAGATCTGCCCGAGATCGAACAGGAATGCAGAGCTCAAATCGATCAAGCGCTTCGGTGGGGCGTCGATGTGACCCATCTGGATTGTCATATGGACACGCTGCAGCTCGACCGGCACTATTTCGACGTCTACATGCGGCTGGCAAAAAGCTATCGGTTGCCGTTGCGGTTTCGCCGCTCAGTATTCCAGTTTCCGCTATCGTATATTTCGGGCGCAACTCTCGACCGCCAGGGGATCGTCACGACGGACCGTTTTATTGCACCGCCATGGGGCGAACCTGCGCGGGCGGCCTTGACCGGACTTATCCGGAATCCTTCGCGAGGGGTCACCGAAATCGTGCTCCACCCGGTGGATGACGGCGAGGAGTTGCGGGCCTATGACACCGAATATGCCGACCTTCGAGTAGCCGATGCCCAATGTCTGACGGACGCATCCTTGCGCGCGCTCATCGCCTCTCAAAACATCAGGCAAATCAGCTACCGCCCGCTTCGCGACGCGATGCGAAACGCGACCTGATCCCCAAACACCCGTCACTACGAACCCCAGTGCGGATTGTAAACACAGTGTGCTGCGAGCATTCTGTGGGCATGCCGATGTTGCGCAATTTGTAATGCGGCATCGTCGTTCTCTGTCCCTGTACCCGCCTCCCGAATCCAAGAGTTGCTTCCGAGATTCCGTCGGCAAGAGAACGTCAAGTCGCGGGCCGGTCCCCAGATGTCTTTCGACAATTCGCCGCGATGACGGCAACGCGGCGCTGCGACGGAACGGCTACGCCGCAACCGGTCGCCCATCATATGTCAACAACATATCATTCAGTACACGGAACTTTTAGTTGCTCGAAGGTCGCTTAGGAACGGCGCAACGAACCGCCCGTTGGCTACTTGCAAGCCGAGTGGCAGGACATGACGTATTACAACTATTTAGACCAACCGATGCCGGAAAGCGCGAATGCGACGTCGTTTGTCACCGGCAACGATCCCCAAGGAGGTGAGGTTTGGACCGCGCCCCCGGGCCCTTCGTCCGTTTCAGGCGATGGCGGCGGCGACACGCTCGTCGGCAGCGACGGAGACAATATTTTTTACATTACCAATCCAAATGACATCATCGACGTTGCCGACGGCCAGCCGGGCATTAAGACCGCCATCGCCTACACGTCGTATACGCTGCCCGCCAATGTCGAGAATCTCGACGTCTACAACGATTTCAACTTCGCCGTCGGCAACAATCTCGGCAATCTGATCGAAGTGAGCGGCCGACAATGGGTCGACGGTGAGGGCGGAAACAATGTATTAGTCGGGGGAAGCGGCGATGCAACATTTGTTGAGCAGGTTCATCGAGGCAGCGATGTCATTTACGATTGGCATTCCGGCGATCGCGTTCAACTTCTAGGAACGTCTCTGGCAACATTCGCCGAGATTCAGTCCGCAATGGTTCAAACCGGCAACGATGTCGTGTTGAATATGACGTCGACCGAAACGCTGACATTCCGCGACACTACGATTGCCGATTTCACGCCCGACGAATTCCTGGTGCCGCTCGATCCGTCGCTGCTCGGCGCGATGACCTTCAACGGCACGTTCAACAGTTTGAATTTATACAACCCGACCACGAATACCGGCGTGTGGCAGACGAATTTTGGCGGCAATCTGCAGGACGCCTGGGCGTACCAACTCGTGTCGAACGGCGAGCTTGAAGCCTACATGACACCCAGTTTCGTCGGCTCCGGCGATCAGCCGCTCGGTATCGATCCTTTTTCCGTCAGTGGCGGCATCCTCACAATCACCGCGGCGCCTCTTCCTCCGGCCGATCAACAAGCTGCGTATTTTGCGCAATATTCCTCCGGCATGATCAATACTCTGGGCACGTTCTCTCAAAAATACGGCTATTTCGTAATGGATGCGAAATTGCCCGATGCCACTGGCGCATGGCCGGCCTTCTGGATGGAGCAGGACCCGTGGGTTCCGGACAGCGAAGCCGACATCATGGAGAGCCTGGGAATCACGCCCACGGTCGACTATGTCCGCGCCGACGGAGGAAACCAATCGCTTTACGACAACGTGCTGAAGACCAATCCTTCCGGCTGGAACACCTATGGGTTGCTGTGGACGCCCACGACAGTCACGTTTTATCTCGATGGTGTTGCGGTGTTATCGGGAACGACACCGAGTTCCTGGGATCAACCGATGTCGTTGATCGCCAATCTGGCGGTTGGCGGATGGGGCGGAACACCGAACGCAAGCGAATTTCCGGCGCAGATGGAGATCGCTTACATCCGCGCCTATGCACTGGCGGACGGGGCGTCGGTTGTGGTGCATTCGACACCGGTGCCGCCTGCGGCGACCATCAGAGCGAACGGATCGCCAGTCTCGTCCACTTCCTCGACGGCGCAGATTCAGCCGGTTAAATTCCACGGCGGCGCTCCCGTCACTTCCGACGGAATTATCTTTTTACAATCGGCTCCACATTCCGGCGATCTTCCCTCTGGTACGAATATGCTCGTGTGGGAAGATTCCGGCGCGGTGTTCGGGGCAGAGTCGAACGGGACCGTCTTGGCGCCGGCCACGACTCTCCTTGCCGGAACGATCGATCAGTTCGTCGGCGGCTCCTGGCTGAACGACGGCAATGTCGCGCTCGTTTACACCGAGAACGACAATGGCGTCGAAGATATCTGGTCGCTCGTTTTCAATTCCAAAACGTCAAGCATATCCAAGCAGGAACTCGGCCCAGGCGCCGGCGTTGCACAGGTCGTCGCAACGAGTTACGGCGGATTTGCGGTTAGTTGGAATTATGGATCCGCAGTCGACTCCGTCGCATATAGCGCTCAAGCTTACAGCGGCGATGGGTGGTATGGCGCGCTGAGAACGTTGTCCGGAAATCTGCTTGGGACCGACAGTTTGGGCAAACTTGTCGCCGCCGTCGCGGGAAATCCATCGGAGGTCCAGCTCTATATCATCGATAACGCTGCCGCCACTGCACCCGCGCTGGTTTCCGTCACGCCGACCACAATCTCGGAAACCGTCGGCAGTACCGGACTCACGCCTTTCACCTTCACGCTGACAAGGTCTTACAACCTGACCGGCACTTCGGTCGTTAGCTGGATGGTGCAAGGCGATGGTGCCCAACCGGCGCCCACCCAGGATTTCCAAAACGACGTCCTGCCGACCGGAACGGTGACCTTTGCGCCCGGCGTTTCCCAGGCGACCGTCACCATTTACGTCCAGGACGCCAGCGAGGTCCAAAATGACGACACATTCACATTTACGTTGACGCAGGCGACAGGAACCAATTTGGGTGCGGCTGTGGCCGACGCAACGATACTGATTGCAGGCGGGTCCGATCCGACCGGCACCGTCGAAACGGCCGCAGCCAGTTTCACAATGCCCAGTGGGGCCCATGACGTCATTCTCACCGGCTCAACTGCCCAAACGGTGGTCGGAAATAACCTCGCCGATATTATGACTTCAAACAATTTCGATTCGACGCTGATTGGTGGGAGCGGAACCGACGCGCTGATAGCCGGCTACAACGCCGACACACTGACCGGCGGATCGGGAAAAGACACATTCGTGTTCCCCGTACTCCCCTGGAACGCGGGCCACATCACGAATTTCAACCCGGGAATCGATACGCTCTATCTCAGCCACCTTTTCGCTGCTGGCCATTACACCGGGTCCAATCCAATCGCGGATGGCTGGTTGAGTTTCGTCACGGACGGGTCGGGCGGAACGGACGTCTATTTCGACCCCGGCGGCAAGACCGGCAATTCGATTCCGATTCTCATCACAATTCTCGATCACGTCTCCCCCCAAAGCATTACGGCGACTGACTGGATCTATCACTAAGCGGGATGTTCGGCGGGCGCCCTGTGCCATTGCCTCTTCGCTGTTGTCCTCGATCGTGACCCAATCTCCAACCGCCTGTCTCCAATGGATCGAAAACGCGCCATCGCACGCTTCATCTGCAGGGGCAGTCGGCGATCATCGGTTCGTCTTCTGCGATTAGGACCTTCAGCATTTGAATAATTCTTCCGACACAAGCCGATCAGGGGGTGCAAATCTCCTTCCGGCATGCGGGCCCCGAACAGCCCGCGATGCCGGAATGCAACCCGAGCCAGCCTAGGAGTATATGTGCGTGAATGCTGTGCAGAGTTGATCAACTCGAGCCGGCTGCGAATCATATTCCCGCGCCCTGTCTCCATCCGCACTTGCTCCTTAATATGCGGCTGTTCCTAAAACGTCAGGCCCAAAAGCGAACTGCAAATCTCAACGCCGCCATTGTCGTCGAAAAAGCGAGTCCGAAATTACGCGGCGAGCATACCTTCGATAGAGGCTTGAAGCTGGTCGTCCGCATACGGCTTACGAAGGCAATGTGCGCCTTCAACAAACAAGGCTTTCATAGCGTCGGTGATGAAATTTCCGGTCGTGTAAAGTACGCGCAATTCCGGTCGAAGTTTGATCGCTTCGCGTGCCAGATCGCACCCGCCCACGACGTTCCTTCTAAGATAAATATCGGTAAAAAGCGCGTCGATACGCTGCGAGGAACGCAGAATCGCAAGCGCCTCCTTCACATCGCCGGCCGAAAGTATCAGATGCCCCCAGTCCTGAATGACCAGTGCCGCAGTTTCACGGATGAACACATCGTCTTCGACGATCAATATCACGGCCATCGGACTCGCCCCGTCGTGACAATCAGCGCCCCATCTTTCGGCGCTCTTTCCGCCGGAATTGCGATTGTCGGAGCCCTTCCGGCCGGATCCGCCAAGAACTGCTTGATACCCCAAGCGATGAATATTTCATCTTCGACGACCAATACCCCCGACGAATTGTCCGGCGGCGCCATTGGAACTTCCCCCCGATTGCCGGCTGTCAAACCGAGCCTTTATGTCAACTACTAGACAGACCAAAGGTTCCCACCGGTGGTATCGCCGTTCCATTCGTTCGAAACGGGGCACGGCCGTTGGTCAAGCCGAAGGCACACAAGGCGGACGCCCTGCCAGTCGGATGGGACTATTTCTCCGGCAACCAAATCCTGAAACTGCTGCCCCGCTCGGCGCAGGATTTCCTCTTACCCTTCCTTGAACACGTCGAATTGGGACGTGACGAAAGCCTGTTCGAGCCCGGCGATAACGTTACCCATGCCCACTTTCCCTGGGGCCCAACGATCATCACTCTCATCCTGCCGATGCGGGACGGGCGAGCAGTGGAAGCCGCGACGATCGGGCGCGAGGGTGCTGTAGGCGGGATCGTGAGCCTGGGTCTGACGCCGGCCTTCACCCGGGCATCTGTGCAGATTCCCGGCAAAGCGGCCCGAATATCCATTTCGCGTCTGGAAGCAGCAAAGCGAGCCGCTCCAAAGCTTCACGACATCCTCACGCGCTATGCCGATTGCCTGACGGCGCAGGTTCTGCAGTCCGTCGGATGCACAGCCTTGCATCCGCTGGAGGCCCGCTGCGCGCGATGGCTATTGATGACTCACGACCGCCTCCGGCAACCGGATTTGCCACTCACCCAAGAGGCGCTGGCAGAGATGTTCGGTGTGGCGCGTACTTATGTCACCCGCATTGCCGGCGGCCTGCAGGAACGTGGAGCGATTTCATATCGGCGCGGAGTTGTTCGAATCGTTCGCCGTTCCGTTCTCGAGGAGGCGACATGCGAATGCTATGGACTGGTGCGGCAACACTTTGAGCGCGTATTGCCCGGTCTCTACCCGACTGCGGAACTTTAGCCCGGTTGAGGCTTTCTGGAAGGGGGTCGCAGGATACGCCGCATGAAGCGACCGCAGGATATCGTTGGAAACCGGCTGCTTAAGGCATTGGCTCCCAAGGATCGACACCTGCTTGCAAAAAACCTTGAAGCTGTGACGCTGGAGAAGGGGGCTGTGCTGTTTGAACCTGGCGAGGACGTTATCAGCATTTATTTTCCCGGGCTCGGAACAGTCGCCTCCTTGATCTTGAACCTTCGGGATGGCGCGACGGCGGAAGCGGCTTTGATCGGACAGGAGGGCGCAGTCGGCGGCATCATCAGCGGGGGCAACAAGCCGGCGTTCACGCGCGGTGTGGTGCAAATCGGCGGCCCGGCAGTTCGGCTGGCCGCCAATGTCCTCGAAAAAGCAAAATTGCGGTCCCCAACCCTGCGCGATCATTTCGCCCGCTATGCCGATTGTCTGTTGGCGCAAACTCTTCAGTCTGTCGCGTGCAACGCGATCCACGACATGGATGCACGTTTGGCGCGATGGCTGCTGACTCTGCAGGATCGTATCGGCGGCGACGAACTACATCTGACGCAGGAGTTCATTGCGGAAATGCTGGGCGTCCAACGCACCTACGTCACCCGCGTGGTCGGTGTTCTGGAGAAGGCAGGCGCAATACGCAAAAGCCGCGGAGCTCTCACTGTGGTAAATCGCGGCAAACTCGAACGACAAGCCTGCGAGTGTTATGCCTATCTGCGACGGCATTTCGAGCGCGTGCTGCCCGGTGTCTATCCCAAGCTCGCCAACTAGTGGATTGAATCTAACACTTGGTGCCCACGGCGGACAGCGGCGATGATTTTATTGGGGTCTGCGGTCCAGACGAATGGCTTTGGTGCCTGGTTGGTATCGTCGATGAAGCGGTTGATGGCGGTC
>Ga0302325_10006380_pt1 | contig 26530 bp, 26 predicted proteins | sample Palsa_T0_2_FD_201948 | JGI IMG/M metagenome (GOLD analysis project Ga0302325, IMG submission 201948) | Peat permafrost microbial communities from Stordalen Mire near Abisko, Sweden - Palsa_T0_2 | ecosystem: Environmental > Terrestrial > Soil > Palsa > Peat permafrost | place: Sweden: Abisko... | reverse complement strand
TCGGGTACGCGGTGTTCATGATCTTCTACGTCCGCCGCTTTCGCAGCGTCGACCTCACCGAGGCCGTCCGCGAACATCCGGCCCCGACGATCGCGCCGACGGCAACCGCCACGGGGTAGGGCAGGGGAGCGTGGGCGCGTGCGCCCGCGAGTACGCCCGCGCCCGTGTGTGCGCCCGCGCCCGCGCTTGCCTGCGCGCCCGCCGACTCAGTCCTTGCGCTTGCGACCCCCCAGCACCGCGAGCTTCAAGTAATTGAGCTGGCTGATCGCGGCGTGCTTGGCGAGGTCCACTTTGTCGGCGTCCTTCGCGGCGACGCGTCCCATCAGCTCGCCCGTCTCGTAGAGGTCGCGCGTCTTGCCGCGTTGCAGCTTGCCGCTCGACGTCTTCGGCAAGGCGCCGGGCGGCAGCGCGATGACGTCGTCGAGCGTGAGCCCCATCCCTTCCTGCACGGCTTTGCGGACCTCGGCGACGAGACCGGCGGCCTGCGCGAGGCGCTCGACCTCCTGGACCTCGAACGCCAAGACGACCCGCTCGCGATCGCGCTCGAGGCCTGCGGGGTCTCGCGCGCCGAAGGCGACGACGTTGCCGCGCCGAACGCCGGCGACCTTGCTCGCCTCCCATTCCATGTCCTGCGGGTAGTAGTTGCGGCCGTTGACGATGACGAGCTCCTTGCTGCGCCCGCAGACGAAGACGTGTCCGTCGAGCTCGAAGCCCATGTCGCCCGTGCGCAGGAAGGCCCCCGCGAAGGCCTCGCGCGTCCGCTCGGCGTCCTCCCAGTAGCCGCGCATGACGCTCGGGCCTTTGATGCGGAGCTCGCCGACGGTGCCGTCGGGCAGCGCTCGCTCGCTCATGGCGTCGTTGGGATCGCACACGCGGATGTCGTGCCCGGGAAAGCGGGGCCCGCAGGACACGAGGCGCACGGCCGATTCGTGGTCCTCGGCGACGACCGTCGCGCGCCCCCTCTGCCAGAGCTCCGGCCCGTTGACCGCGATCGTTTGAACGCCCCGGCCAAGCTCGCTGAACGCGATGGCCAGCGAGGACTCCGCCATCCCGTACGATGGAAGCAGCGCCTCCTTGCGAAAGCCGATCTTCGCGAACGCGTCGGCGAAGCCCTCGAGCGTCTCGGGCCGGATCGGCTCGGCCCCGCACCCCGCGATGCGCCAGCTGGAGAGGTCGATGCCCTCGAAGTCCACCGGCTTCAAGCGCTTGATGCAGAGGGCGTAGGCGAAGTTCGGCGCGTACGCGATCGTGCCGCGGTACCGCGTGACCGTCTGAAACCAGGTGACGGGGCGCTTGAGGAACAGGAGCGCCGGCAAGTACGCGATCGGCACGAGGTGATAGAGCGGGGCCAGCACGAACCCGATGAGCCCCATGTCGTGGTAGAGCGGCAGCCACGAGATGCCGACGTCCTCGAGGTTGGCCTGGAGGCCGTCCTCCATGATGCACTTGATGTTCGCCGCGAGGTTGCCATGCGTCAGCGTCACGCCCTTGGGGCGCGACGTCGAGCCGCTGGTGAACTGGAGGAAGGCCAGGTCGTCGAGGCCGATCTTCTCGGCTCTCAACGGCTCGTTCGACTCGCGGATGCCCTCGATGGCGACGACCTGCTCGAGCGCCGGGCAAGCGGCCTGCACGGTGCCGAGCAGGCGCTTGATCTTCCCGGTCGTCACGAGGACGCGGGCGCCGCTCTTGGCGACGATGTGGCGCGTGTTGTCGAGGTAGGCCTGCAGCTGGCCGAGGGCCATCGGCGGGTAGATCGGGGCCGGGACGACGCCGGCGCGGATGGCGCCGAGAAAGCAAAGGACGAAGTCGTCGTTGTTGGGCAGGATGAGCGCGACGCGATCGCCCTTGCGCAAGCCGAGCGCCTGCAGCGCGCCGCCGAACCGGGCCGTCAGGCGCTCGAGCTCCGTGAACGAGAAGTACGTCCCCTCGGCGCCCTCTCCCGTCGGGCCCGCGAAGCCCGGTACGCCCGTCTCGGGGACGAAGCGAAACCCCCGGGTCGACTCCGACTTGGCGGCGTCCTCGATGGCCTGGCAGATCGTACGAAACGGCATGTTTGCGAGAAGCTTCTATCAGAGGCCCGCGGCCGCACCAACGGCCACGGCCCCCCTCGCTGTCATCCTGCAAGTTCTGGATGCAAGAAGAGGCGCTAGCGTCTTTTGACAACCCCAGCCGCGCCGGGCGATGATTGGAAACCCATGCCGCTCATCGAGACCGAGGAAGCAGCGCGCCGGCTCGCGCGGGCGATCGCAAGCGACCTGTCGCTCTACAACGAGGACAAGATCGTCGGCGGGATCCAGAACGACAACCTCTTCGAGTCGCTCGCCGAAGAGATCGAGGAGGGCCGCGCCCTCTACAAGCGGCGCGTCTCGCCGGACCTCTACCCGCGAAACTTCTACGATCGCGCGCTCGTCGATATCTTGATCAAGGCCAAAGGGCACATCAAGTCGAAGCTCTGGTGAGTCGTGCCGCGCGCTGAAGGCGCGGCTGGCGCGACAGGCGCACGAGGAACGCGGGCCGCGCTCGGCGCCGAGGTGGACCGTGTGGTGCCCCGCGAGCAGGCGGGGGCGCGGCTCGATCGGTTCCTCGCGGACACGCTGCCGGTCTCGCGATCGGAACTGAAGCGCTGGATCGAGCGCGGCAGGGTGACGGTGAACGGATCGCGCCGGGAGGCGGACGCGAAGCTGCGGGAAGGGGAGCGCGTCCTCGTCCGGCCCGAGGAGCCCCCGCCGACGACGGCCCGCGCCGAGGAAGGCGTGGCCTTCGAGGTCCTCCACGTCGACGACGACGTCGTCGTGGTGAACAAGCCGCCGGGCCTGGTCGTCCACCCGGCGCGCGGCCACGCCGGGGGCACGCTCGTCAACGGCCTCCTGGCGCGCGGCTTCTTTCGCATGCCGATGGGACAAGACGAGGACGACGAGGCCCACGCCCGGCCGGGCATCGTGCATCGGCTCGATCGCGGGACGAGCGGCGTCATGGTCGTCGCCCGCACGCCCGAAGCCCGGGAGAAGCTCAAAGAACAGTTCTCCGCCCACACGATCGAGCGCCGCTACGAGGCCGTCGTCGTCGGCCGCGCCGAGGCGAAGACGTGGTCGACCCTGCACGGCCGTCACCCGCGCGATCGCCTGCGTTTCACCACGCACGTGCCGCGCGGTCGGCGGGCGGTGACCCACGTTCGGGTGCTCGCCACGCTCAAGGGCGCGACGCACGTCGAGTGCACCCTCGAGACGGGCAGGACGCACCAGATCCGCGTGCATCTTGCGGAGAGCGGGACGCCGGTTCTCGGCGATCCGTTGTATGGGCGGGCGCCGCGCGACGTGCTCGTACGCGAGGTGGGGGCGCGGCTCGGACACCAGGCGCTGCACGCGAGGGTGCTCGGGTTCGTGCATCCGGGATCGGGGGTGCGCGTGCGGTTCGAGGCGGAGCCGCCCCCGGACTTCGCCGCCGCGCTTCGCGAGCTCGCCGCGGGCTGAAGGCTGCGGCGAAAGCGCGCGCCCGCGCCCGCGTGTGCGCCCGCGTCCCCTCTCACCCTCTTCGTCTGCGGGAGAGCCCGTAGAGCAGCCACGCCATCCCTCCGGCGATCGCAAGCGCCGCCACGACGACGAACAGCCACGCTGGCGCCTCCCACCGGCCGCGCGCAAGCCCCGGCTCCGGGCGCGTGACGACCTCCGAGAAGCCTGCGCCGCCCGACGCGTCGGTGGGCGCGGTGGAGAGCGGCACGTTGGCGCGTGTCTAGCCGCCAAAAGCGCGCGCGGCAAGCTGGCGCGCCGCTTTGACAGACGAGGGGCCGCGTGCGAGCTAGGGCGTGGGGTCATGAACGCCGAATCCACGATGCGCGCTGACGGTTCGAAGAGCGACGCGCAGCTCCTCGAGATGGCTCGGGACTCCGCCGAGCGGCTGCGCGACGCCATCGGGGTGCGGGTGGTCGGGCAGAGGGCGGTCGTCGAGCTGATGCTCGTGGCGCTGCTCGCGCGCGGACACGCGCTTCTCGTCGGCGTTCCCGGTCTCGCCAAGACGCTCCTCGTCGCGTCGCTGGCCGAGGCCCTCGAGCTGTCGTTCGGGCGCGTCCAGTTCACCCCCGACCTGCTTCCGGCCGACATCACCGGCACCGACGTGCTCCAAGAGGACGCCGACGCGGGGGGCTCGGGCGCCGGGCGCCGCTCGGTCCGGTTTCTGCGCGGCCCGATCTTCCACAACCTCGTCCTCGGCGACGAGATCAACCGCACGCCGCCGAAGACCCAGGCCGCCCTGCTGCAGGCGATGCAGGAACGGCGGGTCACCATCGGGACGCAGACCCACGAGCTGCCCGACCCGTTCCAGGTGTTCGCGACGCGCAACCCCATCGAGCAGGAGGGGACGTACCCGTTGCCGGAGGCGCAGCTCGACCGGTTCCTCCTCGAGCTGCATGTCGACTACCCGAGCCTCGAAGAAGAGCGCGAAGTCGCGCGTCGCACGACGGGCGTGAACGCGGGGCGCGTGCCGCGCGTCCTCGGCAGCGACGAGGTGCGGGCCCTGCAGGCACTCGTACCGCGGATGCCCGTGACGGAAGCTGCGGTCCACCTGGCCGTGGCCGTCTCGCGCGCGACGCGTCCGACGGACCCGAACGCGCCGCGCGAGGCGCGCGAGCTGGTGCGCTTCGGCGCCGGGCCGCGCGGTCCGCAGGCGCTTGTCCTGGCCGCCAAGGCGCGCGCCGCCCTGCGCGGCGAGGCGGCTGCCGACGTGGACGACATCCGCGAGCTCGCCGTTCCGGTCCTGCGTCACAGGCTCGTGCTGAGCTATCGCGCCGAGGTCGAGGGCGTGCGGGACGTCGACGTCCTCGACCGCATCCTGCGCTCGATGTGAGGACGGCCCCCTCCGGTCCAGGGCCGATCTGGCCTATACTGACGACCGGAGCCATGGCCGAGCGCCGCCCCAAAGAGGCCGACGAAGCCCTGGCCGAGCCGGCCAACGACAAGAAGCCCGCCGCTCCCCCCGCGCCCTGGCAAAGCTACAAGGAGATCGTCGCGCAGCTCGCGGCGCGGATCGTCGACGCCCAGCGCCCGATCCGCGTGCTGCAGTCGCTCCGCTGGAGCGACACCGTCGAAGAGCACTTTCTCAGGGGGCGCCAGCGGGAGCTCCCCAAGATCGACGCGTCATACTACGAGAAGGTCGATGTCGGCTACGAGCCGCGGGCCAAAGTCGAGGAGTTCGAGGCCATCGCGCGCGACATCGAGCACGCGCTGGGCGAAGGCGACGCCATCGGCCGGGTGATGCTGACGACCGCGCTCGAGTACCGCGACGTCGTCCACCTGCTGGGCGCGCGCGGGACGCCCGCCTTCCACGCCTGGTCGCGCAAGCTCTATGGATCGCCCAAGGACAAGTTCCCCGACGGCCGCTCTACCGTCCGCGGCCTGGGGCAGCTCCTCTACGGGCTGCTCACGGGGGTCGACGAGTGGTCGACGTCGACGGACGCCAGCAAAGGCGACTACGCCCGCAGCGTGGACGCGACCGACGCCGCCCGGCAGCTTGGCGAGCGCCTCGCCGGATTCTTCGGCGACACGCGGGTCCGCGTCGACGCCGACGACGGCATCCTCGCCGACGCCGCGGCCGGCAGCGACTACGTCAAGGTGCGTACGGGCGCGCGATTCAGCCCGCGCGACATCGACATCCTCGAGGTGCACGAGGGCTGGGTGCATGTCGCCACCTCGCTCAACGGTCAGGCGCAGCCCGTCGCCAAGTGGCTCGCCAAGGGCCCTCCGAGGACGACGGCCGTGCAGGAGGGGCTCGCGGCGCTGCTCGAGATGTTCACGTTTCGCACGTACCCTCGCCGCGCGCGGCGCCTCAACGACCGCGTGCTCGCCGTCGACAAGGCCGAAGACGGTGCCTCGTTCCTCGACGTCTTCGAGTGGTTTCGCACCGAGGGCTACGACGAGTCCGAGTGCTTCAACAACACGCGCAGGATCTTCCGCGGCGGCGTACTGTCGGGCGGCGCCCCCTTCACCAAGGACGCCTGCTACTGCAAGGGCATCGTCCTCAACTACGCCTTCATCCGCAGCGCCATCCAGCACGCGCGGGTGGATCTCATCCCGTTTCTCTTCGTCGGCAAGGTCGCTCAGGAAGACGTCCCGGTCCTCGCCAACCGCGTCGCGGACGGCGTCGTCAAGCCGCCGCGCTACCTGCCCCCGATGTTCCGCGACCTCAATGGCCTCGCCATCTGGATGGCCTATTCCACGTTCTTCTCGCAGCTCGGCGGCGACGCGATCGCCGACCACTACGCGAAGCTGTTCAACCAGTAGGCGCGCGTTCTTCCTGCGCGAGTCATCGCCCCCGGAAGAGGGCGTCGCGCTTCTGCACGAAGGCCGCGAAGCCTTCTTTCGCATCTTGCGAAGCGAATAGGCGCTGCTGCAGTTCGCGCTCGAGAGCGAGGCCCTGGTCGAGGGGGACTTCGCTGCTGCTCTGGATTGCCCGCTTGATCTGGCCCACGGCGAGGGCAGACCGTGTGGGAGGACAGAACTCGTGCGCGTACTCCGTCACCTGCGCGAGGAAGTCCTCGTTCGACGCGGTCGTCCAGACCTTGTGCACCAGACCGGCCTCCTGCGCGCCGTCCATCGCGATGTTCTGACCTTCGACGACGAGCTCCATCGCGCGGCTCTTTCCGACGAGGCGCGTCAAACGCTGCGTGCCGCCCATGCCCGGCATGATGCCGAGCGCGACTTCGGGGAGTCCGACCTGGTAGTCCCCCGCCCGGGCGATGCGAAGGTCGCAGGCCAGCGCGAGCTCGAGGCCGCCGCCCACGCAGTGGCCGTTGATGGCGGCGATGACGAGCTTCGGCGTGTTCTCCAGCCGCAGGAGCGTCTCGCTCGCGTGAAGGCAGAAGTAGTACTTGAAGCTCTCGTCGGCCTCTTTGAGCATGTGGATGTTCTCGCCGGCGCAGAAGTACTGGTCGCCGTGGCCCGTCACGACGATGACGTGCACGTCGTCGTCGAAGCGGGCCTCGAGAACGCACGCGTCGAGTTCCTTGAACATCTCGTGCGTGTACGCGTTGACGGGGGGGTCGGTGAGGGTGAAGACGGCGACTCCCTTGTCCGTGGCGTAGCTCACCAACGTTCCCATTTCGCCCCTATTCTCGTTTGGAAAGCCGTGCCCGCAAAACGTGGCGGATGCATCCGTGCGCCCCTGGCGCCGGGCGGATCCAATCGTAAACTAACATGACCGCCGATGGTCCACGGAGACGTTTCGCCAAGGGAATCGCGGCCGGACGGCACACGGACACGGGGCCGCCCGGGCAATCGTGCGCGCGCGTGGGGGCGCGCGGTCATGGCTCTCGCGTCGTGGATGCTGGCTGCTACGGTCGTCGAGATCGCCGTCGGGGCAGAGTTCGCGCAGTCGGCCCGTCAAGTCGAAGAGCGCCTCGAGATGCGAATCCTGGGGAGCCCGGCGCCGGCCGCGCCCGCCGCGTCGCCCGAGCAAACGCATGACGAATCCATCGAGCCTTGGGAGCTCGTCAGTGTCTAAATGTCGGCGGTCCGGGTTGTGCTAGCCCCCACCTACATATGAAACTGCAGGGCTTGCGCTCCGAGATCAAGCGGCTGCTCGTGGCGGAGCTCAATCTAAAGGGCCGCGACCCGGAGGGCATCGAGGACGACGCGCCGCTCTTCGGCGGCGGGCTCGGCCTTGACTCGCTCGATGCCCTCCAGCTCGCCATGAGCATCGAGGAGAAGCTTGGGGTCCGCATCCCCGAGGGCGACGAGGCGCGGACCATCTTTCAAAGCGTCGGCGCCATCGCCGACTACGTCGCGAAGGCGCGGGGGGCGTGAGCACCGGCCTCTGGGTCACCGGCCTTGGCCTCGTGACCCCCCTCGGCGCCGACGTGGGCTCCACTTGGGAGCGCCTCGTTCGGGGCGACCGAGCGCTGCGCAGCGTCACGCTCTTCGACGGTGCGGACCAGCGCGCCACGGTCGTGGCAGAAGCGCCATCCGTGCGCATCCCGGAGAAGTCGCTGGCCTCGCCGTCGGCGTGGTCGCGCACGAGCGCCATGGCCGTCGCGGCGGCGTCCGAGGCCATGCGCTCGGCCCACCTCGACCCGGCCCGCGCGCGCGTCGGCCTGATCGTCGGAGGCACCACGGGAGGGATGTTCGAGACCGAGGGGCTCCTCGCGCGGCTGCACGGCGCCGCGGATCACCCGGAGTCGCTCGCCGCGATGCTCTCGCATCCCCTCAGCGCCACGGGCGAGCGCCTTCAAGAGTGCCTCGGGCCGTTCGCTCGGGTGCGTTCGCTATCGAGCGCTTGCTCGAGCGGAGCCAACGCGATCGTGCTCGCCGCCGCGTGGCTGCAGCTCGGCGAGGTGGACGCGGTCGTCGCGGGCGGCAGCGACGCCCTCTGTCGCTTGACCCTCTGCGGGTTCAATTCCCTCGCGGCGATCGACCCGGCCGGTTGTCGTCCCTTCCACCGCCATCGTCGCGGCACGACCCTCGGCGAGGGCGCCGGCTTCTTGGTGCTCGAGCGGGCAGCGACGGCGAGGTCGCGCGGGGTGCGTCCCGTCGCGGAGCTCGCAGGATGGGCGTCGGGATCCGAGGCGTACCACATCACGCAACCGGCGCCCGGCGGGGAGCTCGTCGCGTCGCTCATGACCCGCGCGATGGCGCGAGCCGGAGTGTCGCCCTCCGACATCGACTACGTCCACGCGCACGGCACGGGCACTCCCGTCAACGACGTCGTCGAGGTCACCGCCCTCGCGCGGGCGTTCGGGCGTGAGATGGCGAGGGTGCCCGTCTCGAGCAGCAAGGGGCAGATCGGCCACACGCTCGGGGCGGCCGGGGCGATCGAGGCCGTCATCACGGCCCTCGTGGTCTCGCGCGGGATCCTCGTGCCCACGGCGGGGCTCGACGACCCCGACCCGGCCCTCGAGGTCGTCCACGTACCCCACGTCGGGCGCGAAGTCGGTCGTGTACGTGCGGCCCTCTCCAACGCGTTCGGCTTCGGAGGGATGGACGCGGTCCTCGTCTTCACCGACGTCCGGTCGCCCCCGGCACCCCGGTCGCGCGCGCCGTCGAACGGACCCGAGATTCTGTCGGGCGAAGGAGCGATCCCGGAGCCGGTCGTGATCACGGGCGTCTCGGTCCTCGCCTCGCCGTCGCTGCTCGGGTGCGCGCTCATCGCGTCGATCCCCGACGGTCCGACGGCGCCGACGGCGCCGGTGGATCTCGAGGGCGCCCTCGACGTCGTCCGCGCCCGACGGTTCGACCCGACGGCGCGTCTCGCGGCGGTCGCCATCGACGGCCTCTTGCGCGAATCGCGTGCGCCAGTCGACGGCACCGGAATCGTGCTGGGCACCCCGTTCGGCAGCGTCGACGGATCGGCGGCGTTCATGCACCGGGTCTTCGACCGGGGACCGCGCGCGGCCGGCCCCGCCGAATTCCCGAACCTCGTGCCCAGCGCCGCGGTCGGCAATGCCTCGATCTACGCCGGCTTGCACGGGCAGGGGTTCGCAGTGGCCGACTTGTCGATCAGCGCGGAGAGCGCGTTCGCGGCGGCCGTCGAGCTCGTCGCCGCCGGAGAGGCCCCCCGCATGGTGGCGGGGTCCTCCGATCCGCGGAGCGCCATCGGGGAACGCGTGCGCTCTTTGTTCTTCCCCGCCCATCGCGGAGGGGCGAACGGTGCCCGCCGCGACCTCGCCGTGATGATCCTCGTCGAGTCGCAGCGCCGCGCCGCCGCGCGCGAGGCCACCGTCCTGGCGCGCGTCGCCCAGGTCGTCGAGTGGCGCAGCGACGGCAAAGCCGCGCTCTCTGCGATCGAGCCTCCGCGCGAGGGGGCTCACGAGGTGGTCCTCGCCCGCGAGAGCGCCGAGGTCGATGCGCTCCTCGAGGACTCGTCGTGGCGGGGTTCCCCGCGCATCGCGTGCGCGCCGCACCTCGGCGAGAGCGACGCTCTCGGCGGGGGCGCGATCGCCGTGGCCGCGGCGCGGATCGCTCGTGGATCGATCGCCGAAGCGCTCGTCCTCGGTGTGTCCGGAGGCTCGGGGATCGCGGTGCGCCTGCTGCGCCCGGCGGGCGTGGGCCGAGGGTGACACCGGATGCCGCAAAGCGTGCCGTGGCGATGCACGTCGACCCTGGCCGCCATGGTGCTGGCGTGCGCCTCGTGTACCGCGAGCGGGGCGGCGTGGCCCGCGCCCGACCCGGCCACCTGGCCCGGCCTCGCGGCGGCCCTCGAACACGAGCGCGCAGAACGCCCGGCGGCGCCTTGGGCGGCCGTGCTCCGCTTCGCCGTCTTCGAGCCGATCGGACGACGCACGATTGAGGGCCGCGGCGGTATCGCCATCGCGCCTGGAGCCGCGGCCCGCATGATCCTGGTCGGCGGCGCGGGCTCGACGGTCCTCGACGCGTGGATCACCCGAGATCGCTGGCGGGTCGCGGTGCCTCCGGCGCGCATCGTCCGCCGGGGCGGGAGCGACAGTCCGGGCGACCTGCCCGTCGGGTTTCTTCGCTGGTGGTTCGTCGCCCCGCTGGCAGGCACCCTCGTCGCCGCCGAGGCGACGCCCACCGGCGACGCGTGGCTGCTGCATGACGGGGCCGCCGCAGTCGAGCTGCGATCGGCGCCGTGCGGGAGCGACAACCTCGGTCACCTCCTCGATGCCACCCGACGCGAGCAGGGACGAAAGGAGCGCGTGTCCGAGTGCCGCACTTCGGCCGCGCCGGCGCCGGGCGACCATGCGTCGTACGTGGACGAGTCGAGCGGTCTCAAAGTCGACATCGCGATCGAGTCCGTCGCGACCTCGCCGCCGGAGGCGGACGCGTTTCGTGACCCCGAGGCACCCGACGCCGAGGGGGCGAGTACGGTGAGGGCGCCATGACCCTGAACGGCGTCGCCGTGGTCGCGTTCGGCGCCATCTCGGCGCTGGGGGAGGGCCTCGACGCCGTGCGTGGCGGGGGCCCAGGATCCGATGCGAAGACGGTGATCGCGCGCGACGACGAGCTGGCGGCCGCCGGCCTGAGTCGTCCCTTTGCTGCCCGCGCCCCCGTCGCGGGGGAAACCGACCGCGCGGCGCGCATCCTCGAACGGGCGCTTCGGGCGTGCGCCGCGGATCTCGATCGCGCCCGCCCCGGCTGGCGAAGTTGGCGCGTTGGCCTCGTCCTCGGAACATCCGCCGGTGGCATGCGCGCCGCCGAAGAGGCCTTCGCGGCTCTCGCGCAACGCTCTTCCGTCCGGGACCCGGAAGCGGCGACCTATTTCGGCCCGATGGCGCGGGCGGCGCGCACCCTTGCGATGCCCCTCGATCCCTGCTCGCTTGTGCTCGGGGCGTGCGCCTCATCGGCCCTGGCGATCGGCGTCGCGTCCCGCTGGCTGATGCGGGGCGCGTGCGATCTGGTCTTGGCGGGCGGATTCGACGAGGTCACCGTCTTCGTCGCGGCGGGGTTCGAGTCGCTTCGAGCCGTCACCGCTCTTCCGCCGCCTCGGCCCTTCGGACTGGGCAGAGACGGCATGGCCCTCGGCGAAGGCGCGGCGGTGCTCGCGCTGGAGCCCGCGGGACGCGCCGCCGCAGGCCCGTTCGTGGTCGGCTTCGGGGCGACGTCGGATGCGGTCCACCTCACGGCGCCCGATCGCGAAGGTGTCGGACTGGCGCGCGCGGCCGAGAAGGCCCTCGCGGACGCGGGTGGACCGGCGGTCGACGTCGTGAGCGCCCACGGCACGGCGACCCCGTTCAACGACGCCGCCGAGGCTCGCGCGCTCGCCCGCGTCCTCGGGGGCGGCCGGGTGGGCAAGGTGGTCGTGCACGCGTTCAAGGCGCAGATCGGGCACGCGCTCGGGGCCGGGGCCGCCCTCGAGCTGCTCGCCTGCACCGACGCCATCGCCCGCGGCATTCTCCCGGCGACGTCAGGGGTCGGGGCGCCCGACCCGGCAGCCGCCGTTCGGCTCCTCGAGCGCGCGCAGGCGGCGCCCGTGAAGACCGCCTTGAAGCTCGCCGCTGCGTTCGGCGGCGCCAACGCGGCCCTCGTAGTGACGTCGCGCGCGGACCTCCGGACAGCGCGCCGCCCGTGGCGCCCGGCCTACGTTTGCGAGGGTGCGCGCGCCGAACGCGAAATGCCTCTCGAGGAGCTCGCGACGCGTCTCGGGGTGCCCATCGACCGGCTAGGTCGGGCCGACGCGCTCACGCGCCTGGCGCTCGCGGCGGTCAGCCGACTCGAGGACCATGCGGGACCGTTGCGAGGGGCGGGGATCGTCGTCGGGACGGCGCTGGCGACTCTCGAGACGAACACCGCGTTCGCAGGACGCATCCGCGAGCACGGAGCCGCGGCTGCCGAGCCGCGGCGCTTCCCGTACACGTCGCCCAACGCCGTCGCCGGCGAGTGCTCGATCGCGTTCGGCCTGACCGGTCCAGGCTTCTCGGTCGGGGGCGGGACCCACGCGGGCCTCGAAGCGCTGGCGACGGCGGCCGTCCTCGTCGAAGCGGGGGACGCGGACCGGATGGTGGTCGTCGCCGTCGACGACGTGGGCTTGGCCACGCGCGGGCTCTGGGGCGACACGCTACGACACGGGGCGGTCGCCGTTCTCGTCGACGCGCAGCGGTCCGCGTCGGCGCGGGCCCGCGTCGGCGACGTTGTCCTCGTGCGGGGCGGCATCGAATCCCACGGCAGAGGGACGACCGTCGGGGCGCGCGCCCTCGAAGGGCACGAGGCGCTCCTGCCGCTCGTCTCGGGATCGCTCCCGACGGCGCTCGAATGTCGCTCCCCGCCGGATGCGATGGCGCGCGTTTCGCTGGAGCCCGTTTGACAGTTCGACAGACGTCCCGCTCCGGCATCGGGGAGCGGTGACAAGGTGGCAATACGCGAAGCGCGGGTCGGGGACCGGGGAGCGTCACCGCGCGGGGAAATTCAGGGCCTCCGCGCGTCGGCGCCGCCGCGGCCCGCTAGTTGCTCTGTCCGAGAGGTCCGGTCCTCCGTCCGCGATTGCTCATGACGCCAATCTCCTCCCGCGCAAGCCTGTTCGTCATCGTCGTCGCCGCCCTCGGGTGCATGGCGTGCTCCAGGACGTACATCCCCAACACCGACGTCGAGGACAACGGCGACAACCGCAAGGTCATCACGTTCTGCGAACAGTATCGCCATGCCCTCGAGGACAAGAACGTCGGGGCGCTGCTCAAGATCATGAGCCCCAGCTACTTCGAGGACGGCGGCAACACCAAGAACGAGGACGACGCCGACTTCGACAAGATCCGCGAGTTCTTGACGGGCGACTTCCTCCGTACGACGGGCATTCGGTACGAGATCCGCTACCGCCGGATCACCTTCACCGAGCGGGCGCACGTTTACATCGACTACACGTACGCGGCCGCGTGGAAGGTCCCCGGCGTCAAGGCCGAAGAGTGGCACCACACCGTCGCGGACAACCGCCTCGACCTCGTGCCCGACGGGGAGTCGTTCAAGATCGTGGGAGGAATGTAAAAGAGAGCGCGCGGGCGCGTGCGTGGGCGCCCGCGTGTGCGCCCGCGCCTGCGTGCGCGCCCGCGCCTGCGTGCGCGCCCGCGCCCGCGCCTGCGTGCGCGCCCGCGCCCGCGCCTGCGTGCGCGCCCGCGCCCGCGCCCGTTCCGCGGGGGGGGCGTTAGTCGGTCGCGTCTTCGGCTTCGGCAGGGCTGTCGGAGGCGGTCGCGCCGTCCGTCGCGTCGGAAGCGTCTGCGGAAGCGTCTGCGGCGACTGTGCCGGCGTCTGCGGATGGGGCGAGCCACGCGCAGCCGGGGCTGTCCTGGGGGGTCGTGACGTACGTGCACGACGACTGGATGGCGTCGAGGCACGCGGTGACCTCTGCGGACGACGGGGAGGCCACGGTGAGCCCGGCGAGGCAAGCGACGTCGTAGTACTGCTTGCATGCTTCGACGTCCGTCCCGCTCGTGTAGTTCGGCGGCGTGATCGAGATGGCGCACGCGGGCGCGGCCTGGCAGCGTGCCTCTTCGATCTGGCGGCAGGCGCTCTGGTCGACGCCTTTGCTGCCGCACGCGACGGCGCCGACGACGGCCATCGGAACGACGAAGACGCCGGTCACGAAGGCGCCGAAACGGCGTCGCCCTGGCGCGTGCGCGTCGCCCATCGTCTCCTCCCGTACTACGCGGGTGCGCCGACGATCAACTTTGCCGTAGTCTCTCGAACCGTGCTCGCGACGATGGTCATGGCGGCTGGCCTCGGCACGCGCCTGCGTCCGCTGACGGACATCTTGCCGAAGCCGCTCGTACCGGTCGGCGATCGGACGGCGCTGGCCGAGGTCGTGGCGAGGGTGACGGCCGTCGGGGCTCCGCGCATCGTCGTCAACGCCCATCACCGGGCGTCGCAGGTGCGCGCGGCGGCCCTTGCCGAGTTCCCGGGGGTCGCCATCTCGGAGGAGCACGACCTCCTCGGGACCGCGGGCGGGCTCGCCCGAGCCGCGCGCGACCTCGGAGCCGGCGACGTGCTGGTGTGGAACGTCGACTGTCTTGGCGACTGGGACCTCGATCGCATCGTCGCCGACCACGTCGCGCTTGGTGGCGACGCGACCCTTCTCGTCCAGCCGCGAGCGCGTGGGCAGGGGACCGTCGGCCTCGACTCGGCAGGCAAGGTCGTCCGCCTGCGCGGCGACCGGACGGCCGATGAGGCGACCGGCGCGCATTCGCTGGGGGTCTTCGTCATTGGGGCGTCTCTCCGGGCGCGGCTCCCGCCCGTCGGTTGCCTCGTCGCCGACGTGCTCATCCCGGCGATGGCGCGCGGGGCGAACCTTCGCGCGATCCAACACCTCGGCAGCTTCTTCGACATCGGCACGCCCCGCAGCTACCTCGAAGCCAACCTCGCCTGGCTCGAGCGTCACGGTCCGGACGGACACTGGATCGGTCCGGGGGCCAAGGTCCCGCGCGGTTTGGCGATGGACCGGGTCATCGTGGGGTCGGGCGCTTCGGTCCATGGGCCCGGTCCGATCGAGCGCTGCATCGTGTGGCCGGGCGCCACGGCGGTAGGCCCCCTGCGGGGTGCGATCGTGGCGCAGAGCGAGCCGCTAACGGTCGCTTGACCTCGACTCCCGACGCGCGTCTGCGCGGCTTTCCGTGTAGCATGCCCCCTCCCAACCCTTCATGAGCCTGCACGATCGCGCGCGCGCAGCCATCCAGGCCGCCCTCGACTCGATGGTCCGCGCCGGACAGATCGGACCGGAGGTCGGCTCGGCGCGACCCGAGGCGGATCGCTGGGTCGTCGAGCGACCCAAGCGCCCGGAGCACGGCGATCTCTCGACCAACGTCGCCATGGCGTTGGCCAAGACCGCGCGCAAGCCGCCGCGGGCCGTCGCCGAGGCGCTGGTCGCCGCGCTTCGAGGGCTGGAAGGCGACGTCGTGGCGGCCGCCGAGGTCGCGGGGCCGGGCTTCGTGAACCTGCGCCTGCACCCTGCCGTCTTTCAGCAAGAGGTCGAGCGAGTCCTTCACGCGGGCGCCGGCTGGGGGCGCGCCCCGTCGGCCATCGGCGAGCGGATCGACATCGAGTTCGTCAGCGCGAATCCCACGGGGCCGGTCACCGTCGCCAGCGGCCGCAACGCCGTCCTCGGCGACTCGGTCGCCCGCTTGCTCGAGGCGTCGGGCCACCGCGTCACGCGCGAGTACTACATCAACGATCGCGGCAACCAGGTTCGCGCATTCGCCGACAGCGTCCGCGCGGCGGCAGAGGGACGCGAGCCCCCCGAGAACGGCTACAAGGGCGCCTACGTCGCGGAGCTCGCCTCGTGGCTGAAGGGGGTCGCGCCCGAGCTTCTCACCGGAGCGGACGTCGAAGCTCTCGGACGCGCGTGCGTCACCTGGATGCTCCGTGGCGTGCCCGGCTCCCCCACGTTGCCCGGCATCCGTCCCAGCCTGGCCGCGCTGCGGGTGCACTTCGACGTCTGGTTCAGCGAGGAGTCTCTCTACCGCTGGGACGCCGTCGCCGCGGTCATGCGCCAGCTCGAAGCGGGCGGCTACCTCGTCGAGAACGACGGGGCGCTCTTCTTCCGCGCCCCCGACGGAGCCCTCGAGGACAAGGACCGCGTCGTTCGAAAGAGCGACGGAACGTGGGCCTATTTTGCGTCGGACATCGCGTACTTCGCCGACAAGATCGCACGCGGTTACGAGCGATTGATCAACGTGCTCGGCGCCGATCATCACGGATACGTCGCGCGCGTCCGCAACGCTCTCGGCGCCCTCGGCCTGCCGCAGGATCGCTTCGAGGCGCTCCTCTATCAGCTCGTCTACATCACCAAGGGCGGCGAGGCGGTCAAAAGCAGCAAGCGCGCCGGCAACATCGTGACCGTCGACGAGGTGATGGACGAGATCGACGAGGCAGCCGGGCGGAAGGGGGCGGGCGCGGACGCCCTGCGCTTCTTCTTCCTGTCGCGCAGCGCGAACTCGAACGTCGAGTTCGACATCGAGCTCGCCAAGAAGAAGTCGCTCGATAACCCCGTCTTTTACGTCCAGTACGGCTACGCGCGCCTCCGCTCCATCCAGCGGCGCGCCGAAGAAATCGGCCTCGCTCCGCGCGCGGTCCCTTTGCCCGGCGACCTCGCCATGCTCTCGCACCCGGACGAGCTCGCGCTGTGCCACAAGCTATCGGATTTCCCCGGCATGATCGCCGAGGCATCTCGCACCCGCGAGCCGCACCGAGTTGTCTTTTACGTGCAAGAGCTTGCCCGCGATTTCCAGAGCTATTTCACGCGCCTCAAGAACGAACAGGATCCGATACTTCCACCCCGGAGCGTCCACGCGAACGCGGACTGGCAAGGCTCGTGGAACGTCGCGAAGACGAGGGCCCGGCTCGCGTGGATCGAGGCCATTCGCATCACGTACGCGCAGGCGCTCGGCATCGTGGGGATCGAGGCTCCCGAGAGGATGGAGCGCCCTGCCGAGGGCGACGCGGCAGACGTCGTGGCAGAGGACGCGGGCGACGAGCGGTGAAGCGGCACCGATAACTTGGCCGCGTGGGAGAGCCCGCGATACCCGGAGAGGGTACGATACGCAGAGCTTCTCTCCCATGAGCGATCCCGGAAGCATCCGTAACCTCGACGACCTGCAAGAGGACGACGGCGAGCGCCGCTATCCTCCCGGCGCCACCACGGCGTTCGTCATCCTGGGAGGCGCCTGCGTCGCGCTCGCAGCGTTCGCGCTCGGCGGGCGATCGACCAAACCGCAAGCCCCGAAGAGCGATCCGCTCGGCGAGCTCGTGGCTCGAAAGACACCGGCCGGCGCCGCGTCCGCCGCGCCCCGGCCGGCGACGGAGCTCTTTCCGAAGGACGTGACCTTTCCAGGAATGCTGAGCGACGACGCGAACGCGACGACGGCGCTGGCCGCCGTGAAGGGCAACGCCCCAGCGATCGCGCTGCCTGCGGGGGCGGCGTCTGTCGCGACGCCCCCTCCGACGAGCCCTCCTCCCGCCACCGATCGCCTCTCGGTCGTGCCGGTCGCGGCCCTTCCCGCGCAGGCCGTGCTCGAAGCGACGCCGATCGTGACGCGCCCGCGCGATGTCCTGACGAAGGCGGCGAGTGACGCGGCCCAGCTGAACGGCGCCGCGGCGTCCAGCGACACCGTGGCCCCGGGCCGCGAGGGCGGCTACCAGCTCCAGGTCTCGAGCTTCCGCTCGCAGAGCGAAGCGCAGGCCTTCGCCGACCAGCTCCGCGCCCGAGGACACCGTGCGTACGCCGTCGAGGCGCACGTGCCGGGTCGCGGCACTTGGTACCGCGTCCGCATCGGGCCCTTCGGCACCCAGCACGCCGCCTCCGTCTATCGCGCGGGCTTCGAGGCCCGCGAGCACGTCGTCCCGTTCGTCGTCCCTCCGGATACGGTCGCAAAAGCTCACTGAGGCGCGCTCGTCGCGGGCGCTCGCACGACGAGCGGCCGAGGCGACGTCTTCAGCCCGTGACGTCGACGAGGACGACCGTTTCACGGCGTGTCACGTGCGCCACGTGAACGTGACCGAGCACTCCGCCGGCAGGTGTGGCATAGCCTGAGGAAAGCAGGCCCCGTGTGTCGTCCGTACCGTTTTGGCTGTTGGCCCTCGCACTCGCTTGCGTCGCGCCCTATCTCGCGGCCGCCGTTCAGGCCGTCCTCGAAGCGCGCTTGCGCCGGCGCACGCTCGACGTGCTGGCCCGCGCCGCGTCGTATGGGGCTTCACGCATGACGTCGGACGTGGCCACGGCGCGGGACGTACGGCGCGATGTTCGGGGCGCCTTGGAGCGAGGCGGCGTCGGCGGGGGCACGACAGAGGTGCCAGGGGGAGGCGAGCGGCGTGAACCGAGTGAAGAGTAATTGCTCGCCTGTGGGAGCGATGCTTCCCGGTGGTATGCTGACTGCATGTCCCACTTGTGTTTGTGAACTCTTGCCTCGCTGCTTCTCGTGGGCCGTAGTTCATAAGAGCAGAGCGGAACGCTCGGGGTAACCAACCAATGGCACGACTGTTCGGAGTCATCGGCAATCGTCCGGATCTCACGGCGCGCGTCTTGGCGTTCGAGGGAGACGCGCTGCGTGCTCGCTCGAACGGCGGGCCGCTCGGCTGGGGCCTAGGCTTCTATCAGGGCGGTGAGGTGCTCATGCGCCGCCGCCCGATCGACGAGCGCGAGCAGCTCGAAGTGGGCACCCTCGCCGCCGACGTGCGGGCCGACTTGCTCATCGGGCACGTCCGGCACGCGACGGTCGGGGCGCTCCGGACGGAGAACACGCATCCGTTTCGCTACCGCAAGTGGCTCTTTGCGCAGACGGGCACCGTCCCCGAGTTCGAGCGGGTGCGCGAACGCCTTGTCAGCAGCGTGCCGGAGTTCCTTCGTGGCGGGATCCGGGGGGAGACCGACGCCGAGATGGTGTTCCACGTCTTCCTTTCATTTCTGCACGACGCGGATTCCTTGAACGACGGCGCCGACGAACCCGGTCTCGTCCGTGAGTCGCTTCGGTCGTGCCTCGCCGTAGTCGACGGGGTCACGGCGGAGGTCGGCGCCAAGGCCGCGCTGCTCAACGTCCTGGTCTCGAACGGCAACCAGATCGTGGCGGTCCACAAGTCGGCCGGGCCGATGGCCTTGCGCGTCTTCAACAGCAAGGCCGACGCCGAGGCCATCATCGGCGACGACGCGCAGCTCCGTCGCAAGATCCCCGAGCTATCCCGCATGCACTTTACGCTCGTCGCCAGCGACTTCGAGGATGGGGCCCCGAACGGGCGATGGCGCGCCGTTCCAGACCGGGCCATCGTCACGCTGTCGCGCGACGAGGATCCGCGCATCGAAGCTCTCTAGTCGTGGTCGAGGGGAGCGACCTCCGCTCCCCTCGAGCTCCCCACCGGATTTGGGGCCGTGAAATGCGCTCTCGAGAGTCGCTCCCCACCGGATTTGGGGCGTGAAATGCGCCTGCCCCGACTCCACTGGCTTTGCGTGGTGGGCGGCGTCGCGCTCGGTGCCTGGGTCGGGTGCGCGCGGGCGGTCGAGCAGCCGGTCGCGTCGCCGCCCTCCGCCTCGGGGAGCGCGGGCGCAACGGTGCGCCATCCGGACGGGGTCGCGCTCGAGTCGCCCGCCGCGCTACCGGTCCCGCGTGCGCGGGCCGAGGCCGCGGGCGTCGTTGCCCTCATCGAGCCCGCCCCCCAGGCCGCCGTGGCCGAGCTGCTGCGCCAGTTCGTGGATGCGTGGCAGAGCGAATCCATCGATGCCCTCACGGCGCTGCTCACGGCGGACGCCGGTCCTCTCGATGCACGAGCGCGCGGCCGCAACGCCCTCGTCGAGAGCTGGCGCCAGCGCTTGCGGGCGCACCCCTACGCGCGACTCGAAGGCACCGAAGTCCTGCGAAGCGATCGAATCGAGCGATGGTCCGAGAGCGAGCTCGAGGTCCCGGGATCACCGCTGCGCCCCACCGACATGCTCCCCGGCGAGTTTCTCGTCCGCGCACCCCTCGAGGTCACCCGCATCGGCAACGAGAAGGTGTTCGGTGACGTCCTCGAGATGGTGCTCCGCTCGGAAGACGGCAAGTTGAAGATCGCGGCCTACGGCGAGCTGGATCGCGGGAGCGAGCTCCCGTGACCCAAGCCTAGCCAGGCCCCTTGAAGTCCCTCACCAGCATCGCGAACCTCTCGCCCATCGGCGTGGCGTCGGCCTTCCAGCGCGCGCGAAGCTCCTTCGCGCGCGCGATCCACTCCTCGCCCGGCAAGGCCCCTTCGATGATTTCGCGCACGAGCCGGGAGAGCGCCGGGGTCGCGCCGGACGAGGAGATGGCGACGATGAAGGGGGGCCGCCGGACGATGGCCGCGCCGTACGCGCTGGCGTGGATCGGGTCGTCGACGGCGAGGACGAACGTGCGGCGGGCCTCCGCGGCGTCGGCGACGCGCCTCTGGACCTGGGGATCGTCGGTCGCGGCGACGGCCAACCAGACGCCGTCGACATCGGATTCCTCGAACGGACGCGGGCGCCATTCGAGGCGCCGTTCGTCCGCGAGGCGCCGGAGCCTGGACGTCGCGTCCGGCGCCACGAGCCGCACGGCGGCCTGGGACTCGAGCAGCGCGGAGACCTTTCGCTCGGCCACGGCTCCGCCTCCCACGACGAGGACGGCGCGGCCCTGCAGCTTCAAGAACAGCGGGTGAAGCGCCGCCTCGTCGGGGGCCGAGGTCTTCATCGGGACGGCCGCGATTGTACCCGCAGGTCGAACGCGACGCCCTCGCCCCGAAGGCGCTCCCCGCTCGTCTTGATGGCGAGCGCGCCGATGTCCGCGCCAACGAACGACCGGCCGAGGCGGGCGGCGGCGACCAGGCACGTGCCGGCGCCGCAGAAAGGGTCGACGACGAGCGAGCCGGCCCGGCTCGACGCGCGCACGATCCGATCGAGGAGCTTTACGGGCTTCTGTGTCGGGTAGCCCGTCGTCTCGCCTCGCAGGGGCGTGTTGGCCACCATCGCGGGGCAATCGGTCCACACGCTTCCGACCGCGCGGCCCTCGTCGGCGTAGTAGCGGTACTTGCGACCGGCGATCGTCCGCTCGCGGAAGCGTCGGCCGTCGGGGGTCGTGTGCGTGAAGTGCATCGCGAGGCTCGTCGTGGCGAAAGGCTCGCGCAGGCTGGGATCGCGGGCATTCCACACGGCCTCGCGCCCGCCGGCGTAGAGCAGCAGCGTCTGGTGCGTCATCGCAGGGCCGCGGCGGGCCCCGCGGGCGCCGTTGCCTGTGGCCCAGATGATTTCGCCGAGGAAGGCCTTGCGCCCGAACACGCGGTCGCAAACCGCCTTGGCCTCGTGCACGGCTCGGTGGTCGAGGTGCAGCCACATCGTTCCGGCGTCCGAGAGGCACTCTCGCGCGGCGGCGATCCGGGCCTCGAGCCACGCGATGTATGCGATGGGGGAAGCCCATCGATCGTCGTAGGCGGTGGGACCCTGCGCGCGCGCGCCCCCGCGCGGGCTTCGCGATCCGAACGTCGTCCCGACGCCAAAGGGCGGGTCCAGGTACGCGAGCTCCGCCGCTCCTTTCTGGACGTGCAGGCCGATGTCGACGGCGTCCGCGCGCAGGAGAAGGTTCACGGCATCGGTGCCGGCGAGAGCGGTTGCAGCAGCGAGATGGCGAGCTCCTCGTCCGGCTCGTCGTCGGGCCCGGCGCCGTAGTCGAGCCACTCGCGCCGCGGCCCGAGGAGCTCGCAGCCGGCGGCCACCTCGGCGGGCGAGCAGGCCGTGCGCACGTGGAAGTGGTCGTCGTGGACGCCGCCCGGGTGCGGCTGACGCATCACCGCCGCGGCGCGCCGGATCGTCTCGGGTCCGTCGCCGCGAGCAAGGGCCCACTCGAGGAGCCAGGCCTTGACCACGTCGCTCACGAAGATCCACTGGATGCGCGCGTCGGGGTCCTCGAGCAGCGCCTTGGCGAAGAGCCACTCGCGTTCGACGTCGAATCGAAGCCACCTCGCATGGTCGTCGTCCCGTGCGAGGCCATCCGCGCCGAAATGCACGAAGCCCGGGCTCGGGACCGGCGCTCCGTCGATCGTCGTGACGAAGAAGAGCAAGTCGGCGTCGACGCCCGAGCGATGGGAGAGGTGCGGGGGGACGGGGCCGCCGCCGGTGCGCCTCGACAGGTCGCCGACGGCAAGCACGCCGCCGGGCCGCTCGCGAGCGACGAAGGCAGCGGCGCGTGCGATCGCCCGCGTGAAGCGAGGCGTCCCCCAGTGCCGGTCGTTGTGGCGGAGCCAGCGAAGGCCCTCGGCGTCTGCGGGGACTTCGGCCCCGCCGCTCAGGACGCCGTGGCCCGGCAGGCCGATGGCGCCATGCCACGCTGGCGCAAGAGGGGAGGGAGCGCGGGCGCAGCCTGCGAGCAGAGCAAGCCCGAGGGCCGGGGAGGCAAGAACGTGGGCGTGCGCTCGCGCCACGCCCCTCTTCATACCACTTCTTCGTAACCGCGATCGGCGCGTGCGCGTATCCTCTCCGCGGCCAGTGGGGGGGAGCGGTATCCTCCGGGTCTGCCAAGGAGTCGTTCGATTACATGCTCAGTCCTCGAGTCCGCCCCTCTTCCGGGGTCGCCGCGATCCTCCTCGTGGCCGCCGGTGGCAGCGGTTGCAGCCGCAAAGAAGACTCCGCCACCCTCGCCCCCGCCGCCAGCGCCCTCGCGGCGTCGAAGACCGAGTCGGCCGCCGGGACGTGGCACTTCACGATCGATCCGAAGAGCGCGACCCACGTCGACATGCCCGGCGTGAAAGAGCACATCAAGGCCGATACCACCGCGGCCACGGGCTCGCTGGACATCGTTGCCAAAGACTTGACGCAGACGCGGGGCCTCGTGCGCATCGACCTTGCCTCGTTCTCGACGCACACCTTCGGCAACGGCGACGACGCGACGCAGACCGAGCACGCGCGCACCTGGCTCGAGGTCGAGGTGGGTGGAAAAGTGAACAGCGAAATGCGCTATGCGGACTTCGCGATCCGATCGGTGGACGGCATCAGCGTGGCCGACCTATCCAAGGTCGCCGTCATCCAGGACGGGCAGGACGACGTGCGCACGGTCACCGCGACCGTTCACGGCGACATCCTCGTCCACGGTCACAAGGCGCAGAAGGACGCGCTCGTCGACATCGCCTTCCGGGCTCCGAGCGGCTCGTCGCCGGACGAGAGGCCCGCCCGCGTCACGATCAAGTCGAAGGAGCCGATCCGCCTGGTGCTCAAGGAACTCGACGTCCGCCCTCGCGATCCGGCCGGACAGATCCTCGACTGGACGACCCGGCTCATCTCGAAGGTCGCCGAGACGGCCGACGTGACGGTCGATCTGACCGCCGTGCCGGCCCCCGCCACCGCGATGTAGGCCAGGCCTGCGATTGCACTGAAGAAGAAGAGAAGCGAGAATCCAGAGGAGACCGACCCGACATGCGACACCCCCATTCCCTGACGTCCGTGCTCTCGTTCGAAGCATTTGCTGCCGTCCTTGCGACGCTGGGCGCGCCCGCCCTCGGCGCGTGCGGTGGAGGCGACACGCCGCCTCCGCAGGCCGCGCCCGCGCCCGCGCCCGCCGCCGCGGCGGACACGTCATCGCCGGCCCCCGCCGCCCCCGCACCGGCGGAGCCGACCGCAGCCCCCGTCGCGTCCGCGACTCCCGCCGCAAGCGCGTCGGCAGCTCCTGCCGCTTCGGCCGCCCCGGCCGCGTCGTCCTCGGCGTCTGCGAAGGCGCCGGCCGCCAAAGCGACGGCCAAGAAGGCGGCCGCTCCGAAGGCCACGGGCGAGGCGAGCTGCGGCGCCGGCACGTGCTCGGGAAGCGCCAAGAAGGTCTGGTGACCGGGGGCGTCCGCGGAGTCGGGCTCGGACTCCGCTGGGACTTCATCGACGAGCTGGTGCGCCGGACGGCTGCGCTGGAGCAGGGGCGGGGCGATGGGCCCCTGCGCCGGCTCCCCATCGATTTTCTCGAGGTGTCCCCGGAGAACTACATGAGCCGGGGCGGGGCACAGCCGGCGGCGCTGGCGTGGCTGGCCGAGCGCTACCCCTTGGTCACCCATGGCTTGACGATGTCGGTCGGCGGGAGCGACGGCCTCGATCGCGATTACCTGGACGATCTCGGGCGGACGGTCCGCGCGCTCAAATCGCCGTGGCACTCGGACCACCTGTGCATCGGGTCCGTGGGCGGCCGCAAGCTGCACGACCTCTTGCCGGTCTCGTTCAAAGAGGCGAACGTGCGCCCCATCGCCGAGCGGATCGAGCACGCGCGGGACGCGGTCGGGGTCGAGTTGGCCATCGAGAACATCAGTTACTACTGGCACCCCGGACGCGCCGAGATGACGGAGGCGGCGTTCCTGACGCGCGTGTGCGACGCGGCGTCCTGCGGGCTGCTCCTCGACGTGAACAACGCCTACGTCAACGCGCTAAACTTCGGGTTCGACGTCGACGCCTGGATGCGCGAGGCGCCGCTCGAGCGCGTCGTTCAGATCCACGTGGCCGGGCACGAATGGTTCGCGGTCGAACCGACGGGGCTCGGCGAGGCGCGGCCTCCGAGATCTCCCGGCGCCATGGTGATCGATACGCACGGCGCGCCCGTCGACGATCCCGTCCTCGCTCTGCTGGGCCGCGTGCTCGAGCGTACCGGTCCGGTTCCGGTGGTGCTGGAGCGCGACCAGAACGTCCCCGCCCTCGACGTGCTCCTCGACGAGGCGGCCCGCGTCCGCGCGATCCTCGACCGCAGCGCGCCCAAAGATCCAACCCGAAGTTAGCGGGCGCCGAGCAGGATCTCGCGATCCGCGAGGTCTGCGAGGAGTCGCGCAACGTCGGAGGTCACGGCGGAGGGGATCGTGCCGTGGTCGCGGCACGCGGCCTCCACGGCGTCGCCCAGGTTCCGGCCGGTGACGAGGCCGTCCGCGATCGAAGCCGCGAGTGGGGTGAGCTCGAGCCAGTGGACCCCGTGATCGGCCTGCCGGTAAGCCAGCAGGTGCGCGGGGCCTGCCGCTGGCGCGCCGTTCGCGTCGACGTCCTCGGGCAGCTCGTCGACGCGCCATGAGAGGTGCAGGAGGCGGATGGAGCTCGACAAGTGCAGGGGGCGATCGAGCGCGACGCCGGCGGGCGTGAAGGGCGCGTCGTCCGGCGCCGATGCTACGGCAAAGGGCGTCCCCTCGTAGACCGCGAGGTCCGGGAGATACGCGGGCACGGTCGGGTCCGCGCGCCATTGCGGGATCGCCCATGCCGTCAGCTCGTGCGGCACGTCGCGAAGGTAGTGCGTTCGAGGGCCGACCAGGTCGAGGAACCGCGCCAGGTCGGCGTCGAAGCGTCCACCGCAGGCGGCGTTCAGGCGCGCCCGGGTCCGGGGGAGCACCCGGCCGACGATCGTCCTGATCCCGTTCTGCACGAGGCTTCGGTACACCGCGAGCCGCGCCGGCGCGGCGGCGATGGCATCCGCGTCCTCCCTCGCGACGCCCCTCGACTCCACGAACACGCGGAGGTCTGCGCCCATCTCTTCACGCGCGGCCTCGCCGAGGCACGCATCGACGATCACGCGCTCGAGGGCGGAGCTCAGTTCTCCTCGAGGGCAAAGCGGAAGTGAGTGGTGTTGCCTTCGGAGACGTTGACCGTGGCCGTCTTCGTCCGCCCGTTGACGACGGCGCACTCGAGGTGATGCACGCCCGTGCTGATCTCCATTCCGGTCAGGGGGGTGGCACCACTCTTGACGCCGTCGATCGTGACCGCACAGGAACCAGGGCTGGCGTTGACCGACAGCTTCCCGGCTCGCGAGGACTCCGTCTTGCGCGTGGCCACGGGGAGCGAGTCGACGGAGATGAGCGGCACCTGACTCGAAGGATCTGCGTCGACGGGCGCCTGCGCGGCACTCTTCGGCGTGACGACGGCGCCCGCCGTAGCCGAAAGTGTGGAGCCCTGTATTGCGGCGTGCGGCGTCGACTGGCCCCGCCCGAATAGGGCCGCGATCCCCAGGACGACCGCCAGCGCAGCCATCACGGCACCGGCCATCACCGTCACGGCGCTGCGGGGCTGAGGCCCCGGTAGGAGGTCGACCGAGCCGAGCCAGGTGCGGGTCTTCGAGAGGCTGTCGGTCGGCGCCGTGAGACCCGAGACCGCCGTGGGGATCTTGCCGGCGGACGGGTGCTCCGACGAACGGGGGCCGGAGGACGGCGGGATGGAGGAGGGGGGCGGCGGCCGCTCGCTCACGTGGCTCGCGTGGAGCGCCTTGGTGGCTTCGGCCTGCGAGTTCTGTTCGCCGCGCACGGCGTACGGCAGCGCCGCCGTCAGCTTGTCGAGCTCCGTCATCATCCCGTCGAGCCGCTCGACGACGCGCTCGAACGAGTCGAGCCGGCGGGTCTTGTTCGTGATGAGGCACTCGCGGACGAGCGCGCGCAACGGCTCCGGCAGCGCCGGCGCCACGTCGTCGATGCGACGGGGCTCCGTCGTGGCGATCGTCACGATGAGCGCGTTGAAGTTGGGGCCGTCGAAGGCACGCTGGCCCGTCAGCGCCTCGAACAAGATCGAACCGAACGCGAAGACATCCGTGCGGCCGTCGATCCCCTCGGCCCCCATCGCTTGTTCGGGGCTCATGTAGAGCGGAGAGCCCAGCACGGTGCCGACGACCGTGAGAGAGGTGTTGTTCTCCTCCTCCAGGATCTTGCTGACG
>Ga0302325_10006378_pt1 | contig 26533 bp, 21 predicted proteins | sample Palsa_T0_2_FD_201948 | JGI IMG/M metagenome (GOLD analysis project Ga0302325, IMG submission 201948) | Peat permafrost microbial communities from Stordalen Mire near Abisko, Sweden - Palsa_T0_2 | ecosystem: Environmental > Terrestrial > Soil > Palsa > Peat permafrost | place: Sweden: Abisko... | reverse complement strand
ATTTGCTCGATATCGACTACATCGCCGGCCACGGCGCCGTGCCCACGCTGCGGAGCCAGCTCAGCGGGCTCATCCAGCAGAAGGACGCGCTCTCGGAGCGTTACCTCGAACGGCATCCGCTGATGGTTGACGTGGACGGAAAGATCGCCGTCACGCGCGACCTGCTGAACAAGGAGATCGCGCAGGCCATCGACGACCTGAATACCAGCCTCGCCGAAAAGCGCCGGAATGTCGACTCCCTCCAGCGCGAATACGACAAGCGGGAAAAAGAGGAGCTGGCCCTGCGCGCCATGAAGGTCGATTACGACAATCTGCAGACCCAGGCGGACTCCGCCGCGAGCAACTACAAGGCGATCATGGACCGCCTCAACCAGACCAACACCACCCGCGACCTGGAAACCATCCCCCTGCACGTGCTCGACTACGCGGGCGTGCCCGGCTCCCCCTTTGAGCCGAATTTCAGCCACATCCTCCGCCTGTGCGTGAGCCTGGGCGTGCTCACCTTTGTCGTCGTGGCGGTCGGCCTCACCTTCATCGATGACCGCATCAAGAGCGCCTGGGACATCGAAAGCTTCATCGGCGTCAATCTCCTGGGCATCGTGCCCGATCTTTCCGGCGTCAAGAACGACGAGAAGTACACCCTGCTCATCGACAACAAGCAGACGTCGGGCGTGGAGCCCTTCCTCAACATCTACAGCTCAATCAAGATTCATTCGAAACTCGATTATCCGAAGTCGATTCTCATCACGAGCACGATCCCCGGGGAGGGCAAAACCCTCGTTTCCAGCAATCTCGCGGGCTGTTTCGCGCGCCACGGGAAGAACACGCTGCTGGTGGACTGCGACCTGCGGCGCCCCATGCTGCACCGCCATTTCCGCCAGCAGAACAGCGTCGGCTTGATTTCCTGGTTCGAAAATGGCGCGAGCCTCGAGGGGAACCTCGTCACCAATCCCCATCTGGGCATCACCAAGATCACCGACAATTTCTCGCTGCTCAGCTCGGGCGGCCGCTCGAAGAGCCCGACGGAGATGCTTGAGACCCCCGTGTTCGGCCAGCTGCTCGAGCAATTGAAGAAGCATTACGACCTGGTCGTGGTGGACTCCCCGCCGATGGGGGCGGTCACCGACGCGCTCCTGCTCGCCTCCCGGACCGACGAGATCGTCTACGTCTGCCGGTTCAACCGCGCCTACCGCAAGCACATCAAGCTCTACATGCGGACGCTGCTCAATGGCAAGAACGTGGTCCTCGGCATCGTGCTGAACGGCCTCTCCCCCCGCCGCATCGAATATTACTCGAATTATCGCTATTATCGGAGTTACAAGAAGTACTACGGCGCGCAGTCCTGAATGCCTCCGCTTTCTGCCTTCCTCCCCGCGGGATTCGATCCGGGCAGGCCCGTCGCCCTGATCGCCGGCCAGGGCCTCTATCCCCTCATGGTCGCGCAGGCCATCCGGCAGGCGGGCGTGCCGCTCAAGCTGGTGGCCTTTGAGGAGGAAACGCCTCCCGAACTGGTCGCGTCGTTTCCCGAGGCCGACCGACGGACGCTGCTCGTCGGCCAGATCGGCAAGGCGCTGCGCGCCCTCGAGGATTTTGGCGCCGGTTACGCCCTGATGGCCGGCCAGATCACCCCGCGCCGGCTGTTCAAGGGGCTGCACCCCGACCTCAAGGCCACCCGGATGCTGTTTTCCCTCAAGCGGCGCAACGCCGAGACGATCTTCGGCGCCGTCGCCGCCGAAATCGAGGCCCTGGGCATCGCCGTGCTCGACGCCCGCGCGTTTCTCGACGACCAGCTGGCAACGCCGGGCTGCATGACCGGACGTTCCTTTCCCGTCGACCGCGAGTACCTGGAGCACGGGGTCCACATCGCCCGCGAGTGCGCCCGCCTTGACATCGGCCAGGGCTGCGTCGTCCGCCACGGCACCGTGCTCGCAGTCGAGGCCTTCGAGGGCACCGACGAGATGCTGCGCCGGGCCGGCGGGTTCAAAAGCGACGACGCCCTCCTGGTGAAAACCGTGAAGGCCCGCCAGGACTACCGTTTTGACGTGCCTTGTTTCGGCCTGCGAACCCTCGAAGCCATGCGCGAGGCGCAGATCGCCGCCGCCGCGCTGGAAGCGGCCCGGGTCATCATCCTCGACAAGCCGGCGGTGCTGGCGGCGGCCAAGGACTGGGGCATCAGTCTATACGGGTTTGAGTAGGTACGGACCGTTTCGATCCCAGAAAAGTAGCAAGTTGAAAGTAGTAAGTGCTCATCGAAAAAACTTCCGAAGGAAGTTATCCCCTGACCACTTCCCCCTTTCTACTTCCAACTTCCTACTTTCGGGTTCGCTTGCTCTTTGCCCCCCGCCGCGCACATTAGCCTCATGCCCAAGGACCTCATCGTCGCGACCGTGAAGGGCGTCATGCCCACCGACAATGCCTGCGCGGTCTTTATCGGCAACGAAAGCAAGACGTTCGTCATCTCGGTCGATAATTTCGTGGGCAACGCCATCCAGATGACCCTCAAGGGCGAGAAGAAGGCCCGGCCGCTGACGCACGACCTGATCGGCAGCATCCTGCTCGGCCTCGGCGCCCGCCTCGAGCATGTCGTCATCAACGACGCGCGGGAGGGCACATTTTACGCGCGCGTATTTCTGCGCATGGAAAACGAGCTCGCCCGGAAAATCGTCGAGATCGATGCGCGGCCGAGCGATTCGATCGTGCTTGCCCTGCAGCAAAAGCGCCCGATTTACGTGACCAACGCCGTCTTCGACTCGGTGCAGGACATGTCGGAAATCCTCGAGAGCGTGCTGAAGCAGCAGGCGGAGGAAAGCGAGGAGGAGGGCACATAGGTCCGATGGGCCGCACATACGACCTATAGGTCGTATAGGACCTATATATTTTTGCGATGCTCCTCCCCGACTCGATTCTGCCCGGCCAGCCCCTCACGGCGCTGGCCCCCATGCAGGACGTCACCGACCTGGCCTTCATGCGCGTGATCGCGCACTACGGAGCGCCGGATTATTTTTTCACCGAGTTTTTCCGCGTTCACGCCCAGTCGCGGCCGGAGAAGCATATCCTCCGGTCGATCGACGAGAACGACACCGGCCGGCCGGTGTTCGCGCAGCTGATCGGCGAGGATATTCCCCACCTCGTGCGCACGGCGCGCGAGCTGGCGGGCCATGCCATCGCGGGCATCGACCTTAACCTGGGGTGTCCGGCGCCCAAGGTTTATCGAAAAAACGTCGGCGGAGGGCTGCTGCGGGACCCCGCCAGGATAGCCGAAATCCTCGCCGCCCTGCGCGAGGCCGTGCCGGGGCTCCTGACCGTCAAGATGCGCCTGGGTTTCGACGACACCGGAAGTTTCGAACGGATTGTCGACCTGGTGAACGGGAATCGCGCCGACCTGCTGAGCGTGCACGGCCGCACCGTGCGCGAAATGTACCGCAGCGAGGTGCATTACGACTTCATCGGTCGCGCCGTCGCGCGCGCGCGCTGCCCCGTTTTGGCCAACGGCAATATCACCTCCGCGGCGAAAGCCGCCGCCGTGCTGGGCGCGACCGGCGCCCGCGGGGTCATGATCGGCCGGCACGCGATCCGCAACCCATGGATTTTCACCCAAATTCGGGACGCCTGCGCGGGCCGGGCGGTCGCGCGGGTGGCGCTGTCGGACGTCCGCGGTTATGTGGAGCGGCTCTACCGCGCGACGCAGGCGCCCGCCGTCCCGGAGCGCGCCCATGTGAACAAGATGAAGAAATACCTCAACTTTGTCGGCCAAAGCGTGGATCCGGCGGGCGCCTTCCTCCACGACATGCGCCGCGCCGCGACCGAGTCGGATCTCTTCGCGATCTGCGACCGCCACCTCCTCGCCGAGCCCGACCGGGAGTTTTCCCCCGAGCCCTACCCCGGAGTCATCGCGCGCCCGAACTGCGAGACGCCGGATGCGGATGGCTGCTCCCTGGAGACGATCACGGCATAGAAAAGTAGGAAGTTTTCTCAACGAACACTTGCTCCTTTCAACTTCCAACTTTCAAATTTTTATTCCAGCCCCAGTGCCTTGCGCCCGTCGGCGGATATCATCTGCGGCGTCCAGATCGGGTCCCAGACAATATGCACCTTCGCCGACTCGACGGTCGGCAGCGCCGCTATTTTTTGGCGCGCATCCTCGGCGATGGTGGGTCCCATGCCGCAGCCCTGGGCGGTCAGGGTCATCTTCACGTCAATGGCGTGGGCGCCGCCCGGCGTCTCTTCAATCGCCAGGTCGTAAACCAGCCCGAGATCGACGATGTTCACCGGGATCTCCGGATCGAAACAGGTCCGCAGCGCCGCCCAGACGGCTTGCTCGTCAAACGCGCGGTCCGGCCCGGCGACTTCCGGCGGACCGCCCGGACCCGGCGCGGAGGCGGCATATCCGCCGATCGCCCCGCTGTTCTCCTGCGCGATGCGAAAAAGGCCTCCCTCGGCCCGGATGGTCACATTGCCGCCGAGTGTCTGCGTGATGAACACCTCGGTCCCGGCGGCCAGGGTGATTGCGTCGCCCGCGGGAATGGCGGTCGCCGGACAGTCGCGGATGAGTTTGTGGGAGGACATGGGGAAATCGGGGCGAGTTTAACGGACGGCAAGGTCGAGGGGCAGGCGCGCGTAGACGCCCACGGGGTCGTTGAAGGCGCTGAGATGCGCGAGTTCGGCCTCGATCCGGGTTTCGACCCGGCCCGCGATCCCGGCCGCGGGAGCCCGCGCCGAGCCGGGCATTATTTTGCCCAGCAACTCCCCAATCTGGTCCGCGAGACTCTTCTTTTCCGGATACTCAACGACGCGGAAGCCTCCCGCCAATCCCACCTTGCCGGCCGCATAGGCCACGGCCTGATCGAGGCCGCCCATCGTATCCACCAGCCCGATTTTCCGGGCCTCCTCGCCCGACCAAACGCGGCCCTGGGCGATCTCCTCGACTTTTTCCCGCGTCATCTTTCGCCCCGCGGCGACCTCGGCGATGAATTGGCCATACGTCCAGTCCACCACCCGCTGGAGAACCGCCAGCTCCTCCGGGGTCTTCGGGCGGGAAATGGTCATGGCATCGGCGAACTTTCCGGTCTTTACCCGGTCGAAGGTGACGCCGAAACCACCGAGCAATTTCTGCACGTCGAACTGAATGCCGAAGACCCCGATCGAGCCGGTGATCGTCGTGGACTCGGCAAAAATACGATCGCTGTCCGCGGCGATCATGTAGCCCCCCGACGCCGCGTAGGAGCCCATCGATACGATCACCGGCTTGACCCGGTTCGTGAGGCTGATTTCGCGCTCGATCGCCTCGGCCGCCGTCGCGCTGCCGCCGGGGCTGTTCACGCGCAACACCACGGCCTTGATGCCGTCGTCCTCGCGCAGTTTCCTGAATTCCCGGGCGAAAGTGCCGCCCCCGACCTCCCCCCACTGGCCGTCCCCGTCCACGATGTCGCCCTCCGCGTAAACGATCGCAATCTCCTTTCCGAAGTTCCGCTCCCCTGGATCCCGGAAGGATCGGATATAGTCCGCGAGCGAAACCTGCTTGAACGACTCGGCCGAGTCCTTGCGCCCGGTCTCGGCCTTGAGCGCATCAACCACCTGGTCGCGATACGCCACCTGGTCCACCAACCCGGCCTTTCGGGCCGCGTCGGGCTGGATGAGCCCCTCGGTATCCACCGTCGCCTGGATATTTTCCCGCTTCAGTTTCCGCCCGCTTCCGACGTCGGCCAGCAGGCTGCCCCACAGGTCATCGAGCAACCGCTGGGTCTCCTCGCGGTTCTCGGGACTCATGTCCGTGCGGGTGTAGGGCTCGACGTAGGACTTGTACTTCCCCACCCGCGTCACCTGGAAGTCCACGCCGTATTTTTCGGCGGCGCCCGCGAAGAACATCTCCTCAAAGGCCAGGCCGGGCATGAAAATCATGCCGTTCGGGTCGAGGGTGACTTCATTCGCGACGGAAGCGACGTAGTAGTCCCGGGTATCGGCCAGATTGAGGTAAGCCTTGACCGGCTTGTGCGCCCGCCGGAATTCGCCCAGGGCGTTGCGCACCTCCCGCAGGGCCCCATAGCCCGAGCCCAAACCCTCCGGATCAAAGGAGCCGGTCAACAGGACGCCCGCAATGCGGTCGTCGTGGGCGGCGGCGCGCAGCGCGCGGGTCACAGCGCGCAGTTGCAGGGTCTCTTTTCGATCCGGGCCCAGCATGCTCAGATCCAGGCCCGGCGGCGCGTCGTTAATATTGGTCGAGAGGTCGAAAACGAGATACGAGCCCGTCTCGATCGCCCCCGCTCCCGCCTTTTTCCTGGCCCCCAGCGAGACGATGGCCCCGAGCACGACGGCGAAGAGGAGGAACGCGCAAAACGAAAATACGACCAGCGCCACCAGCGCCCCCAGCATCGACGTGAAGAAATTCTTCATGATCCGGAAACTGTACCCAGCCGCCCGCATTCGGCCACCAAAAAACTCAGCCAATAAAGATTCGTTGCCTTGGTCTAGTTTCGCGTTTCAGGTCTCCGCCTTCACCCTTCCGCAAAAATATGAAATGGCTCAAACGACTCCTGGGAAAAGACGAACGGTTCTTCGATCTGCTTGAGGCGGGCGCGGAGGAGGCCAAGGCCAGCGTCGATATTTTCGGCCACTACCTCCAGGCCCTGGCAAACGGCGGCTCCCCCGCCAATCTGGACGAGCTCATTCATACGCGACGGAAGGAAAAGCGGATCCGCCAGGAGATGACCGAGGCCCTCAGCCGCACGTTCGTGACGCCGATCGATCGCGAGGACATCGAGTCCCTTTCGTTCGCGCTCTACCGCATTCCCAAGCAGGTCGAAAAAATCGTGGAGCGCATCTCGATCTACCCCGGCCGCGTGCCGCACGAGGCGTTCCGGCGCCAGGCCGGGCTCATGCTGCAGGCCGCCGATGCCGTCATCACGATGGTCAAGCAGCTCCGCCACCACGCCGGGATTGAAAAGATCCGCGAGACGAACGACCGCCTGCAGTTCGCCGAGGGTGAGGCCGACAAGGTCATGCTCGCGCTGCTCAAGGAACTCTACAACGGCGATTGCAGCGCCAAGGAGCTGGTCATCCTCGGCGAAATCTACGAAATGATCGAACAGGCGGTCGACCGCTGCCGCAACGCCGGGAACATCGTCGTCCAGATCGCGCTGAAAAACTCCTGAGTCCCGCGGATCATGACGTTTTTCCTGCTCGTTCTCCTGATCGCCCTCGTTTTCGAATACACCAACGGGTTTCACGACACCGCCAACGCGATCGCCACCGTCGTTTCGACGAAGGTGCTGACCCCGCGCATGGCGATCCTGTGGGCCACCGCCTGGAACCTCGTGGGCGCGCTCTGCGGCACGGCGGTCGCCAGCACGATCGGCAAGGGGATGGTGGACACCCATGTCGTCACCCTGACCACCGTCCTCGGCGCGCTGCTGGGCGCGATCATGTGGAATGTGCTCACCTGGTGGCTGGGCCTGCCCTCAAGCTCCAGCCACGCCATCATTGGAGGATTGTGCGGCGCGGCGCTGGCGAGCAGCGGCGGCGACTGGGCCGTGCTGAAATGGTCCACCGGCCTGTGGCCCAAGGTGGTCCTGCCCATGGTCGTTTCGCCGCTGCTGGGTTTTGGGATCGGAGCGATATTCATGTTCCTGCTGACCATCGGGCTGCGCCGCGTGACGCCGCGCATGGTAAATCTGATTTTCGGCAAGGCCCAGGTGGCCAGCGCCGGTTTCATGGGCTTCAGCCATGGAACGAACGACGCGCAAAAGACGATGGGGATCATCACCCTCGCCCTTTACCGCGGCACCCAGACGGGCGCCTTCGCGCACGTGCCGCGGTGGGCGGAGTTCCTGCGCGTCACGGAATTCAAGACGGTGCCGCATTGGGTGGTCCTGCTGTGCGCGACCACGATGGCGGCGGGGACGGCGGCCGGCGGCTGGCGCATCATCCGCACCATGGGCCAGCGAATGGTGAAACTGCAGCCGGTGAACGGCTTCGCGGCCGAGACCACGGCGGCCCTGATCATCACGGGGGCCACCGCGCTCGGCGTGCCGGTGTCGACGACCCATGTCATTTCAACCTCGATCATGGGCGTCGGGGCGACGAAGCGCCTGAGCGCCGTGAAATGGGGCGTCGTGGAGCGCATCGTCTGGGCCTGGGTGCTGACCCTGCCGATCACGGCGCTGCTGGGATACGGACTGACCGAAGGGCTCGGGCTGTGCGGGGTCGGACGATAAAAGTCGGAAGGAGGAAGTCGGAAGTAGAAAGTCATCAGCGGATAACTTCCTCCGGAAGTTTTTTCCCCGAGCACTTACTACTTACTACTTTCTACTTACTACTTTCCGTTGGCCTGCCTCAGCGTGAAATAGAATGTCGTTCCCTTATCAGGCCCGCTCTCCACCCGGACGTCCCCGCCGTGCGCCTGGACCACGTGCTTCACGATTGCCAGGCCGAGGCCGGTGCCTCCCTGGTCGCGGGAGCGGGCCTTGTCCACGCGGTAGAAACGCTCAAAGATGCGAGCCTGCGCCTCCGGCTGGATCCCCGGGCCGTCGTCGGAAATGCTCACCTCGATCCGGCCATCGCCCAACGACCGGGCGCAGGCCGTCGCACGCCCTTCCGCCCGCCCGTATTTGACCGCGTTGTCGAGCAGGTTGGAAAGGACCTGGCGCAGGCGGTCGGGATCGGCCTCGGCGACAAGCGCCGGCGGCACATCGTTGACGAGCTCCACGCCCCGGGCGCGGGCCCGCAACTGGAAATCGTCCATCACTTCCTGAATGGCCGCCCGGAGGGAAACGGGCTGCAAAACCAGGCGCAGGCGGCCGGACTCGAGCGTGGACAGCAGCAGCAGGTCGTTGATCAACAGGGTCAGCCGGTCGGTGTGCCGGTCGATGATGTCGAGAAACCGCGTGAGGGCGACCGCATCGTCCTTGCCGCCGTCGAGCAGGGTCTCAACGGCGCCCTTGATCAGCGAAAGCGGCGTGCGCAGTTCGTGACTGACGTTGGCCACAAACTCCTGGCGCATCGCCTCGAGCTGGCGCAGGCGGGTGACGTCATGAAACACCAGCAGCGCGCCGTCGTGCTTCCCCTGCCCATCGCGCAGCGCCAGGGCATTGATTTGCAAAAAACGGGCCGGCCCCGGGCCTTCGAGCCGCAACTCGTGCTCCAGGACCTCCGGCTCCCTTCCGAGCCGGGCCGCCACGGCGGCGACCTCGTGGTGGCGGACGACCTCAAGGAGGGCCCGCCCGGTGGCGGGCGGCGCGAATCCGAAGAGTTCGCCGGCGGCGTGATTGGCATGCCGGACGCCCCCGGTGGCGTCCAGCACGACAACCCCCTCGACCATGCGGTCGAAGAGCGCCACCGCCCTCTGCGCCTGTTCGCGCAGCCCGGCCTCGCGTCCGGCGCGCAGCGCGGCCAGCGCTTCGGCGTGGCGGATTTCGGCCGCCCGCCCCCGGGACCGCTCCCGCCGCCAGGCAACGGCAGAGGCGCCGAGCAGCACAAGAAGGAGGGCCAGGAGGGCGATCATGCCTCCGCGGCGAAGCGGTACCCCACCCCGCGCACCGTCTCCAGGCAGGCGGCGGCCGGCCCCAGCTTCTCGCGCAGCCGCCGCATGTGCGTGTCCACCGTGCGGCTGTCGATCGGGTTTTCATAGCCCCAGACGTCCTGCAGGAGCCGGTCGCGGGATTGCACGCGATCGCGCCGGCGGGCGAGAATTTCCAGCAGCTTGAACTCGGTGGCCGTAAGCGTGATGGCGGTCCCGGCCACCCGAACCGCGTGCCGCGGAATGTCGATCTCGATTTCGCCCACCCGCAAATGCGCACCCGGCTCATCGGCGCCGCGCGCGCGGGTGAGGAGCTTGCGGATGCGCAGCACGAGCTCCCGCGGGCTGAAAGGCTTTGTCACGTAATCGTCCGCGCCCAGTTCGAGGCCGACCACGCGGTCCATCTCGGCCGCCCGGGCGGTGAGCATCAGGATGGGAATGCGCGCGGTGGCGGGATCGCGGCGCAGGATCTTGCAAACCTCCAGGCCGTCCACCTCGGGCAGCATCAGGTCAAGCACGATGAGGTCGGGCTGGTCGCTGCGCACCGCCGCCAGCGCCCGGGCGCCATCCTTGGCGAAAAAGGGCGTGAAACCCGCCTCACGCAGCTTGAAACCCAGCACCTCCAGCGCGTCGGCCTCGTCGTCAACGATCAAAATCTTCGGCTTCATTGCTTCTGCGCCGAATGGCGGATGTCGATTGCCTCGTAGAGATAGACCACCTCCTCCGCGATGTTAGTGGCGTGGTCGGCGACCCGCTCCAGGCTCTTGGAGATCACCATGAGGTGGAGGCACCGGGTGATCGTCGCCGGTCGCTCGACCATGTAGCTGGAAAGCTCCCGGTGCAGCTGGCGGTTGATGTTGTCCACGTCGGTGTCGCGGGGGACGACCGCGCGGGCCCGCGCCGGATCGCGGTCGATGAACGCCGAGATGGCGTCGCGCAGCATCTCCAGGGACATCGCGGCCATCCGCGGGATGTCGACGTAGGGCTTGAGCTGCGGCTCGGCGCCGAGGTCGATCGCCCGCCGTGCGATGGTCGTGGCGGAATCGCCCACCCGCTCGAGATTCTGGGAGATCTTCATCGCGACGGTCGTCAGCCGCAGGTCGGTGGCGAGCGGCGCCTTGGCCAGCAGGTGGATGGCGATGTCGTCGATCTCGATCTCGAGGCGGTCGATGATGTTGTCGTCGGCGACGATCTGGCGGGCGAGCGGGTCGTCCCGCTCGACCAGCGCCCGGATGCTGCGGGCCACGGCCGACTCGGCGTGGCTGGCCATGGCGAGAAGCCTTTCCTTCAGGCGCTCCATTTCTTCGGCATAGTGGGTCATGGGAAAATCATCCGAATCGGCCCGAGACGTAGGCCTCGGTCTGGGGGTTTGAGGGTGTGGTAAAAACGCGGCGGGTGTCGTCGAATTCCACCAGCTTGCCCAGGTAGAAAAACGCGGTGCGATCGGAACAGCGGGCGGCCTGCTGCATGTTATGGGTGACGATGACGACGGTGAAGCGCTCCCGCAGCTGCTGGATGAGCTCCTCGATCTTGGCCGTGGCCAGGGGATCGAGCGCCGAGCACGGCTCGTCCATCAGCAGCACCTCGGGCTGCACCGCCAGTGCCCGGGCGATGCACAGGCGCTGCTGCTGGCCGCCCGAAAGGCTGATGCCCGGGCGCTTGAGGTGGTCCTTCACCTCCTCCCACAAGGCGGCCATGCGGAGCGATTCCTCCAGCCGCCCCTGCAGGAAGGCCCGGTCGCGGACCCCGTTGAGCCGGAGGCCGACGAGCACGTTCTCCTCGATCGACATGGTGGGAAAAGGATTCGACTTTTGGAAAACCATGCCGACGCGGCGCCGGACCACCACCGGATCGACGGCCGGCGCGTAGAGGTCCTCGCCGAAAAAGAGCAGCGAACCCGCGATTCGCGTGCCCGGCGTCAGCTCGTGCATGCGGTTGAGCGCCCGCAAAAAAGTGGACTTGCCGCAGCCGCTGGGCCCGATGATGGCCGTCACCCGCCGGGCCGGGACCCGGATCGTGACGCCATCGAGCGCCTGGCGGGCCCCGTACCAGAGCGAAAAGCCCCTGATATCGAAGGCCGGTCCCTCGTCCGCGGCGGCGGGTTTCGAATGGTTTGCGGGAGGCGCCGGCGCCGCGGCGGTCTCAGGCTGGGTGGGGGGAGAAACGAGATTGGACATGGGAAAAAAAGGACGGGACCGGTCAGCGGCGTTCCCGCGAGAAAAATCGGACGATCACATTGCAGCCGAGAATCAGCAGCATGAGCACCAGCGCGCCCGCCCAGGCCTGCCGGTGCCAGTCGTCGTAGGGGGAAATCGCGTAGGCAAAGATCTGCAGCGGCAGCGCGGCAATGGGTTCGCCGAGGTTGTGATTCCAGAAATTATTGCCCAGGGCCGTGAAAAGCAGCGGCGCAGTTTCTCCGGCGACCCGGGCCAGCGCGATGAGCACGCCGGTGACGATCCCCTTGAGCGCGGTCTTGATCACGATCACCGTTATGATCTTCCACCGCGCGATGCCCAGCGCCAGCCCGGCCTCGCGATAACTCTGGGGCACGAGCACCAGGACCTCCTCCGTCGTGCGCATCACCAGCGGGATCATCATGAGCCCGAGCGCCACTCCGCCGGCGTACGCCGAGAAGGTCTTGAAGGGCACCACCAGCAGCGCGTACACCACCATGCCCCAGACAATGGACGGGACCCCGTTGAGCACGTCGGCGGCAAAACGGAGCCAATAATTGGCGCGCGCGGAGCCATACTCCGCCAGGTAGACCCCGCCCATGACGCCGATCGGCACGCCGACGGATGCCGCCATCCCGAGCAGCTCCAGCGTGCCGACGATGGCGTTGGCCATGCCCCCGCCGGGCTCGCCCGCGGGCTTGGGCAGCTGCGTGAAAAAATTCCAGTCGAGCGACGAGGCGCCCTCGCGGATGAGGAAGTAAAGGACCAGAAAAAGCGGCGTGATCACGGCGAGGGCGCTCAGTCCCATCAGCGCCGTGACGCCGCGGCTCAGCCAGCGGCGCCAGGACTGGCGGGCGGGACTCGGCAAGAAGGTCGGGGCAAGCTCCATGGCCTCAGTGCGCCTTGACCGCGCCGCCGCCGCCGGCGAGCGTGCGCAGCATCAATTGGGCGATGACATTCACCAGGATGGTAATGGCGAGCAGCACGAGGCCGAGTTCGAAGAGCGCGTTCAGGTAGAGATCGCTCGTGGCCTCCGTGAACTCATTGGCGACCACGCTGGCCAGGGTATAGCCGGGCGCAAGCAGCGATGCGCTGATCTCGGGCCGGTTGCCGATGACCATGGTGACCGCCATGGTTTCGCCCAGCGCCCGGCCCAGGCCGAGCACGGCGGCGCCGAACAGGCCGCGACGCGCATAACTGATCACCGCGATCCGGATGACCTCCCAATGCGTCGCGCCGAGCGCATACGCCGCCTCGCGCTGCAGATTGGGCACGGAACGCAGGATCTCGCGCGAGACCGAGGTGACGATCGGCAGGATCATGATCGCCACAATGATTCCCCCCGCGAGCATGCTCGGGCCGTAGATCGGGCCGGTGAAAAGGGGCAGGAACCCAAGGTAGTGTTTCAGCCATTGGAACAGGTGGTCGCGCAGCCAGGGAACGAGGACGAAGATCCCCCACAGGCCGAAGATCACGCTGGGCACCGCGGCCAGCAGCTCGATGACCGTGATGACCGGCTGCCGGAGGCGGACCGGCGCCATTTCGGTGAGAAAGAGCGCCGTGGCCACGCCGAGGGGCACGGCGATCAGCAGGGCGATCAGGGAGGAGACCAGGGTGCCGTAGATGAAGGGCAGCGCGCCGTAGACGTCGGACACCGGGTCCCATTCCGAACTGACCAAAAACCGGGGCCCGAATTGATGGATCGCCAGGCGCGAGCCCCGGTAAAGTTCCCAGCCCACCAGCACGATCAGCGCCAGGATGGTGAGCGCCGCCAGCAGCGCCAGCAGGTAAAACGAGCGGTCCGGCCCTCCCCCGCGCCGCCCGGCGGACCTCCGGAGGGCGGGCCGGGTGTCCGGGACCAGCGGCGGAGACGAGGGGGAGGAACCGGTCATCAAACGCTCAGTATTTGATTTCGTTCACCCGGGCAAGCACCCTTGCTTGGACTCCTTCGGGCAATGGCGCGTAATCGAGCGAGGCGGCCATTTTCTGGCCGTCGGTATACGCCCACTTCAGGAAGGCGACCAGCTTTTCGCCCTTCGCCGCGTCCTTTTGCTGCTCATAAATCAGCAGCCAGGTGACACCGGCGATCGGATAGGAGTTTTCGCCCGATGCGTTCACCATCGAGAAGCGAAAGTCATCCGGGATTTGCGCCGCGGAGAGGGCCGCGACGACGGAATCGATCGAGGGGGTGATATAATTGCCCGCGGCGTTCTTCAGATCCGCGTAGGACAGGCCGTTTTGACGGGCGTAGGCCAGCTCGACGTAGCCGATGGCCCCGGACGACTGCTTGATCTGCCCGGCCACGCCGGCGTTGCCCTTGCCGCCCAGGCCGGCCGGCCAGTTGACCGCCGTGTTCTTGCCGACCTTGCTCTTCCATTCCGGGCTGACGTGGCTGAGATAGTCGGTGAAGATATAGCTGGTGCCGCTGCCATCCGAACGATGCACCACGATGATGTCCTGGGCGGGCAGATCGACGCCGGCATTCTGGCCGGCGATGGCCGGATCATTCCATTTGGTGATCGTGCCGAGGTAGATCGCGGCGAGCGTCGGTCCGTCGAGCCTGAGTTTCGGGTCGCCGGGGAGGTTATAGCTGACCACGACGGCGCCCGCCACGGTCGGGATGTGCCAGAGGGGGCGGGTGGCCTTGGCCAGGTTGGCGTCCGACATCGGGCCGTCCGAGGCGCCGAAGTCGACCGTCTCCGAGAGGATCTGCTTCTGGCCGCCGCCGGAGCCGATCCCCTGGTAGTTGAACCGGACCGAGGGGTCGACCTTGGCGTATTCGTCGAACCATTTCGCGTAGATGGGCTGCGGGAAAGTCGCGCCGGCGCCGTTGATGAGCATTTGGGCCGAGGCGCCCGCGCTGGTGCAGGCGGCGGCGAAGAGGAAGAGGATGATTTTTTTCATGGTGCGGGGCTGGAGGTTGATCTGGGCGGAATTGAGGACGGGGTCAAAAGTTGACCTGCATCTGCGAGCGAATCCCATCGGTGGTGGCGTGGATGGCGGTTCCGTTGGCCACCACCCCCGTCGCCGTGGTCGGAAGGAGAGGATCCATGGATACGCCGTGAATATAACCGAACTGGAGCTTCACGTCGTTGCCGATGATATACCAGTTCCCGCCGATATACAATTCGTCCATCTTGTCCATCGTGCCGCCCGAGGTGGCTCCCCGAATGCCGTCGGAAAGGGCGACGCCGCGATCGTCTGAATCGAGATAGCTGTAGCGCAGCACGGCCTCGAGCCGCTTCGGCACAATAAACAATGAAGGCTGGACCCAATAACCGGTGGGCTTGGCCGAATGCACCACCCCGTAGGTTGTCACCGCATTCTCATCGTTGGAGTCCAGCCATTCGCCCTGGAGCTCGAACGCTCCCGCGGTGATGTCGGTGAACAAGCCGTAGATCGAGAGGTTGTTGCCCACGCCGACGCTGGTGCCCGGGCCGCCCTGGTCGGGCAAATCCCCGGCCTCGGCGCCAAACTTGTAGGACCCGTTCGTGAACTTCCCGGCATAGCCGCCCGTCCCGTAGTAGGCCAGGTTGTTGTCCGTGTTGTTGCTGTAATTGCCCACCCCGCCATCGCCGTTGACGGTCGTCCCCGACGAGCTGTCGCCGCTGTATTCGTTTCGCTCGGGATTGGTGACGGCCACGTTATAAAAGAATCCGTCCTCCGTGCCTCCGGCAAAGAGGCCCGTACGATAGCTGGCCGCGCCCAACCGGCGGCCGTTGTTCGTCTCGTCGAAATACCGGGTGACGGGGGAGCGCTCGATCGCCTTGAGGTTGCCGCTGGACGTCACCTCCTCATAATCGAAGGGCGCCTTGCGGAACCCGGCGTCGATCGCGAAGGCGTCGCTCTGCTTCCACTCGATGTAGGCCGCGTCGAAGGAGAGGTTGGCAAAGTCGTAGTTCACCACGCCCGAGAACCCGTCGACGAATTTCACCGTGGTGCCGAGATAGATGCGGCGGAGCAGGAAATGCTCCGAGGCCACGGGATGGGCGGGCGGCACGGCCGGAGCGGCGTTTTGAAATCCGTCGATCGAAGTGCCCGCGTCGAAAAACTGGGTCTGAAAACGCCCCGTGAGGGTCACCGACGTGATGTACTTGTCCGTCGGATTGGTGAGGACATCGTCCCCGGCGCTGGATTTGGCGGCCTGGTCCTCGATCTGCTGGGCTTCCTCCTGGGTGAGGACGCCTTTCTTGATCAGGGCGTCGACCAGGGCCGTGTCGGCGGCCGAGGCGGTTGAGACAGGTGCGGCGGGCGCCGCGGATTGCGCCCAAGCTGGGGCGGCGGCGATCAGGGCGCTTGCGACCAGCGCAAGGGCGGGCAATTTGTTTTTACGCATCGAGGTAGTTGGTTAGCTGGGTGGTGGTTGAATGAACGCGGTCTTTATAGCCCCGGGATGTTACGGTTTCATGGCGACCCGGTGACAAACCGGCAAAAGGCGCCCGGAAATGAGGTGGGGCGACGCGTCCCCGCGACGCCTGCTTCGACTCTGCCCGACCTGGCGTCGCCGGGACGCGCCGCCCCACCCGGTCTCGATAATATCGCTTGCCCAACGTGCGAACTGCGGCGTGATTCATCGCGATGAATCCCGTTTCCGAGCTGTCCGGCGACGTCGCGGCGCTCCGCTCGCAGATGTTCAAGGTCCGCTTCCCCTTCGTCCGCGAATTGCGGCATTACAGCTGGACGAAGTTCCGCGCCGATCTCCTGGCCGGGTCGACCCTCACGCTCGTCTCCATCCCCCAGGCGATCGGTTTCGCGCTCATTCTCAACCTGCCGCCCCAGCCCGTCATCGCGGCGGTGATCATCGGCGGTTTCGTGGGCGCGCTTTTCTTTTCCTCCCATCACCACGTCTTCGGGCCGACGAGCTCGATCAGCCTGATCGTGGCCGCCACGATCGCCGTCCACACGAGTGCCACCGGGCTCGAGCCCCTGCAGCTGGCGGTCTATCTCGCCTTCCTGATCGGCGTGATCCAGCTGCTCGCCGGCCTCCTCAATTTCGGCGAGATCACTAAATTCATCTCCCGCTCGGTCGTGGTGGGCTACAGCACCGGGATCGGCGTGCTGCTGATCGCCACCCAGCTCCACAACGTCCTCGGCTACGACAGCAAGTCGGGCCAGACCTTTCTCACCGATATCTGGCAGGCAATCTTCAACCTCGGCACCATCCACGTGCAGCCAATGGCCATCGGGATCGGCGCGCTGACCCTGGGCATCTTCATGCTGGTGCGCCGCTTTCGCCCGCGCTGGCCCGAGGCGCTCATCGGCCTCGGGCTCCTCGGCATCGCGGCGAGGGTGTTCACGATCTTTCATCCCGCGCCGGATTTTCTCATGGTCAAGGACGAGGGCGCGCTGACCGCCGTGATCCCGGCCTTCGCCGGCTTCCATTTCGGCCCGCGCAAGATGCATCTCCTGCCCAGCCTCGCCGGCACGGCCGTCGCGATCGCGATCCTCGGGATGCTGGAGGCCGCGTCGATCACCAAGGGCCTCGCGGCGAAGAGCGGCCAGAAGATCGAGCCCAACCAGGAGCTCATCGGCATGGGCGTCGCCAACATCGCCTGCGCGCTCTTTGGCGCCGTGCCGGGCTCGTCGTCGTTCGCCCGGTCCGCCGTCAATTTCCAGAGCGGGGCCGTGTCCCAGCTCTCGTCGATGCTGAGCAGCGTGGTGGTGCTGCTCGTGCTGCTGTTCGTCACGCCCGTGTTCAACTTCATCCCCATCGCCGCCCTCGCCGCCCATCTCATCCGGGTCGGCGTCAAGATGATCAACGTGCACCAGATCCGCGTCGCCTGCCGCTCCACCCGTTCCGACGCCGTGGTCTTCACTGTCACCCTCGCCTCCTGCCTGCTGCTCAAGCTCGACACCGCCATTTACGTGGGCATCGGCATGGCGCTCGCCCTGTTCCTCCAGAAGACCAGCACGCCGACCCTGGTCGAGTATGCGGTCAACGAAAGCGGCACCCTGGCCGAGCTGAGGGACCCGGCCAAGCGCCTGCATCCGCAGATCTCCATCATTCACGTCGAGGGCGAGCTTTTCTTCGGCGCCGCCGACCTGTTCCAGGAGCAGGTCCGCCGCCTGGCGGAGGACCAGAACATCCGGATCTTCATCCTGAGGATGAAAAACGCCCGGCACCTGGACGCCTCGACCGTCATGGCGCTGGAGAATCTCCATGACTACCTCCGCCAGACCGGCCGGCATCTGCTGATCAGCGGCAGCAACAGCGAGGTCACCCGGGTGTTTCGCAACAGCGGCCTGCTCCACCAGATCGGCGACGCCAACATCTTTCCCGCCGAGGACAACCCGACGGTCGCCACCCGCAACGCCCTCAAGCGCGCCCAGCAGCTCCTGCCGGAGCAATCCCCGGACATCCGGCTTTTTTACGAGGAGGAGAAATTAAAAGCATGAATTTTTGAACAGGAAGGTTGGGAAGATCGGAAAGAAACCCTTTTGGTTTGATCCTTCCCGTCCTTCCCGTCCTTCCTGTTCAAATCATATTTCTTGGGCCTGCTCGGGCTCGGCATGCGCCGTCAGCTGCACAAGGCTGCGCAGCGAGGTGAAATGGCGGCTCAGGTCAAAGTCGCCGCCAATGCCGTCCACCAGCCGGTCGAACAGGTCCCGCTTCGCCGCCTTCAGGGCCTGGATGCGCTCCTCGATCGTGCCGGCGGTGACCATCCGGTAGACAAAAACGGTGTTGGTCTGCCCGATGCGATGAACGCGGTCCACGGCCTGCGCCTCGACCGCGGGGTTCCACCAGGGATCCAGGAGGAAGACGTAGTCAGCCGCGTGCAGCGTGATGCCGGTCCCCGCGGCCTTGAGCGAGACCAGCATCGCCGCCGCCCCCGGCGCGTTCTGGAAGTCCTGCACCGGCTTCTGGCGGTCGAGGGTCATGCCCGTCAGCTCGTAGCGCGGCAGGTCGGGAAACTGCTGCGCGAGCGCCGCGCGCACGCGGCTCAGCAGCATCACGAACTGCGAAAAGATCACCACCTTGTGCCCGCTGCCGACGATCTCCGCGAGCTTCTCGACCAGCAGGTTGATCTTGCCCGAGTCGCTCAGCGGCGTGTTGAGCCAGGGCAGCATGTCGGGATCGCAGCAGGTCTGGCGCAGGCGGGTGAGCAGCGCGAGGAAGCCGAACGACTTTTCGCGCATGGCGGCCCCGACGTCGTCGCCCAGGCGGGCCAGGCCCTCGGCGCAAATGCGCGCATAGGCGGAGCGTTGCACGTCGGTCAGCGGACAAATCAGCTCCATTTCCACCTTCGGCGGCAGCTCCTGGGCCACCTCTTTTTTGGTGCGCCGCAGGATAAAGGGGGCGAGCTGGGCGCGCAACCGGCCGAGCGTGCCGTCGCGGTCGGAGTGGAGGGCGGCCTCGAAGGACGCCCGCGAACCGAGCAGGCCCGGCAGCAAAAAACGGAAAATGCTCCAAAGATCGAGCTGGCGGTTCTCCAGCGGCGTGCCCGTGAGCACGATGCGGTGGTCGGCGCGCACCGCGAAGCAGGTCTGCGTGACCTTGGCATCGGGATTCTTGATGAACTGCCCCTCGTCGAGCACGGCATAGCCGAACTCCGCGCCGTCGAGCAGCGCGCGGTGCTTGCGCAGCTGGGTGTAGCTGGCCAGCCAGAGCGCCGGGCCCGGGCGCGTGACGAAATCGTTGCCCGCCTTCAGGACGTCCGTGGCCAGGTGGGGAAAGAACTTGTCGATCTCCCCGCGCCACACCGGCACGACGCTCGCCGGGCAAACGATGAGTCCCGGACGGTCGGTCCGCGGCCGCGCCGCCAGCAGGGACAGCACCTGCAGGGTCTTGCCCAGTCCCATCTCGTCGGCGAGCAGCCCGTGGCAGCCCACGTCGCAGAGGTGGTGCAGCCATTCGACGCCCCGGCATTGATAGGGGCGCAGTTGCGCCGGCAGGGACGGGGACGCCGCGGAAGGGGTGAGCACGCGCTCCCGCCACGCCGCGATTTCCGGCGAAAGGGTGACCTTCAGGCGGGCGTCGTTGAACAGGGAAAAAATGAGGTAGGGCGGCAGCGCCGCCCCCCCGGGGGTCTCGTCGATGCTCTTCTGCCAGGCGGTGTAGGAATCCCACCGGTCGGCCGCGAGCGACACGATGCCCAGGTTCGGGAGGATGACGAGCTGGCCGCCGCGTTTGAGCAGCGTGGACACTTCGCTTTCGGTGAGCATCCGTTCGCCGGCCCGAAAAATCCACCGCAGGTTCAAGCCGGTCCCGTCGACCGGGCCGCCGTTTCCCCCGGGCGGCGCCCGCTCGGCCACCGCCTCGATTTCGACGGTGCGCGTGCCCTTCATCAGATGCGCGGCCCTTTCGTCCAGCTCGACCGCGAAGACCCGGCGCCAGGCCGGCAGGCCGGTTTTCAGGAAATTGGGAATCTCGACCAGCGACTCGAGGAGATAAACGCCGGTCTCCTGATCGTAGTGGAAATGCGCCTTCCGGGCGTAAGCGGCCAGGCCGATGAGCTTTCCCCGCTCGCTTGACGATACGTGCCCGTTCCCGCCCGCATGCGCCTCGTGACCAAGCGCGGGGACGCGCGTCTTCCGGTCCGCCTCGATCCAAAACGCCTGGAAAGCCAGGCCGGCCACCCTGGTTTTGAACACGAGCAGCAAGGGGCGCGAGGCGGATGGATTTCCGTTGTGCCCCGCGCCGTGGGCGGCGGCGGATCCCCCGGGCGCGGGCGAAGCAGGGGCGCCCCCGGCATAGATCGCCCGCGCCGGCGCGGAGGTATTCTCGGCCCCGCTGCGCAGCGGGGACATCTCGTCGGCGACCAACTCCTCGATCTCGTGCAGACCGGCGACCGCCAGGGCGTGCGCCAGCTCCCGGTCGGTCGTGGAGGAGCGCACCGACAGGCCGGTGGCATCCCACTCGATGACCGCATATTCGTCCTTTTTGTCGATGCGGCGGTGGACGATGGCGTCGCGGTCCGTCAGCTCCAGTTCGCGGACCTCGCCGTCCCGGTAAATGCGGCGGCCCTCGTCCAATTGAGCCGACGTAAAGGCCCCGGACCACTCGCCGGAGAGCTTTTCGAACCAAAATTCGAGAGAGTTGGGAGTATAGAAACGCTTTGGGCCGTGCGATTGCATTGCCTAAAAGGGAGGAAAGTAGAGGGCTCCATCGGCCGCGCAACCTAAATCTTAAACCCGGCCGCCGCGTGAATTTAACGCGTCGGCAGGATTACGGCTTGCGACCCCGCTTGCGCGGCTGGTGAAATCGTGCATGGCCATCACCCTCGTCAAGCCCGAGCCCGAACGCCGTTCGGCTTTCTGGCTCGACGCGCTCATCATGCTTGGGGTGGCCGCGATCGTGCTCGGCGCGGCCGGCGTGGCTCAGGAATGGCGGCAACCGCGGAACCTGACCGTGGACATCGACCTTTCGGTGTGGGCGCTGCCAAAATACATGCTTTATACGTTCGCCCGGGCCTGGATCGCCTATTTCTTTTCGCTCCTGTTCACGGTGCTCGTCGGCTCGTGGGCCTATTACGACGAACGGGCGCGACGCTTCGTCCTGGTGGCGCTCGACATCCTGCAAAGCCTGCCGGTCCTCGCCTTTCTTCCCGTCTTCGAGTTCGCGCTCATCGGACTCTTCCCCCACAGCAATGTCGGCCTGGAACTGGTCTGCGTGCTGGCGATGTTCACCGCCCAAGTCTGGAACATGACCTTCAGCTATTATGATTCGCTGCGGGGAACGCCCCCGGATTTCCGCATGCTCGGCAATCTTTACAATTTCAACTGGTGGAACCGGTTCTGGCGCGTCGAGCTGCCGTTCAGCGCGCAGGGCCTGCTCTTCAACAGCATGGTTTCAATGGCCGGGGGATGGTTCTTTCTCACCGTTACCGAAGCTTCCACCGTCGGGAACCAGAGTTATCGGGTGCCCGGGATCGGCTCCTATATGAGCGTGGCCAACGATCGCGGCGACACCCGGGCGGTCATCTATGCCATCATCGCGATGAGCGTGATCATCCTGGTCGTCGATCGCCTGATCTGGTGGCCCCTGGTGGTCTGGTCGCGCAAGTTCAAGCTCGACGACTTTGGGACCGGGACCGCGCGCAAGTCGTCCCTGCAGCTGTGGCTGGCCCGCTCCGTCACCGCGCAGCACATCGCGCTCGGCTGGCAAACCCTGGTCCGCCGGCTCCTCCCCGCTCCCCATCCGCCGACGCGGGCGGGCTCCCTCGTGCCTCCGGGCACCCCGGCGGTGAAACGGGGAAAGTTCAATCGCGGGCTCTACTTTTTTTTCCTTTTGGTCCTGGTGGGGCTGCTCGCCTTGGGCGCGAAGCAGCTGGGCTCGAAGCTCACCGCGGTAAAGTCGGCCGAATGGCTGGAGATTTTGCGCGATGCGGGGTTGAGTTTCTTGCGCGTGCTGGCGTCCGTGCTGATCGGAACGCTTTGGGCCCTCCCTTTCGGCGTCTGGATCGGACTCAATCCGAAGCTGTCGAAGCGTTTCCAGCCCGTGATCCAGTATGTCGCCTCCTTCCCGTCGCCCATGATCTATCCCGCGCTGGTGCTCCTGGTGCTGGCCGTGGGTGGCAGCCTGCAGTGGGGAGCCGTGCTGCTGATCCTCTTCGGCACGCAATGGTACATTCTATTTAACGTGGTCGGAGCGGCGGCGGCCATTCCCAACGACATCGTGTGCTGCGCGGAAATCCTGCATCTCTCCGGCTGGCGCCGCTGGTGGAAATTCCTCATTCCCGCGGTGCTGCCCGGGCTCGTAACCGGCTGGATCACCGCGGCGGGAGGAGCCTGGAACGCGACCATCGTCGCCGAGATCGTGACCGTGCACAAACACACCTATGAAGCCACGGGCCTGGGCGCCTACATCGACCACGCAACCGATGCCGGGGATTTCTCGCGGCTCACCGCCGCCTCGCTGGTCATGGCGCTCATCGTGGTGGTGGTGAATCGCACGGTCTGGAAGCGTATCCAGGCCCTGGCCATCGAGCGCTGCCGCTTTATCACCTGAAGTCGTCTTCCGCCCCCGTCATGGACACCCCCAACCCGTCTCTCATCGAATTTCGCCATATCAGCCACGAATATGCGGCGTCGGGCCAGGACAGCGACCTGGTGCTCAGCGACATCAACCTCACGGTGAACGAAAACGACGCGGTCGCCCTGCTCGGCCCATCCGGCTGCGGCAAATCGACCCTGCTGCGCATCATGGCCGGATTGATTGCCCCGAGCAAGGGGGAGGTATTTTACCGGGACATGCTGCTGCGCGGGGTTTCGCCGGGCGTCTCGATGGTCTTCCAAAACTTTGCCCTCTTTCCCTGGCTCACGGTCCGCGGCAACGTGCTTCTGCCGGTGGGCACCCTGCCGCCGGCAGAACAACAGTCCCGCCTGGAAAAGGTCCTCAGCACCGTCGGGCTGGGCGCCTACGAGTACGCCTTTCCGCGTGAGCTCTCCGGCGGCATGAAGCAGCGCGTGGGCATCGCGCGCGCGCTCATCGCCGAGCCGGAGGTCCTGGCGATGGACGAGCCCTTCAGCGCGCTCGACGTGCTCACCGCCGAGACGCTGCGCGGCGAAATCGGCCGGCTGGTGGCCGATCCGAACCATCCGCTGCGCACGATGGTGTTCGTCACCCACAACATCACCGAGGCGGTTTTTCTCGCGACGCGGATTGTGGTGATGGCCACGCAACCCGGCCGGGTCGAGGTGGTCGTGCCGAACGCCCTGCCCTATCCCCGCGATCCCGATGCCCCGGAGTTCAAGCAGATCGTGGAGCGGCTGCACAGCATCCTCACCCACACCATCCTGCCGGAAACGGCCCCGGCGGCGGGTGACAAGGTCGTCACCAAGATCGACGAGTCGCGCCGGCGAATCGCCCCCGTCGCCCTGCCCTATGTCACGCCGGCGGAGGTCCTCGGCCTGATGGCGCTGCTGGGCGACGAGCCGACCGATGTGTTCGACCTGGCCGAGCGCTTTGGCAAGGAGTTCGGCTCCGTCGTGAACGTGGTGAAAGCCGCCGAAATGCTTGAATTCGTGCAGACCCCCCAGCACGACGTGCTCCTCACGCCCCTGGGCCGGGTGCTCGTCGCCGGTTCCACGGCCGAACAAAAGCGTTTGGTGCGGGAGCAGCTTTTGAAATTGAAGATCTTTGAGCTGCTCGTGCGGCTGATCAAGGTGCAGGAAGACCAGCATATCTCGACGGAGGAAATGCTGCGCGAGCTGCAGGCGGCGCTGCCCCATGAAAAAACCCGGCCGCTTTTCCGCACGCTCCTGAGCTGGGGCCGCTACGCCGAAATCATCAGCTACGACCAGCGCAGGCATATCGTCCGCCTTTACGAAAGCCGGCCGGCGGCCAAGGCCAAGGCGCGCCCGCCGGCGGTTCCGCCGGCGGATCCGGCCGCACCCGCCGAGCCGCCTGCTTCTTCGGGTCCCGCGGTAGCGCCCGCTCCACCCGAGGCACCCGCCGCCGATAAGCCGGCTGGCTTGGACACGGCCTCAAAGTAGACGCGGCATCCTGCCGCGTTCCTTTTCGATACGCGGCGGGACGCCGCGTCTACCTTCAAGGCACTCCGGACTTTCACCCGATCGTCACTCACAGGCCGTCGAGCTGTCACAATGCTCGGGCAGCATCGGGCATGCCCACGGTCCTCATCCTCACCGCCGGTTTCGGCGAAGGCCACAATGCCGCGGCGCGGGCGCTGGCGGCGGGATGCGACGACCTGCAGGGCCCGGGCGCCGCCCGGGTGGTGGATCTGTTTGCGCTCACCTCGCCGCGCCTGAATGAAATCTCACGGCGGGCCTACCTGGGGGTCATCAACCGCCTGCCCCGGTTTTGGCGCCACGCCTACTCCTACATGGACCGCTCCGTCCTGCTCCCCCGCGCGTTCTCATGGATGGACGGGAGCCTCCGGCGGCTGGCCCAGATCATCCGGGACGATCATCCGCGCGTGGTTTGCAGCACCTACCCCGTTTACGCCTTTCTCGTCGAAAAACTCCAGCGGGAGTGGCGGGTCGACGTGCCGCATTTCAACGTCGTGACCGATTCGATCAGCATCAATTCGTTGTGGTGGAAAGCGGATTGTGCCGGGTGGTTTCTCCCCAACGAGGACTCCGCCCAGGTGATGCGGCAGGCCGGGGTCGATCCCGCGCGCCTCCGGATCTGCGGCTTTCCGGTGAACCTGTTTTTCAGCCGCCACGCCGGGGAGCATTTTCCGCCGGAGCTTCGCGCGGGCGCGCGCCCGCGCGTGCTTATCATCGTCAACTCCGGCAGCCGCAACGCCGCGGCGATCGCCCGCCGCCTGCTCGCCGAGGAGGAATGGGACGTCACCTGCGCCGTTGGCCGCGACGACCGCCTGCGCGGCGCGCTCGAGGCCGCGGCGGCGGCGCGGCGCAATCCGGCGCGGATCCTCGGCTGGACGGACGAGATCCCCCAGCTTCTGATGAGCCACCACGCCGTGATCGGCAAAGCCGGCGGCGCCACCACCCAGGAGGCGATCGCCGCGCGCTGCCCGATGATCGTGAGCCAGGTCGTGCCCGGCCAGGAGGAGGGCAATTACGAATTGCTGCGGCGCCATGGCGTCGGCGCGCTCGCCGAGACTCCCGACGCGGCCGCCGCCGCGCTGCGCCGCGCCTTCGCCAACGGGGGCGCCGTCTGGCGGGACTGGCGCGCCGCCGTCACGCCGCTTTCCCGCCCCGACGCCGCCCGCATCGTCGCCGGGCAGCTGCTCGGGGTCGCGGGCGCCTCCCGCGCCACCGCCCCCCTCCCCGCCCTTGCGGCCGCCCCGGCATGAAAAAACTGCGCGTTCGCACCGTCATCATCTCCGACGTGCACCTGGGCACGCCGGGCAGCAAGGTCCGGGAGGTGAATCACTTCCTGCGGCATGTGCGCTGCGCCAAGCTGATCCTCAACGGCGACATCATCGACGGCTGGCAGCTCCGGCGGCGGGGCCAGTGGGGCAAGGCGCACACCCGGTTTGTCCGCATCGTCCTCAAGATGCTGGAGAAGCGCGACACGGAGATCGTGTATTTGCGCGGCAACCACGACGACGTCCTCGCGCGCTTCCTGCCGCTCGAATTCGAGAAGCTGAGCGTCGTCGAGGACCACGTGCACGCCGGGCCGCGCGGGGCCTACCTGGTGCTGCACGGCGACGTCTTCGACACGATCACGAAGAATTTCGTTTTCCTCTCCCACCTGGGCGACTGGGGTTACAGCCTCCTGCTCCAGATCAACCGCGCCTACAACGCGTGGCGCGCCTGGCGCGGGCTGGAGTACTGGTCGCTGAGCAAGGCGATCAAGGCCCGGGTGAAGGAGGCGGTCAGCCATGTGTCGAACTTCGAGGCGCACGTCGCCGACCTGGCGCGGTCCCGCGGCTGCGTCGGCGTCATGTGCGGCCACATCCACACCCCCGCCGACAAGATGCTCAAGGGCATCCATTACCTCAACTCCGGCGACTGGGTCGAGTCCCTCACCGCCATCGTCGAGCACTGGGACGGGCGCTACGAGCTGTTGGACTTCGTGAGCTTTGTGCGCGACTTCCCCATGAAGGACGAAGACCCGGCGGACGATCCCGCCGAAACTGAAGGAGAATTGAAAAGCCTCGTGGGACAGGGTTTGGGGTCACGTTGAGCGAAGGCGGCTTGGGAGGCCCCTTCTGCGGGCTGGTGTTGGCCAAGGCCCGGGCGGCTACGCGGGAGGGACAGGGGGATGACCCGCTCCGCATACATGGATCGATAAAAACGCGGATCAGATCACCCACGCCCACCGGGACCCATCCCGTTTGTGGCACCCCTATTATCATCCCTCCGGTCCCTCCCGCTCCGCCAAAGAGCCCGGAGGCCAACAAGAGCCCGCAGAAGGGGCCTCCCAACCCGCCTTCGCTCAACGCGGCAGCGCCGGTTATGAAATGTAGCAGCGGCA